>Ga0208193_1000939_pt1 | contig 13433 bp, 12 predicted proteins | sample June2015DPH_17_2_FD_184716 | JGI IMG/M metagenome (GOLD analysis project Ga0208193, IMG submission 184716) | Peatland microbial communities from SPRUCE experiment site at the Marcell Experimental Forest, Minnesota, USA - June2015DPH_17_10... | ecosystem: Environmental > Terrestrial > Soil >...
GAGGATCTGGACAATACGTCCACTGATCTCCGACGCCATCGCCGCGCTGTAGGCAAAGATACGCGCATCGTGTGTACGAGGCCGCCGATCGATCGCGAAGATGACGAGAATGCCGAGGACGATGGCCAGTCCGATTGCCGTCGTGGCAATCATCTTTCCGCGAAGCGACTTGCCTTCACTCATTGGCATCTCTCAAGACAGCCATATCAGCCACATCGCGAAGGTGCCTGCACAGGCAATCGCCAACATGACGACGAAGGGGACGGGTATTTCCTCAAGCAGCCCCGAGGCCTTGAAAATGGCGCGGGCTGCGAGTGCCAATGCAATACCCACCAGCGCGCAAACCATCCAAGACGGAAAATACGAGCCTAGAATATTGCGCGAGGGCGCGCCGTCGCAGCCCCCCAGTAGACCCAGCAGCGGCGCCGTGCACCAAATTCGAGCCGCCGGCGGAAAGCGGTGGAATGCGCCGCCTCGTTCCGCAGAACTTATCGCAATATTCATAAGAAAGCAGTGTCATCGCTTTATCCATCGCCAGCAGTCCCCCCTTTGGGGGAGCGGCTTCGCGATCCACAACCCAAGAGTTTGCCCGCGCCCGAGTCGAACGACGGCTCGGGCACGGACCAGACTAGCCCTTGATAAACGCCAACAGATCCGCGTTGATCGTGGCAGCCTCGGTGGTCGGCATACCGTGCGGGAAGCCCTTGTAGGTTTTCAAAGTCCCGTTCTTCACCAACTTGGCGCTCAGCGGACCAGAGTCCGCGTACGGCACGATTTGGTCATCATCGCCGTGCATCACCAACGTGGGAACCGTGATCTTCTTCAAATCCTCCGTGAAATCGGTCTGGGAGAAGGCGACGATGCCATCGTAATGCGCCTTGGCGCCCCCCATCATGCCTTGGCGCCACCAGTTCCGAATGACTCCCTGAGAGATCTTCGCGCCCGGCCGGTTGAATCCGTAAAAGGGCCCCGTGGGCAAATCGAGGTAGAATTGGGAGCGATGTTCGGCGACCTGCGCCTGCAGTCCGTCGAATACTTCCTTGGGTAATCCGCCGGGATTGGACGCCGTCTTGACCATGAGCGGCGGGACCGCGCTGATGAGCACTGCCTTCGCCACGCGATTCGCGCCATGCCGGGCGATATAGCGGACTACTTCGCCGCCGCCGGTCGAATGACCGACATGCACGGCACTTTTGAGGTTCAGGTGCGAGGTCAGCGCCGCCAGGTCATCGGCATAGTGATCCATATCGTGACCGTCGGCCGTCTGGCTCGAGCGTCCATGGCCGCGGCGGTCATGGGCGACGACCCGATAGCCGTGATTCAAGAAGAAAAGAAGCTGCGCGTCCCAATCATCGGAGGAGAGCGGCCAGCCGTGCGAAAACACGATGGGCGTCCCGCTGCCCCAGTCTTTGTAAAATATCGTAACCCCGTCTTTGGTCGTGATGGTGCTCATCGGCGTATCTCCGGTGTGGTTTGATGGATCGATAATTGGCTCGCTAGTGTGGGTTGTCAAAAAATGTCCGAATGCGATGGACTAGTGATTGGCTGGCGCTGTCGTCGGCGGCGCGAACAGCCACGACTCGATTGAGAATCGCGAGGCCGCGGCGCGCAGCCTGATCAAATTCGGCATACAAGCCGGAATTTGCTGCGAGCAGGGGCTTTATAACATGGCAGTCGAGTCCATAGAGCTTGCAATGGGTGCGAGCGGTGGCCGTGGCCGCATAGGACGCGCCAGTGAGCAGACTGACTTCACCGATGTACTCGCCGGCCCCAATAAAGCCAACTGTCTGCTGCCCAGAAGGCTCAGTATGTTGGCTCATTTGAAGAATTCCAGAGACGACGATGAAGAGCGTCGCTTCAGTTCCCCCTTGCGCGAACAGCGCCTCTCCGGGCTCGAGTGAACGCGGCTTTAAGTGGGCGGCTAATTCGGCCACCTGCTCTGCATCCAGGGCTTCGAAAAGGGTGATGTCTTGAAGAAGGGGCAGCGCCGCGTGAAATGGCCGGGCGGTACCTTCATCGGCTGTTCGAATGTCCTGTGCAGCGCGCGGAAAGTAGAGGCCGGAATAGTAGAGCTGCCGGCTTGCATGCCGGAGCAGTTGATCTTTGGTCGTTGAGAGGTGCTCGGTATCAGAGACCGAAAAACTCACCCGATATCGGCTTTCCGTCGTCCCTAGCCGGGTCAGTACGGCGCCGGGGAGCGGCACGGGAAGAATGGTGGGGCATAGTAATGTGGCTTGTTGAAGCGTATCGATGACTCGCTCGGGATTGGAGTTGGCGGGACACGAGAGCTCTACGAATGCTGAACGAACGCGAGTTGGATAGCTGCGGTTCACGATGTCGGATTTCGCGACGACGCTGTTTGGGACAATCGCGACATCATCTCCGTCGGTGAGAATGCGAATCGAACGCCAGTTCATCTGCACCACCGTGCCCTCGACTTTGTCGCCGAGGGAAATACGATCGCCCACATTGAAAGGCGCTTCAATACCGAATGCGATTCCAGAAAACACGTCCGCCAGTGTGTTCTGCAGAGCAAGACCTAACACGATCGCCAGGACGCCAGAGGTCGCGAGCAGACCGCCAATGGGCAGCGCAAGCACGGAAATCAGGACAACCGATACGGCGGCGGTGTAGATCGCGGCGGCTGTGAGATCGGGAAAGAGCCGCGCCTCGCGCCATCGGCGATTGCGATTGAGGGTGAATGACATGACCGCGACGAGCACCCGCGCGCCGAGCAGCCACCATATACCGGCTACTGCATGCAGCCATATCGAGGTGGCATTAGCTACCCCACCGTTCCCCGGCAATGGGGGAGTTTGATGCCGAAAAAGTATGAAGGTCGCGCCGACAAAACACATGAAGTCAAACAAGTGGCGTACCCGCAAGGGGAACGGCCGTAGCGCGATGTAGCTGACAAGGACGAAACCAAGGATCAAAACGGGTAATAGAGAGGAAGTCACTGTGCTATATCGCCTAATGGTGGCGCTTGCGCGACGCGCGGGCACATCATCGTAATGCTGGCCGTTCTGCCTATCTCCCCCCGAAAGGGGGAGCAACCTACATTGTAGACCGGTTGAACCGGCTCCCCCAACTGAGGGATGAAGATCTCCCAACGGGAGGCACACAATAACGGCACCTTCAGCTGTGACAGTCCTTTCAAAGGGGGCCACCAACATGCTTCACGGATTTTCAGTTCCCCTCACGCCGCAGGGCAACTCTGCATTGGCTTCACCGCCTCCCTGGCACTATTCGAGCGACTGCCTCGTCATCGAATATTGGGCCGACCCAGCCGCGATTGCGGCGCTGTTGCCGCCCGGCGTGACGCCGGACGAGAAGTCTCGGGGTCGGGCATTCTTTTGGTTTCTCGACTGGCAGTTCACGGCTTCAAACGACGAGGTTACCGATCCCGCGCGCTACCAATACCGCGAAGCCTTTGTGCTTGTCGAGGCGGTCTTTGAGGGCACACCCATCAATTACTGCCCCTACATATTCGTCGACAATGACGCGGCCATTGCTCGGGGATGGGCGCAAGGCTTTCCGAAGAAACTTGGCAGTATCTACCAAACGCGCAGCTTCTCCGCACCCAGTGCCGCCGCCGCCCCCCTCGCGAAGGGAAGCCGATTCGGCGCCAGTGTTGCAGCGCATGGCGAGCGATTGGCGACGGCGCGTCTGCAGCTCGAGGAGAAGATCACCGATCCTGCGAAGGTGTTCAATCGTCCGACGGTGATGCGCCGGTATTTCCCGCAGCTCGCAGCTGCGCGCCAGACGAAGCCACCGGTCGATGAGCTCACGATGTCGCTGACCGACAATCTGGCCATCGTCGATGTGTGGGCGGGCTCGGCAGAGCTGACGATTCCGGACGTGCGCGGCGAGGACATGCATTCGATCGCGCCGTTGCGAATCGGGCGAGGTTATCGGCTCGGCATGTCGTACTCGGTCACCGACCTGCGTATTCTGAAGAACTACGTCGCTTGAGGGCTTAGGTCGCGCTGCGGCCAACGGCGGGGTTAGGAGGCGTTTCGATGCCCTTGTATACGATCACGGCGCAAGCCGGCGTCCTCGATGGTCCTGCCAAGTCGGATTTGGCGGAAAAGCTCACCGCATTTCACGCCGAGTACGCCGGAATACCCAGGAACTGGGTGCACATAGTGTTTCATGAGTACCCGATCGGAAGCGGGTTCAGCGCAGGCAGGCCTTCCCCGACGGCGGCCCTCACGCTGCTGATCCGAACCGGGCGCTCCGCGGACTATAAGCGCGAAATGCTCAAACGCCTCTGGTCGTTGGTGCAAGCCGCAACCGGCGCTCCGGACGTGGAGATCGTCTTGGGCATTCAGGAGGTTCCATCCAGTCAGGCGATGGAAATGGGACAAATCATGCCCGACGTCGCGGGCTCCTGAGCGTCTACGATGGGTTGCGACAGGATCGTTTCCGTCGCACAGTAACGAATCCAATAGTGTTTGCGGCGCTATTTCTTTGCGACGCACAATGGAGGATTGAGATGGCCAATGTTGCGGACCGAATAGTTGAGATCCTCGAAGCGGCCAATGTGCGCCGTATTTATGGACTGGTGGGCGATTCGCTCAATGGCATCACCGAGTCGCTGCGCGTGCGCGACAAGATCGAGTGGATTGCCGTCAGGCACGAAGAAGTCGCGGCGTTTGCCGCCGGCGCTCAGGCGCAGCTGACGGGCGAACTCGCCGTATGCGCCGGAAGCTGCGGCCCGGGCAATCTGCACCTGATCAATGGGCTCTTTGATTGCCATCGCAACCGCGTACCCGTGTTGGCCATCGCGGCGCATATTCCCAGCACCGAGATTGGTTCCAGCTATTTCCAGGAAACCCATCCGCAATCGCTCTTCAAGGAATGCAGCCACTATGTCGAGCTGATCTCTGATCCCACTCAGGTACCGCGAATCGTCGAAACGGCGATTCGCGAGGCTGTCGCGAAGCAGGGTGTCGCGGTCATTGTCATTTCCGGCGATGTTGCCCTGAAGGATGCGGGACCGGTGGCACCCTCTCCCAAGCCGGTATCGCGATTGCCTCGCGTGTGTGCGGCCGAGGCGGACATCGAGGACTTGGTCGACCTTCTGGACAGGGGAGAAAGGACGACGATCCTCTGTGGCGCCGGTTGTGCAGGTGCCCACGATGCCGTGGTAGCGCTCGCAGCCAAACTCAAGGCGCCCGTCGTGCATGCGCTGCGTGGCAAGGAGCACGTCGAATGGGACAATCCCTACGATGTGGGAATGACGGGGCTCATCGGGTTTTCCTCCGGATACCACGCCATGGAGGGCTGCGATACCCTGCTCATGCTCGGCACTGATTTCCCGTATCGGCAATTCTATCCGACGAAGGCTCGAATAGCGCAGATCGATATTCGCGGCGAGAATCTCGGGCGGCGTTGCCGGCTCGATCTCGGCGTGATTGGGGACGTGCGCGAAGTCCTATCGCGACTGACCGAACGAGTGTCTGCGAGGGTCGACGATTCGCACTTGAGTGCCGCGATCAGCCACTACACCAAAGCCCGGAAGGGTCTCGACGATCTCGCGAAAGAACATTCGAAACACACCCCCATTCACCCGCAGCTCCTCGCGAAAGTGGTGAGCGATCTCGCCGGTGAGGACGCGATTTTCACGTGCGATGTGGGTGAGCCGACCGTGTGGGCAGCACGATATCTCAAGATGAACGGCAAGCGCCGGCTGCTGGGCTCATTCCTGCACGGATCAATGGCCAATGCGATGCCGCAAGCCATCGGCGCGCAGTTCGCGATGCCTGACCGGCAGGTCATTTCGATGTCGGGTGATGGCGGCTTCGGGATGCTCATGGGCGATTTGTTGACCGTGCGGCAGTCGAAACTGCCGATCAAAATTGTCATCTTCAACAATGGACTCCTGGGCTTCGTCGACATCGAGATGAAGGCGGGCGGATTTTTGCCGATGGGCACGCGGCTCGACAATCCAGATTTTGCAAGCATGGCCGAATCCATGGGCATTTATGGCGTGCGCGTGGAGGACCCGGGCCAACTGAAATCAGCAATCTCAACAGCCTTTGCACAGGAAGGTCCGGCCGTCATCGACGTATTGACCGATCGGCAGGAACTCGTCATGCCACCGGAGATCAAGCTCGAGCAAGCGAAGGGATTCAGTTTATGGATGCTCAAGGCGGTACTCAATGGCCAGGCGAACGAGATCGTGGATGTGGCGAAGACGGCTCTCATCCGCTGATCCGAAATCTCGAATTGCGGCACTCCCCGTCATCAACTAAGGATGCGCTGCTTGAATGTAACCACTGATCTGCCGCGATCCCAGAGTGACACGGCGCACGCCTTCATCGTCGCCTGGGTGTTCTCTCTGGCATTCTATTTTCTCGAATACGCCGTGCGTTCCTCCCCGGCGGTGATGATTCCGGAATTAGCCAAGACCTTCGGTGTCTCGACGCTCGGTGTAAGCGACATCCTCGGGACCTACTACTACACCTACTCGACCGCGAGTCTCGTCGCGGGGGTCTTGCTCGACCGGTTGGGGGCCAAATACGTGGTCTCCGCGGGGATGGCAATCCTGGGGATTGGGTGTCTCTCATTTGTGGCCCCACAAGAAGGGGCTGGATACCTCGGACGGTTGCTGCAAGGTGCGGGGTCCGCCTTTGCGTTCACGGGGGCGGTGTATCTTGCCTCCCACGGCTTGCCGGCGCGGCGCCTGGCAACCGCCATCGGCGTCACGCAGTGCGTGGGCATGCTCGGCGGCACCGCTGGTCAGCTAGTGGTCGGCCGCTGGATCGCCGACGGGCTGTCAGTCCCACAATACTGGGGTCGCGCGGGGGTCGTCGTGCTCCTAGTGGCGGTAGGTTTGTGGTGGATCACGCCAAAGGAGGCACCTCGCATATTGCATGGAAAAGCGAGCGGTGGAGTCCTGGCCACGTACAAAATCGTCTTCTCGAATCCGCAGTCCTACCTTTGCGGCCTTGCAGCTGGGTTGCTGTTTGTCCCGACCACGGTAGGGGACATGGTCTGGGGCGTGCGATTTTTCCAGACCGATAAATCGTTTTCCTTTGCGGATGCCGTCTTCGCCATTTCGATGGTGCCGCTCGGATGGGTGTTCGGCTGTCCGCTGCTCGGCTGGCTTGCAGATCGGCTCGGCCGCCGCAAGCCCGTCTATCTAGGCGGTGCAGCGATCATGCTGATCAGCTTCGTGCAATTGATTTACTCTCCGACACTCCTTCCCAGTTGGCTCACCCTGTTCATCCTCGGTGTGGCTTCCGGTGCCGCCATGATCCCGTATACCATCATCAAAGAGGTAAATCCCGACGAGGTCAAGGGAAGTGCAACCGGTGCGATCAATTTCTTGACATTCGCCGTCACCGCGGCGATCGGGCCAATTTTTGCCGAGCGCTTCGGTAAAACCCTGGGTGCACAAACCGTCGACGCGGGCTTGCATTTCAGACATGCCGGTCTTTTCTGGATCAGTGTTCTCATTGCGGCCCTGGTGGTGGGATCGATGCTCCGGGAGACGGGCCGAGTACATCCGAACCAAGCGGCTTAGTCGCGAGCGCTCCTGCAGTGCGCGTCCCCCCGTAGAGGGGATATCGGCCCCGCGTTTCATTGCGGAGGATATCGGCCTGCTTTAACCGATGGAGAGCCGCCAAAATGTCCTTGAATCAACCTGTGCGTCGAATCGCGATCGTCGGTACCGGGGTGATCGGCGCAAGTTGGGCCGCGTACTATCTCGCTCGCGGAATCGATGTGGTTGCGACCGATCCCGGACCGCAGGCGGAAGCGAACCTGCGCAAGTATGTCGATGACGCGTGGCCATTGCTGACTGAGGTCGGTCTCTCTCCGGGTGCCTCGCGTGAGCGGCTGACGTTCACTCCGGATATGAGTCGCGCGCTCGCGCAGGCTGATTGGGTGCAGGAGAATGCACCGGAGCGGCCCGATTTCAAGATCAAGTTGTTCGCACAGATGGACGAGGCAACGCCGCCGAATTCGATCATCGCATCGAGTTCCTCCGGCATCACGATGGATGTGATTCAGTCCGGTTGCAAACGACCGGAGCGCTGTGTGATCGGTCATCCATTCAATCCGCCGCATGTCGTTCCCCTGGTGGAGGTCGTGGGCGGAGCCAAGACTTCGGAAGCCACGATCGAGCGCGCGATGGCGTTCTACGCGGGTGTCGGCAAGAAGCCGGTGCGTCTGCACAAGGCGCTTCCGGGCCATGTGGCCAACCGCTTTCAGGCGGCGCTTTACAAGGAGGTGCTCTACCTCGTGCAGCAAGGAGTTCTCAGCGTGGCGGATGCGGACATTGCCGTGAGCTACGGCCCCGGCGTTCGCTGGGGCGTGATGGGTCCCAGTCTCCAATGGCACGTCGGCGGCGGGCAAGGTGGCATCAAGCATTTCATGGAACACCTGATGGACCCGCTCGAGGCGATGATGAAGACGCTCGGCACCCCCGAGATCACCCCGCAATTGAAGCAGGCTGTCGTTGATGCCGTGCTGAAGGAGGCCGGAGGACGTTCGGTTGAGCAGCTTGCTCGCGGGGAGAATTCGGTTCTCATCGGGTTGCTGAAGCTGCGTTCGGCGGCGAGCCCATGAGCGTCAACCGCCTGCGGAGGCCAAGGACGTGAGCACTACTTCGAAACTATCGGTTTCGCGAAACGAGGGCAACGGCGCCGTGGCGCGAATCATTTTTCTCGACCTCGGCGCGGGGCGAGTCCTCTCCGCCAACCCCGACGGCTCGGACCTGAAGATGCTGGTGAACGAAGGCAGAAAGCTGCCGGACGGCCTGGCGGTCGATGTCGCCGGCGGGCACCTCTACTGGACGAACATGGGCAATCCCAAAGCGAATGACGGGACCATCTTCCGCTCCGATCTCGACGGCCGGAACATGACGACGATCATTGCGCCGGGCGGCACCTTCACGCCGAAGCAGATCCAGATCGACAAGCCGAACGGCAAGCTCTACTGGTCGGATCGTGAGGGCATGCGCGTGATGCGTGCCAATCTCGACGGATCGGACATCGAGACGCTGGTCGATACGAGCCAGGGTGACTCTCGTCCCGGTGCGGATCCAAACAAGTGGTGCGTGGGCATCGCCATCGACGCGGGTGCCGGCAAGCTCTACTGGACCCAAAAAGGTGGTGACAATGCAGGCGAGGGCCGCATCCTGCGAGCGAACCTCGCCATACCGGGCGGTCAAACGCCGACGGACCGCACGGACATCGAGCTTCTCTACGACAAGCTGCCCGAGCCGATCGACCTCGACTTGGATCTCGGGAGCCGGCTGCTCTACTGGACCGACCGAGGAGATCCGCCCCGCGGCAACACGGTGAATCGTGCACCGCTGGACGCGCCGCGGGGCGGGCGCCCGCCGCCCGAGATGGTCTTTTCTCACTTGATGGAAGGGATCGGCCTGGCTTTGGATCCCAAGCACGGCCGCATGTTCATCACCGATTTCGGCGGCTCGGTCTACAGCGCCAACCTCGACGGGTCGGACCAGAAGACTTTGCTCTTTGCGCAGGGCAACCTGACGGGCATCGCCTATGTGGAGTTACCCGCGACCGAAGCCGCGATCAGACCTGTGTAAACCAGTTGGGACGCTACCCCTATCGGGGGATGGCGAAACTACGCCGCGAGGTGAAAATTGGGCCCCTCCGCATTCAATTCGTCGATGGGGGCCGGCTATGCGTGTGGGTCTTTTCATTCCTTGCTACATGGATGCATTCGAGCCTGAAGTCGGTGTTGCGACATTGGAGCTGTTGGAAAGGCTGGGTTGCACCGTCGAGTATCCCGTGGACCAGACCTGCTGCGGGCAACCCATGACGAATACGGGGTGCCATCAGGACGCCGCTGCCGCCGAGGCGCTGTTCGTCAAGAATTTCTCGGGCTACGAGTTTATCGTCGCTCCTTCCGGCAGCTGCGTGCATCAGGTGCGCGTCAACATGACCGCGATAGAGCAGACGCCGGAGGTTCGAGCGGTCCGGGAGCGGACGTTTGAACTGACCGAGTTCATCCACGACATCCTCAAGGTGAGCGAGTTTCCGTGGGCGCGCTTTCCGCACAAGATAGGTCTGCATTACAACTGTAACTCTTTGCGCGGCATCAACCTCGCGAGCCCCAGTGAAATCAAGGCGGTTCCTTTTTCAAAGCCGCGTGCGCTCCTGGAGAAAGTGGCGGGTGTAGAGTTCGTCGAGCCGGCGCGCTGGGATGAATGCTGCGGCTTTGGCGGAACATTCAGTGTTTTCGAGCCGGCCGTGTCGGTCAAGATGGGGCAGGACAAGAAGTTCATGCACATCGCCCGGATTCTCAATGGAGCACCGGCATGAGCTTAGACCCGACGATCACCCAACCCGCGCCCGTACTCCATCCTGAAGTGATAGGCGATCGCTTCGAAGGAGCGAAAGACGCCGAAGGCCGTCCATTGGTGCACGCAGAAGGCACCTCGAAGCCGATACGCGCACGCACGCCTCACGAGCCCCAACCTCGGGGAGCTCGCGATCGCGGTAATCGCCCCGTGGACCAGATTGAAGCGGCCGAACGCTTCATCGCAGCCACCGAACACGAGAAGGCCCATGATGAGCGGCTGTGGGACATGCGGCTGCGGCGCGACAAGGCGGCTCATGCGCTGCCGGAATGGGAGGACATGCGAGCGCTGGCGTCGCAGATCAAGGAGCATGCGCTCGCCAATTTGGATACCTACCTCGGTCAATTTGAAGCGGCTGCCAAAGCGAACGGGGTCGTCGTTCACTGGGCGGCGGACGCCGCCGAGCATAACCGGATCGTTCACCAGCTTTTGAAGGATCGGGGTGCCAAATCGCTGATCAAATCGAAGTCCATGCTGACCGATGAATGTGGCTTTCGCGCCTATATGGCAGGCGTCGGGATCGAGGTGATTGAGACCGACCTCGGCGAGCGCATCCAGCAGCTCGACCATGAGGAGCCTGCGCATGTCATTGGACCGGCGATTCATAAAACGCGCGAGGATGTCGCGGAAGTCTTCGCCCGGACCCTAGGTTCGGACCCGACTGATACCGATATCCCGCATCTCGCCAGCGTCCAGCGGGAGGCTACCCGGCCGCTCATCCTGAAGGCCGACGCCGGCATGACGGGCTGTAACTTTGCGGTGGCCGAGACGGGAACGGTGGTGGTATGCACGAACGAAGGCAATGCTGATCTATCCGCCAACACGCCACCGCTGCACATCGCCTCGATCGGCATTGAAAAGATCATTCCTCGATTTGAACATTTGGCGGTTTTCCTGCGATTGCTCGCGCGCAATGCGATCGGTACGCCGATGACCCAATACACCTCGCACTTTCGCGCCCCGCGAGCCGGCGCCGAATTGCATTACGTGATCGTCGACAATGGGCGCAGCGAGCGGCTTGGGCTGAAGGAGTTCTGGACGTCACTGAAATGCATCCGCTGTGGTGCGTGCATGAACACCTGCCCGGTGTATCGACGAAGCGGCGGATTGAGCTATGGCGCCACGTATTCGGGACCGATCGGAATCATCCTCGATCCGACGCTCAATCGGCGAAAGTATTCATCACTTCCTTTCTCCTCGACACTCAATGGTTCCTGCACGAACGTCTGCCCGGTCAAGATCAACATCCACGAGCAGATCTTTGCCTGGCGCAAGGTCATGTCCGAAGAACACCGGCTGCCCTTCGTGAAATCCGAAATGATGAAGGTGCTTGGCTATGTGCTGGCTCGGCCCGCGCTATATCGTGCGGCGCTGGGCGCCGCGGACGAAGCATTGCGGCTACTGCCCCATTTCGTTCTCGCAAATTCTCTAAATACTTGGACCAACAAAGGACGCGACATGCCCGAGGCGCCGACGCAAACCTTTCATGGCTGGTGGCGGGAGCATCGGGGTCAAACGAGGAAATCGCCATGAGCGGCCGGGAAGATATTCTTGCCCGTGTTCACCGTAACCGGCCGGCGGGAGATTACGCACTGCCGCTGATACCTCACTTTGACATCCCGGGCACGGAGCAGGGAAGGCTTGAGACCTTTTCCCGTGCACTAGAGGCCATGGGAGGGCGCTTCCGCCGCTCGAGTGAGATGTCCTCGCCGCTTGCTTGGATTCGAGAAAACATCCCAAACGCGAGGATCATTTGCTCCGCCGTACCTGAAGTCCCGAGCGACCGGGAATGGTCGGCGGTCCGCAAACCACAGGATCTGGCCGATGTCGATGTGGCGGTGGTGCGCGCGGTTCTGGGTGTGGCGGAGAGCGGCTCTGTGTTATTTACCGAGGCCGAACTGAAGGTCAACACGCTTGCCTATCTGGCACAGCACCTCGTCGTTTTGCTGGACGAGGGTGCCATTGTGCCCGGTCTTCAAGATGCCTATACCCACCCCGTGTTTCGGAGCGCCCGCTACGCGGTATTTCATACGGGCCCGTCAGCTACTGCAGATATTGAAGGCGTATTGATACACGGCGCCCAAGGCGTGCGGTCACTTACCGTGATTGCCGACGGCTGACAACGCTGCTAGGTGGTGGGAGCGCCTTCGATGATGGGTCGAAATATCTTGATGTACTTCCCATGGAGTCGCCCGGACGAGGAGGGCGCTCCTCTTGGCAACCTGGACAATCGGTTCGGTGCGCTGTTCGAGCTACGCCGGCTGCAGTGGCCGAAATTCGAAGCCTTGGCGGACATCGAGCGCTTCAATCAAGGTATTGCAGGGTTTCTGGACAACATACTTTTACAGAATTACTCGCTGTTCCGGGAGGATATGCGGATCCGCGCGGGCAATGACCTACGCATCGTCGAGCGCTGTACCTCCGACGGCAAGGTAATGCTTCTCGACGGCGATTTGCTCCATGGCGTCGACATACTAATCGTCGTCAGCTTCGATTCCCAGCGCACGGATCAACATCCCAGTGAAAGTGAACTGGCGGCGGTTCGCCAATGGCTGGACGATCCGGGCCATACACTGTTCGCTTGTCCCCATCATGACATTGGCAACGTCGATGGCGTTCCCAGTAATGAGGTACTGGCGACGCAGGAAATGGAGTTCCACCACCATGGAGATCTCGGACTTCCAGGACAACAACGCCTTGGCGGATTTGCCAGGTCGCTGCTGCGTGATTTGGGTATTCCCGTTTCCAATAATTTCGGCCTTCGACCGGCGAAAATGCGGGACGGTTCCCCTGCCCCCATCCACATTAATTCGCGAGCGGATCGATTTAATCTCTTACAGGGCGTCAGCACTTTCAATCTTCACCCGCATCTGCCGCACTTCGAGATGCACGGCGACAGCCCGCAAAAGTTGGACGTTCTGGTGGAACAGTCGATCGATTTAGAGGCACCCCCACATCCATTCATCCGGCAAGGACGGAAGACTTTCGACGCGTTGCTGCAATCCAAACCCAACGTCTTTGGAGGTCGATTACTCATATGCGACGCCACTATATGGACTTCTACGAACGGCGGACTGGGCAGCCT
>Ga0208193_1000940_pt1 | contig 13428 bp, 11 predicted proteins | sample June2015DPH_17_2_FD_184716 | JGI IMG/M metagenome (GOLD analysis project Ga0208193, IMG submission 184716) | Peatland microbial communities from SPRUCE experiment site at the Marcell Experimental Forest, Minnesota, USA - June2015DPH_17_10... | ecosystem: Environmental > Terrestrial > Soil >...
AACTGATTGCATACGCAATACGGTCGTCGGGTCCCGCGTCTTGACACCAAGCGTCTCTGCGGCCTCTGCAATCAGTTTCTCTGTCATACGGTACGCGTGAAAAATATTGATAATCGCATTACCCGCGATATTACCGGCTTTGATATCCTCATGTGGTTCGATCAAACTCGGCTCTGGTTCGGTATCCCCAATGGGCGGTTTAATGTCTGGTGCTTGGTTTATAATTTCCGCGCCCTTAGAGAGTAATTTGTCGAACTTCACCGTTGCGCCGCCGAAGCTCAACTCTAAAATCCGCTCGGCCAGCGAGCCCAGGTGCTTTCGGATTGCGAATACGACAATCAAGAACACCAGTGGCCACGCCAGATGCCCGACCATCTCGGAAATGAATCGCAGCCAGTTCATTGAGTGATTCCGTGCCCACTGGCAGGATAGGTATCCGCTTACGCTTCCGCAACCTTTTCAGCCGCCCTCGCCTCGTTGAACTCCCTAATGGCTTCCTGCACCTCACAATCCTTGTCGGTCTCGACAGGAGCAGCTTTGACCTTCCCCCTAACTGACGCTATGTGCCAGACCCACACGTGACGAACGATAGCCACCGCCTCACCGATCGCCGCCGAGGCCTTGCGGCGGATCGCCGAACTCTATGCGATCGAGGGTTCGATCCAAGGCCGCACGGCAGAGGAACGGCGGCATGTGCGTAACACCAGCGCCCGGCCACTCATCAAGATGATGAAGCCCTGGCTCGAGATGGAGCTTGGCCGCCTCCCACCCACCGGCCCCCTCGCCGAGGCCATTCGCTATGCGCTCGCGCGCTGGCCAGCCCTCACCCGATTCCTCGATGACGGCCGCATCGAACTCGACAACAATCCGGTCGAGCGCGCCATCCGGCCCATCGCGCTCGGCCGCAAGAGCCATCTGTTCGAGGGCTCGGATGGTGGCGGCGTCCGATGGGCAACCATCTGCTCCCTCATCGCCACCGGAAAGCTCAACAACGTCGAGCCCTTTGCCTGGCTCAGAGACGTCCTGAAGCGCGTGACCGACGGCCATCCCGCCAGCCGCCTCAACGAACTCTTGCCGTGGAACTGGCAACAAATAAGCGTCAAAGCCTAAGCCACGTGCAAGGAATGGACGCTTACAGCTTACCAAGCTTACAAGCCTACTTAACACCCTGGTTTGGCGGTTGGCGGAAGTCGAACAGTAGCCGTCCTTCCACTGCGGAATAAACCACGCCCGCGGTTCACGCCTAGGCGGCCTCATCCGAGCAACAGCAATCCCGCCCCAAGTTAACTGCCGAGCCAACGCTAGTTTTTCCCAGCGCTTCGTTGGCAATCACCAGGCCGTAAAGCTTTTGATCTCAGGGCGACTTGGCCAGCGATGCGCGCTGGCTTGCCACCACACTTGCCGGGACCGGTCCCGCTGCGTTTCCCCAATTGTTCCGGACGTAGGTCAGCACGGCCGCGACCTGCGCGTCCTCAAGTCGCCAATCGAAAGCAGGCATGGCGGGGGCCGTCGGCGCACCGGCCGTGGAAACTGAGCGCGTCCCGTGCAGAACGACCCGCACCAATGTGGTCGGGTCGTCCGACTGCACCAGCGCGCTGCCGGCCAATCGTGGAAACAGATTGATCTCGCCTTCGCCTGAATCCTTGTGGCAGGCGGCACAACTGTCCTTGTAGATCGCCGCGCCCGCGCGCATCGCATTATTGCTGGCTGCAACTGACTCTGGCCTCGCGCTTGCGCTGGCCTCGCCGCTGTCCTTCAGATAGGTCGCAATTGCCAGGATATCGTCGTCGTTCATTCGCGACGTGGAATGCGAAACCGCCTCGGCCATGGGCCCCGAAGCCAGCGTCCACTTGTTGGTACCGGTCTTGAGATACTGGACAAGATCGTCCGTGGACCATCCACCAATGCCCTTGCGCTGATCGTTGGTGATATCGGGTGCAAACCAGCCTTGAAGCGTGGCTCCAGTCAAAGCCGCGCTGTTCTTGTCGCCGCCGAGAAGCGTCTTCGGCGTATGGCAGGTGCCGCAATGCGCAGGCCCCTCCACGATATAGGCACCGCGATTCCACAACGCGGATTTTTGCGGATTGGGTTGATAGCGGCCGGGCGTGAAGTTGAGCCCGTTCCAGAACGCCATCGCGAGCCGAATGTTAAGCGGAAACGGCAACTGGTTGGATACGACCCGGTTGTTGACCGGCGCGACCGTCCCAAAAAAAGCGCGCAACGCAAGCACTTCGTCGTCAGTCATTTTCGTATAGGCCGGATACGGCATCGCCGGATAAAGCCGCTTGCCGTCGTGGCCGCGCCCCTCATGTAGCACCGCAAGGAATTCGTCGTTAGTCATATTGCCGATCCCGGTTTCGGGATCCGACGTGATATTCGGCGCGACCAGCGTGCCAAACGGCGTCTGAAGCGCCACGCCACCAGCGAACGGCGCTCCGTGCGACGCCGTATGGCACCCCGCGCAATCGCCGAGCACCGCGAGATAGCGGCCGCGTTCAATGCGGTCGAAACTCTGGGTATCCTGGGCAAATGCATTGCCCGTCAGACCGACAAACAGAACCGCGGTAGCGAGAGGACGGCGCATCATTTCCTCCCTAAACCAATGGACCGGGGCTTTTCAGATAACGCTCCCGGATGGCGTCGGCGGTCCAATACGCCAGCGCTCCGACCGTGTCGGTCGGATTGTACCCGTGATTTTGTGGGAAAACCGACGCGCCGCCGGGCACAAAGACGTTGTGCACGTCCCAGCTCTGACAATAACGATTAAGGACGCTGGTCACGGGATCCGTGCCCATCACCGTACCGCCAGTATTATGGGTCGTCTGGTAGATCGTACTGTCGTAAGGACCCTTGCGCGGGCTGGCCACGATCTCGACGGGGTCCATCGCTTTCGCGATGTCCGCGAGGCGATCGGTCAGAAAGGCCGACATCTTCAATTCGTTGTCGTGAAAATCGAATGTCATCCGCAGCAGCGGACGGCCGAACCGATCCTTGTAGGTCGGATCGAGATCCAGGTAGCAATCCTTGTAACTGTAGGAGCTGGCATGGGTCGCGAGGCTGCAGGCGCGCTGATAGGTTTCTGCGGTCGCTTTCTTCCATTCCGCGCCCCATTTCGGCGTGCCGTTCGGCACCGGCCGGGTCTGGATCGGCCGCGCGCCAGTCTGCCCAAAACCCATATAGCCGCCGCCGACGAAACCGAGCCCGGTGTGGTCGAAATTGTCGCCGTTATAGTCGTCGATGATCATGCCGTGCGCGCCGGTCGCGATGAACGGATTGAGGATTTTGTCTTTCAGGATCACGCTCACGCTGGAAGTAGTCTGATAGGCGTAGTTGCGGCCGACCACGCCCTGCCCTGTCTGCGGGTCGTAGGGCTTACCGATCCCCGACAGCAACATGAGTTGAACGTTGAAGAACGAAAAAGCGCACATCAGCACGATATCGGCGGGCTGCTCCCACTCTTCGCCTGATGTGTCGACATAGGTCACGCCGGTCGCGCGCTTACCGGTCGAATCCAGGTTGATTTTTGTGACCTCGGATTCAGTTTGTGCGCTGAAATTGGGAAATCGCAACAGCGCGGGCAGCACGCAGGTCTGCGGGCTGGCTTTGGCGTAATTGCCGCAACCGAACCGCTCGCAGAAGCCGCAATAAGTACACTGTCCAAGCTTCACACCGAGCGGGTTGACATAGGCCTCACTGAGATTGGAGGCCGGCTGCGGAAACGGAGAATGACCGGTTTTGCGTGCTGCTTCTGCGAACAGCATCGCCCCCAATCCCTGCTTCAAGGGTGGCGTCGGATATTCCGACGAGCGCCAGCCCTCAAACGGATTGCCACCCGCCTGCTTCTGTCCGCGAATATTTCCGGCCTTGCCGGAAGTGCCGCAGAGCTTTTCGAACCGGTCGTAATAGGGCTCCAGTTCGTCATAACTGACCGGCCAATCCTGGATCGTCATATCGGCCGGCAAAGCGTCCTTGCCATATCGCTGTTCGAGATGGCTGCGCAACTGGAAGTCCGTCGGCAGGAAACGCCAAGTCTGTCCGTTCCAATGGATGCCGGCGCCGCCGACGCCGTTGCCCGGAAGAAAACCGGAAAAGCTGCGGATCGGCATTGCTGTCTGGCTCGCATTGTTGCGAAACGTTAGCGTTTGCTGGCCAGGACGCAAAAACAGATCCAGCCGTACCGCGTAGCGAAGTTCGTCCTGCGCATAAGCGGGCGGGAAATCTGTCGCGGTGTCGCGCCAGGGGCCACGTTCGATCGCAACGACGTTCAATCCGGTTTTTGCGAGTTCATAGGCGAGGATGGAGCCGGTCCATCCAAGGCCGATGATCACAACATCTTTGGCGGGGAGTTTGCGGGCCATCGCTATTCCCTCACTGTCCAGTCGGAGCGTCCCATGATGCTGACTGGGGGCAGCGGATAAGCCTCGTTGTGACGCTCAACCCAGTCGCGGTAATCGTAGCGCGCGCCCGGAAAACCGATCAGCTTCCAGCTCGCCATGTCGCGGTTGCCGCCATAAATCGGATCGGCAAAAAACCCTTCCTGCGTGTTGGCAAGCAGCAGCGCGAAGAACTCCCCACTCTTGATGTCCTTCAACACGATTGATCCCGACTCCAACCCCTTGAGCACAGTATCCTGATCGCCCGGCGCGAGACCGCTAAAGGACTTTCCGGCAAAATTGCTCTTGACGTAGTCCGCCAGCGCCCTCAACCCCGTGCGATAGCGCGCCGCAGGAGAGTCGGAAAGTTGATAGCCCTGCGTTGCCGCGCCGGGCATAAATGGCGGCCTCGTATAAAGACCCTCAGCGCGGCCGTAAGGGCCAGCGAGTTGCCGATCGATGAACACGGCGCATCCCGCGTCTTTCCCGCCGGGCCCGCGACTGTCTGGAGGGATCAAGCGATCAACGGCTGCTTCGATCACCGCGGCCTCGTCCGCGCTGAAAAACATCCAGGGACCCGGACGAACCACAACGGGAGGAGTCGCTGTTCCGACGTCCCACGGCAAGCCGCCGCTAAGCGTGCGGGCACGCGCTAGGGTCGTTCCAACGAGAACAAATGCTGTGGCTGATGTCAGCAGTACACGTCGAGACGACTTCGAGGAAATGATACGATGCATTTTCACCCTCTCGTGCTAGGATCACGCAACCATCCTCAACGTGACAAAGGCCACTTCCAACCATTCGATATTTAATCCCAAATTTATGCCTGGGCGCAATACGCTGGTGTGACGGGTCCTACTTTATAGCATGGCAGAGGTCGAACGGCCGCTGTCAGTCCCTGAAGCGCGCGATTTCGTGTGGCTCCTGAACCACGCGACCGCTGCGTCAATTTAACTCTTGCAACGCGGGGGCCATCCACAGAGGACATCGTCAGACGGGGTCGGCATGTCTCAAACGTGCCAGAGGCGGACATAGTCGAATTAACCCGCACAAAGAAAGTGACCCGAGGGCTGCCTCCATTCAAATTGGATAAAAGTGACGAAAGATCCGCTCTACCGGACGTGATACGGTGATCAAGTTTCGAAGACGCCGGCGTCACAGGCTCACTCTAAAAACCGTGACCATCTGATCGATACCTTTAAAAACGATCTGCTCTTTTGTAACGATACGGGAGGTCAACAACTCATCGACACCCGGAGCGCAGCGAACATTTTCGCTTATACAAATCTCATTGCCGTCGGCGTGATTTTGAACTCGAGCTGCGATGTTTACGGTCCGGCCGAAGTAGTCGAGGCGTTCATTAAACGTCACTGCGATCGAAGGTCCTCTATGAATGCCGACCTTCAGAACGATATCCTTTCTTTGGCGCAATTCGTTGAAGCGTTCGGTTTCCTCCCACATGGCAATAGCCGCGCGAACGGCGTCCGATGGTTTTTCGAATGCCGCCATTACCGCATCGCCAATGGTCTTGATTACAGCGCCATTATTTACAATGGTCGCGTGAAGCAGACGTTCGAAATGCTGCTGCACTAGTGATAAAGCTTTAAGATCACCTATCCGTTCGTAGAGTGCCGTCGACCCTTGAAGATCCGTAAAGATCACGGTCACGTCGCGCACCCCGATGCCTTCAGCGGATCGGATAAGTTCGGTTCGGAATAGCTCTCGGAAGCTTTGCGTCACCAACAATCGGCCACCGGTCAGAAAAGGCACGAACTGGAGCCTTGTTCGTTCACCACCCGGCGGAATAGAGCAGATCGTAAGAAGTCCAGTTTTCTTGGCGATATTTTCGACTTCGAATGTGATTTTGCCGGGAGCAACCGTTCGCGCGCTCAGTTCGCATGCATCCTCGCTATACAGGACGCGAACGATTTGCGGTTCGGATGCGGGTGGCCCCTCGATCGGATATTCAAAGTAGGCTCGAGAATCCACGTCGTAACCAAAATAATAGCCCTGCTCGGATGCAGCCTCATAAAGCGTGACGGTATTCGGCAATAGATAATTCGCGCCGTGACTTTGCCCCTTGAAGACTTCCACAAGTGGCAGACCGTCCGGCCGCAGTCCGTCAGCCGTCATCCGGCATTCGAAACAATAGTCGGTCGCACTCATGTTCTTCAGCGAGTGGAATGCGATCGGCCTGACTGCACGAGAGACTGTGAAGGTGACCGCGATGAAGTCATCCAACATAGATTCGTAATCGCAACGGCACATCGGGCAATAGTACTTATCTTCGACGCTCGTGAGACTACTAAAGCTCTCGGCGACGCAGGCACACATCGGGCATAGCAACAGCCAATCCATCTCAAACAGGCCGGCTGCCGATGCGTGAATGAACAGGTCGATCGCCTCCGGCTCGGCGATGCCAAAATTGAAGCCAAACGCTAATGGGTTGATCCGAAACAGACTGCGGTCAGATCCGCGGCGGATCGCTGACTCGAGCCGAGACAGGACCCGTGGGCTCCACGCCCTCGCTGTTTTCAGCGCCGCAAAACGCGGCTCAAAAACGTTCTCGTTGATTGAATCCACTAACAGCACCGCACTGGGACGGCCATTTTTACCACCCTCGCTTGATTTCGACACCGATGTAATTTGAATCATGCGCCCCGGCGTTGCGCAGCGCATCGCCGATCGCGAAATGCACCGCCTCGATCGCAAAGGAGGTCGCGCGATCTATGGTCCAATCGAGGCGAACCTGGCCGTAGCTACCGGTGTAAGCACCGGGCCGACCCGCAGTGTTCGGGACCGGAATGTCGGGCTGGGTATAAACGGCATCGGCTGTGTTTTGCCGCCATTGAGCGGCGGCTGCGAACATGATCTTCAGTGACGAAGTCGGGCTCAGAGTGAGGGATGGCTTGATGTGAATGAGATTGGTATAGCCGGTGTAGCTCGCAAGCGTAAAATAATAACCGTTGGGAAACAGCGGATTGAATGTCCCAAAGGTTCGTTTGGTGTTGCCGTCACCGGACGCCGCATCGAGTTGGATACCGACTCTTGGGCTCCAGTTCACGTTGGCGAAGGTGTAGCCAGCGAGTGAACCGACAGCCCAGGCCTCGATCGGCTCGATGCCGATGCGTCCGGTCTGGTTCATCACTTCGAGGTCAAAATCGAAATGATTGGCGCTGCCGTTCAGATGGACATCGAAGATGTCTCTCCGCTCGTCACCAGACGCATTCGCAAACTGTGCGTTCGCCTGGGTGAAATTGGCATAGTAGCCGGCGATGAACAGGGACTCGAAAAATTTGTACTCTGTCCTTGCCATCCCGAAGGTCTGCTTGGTAACGCTGCTATAATCGTCGAAGATGGTTACGTCCTGAACCTGGACCGGTAAGCTATAAAAGGTGATGAACCGCCAGGGCCCAGTCTCGTAGTCCGCCCACCCTGCGTCATAGGATTGTCGGACGTTGGGACCGTCGCGGACGGACACGAAGCGCTGCAGGTCAAACGCGAATTGCTGGCGTCCCGCCCGGAGCTTGAGCGTTCCGTCACCCACAGGCTCGGTCAGTACGACGAAAGCCTGCTCGAGATCGAGTTTGTCCGCGTCGACCGGGGTTAACATGGTCTTCCACGGAGCATAGTCGGCCTGAAATTGCACGAACGCCTGTATTTGATTGGCTATGCGGAGGTCGGCATCGAATTCGTTTCGGGTGATGACATAGTCCTGGTTGCGATTTGGCCCGGTACCGAAGTTGGGGGCATTATTGGACTCAAATCGCTCACGCGTGTCGGCGCCGAACGAGAGATAAGTGTATCGGTCGGTGGCCGAAAGCGGAATGTATTTGAACTCATCGCCCGGCTGACGCAGCACGCGGGGATCCGCCAGAACCGACCAATCTTCCTGCCAGCGATTGAACAAAATGGCCGGCCGCTGCGGTACCGTGTCGTCGGCAACCGCGGGAGAAAGGGACAGACAGATGGCCCCTCCCAGGATGCAACGTGTTGCCCGAAGTGGTCTTTCCATTGGCATGCCCGGCCATTCGTGTACGGCGCCGAGCCTAGGGGCTTTTGCAGGCGGACGCAGTAGCGCTGAGGCCACTATTTGGCCGCCGAATGAATCTCTGCGATGTAGCCGCCCGGAAATTGCACCATGGCGGACCACCTGTGATCCGAGAGGAACGGATCAACCAGAACGGTGGCGCCCGAGGCCTTGGTCTTGTTCAAAGTCTCCTGAAGATCGGCAACCTCGTAACCGGTCAATTCACGGCCATAAGGAAAGGGAAGATGACCATCCGTGACCAGCACGGTCATCTTTCCAAATGTCGATTCGATGCGAACACGCCGGAAGGTGTCCTTGGGACGGCCGATCTCTACGCCTGGGCTCTTTAGATCATCAGAGACCGTCTTGCCGTGCGAGAAACGAATGAAGCTGTGCACAAAGGCATCGGCGCGGTCGGGCGAGACGTAGACGCGATTTTCCGGAATGGTCTGATAAGCGGCATAGTTTGGCTTCGTTGTGTGCCAGTAGAGCTGCATGTTCACGGCGCCGGGCCACTGGATCACGACGTCGCGCCCGATCGGATCGGGAAATGCGCTCACCAGGACGTCGGCGCCGGCCGCACGCGCAGCCTTGATCGCGGCATCGAGATCGGTGACGAGATAGCCCGTGCGCTCCGCCCCGAACGGATAGGGAATTGGTGTCTTGAAGCCGAACAGCGAGACCGTGCCGACCGGCGTCTGTATCAATTGGGAGGATGTACTGCTCGGGGTCGGCGTCACCGTCACGACAACCTGTTTGGTGCTTTGCCCTCCAAAGGTTGCCGTGAAGCTCGCGACGAATTTATCGACGTCCTCCGGCGCAACATAGACATGCGTCGTGTCGTACTGGGCGCCGATACCCATCACAGGCGCGGCATCGCGGGCTAGCGCAGTGTTATCGGCGCCAAACGCGGCAGCAATGAAGATCAAACCAGCAAACAGGCGTGACCGGGTCATAGGCGAACTCCTTGACGAACGAAGTGAATGAGCAGGAAAAAAGGCCATCGCCATTATCCAGCCTTGGCGTTGGCCGTTTGTATCGAAACAAGGACGAGCCCGGCGATCAGGCCGAGATGTTCAAGGAACGCGTTCAATTCCATGAACCTTTCATGGCCTGCCATGGTCCAGAAACTATTCGCGGTCGCCATGGCAACGGCTGTCAGCACGCCAAGGCCGCCTGCGCCCAGCCATACAAATCGTCCTGATATCACGAGCAGCGAACCGCCGAGTTCGACTGTCAGCGCCAGCGCCGCCCAGAGCCAACCCGGGTGGAGTCCAAAATGCTCTTGTTCGGCGATGGCCGCCGTGAAATCCGACAGTTTCGTTATGCCGCCGATGATAAAGGCCGAGACCAGCGCGACCCGCGCGGCGCGCCACGTCCAGGGCCAGGTAAGGATCGCCGAAGTCCAATGTGGCGTGTCCGCATGCGCACCCACCTCAAACCGCCCAGCAGGCGCAGCCGAGTGCGCCCCAAAAACTCTTGAGATCCGCGATCGGCAATTTGGCCGACCAGGCAGTGGCATGATCGTGGCCATGGATGGTGCAGTTGTTGGCGCAGCCGCAAAGGCTCATCGCCTTCATCCGCATCGCCGCGGCGGGCTTGTTCTGCTCGGCCCAGGCGCCATATCCGCCGAAGCCGCGCACCGGCGACCAATCCGGCATCGCGGGCGGCGGCGCGGCCTTGTCGTGGTTTTTGAAATCACCGGCGGCGTAGACGATCTTGCCGCCGACGACGGTCATATCGGAAGTGGTGTCTGCGATTTCCGCCTCGGAGCAAGAAAAGAAATCGCGGTCGGGCACGACCAGATCGGCCAACTGCCCCACTTCGATACGGCCTTTTTTGCCTTCCTCGTTCGAGAACCAGGTGACGTTCTCCGTCCACATCCGCAGTGCGGTCTCGCGATCGAGACAATTGCGTTGCGGCGTGATCCGCAAGCCGCCGACGGTCTTGCCGGTTATCAGCCAGGACAGCGATACCCAGGGGTTGTAGGAAGCGACCCGCGTCGCATCGGTGCCGGCCGACGTCTTGATGCCCTTCGCCAGCATCTTGGCGACCGGCGGCGTCGCTTCCGCCGCGCCAAAGCCGTAGCGCTCGACGAAGTATTCGCCCTGATAGGCCATGCGGTGCTGAATGGCGATGCCGCCACCAAGTGCGGCGATGCGGTCGATCGATTGATCGGAGATGGTTTCGGCGTGGTCGAAGAACCAGTGCAGCCCTTCGAGCGGCGTGTCCTGATTGACCTTCTCGAACACATCGAGCGCCCGCGAGATCGTCTCGTCATAGGTGGCGTGCAAACGCCACGGCCATTTGTTCTGCACCAGAATCCGCACGACCTCTTCCAGTTCGCCTTCCATCTCCTGGGGCATGTCGGGACGCGGAACCCGGAAATCCTCGAAGTCCGCGGCCGAAAACACCAGCATCTCGCCGGCGCCATTGTGCCGGAAATAGTCGGTGCCCTGCTTGTATTTTGAGGTTTTGGTCCAGTTTAGGAAGTCGTCCTTCTCGCCCTTGGGCTTTTGCGTGAAGAGATTGTAGGCGAGACGGATCGTCAGCAGTCCCTCATCGTGGAGCTTTTGAATGACGGCATAGTCTTCCGGGTAATTTTGAAACCCGCCGCCGGCATCGAGGGCGCCGGTCACGCCGAGACGATTCAATTCGCGCATGAAATGCCGGGTAGAGTTGACCTGGTATTCAAACGGGAGTTTTGGACCTTTAGCCAGCGTCGCGTAGAGAATGTTCGCATTGGGTTTGGCCAGCAGAAGCCCGGTCGGATTGCCGTTGGCGTCGCGCGTGATATCGCCGCCGGGCGGCTCCGGCGTTTCCCTGGTGTAACCGACCGCCCGCAACGCCGCGCCGTTCAGGATGGCGCGATCGTAGAGATGCAGCAGGAAAACCGGCGTGTCCGGTGCGACCGCGTTGAGTTCCTCGATCGTCGGCAAACGCTTTTCGGTAAATTGATGCTCGGTAAAGCCGCCGACCACCCTCACCCATTGAGGCGCCGGCGTGATCGCGACCTGCCGCTTGAGCATGTTCATCGCATCGGCGAGCGAGCGCACGCCGTCCCAGCGCAGCTCCATGTTGAAGTTCAGTCCGCCGCGAATGATATGCAGATGATTGTCGATCAGTCCCGGCAGCACGCGCTTGCCCCTGAGGTCGATCACCTCTGTCGAAGGCCCTGCGAGCTTCATGATCTCCTGATCGTGACCAACGGCGGCGAATACGCCGTCCTTGATCGCGACCGCGCTGGCGGTTGGGTTGCTCCGGTCGAGCGTCGTGAACAGGCCGCGGTGCAGAATGAGATCGGGCGACGTTGAACTCATAAGCGTTTCTCCTCGGGAACCATAGATGCAACGGTTGCTGTGTCTGTATGGCGGCCCGGCAGCAAACCGAAGATATGCGGAGCGCATTGAGCTTGGCGCCAGGCGGCGGCGAGGCCGCTGCCGGACAGGAGTTGTTTACCTACCGGGATGACCTGCTCGCCGACGAGAATGCCGAGCAGGCCAACAAGGGCGACCAGCGGAGGAGCGGGCGAGCGTACATTGAGGAGACTGTAGATGATGCCGACCAGAATTCCGGCGCCAGCCGATATCAAATAGATTTTCATGTTTCCCTCGCGGTGACGTGGCGTTTTCAAGCCGCTTTTTTCAAGCCGCCTTCGGTCCGCCCTCGGAAGCGTGCTCGCCAAGCGCCCATTTCGAGAACCGCACCTGAATGCCATAGGGCGAATGCGCGCGCAGGATATCCATGACGCCCTCGTAGGTTTCTGAGCGCGCCCAATCCTGTTGGAGTTCGAACGCATACTGACAGGATGTAATTGGGATCGCCCCGGCCTGCACCGCGCGATCCATCGAGCGGTTATGCGCCTCCATCGAGAGATCGCCGCAGGCGTCGGCGGCAATATAGATCTCGTAACCCTCCTTTAGCATATCGAGCGTCGGGAACATGACGCAGGCTTCGGTCCACAGGCCGGCGATCACGAATTTCTTGCGCCCGGTTGCGACGACCGCCTTGCGGAAGTTCGCATCGAGCCAGGAATTCATTGAGGTGCGGTCGATGACGTCGTGTTTGGGAAACAATTCGAGCACCTCCGGCATGTAGGGTCCGGAGAAGGAGTCCCTCGCCACCGTCGAGAGCACCGTCGGAATGTTGAACAGCTTGGCGGTTTTGGCCAGAATCTGGACGTTGTTAAAGGGCACGATGCGATCGTGCGATTGAACACCTTGGTACATCGCGGGCTGATAGTCGATCAGGGCGATCGCGCTGTTCTGAGGCGTAAGCATTTCGAGTTTGGACATTGCCGCTATCTCCGGTGGTCGGGGTTGGCTGTTGGTTTCGCAGTAAGGTTGTGGGCGAGATCGTCAAGACGGATGAATCATGTCTCTTGAGTACGCGAGGCCGATGCCGTAGCCGCCGCCGTTGGATTCCACGATCGATCTGGCACCGTCGTACGTTTCCTTCCTGGTCCAGTCGCGCTGAAGTTCGAGCAGCACCTGGATCCAGCTCGTCATCGTCGCGCCGCGCGCCTCCAGCCGCCGCAGCGCCAGCGAGTGGCTGGTCGGCGTGAGACCGCCGCAGGCGTCGGCGACGACGAAGACGTCGAAGCCGTCCGCGAGTGCCGAAAGAGCACCGAAGGTCACGCAGGCTTCCGTCAGCAGGCCGGAGATCAACAGTCGTTTTCGTCCCGTCGCCTCGATCGCGCTCCGCACGTGATCGTCTTCCCAGACATTCATGTTGCGTCGTTCGATCGGAACCACGCCGGGCAGCGCGGTTTGGACCGCAGGCATCATCGGCCCGCTGTAGACCTTGGTCGCCGAAGCGGACGCGACGACTGGAATGCCGAACACCTGGGCCGTTCGCGCCAAGGCGACGGCATTGTTCAGAAGGACCTGCCTGTCTTCAGACCCGACACCGAAAGCGAGGCCAGCCTGAAGGTCGACCAGCAGAAGTGCGCAATCTTCGGGACGCAGGAGAGAGGGATCGGAAGACATCTGGGCACCTATTTCGGTTGGCCGGTCATGGGGTCTA
>Ga0208193_1000943_pt1 | contig 13415 bp, 9 predicted proteins | sample June2015DPH_17_2_FD_184716 | JGI IMG/M metagenome (GOLD analysis project Ga0208193, IMG submission 184716) | Peatland microbial communities from SPRUCE experiment site at the Marcell Experimental Forest, Minnesota, USA - June2015DPH_17_10... | ecosystem: Environmental > Terrestrial > Soil >...
TCAGGTTGGGCGCCGACAATATCGCGAACACCAGGATCGAGCCGCCGATGACGAAGGAGGCAAGGATGGCTCGCAGGATCGCCCGGGGAGCCGTGCGACGGGGCTCCACCGTCTCCTCGCCCAGCGAACTCGCGGTGTCGAATCCGTACATTACGTATCCCGAGGCCAGCGACGCCATGAGAAAAGCGCCCGGAAAGCCCCCACCGGCACCGTACCCGTTCGCCGAGAAAAACACTGCGGGCCCGCGCGTCGCGTGACACGCCAGAATGATTGCAATCAAGCAGGCGGCAATCAGCTCAACGAAGACGCCCGCGCTGTTTATCATTGCCATCAACCGCACTCCGAGCGCATTGACGACCGTGGTGAAGAGGATCAAGGCCGTACCGAGGATCACGGCGTTGGTGGCGAAATCGTAGGCGCCTGAGCCGTCGCCAACGATCTGAAAACCGCTCCACAAGCGTGGCAGGTTGAGTTGCAGCGCAAGCACCACTGCAGACAGCGTAACGATCGATGCGGTGAGCATCAGCCAACCCGCAGACCAGCTCACGATGCGGCTGCCCAGCTGTTTGGACCAATTGTAGACCGATCCTGCAACCGGGTATTTGGCGGCCAACTCCATGAAGCACAGTGCGACCGCGAGTTGGCCGATCAATACCATCGGCCAGGACCACAGATAAGCCGGTCCCGCAGTACCGAAACCGAAGTAGAACAGCTGAAAGGTGCCGGTAAGGATCGAGATATAGCTGACACCGGCGGCAAAGCTGCCGAACTTTCCGATTCCGCGATCGAGCGACTCCCGGTATCCGAAATGTTCCATACCGTTGTCGGTCCGAGCGGTGTCGGCCTTATTATCCATTCGAATACCCCCAGTGAATCGGTGTGCTCGAGAGCTTGACCCAGCGTTATTCTTAGAATAAACCCGTAAGTCTAGTAGTCCGGAAAATAAGTCTTTCCGCGGCGGCAGTAGAGGACCAGAGACTGGGGTGAGGGGTATCCCGTCCCCTTTCATCAAGATTTATGAAAGGGGACGGGATACCCCTCACCCCAGCCTCCTTCCACTACTGCCGCCGCGGAAAGACTTTCTTGACGAGATACTAGCGTTGCGCATCTTAGACACAGTTTCAGCTGGGCGTCCACGGATGGTGTCTGTCAGGCGCCGTGCGCCACCTTTCAACGGGGCCGGGGTGACCCCGATTGATAAATTTAGGTCGCATCTCAACGGGGTCGATGCGAGCCCGACGGATAAGATGATGTTGCATCCGGGTTGTGGAACGGGACGCTGGGAGGCTGGAACTTGGCAAACGAGAACTTTGATTACGTCATCGTGGGTGCGGGGTCGGCAGGCTGTGTGCTGGCGGATCGGTTGACGGCGGACGGGCGCAGCCGGGTGCTGCTGCTGGAATTCGGAGGATCCGATCGCTCCATCTTCATTCAAATGCCGTCGGCTCTGTCCATTCCCATGAACATGGAAAAGTACAATTGGTTCTATCACACGGAACCGGAACCGCATCTGAATGGGCGGCGCATGCACACACCGCGCGGCAAAGTGCTGGGTGGGTCCTCATCCATCAATGGCTTGGTCTACATCCGCGGCAACGCGCAGGACTTCGAGGGGTGGAGCCGGCAGGGCGCGGCGGGCTGGGCGTACCGCGACGTGCTGCCGTATTTTCGGCGCACCGAAACCCGGCAGGAGGGAGGCAACGAGTATCGCGGCGACAGTGGTAAACTGCAGACCCGTTACGGCACTCTGAGCAACCCCCTGCATGCGGCCTGGCTGGCCGCCGGTGGCCAGGCGGGCTATCCGCATACCGATGATGTGAACGGCTTTCAGCAGGAGGGTTTCGGCCGCATGGACATGACGGTGGGCGGCGGCAGGCGCTGCAGTGCGGCCAACGCCTACCTTCGGCCGGCGATGCGGCGCCCCAACCTCAAGGTGCTGACGCATGCCTTGGCGACACGCATCGTGTTCGAAGGCCGGCGTGCCGCGGCACTCGAATACCTGCACGGCGGCAGGGCTGATCGCGTGAACATCGGGCGGGAGCTGATCCTCTCCGGCGGCCCGATCAACTCGCCGCAACTACTGAAGCTGTCGGGGGTGGGTCCGGAGCCGGAGCTGCGCTCGCACGGCATTCCCGTGATTCATGATTTGCCCGGCGTCGGCGAGAACCTGCAGGATCACCTGGAATTCTATTTTCAAGTGGCCAGCAAGGAACCGATCACCCTGTATTCGTCCATCAATCCCTGGAGCCGCGCTCTGATCGGCGCTCGCTGGCTGCTGCGCAAAGACGGGCTCGGTGCCACCAATCACTTCGAGACATGCGGCTTCATCCGCAGCCGGCCGGGTGTACCGTATCCGGATATCCAATACCACTTTCTACCCATGGCCGTGGCCTACGACGGCTCGACACTCGCGCAAGAGCATGGCTTTCAAGCTCACGTCGGCCCGATGCGCACCAAGAGCCGCGGCTGGGTGCGTCTCGCATCCGCCGATCCGCACGACAAGCCGCGCATCCTGTTCAACTACTTGAGCGAGCCGGATGATTGGACCGAGATGCGCGCCTGCGTGCGTTTGACGCGCGAGATTTTTGCACAGCCGGCCTTCGATCGCTATCGCGGCCGCGAGATCCAGCCGGGCAGCAATGTGCAAACGGACGAGCAGATCGATGCCTTCGTGCGCGACAAGGTGGAGAGCGCGTACCACCCTTCTTGTTCATGCAAGATGGGCAGCGCTCAGGACCGCACGGCGGTGGTCGATCCGGAGACCCGCGTCCATGGGCTCGAAGCGCTGCGCGTGGTGGATTCCTCGATCATGCCGTCGGTGACGACGGGCAATCTCAATGCGCCCACCATCATGCTGGCCGAGAAGGCGGCGGATCACATATTGGGCAAGGGGCTGCTGCCGCCCGAGGACGCGCCGTTTTACGTGGCGCAGGATTGGCGCGGCGCGCAGCGCTGAGACATTCAGAACTTGTATGTCGCGCCGACCAGGAAGAACCGTCCCACGGCGCCGTCTTGGTCCAACGTGGTGTATGCCAATTCCGCTCCGCCACCGTAGGTTTGCAGGTCAACCGGCGGCGGAGAATTGAACAGGTTCGTGATCGAGCCGTGCAGCGAAAGATGATCGTTCGCCTGGTAGCTTGCATACAAGTTCACATCGGTGAAATGTTGTACGGCGCAATACGGATACCACCGGCTCGACAGCGTTGTGACTCCCGATGAAATCGCGGAGCCATAGGCCGATGGTGCGCGTCCCTTGAGTGCCTCGAGGCAGGTACTGGCGCCGATCGTGGGGTCCGTAATCGAGAACGCGCTCTGATAGTTCACCGAGATCGTGCTCGTGAAGGGACCCGTTTCCCAGGTCAAAGACGCCGTCGCGCGGCTTCTTGGATTGCCGGTGTCGCCCGAAATGGTCGACGGGCCGTGAGTCCCGGCCAGGTCGAATATCTGCCCGCTGACGATGAGTTCGTACTGGGCGATATAGGTGTAGTTGAGCTGAGCCCTCAGTCGACCGAAATCGCCCAAGTCGAACTGGCTTCGCAGGTCCAGGTCGTAACCGGAGGTCTTGGTGTCGCCCGCATTGATGTATGGAACCAGGGTGTACGCGGGATATCCAACGGGCGTCGTCACCGTGGCGGTCGGGCAAGGAACTCCGCCTGTCGTCGTCGCCGTGCACACCTGCGCCGTCGCCGGCGGCCCGCGCACGAGTTGGATGGCATCGGTGTAAAAGCTGCCGGCCGACGATGCCGAGATGATGTCGTTCTTGAGCTCGATGTGGTACCAGTCCACCGACACATTGAAAGCCTTGATCGGCTCGAAAATGACGCCGAACGTGGCGTTGGTCGAGGTCACGGCTTTCAGAGCCGGATTGGAACCCTCCACTCCTATCGCGGGATAAGCACACAGGGCATTGAACGTTCCCTTCACATTCGCTACTCCACCGGGACAAAGCACGGGGTCATTGGTATTGCCTTGACCAAACGCGAGCCCCGAGTTGCCTGATTCGGCGATGGAGGGCGCTCGGAATCCCTTGCCCCAGGTGCCTCGAACCGCGAACTGATCGATGGGCGTCCATTTGAGCCCGACCTTCGGTGTCGCCGAGCCGCCATAAGTATCGTAGTGGTCATAGCGCTCATCGGCGGTCACTTCCAAGGAACTGAGTATCTTGCCGCCGAGCTCGATGAAGCCTGCAGTATCATCCTGCGAACCGACGGCATAGGCGAGGCTTCCTTGCTGCGCTCCGGACACGACCGAGGGCGGGTTCGGGGCGTTCAGCGCCTTGTGGATGTATTGTGCGCCGGCAGCGATGGACAACGGGCCGCCGGGCATATCGAACAGCGGCCGCGAGCCGTGCAGATCGACGACGCCCAAGGTGCTCGAGGGATGGTCGGACCCTTCCGGCGCGAACAACGACTGTGCGTTGGTGCTGACTCCCGGGACATAGCTGCCGTTATTGAGGTCTGTCTGCGCGACGGCCGGGAACATTTGGCCAAAGATTTTCTGCGTCATGCTGGCGTAGGCGACACCCACCTGGCCATCGAGGTCCCAGCCGGCGGTGGTGCCGCGCAGATCACCGAACAATCGGTACGTGATGGTATCGACGTCCATCTGATAAGGCCCGATGTCGGGGAAGCTGTAAACCAAATTCGCCGCCTTGCCGAACGGGTTGAGCGGGGAGGTCGCGGGCAGCGAGAGCACGGGATAGATGGACGTCGAGATCGGCTGACTGGGGCTGCCCGTGATGTTCACGATGGAACCCGCCTCTTGGCCCGTGGTGCTGAGCGCATGACCAAAAGTCGATGGTCCAGCCGAGATCTGCTGCGCGCTGCTGTCGAATACCGAGCCGGTGACCGTGAACGTCCAACTGCCGCCGAGAGCCTTGGTGAATTTGCTCAGGAGATTGATTTGCGTCGTCGGGGACTGAATGACTCCCGGGAATGGGAAAGTGCATTTATCGGCATTCTGCGACGCTTGGTCGCAGCCCGGCAAGAACGCATAAGGCCGTCCGGAGGCCGTATTGGGATTGATCAGATAGCCGGAGACGCTGTCCGGATAGGTAAGACTGGAAGCGCCGATGGCACCTGGGCTGGTATTGAGTCCCCCCGGCAGACTGGACCAATTGGTCGTCGTGAATGCGCCGTCGCGATCGCTGCCGAGAATTTTGTCTGTGTGGTGCCAATCGACAGCCACATACACGTTGTAACCGTCGCTGCTCAGGTCACCAACACCCCAAATGCCGGCGCCATGCTCGGTGGTGCCGTCGCCGTACTGAGTCGTGCCTCCCTCCATCGTGAGTTCCGAACCTACGTAGGATTTTTTCAATTTGACGTTGACCACACCCGCGATGGCATCCGCGCCGTACACCGCCGAAGCGCCGTCCTTGAGTACCTCGACGGTATCCACCGCGTTGAACGGGATGGCGGACACGTCGACGAAGCTACGTTCGCCGTCATCGCTCAGCGGATAGGACACCATACGTTCGCTGTCGATCAAGGTCAGCGTGTCGCCCACCGACAGACCGCGCAAGGCGATGCCGGTCGCACCGGCGGCGAAAGCCTGGCCAAAACCTTGGTTCAGAGTTCCCGAGCCGTTTGCCGCGAGATTGCGCAGCACGTCCGCGACCTGCGTATAGCCCGAATCCTTCAAGTCCTGCGAGGTAATGATCTGCACGGGACTCGGCGTTTCCGTGTCCGTGCGCTTGATCAAGGATCCCGTCACCACGATCTCTTGCAGTTCGGGACCCTGTGAGGCACTTGTGGTGGACGCCTGCTGCGCGACGACCGGTAGGCTGGTGATGAGGAGCGCTGCAACGATGGTCAAGCGCTCGCATAGGGACCGAATCGCACCTGATATCATCATCTTTGCTCTCCCTGTCGAGTTCGCGTCGTTGCGCTGTGGCAGCCCCGTCTTGGGGTCTGGCCCGGAAACTACGCGTCGCAGGCCTTACCTATGGAAAAATGTGACGAAGCGCTCCTACGATGTGACGAAGCGCCCAGGTATGTGATGAGTACATCGATTGGGTGGGACTGCTCTTACACCATTACGATCTGACGGATGCTTGAATCCGTCCGCGCCCGCGCCCACAGTCGCTGTCAACTGCTCAATCATAGGAATGCTAATCATGGGCCGCGGAATACTTCTCTGGTTGTTGGGTGTACCTCTGCCGATTATTTTGTTGCTCGCCATGTGTTCGCACAATTAGGCGCGTGTCATGGCTGGACAATCAGTGAGTGCACAATACGCTGATGGTGCCGCTGCACCTGCTTCTCCTTCCACATCTGCGGCATCATGGCCGGCAATTATCGCAGGCGCGTTTGTCGCCGCAGCCGTCTCTCTGGTTTTGCTGGCGTTGGGCTCCGGGCTGGGCTTTGCGTCCATTTCGCCCTGGCCCGGCAGGGGCGTCTCAGGAACGACGTTTGCCGTGACCACCGCGATCTGGCTGATATTGACGCAATGGGTGTCGGCGGGTCTTGGCGGCTATCTTGCGGGGCGCCTGCGGACCCGATGGATCGGTACGCATACGCACGAGGTGTTCTTCAGAGACACCGCGCATGGTCTGATTACCTGGGCCGTCGCGAGCGTCCTCGTGGCGGCTGCGATCGGCTCATCGATTGGCACATCGGTCGGTGCTGCGGGGCGCGCCGTTGAGGTCGCAGGGCATACGGCAGCCGATGGCGCGAGTGCGGCATCACACGGCTCCGCTTATGATATCGATCGACTGCTGCGGGCGGCAGACGTCGGCGCTCCGCAGGCCGATCCGAAGCCCGAGGTGGCTCACATCATTGCCAACGCGGCTGTTACCGGCGACATACCCGACGGCGACCGCGCTTACCTGGCCCAACTCGTTGCGGCGCGCACGGGCATCACGCTGGAGGACGCTCAGAAGCGCGTGGACGGTTTTTGGTCGGACGTGAAGGACACGGAAGCCAAAGCAAAGGCCACCGCCGATGCAGCGCGTAAGGTCGCAGCCAAGGCGTCGATCTATCTGGCGCTGTCGATGCTGCTCGGAGCGTTCATCGCCAGCGTATCCGCGGCATTGGGCGGCCGTCTGCGGGACGAGCATCCCTAGTCAGGCATGAACGCTTGGATTGTTCTCGTAGGAATCGGCTGACAATATAAGTCTCCGTTGGCCGGTAATTCGGCATGTTGCATTTCGCATCGTCTTGATTTTAAAGTTCGATACCGCGCAGCTGAAGACGCCGGTTACGGTGCAGTTGAATCCCAATGAACGTCGAGAAAATTCCACAGGCTGAAGATTCCGCGCAGACACTGGCAAAGGCGCGTACCGGCATTTCCGGGCTCGATGAAGTGACGTTCGGCGGCCTGCCGGCAGGCCGGCCGACTCTGATCTGCGGGGGCGCGGGCTGCGGCAAAACCGTGATCGCCGCGACGTTCCTGGTGAATGGCGCGGTCATGTTCGACGAGCCTGGCGTCTTCATGAGCTTCGAAGAGTCGAGCGCGGATCTCATCCGGAACCTGGCCTCATTGGGCTACGATTTGGCTGCCCTCGTCAAACAAAAGAAAATAGCGATGGATTTCGTACGCGTGGAGCGCAGCGAAATCGAAGAGTCCGGTGAATACGACCTCGAAGGTCTTTTCGTGCGGCTCGGCTATGCCATCAAATCCGTGGGCGCCAAGCGTGTGGTGCTCGATACGCTCGAGGTGCTGTTCGCCGGGTTGGGCGATACGCAAATTCTGCGCGCGGAGTTGCGGCGCCTCTTCGCATGGCTGAAGGATCAGAATGTCTCGGCCATCGTCACCGCAGAACAGGGCACAGGCGCTCTAACCCGCTATGGGCTCGAAGAGTACGTCTCCGATTGCGTGCTTTTTCTGGACAACAGGGTTGAAAATCAAATCACTACGCGACGATTGCGGGTCGTCAAATACCGCGGTTCGGTCCATGGCACGAACGAGTATCCATTTCTCATAGATGCCGAGGGTATTACGGTGCTGCCGGTGACTTCCGCGGGCCTCGAGCATACCGCCTCGGACGTGGTGATATCGACCGGGGTTCCGGGTTTGAACCAGATGCTCGGCGTCGGCGGCTTCTATTGCGGTACCAGCGTCCTGGTTACCGGCACGGCGGGCACCGGCAAGACCAGTTTGGCAGCCCACTTCGTAGATTCCGTTTGCGCCCGCGGCGAGCGTTGCCTGTACTTTGCATTCGAAGAGTCGCCCGCGCAAATCATCCGCAACATGCGTTCCATCGGCCTCGATTTGCAGCCGCGAATCGACGCGGGATTGTTGAAGTTCGAGGCGGCTCGCCCTAGTTTGTTCGGATTGGAAATGCATCTGGCGCGCATGTACCGCGAGATCGAGGGGTTCGCACCCGCCGCGGCGGTGCTCGATCCCATTTCAGCCTTGAGAGGCGAATCCGGCGATGTGCATTCCATGCTGCTCAGAGTAATCGACCTTCTGAAGAGGCGGGGCATTACCGCGTTCCTCACCAACCTGCTCGCCCCCGAAGGCATGGATCACGCCGATGCCGGCGTGTCATCCCTCATGGATACATGGGTCTCGTTGGTTCAGCTCGAATCCAACGGCGAGCGCAACCGCGGCATCTATGTGCTCAAGTCGCGCGGAATGAATCATTCGAATCAGATCCGCGAGTATCAGCTGACGTCCGAGGGAGTAAAGCTCGTGGATGCATATCTTGGAAGCGCCGGTGTTTTGACCGGCTCTGCACGAGTCACCCAGGAAGCTGCCGACGCGGCATCAGTCATGCGCCATACCCAGGAGACTGAGCGGCGGCGCCGGGAAATCCAGCGAAAGCGTGACTCGCTCGAGCGGCGGATAAGTGAATTGCGCGCGTCTCTCGAGTCCGAAGAGGAAGAGGCCCGCAAAGCCCTTGAAGATGACCAGGAATTGGAACGGCGCATGCAGGCCCAGCGGCAAGCCATGGCCGTTCTCCGTGGGGGCCCCGCGTCATGAATCGACCCGTCGAAGCTGACCCGCAAGAGGAGCCCGTCCAAGACGGACACTACAATCTGCGGCTTTACGTCGCCGGCCAGACCCCCAAGTCGATCACCGCACTCGCCAATCTGAAAACCATTTGCGAGGAACATCTGGCCGGGCGTTATCGAATCGAAGTGATCGATTTGCTGCAACAACCGCAGCTCGCTGCGGGCGATCAAATCCTGGCGGTTCCTACCCTGGTACGCAGACTTCCCGAGCCGCTGAAAAGAATCATCGGCAATCTATCCGACAGGGAACGAGTTCTCGTGGGACTTGATTTGCGCCCCGATGGCGCGCCATGAACGGGGCGGTCCCCGGTGCGGATGGGCAATCCGGTGCGGACGACGCCCAGTCCGGTGCGGACGACGCCCAGCCCGGTGCGGCCGCCAAGCAGGGTCCGCCCTATGTGTTGCGGCTCTTCATTACCGGCACCACTTCGCGCTCCGCCCGCGCCATCGCCAATTTGCGGCGGGTGTGCGAACGGCGGTTGCATGGCGAATATGACCTGGAAGTCATCGATATCTATCAGCATCCCGAGGCTGCAAAGGAATATCAGATCGTGGCGGCCCCGACCTTGGTGAAGATGCTGCCCCTTCCGTTGCGCCGGATCATCGGCGACCTCGCCAATGAGGAGCGGATTCTGGCTGGTCTCGACCTCATACCCGTAAACGGCACGACGATCGGCAAATGAGCCTGGCTCGGCCGCCCGGACCCACCAGTACTACCTTTGACTCGGAGGCGACGCTGCGCCGGGAGAACGACTCTCTTCGGGAGAAGTTGCGCGAAGCACAGGAGACCCTCGATGTAATCCGCAATGGAGATGTCGATGCCGTCGTCGTCTCCGGTGCCGACAGCCAGCCGAGGGTTTACACGTTGGAAACGGCGGATCAGACCTACCGCCTTCTCGTCGAGGAAATGCAGGAAGGCACCCTCACGCTTACACGCAGCGGCGACATCCTGTACTGCAATAGGCGCCTCGCTGAGCTCGTTGAGACCGTGCCTGAGCGCGTGATAGGCGGCTCCCTAAAGCGATTCGTAGCGGCATCTGACTGGCCCGACGTACTCAATTGGATCAGCGCCGGATCGAAGGCCGAGCTCGGCATCCAAACCGATCGGGGCCGCATCGTCCCCACTCATGTTTCTTTCAGCGCTCTGCGCGGTAATGACCTGGGGGGCGAGGACGTTTTCTGCTGCATCATTACCGATTTGACGGAACAACGGCGTACCGGCGATCAGTTGCGTGCTGCCCACGCGGCTCTGCTGGCACAGATGGCCGGACGCGAGCGGACGGAACGGCTGCTGCGTCACAGCCAGAAAATGGAGGCGATCGGCCGGTTAACCGGCGGCATCGCCCATGATTTCAATAATTTATTGATGGTGATCATCGGCGGTCTGAGTATTTTGGATGGAACGCCGCCTCCCGAGCGGCGCCAAACGGTACGCGAAGGCATGCGTCAGGCGGCGGAACGTGGTGCTGCGCTGACTCGGCAGCTGCTGGCCTTCTCCCGGCAAAAAGAATTGCACGCGACGCCGATTGCAGTACCTCGCTATGTCGGCGGCATGAAAGAGCTGCTCGATGGATCGTTAGGCGGCAAGATTGCCTTGAAAATGGAATTTGATCCCGAACTCTGGACTGTTCGCGTCGATGAAGGTGAGCTGGGGATTGCCATATTGAATCTGTGCGTCAATGCGCGCGATGCCATGCCACAGGGGGGCACTGTAACGATTGCCGCCCGCAACCGGCCCGATATCCATGAATATGGACTTGCCGGCGATTTTGTCGAGCTCTCAGTCACAGATACGGGCGAGGGAATGGACGCTGAAACCATGTCCCGCTGCCTCGAACCATTCTATACGACGAAGGGTATAGGCAAGGGTTCAGGATTGGGGCTCGCTCAGGTGTACGGCTTTGCTCATGGTTCGGAAGGCACGGTGCAGATCGAAAGCAAGGCTCACGAGGGAACGAAGGTTTTGCTGCTTTTCCCCCGGTCGAAAGCGGCGCCCGCGGCGGCCTCCACATCGACGGACTTGCGCGGGGATGCCGTGACCAGCGGGCAACCGCGTTGCCGTGTACTTTTGGTGGAGGATGACGTGCAAGTCGCGTTCCTCACCGGCGCGATGCTGGCTGAGTTGGGATACGAGGTGATCCCGGTGACGACCGGTCAGGCCGCCTTGGACGAGTTGGCGCACACCCAGGATATCGGCTTGGTCCTCTCCGACATCATGATGCCGGGTGGGATGGATGGTGTTGCCTTGGTGCGAGAAATGCGGCTTCGCCGGATTCCTCTACCGGTGCTGTTGGTGAGCGGCTACGCGGCCGCGGCCAAGCGCGAAGCGGAGCGGGAGGGCATCCCGCTTCTATCCAAACCCTACACCTTGAGCGATTTGGCGGCGAAGCTTCGCGATACCATCGGCTCTACTGGGCGACGAGCGGAACTGATACCTTCAGTGCCGACGGGCCCGTTTCCGGTGCCGTGATTGCTATTTCGGCGCCGACATTGCGGGCCCGATGCAAGAGTGACGATATGGCGGGAGATGTAATCCTGCCGCTGGCGGAGGCTTGCGCCCAACCATCGTCGGACAACTCGAGTGAAAATATATCGCTCGTCGTACTCACCGCAAGATGAATCGAAGTTACTGATTCATGCTGCAGCACGATATTGAATGCTTCCTGCACCACTCGAAATAATCCAATCAATTTCGTAGTGCCTATATCCGGCGCCATCTCCGGATACGTCTCCGTATATGTGAGACCTGCACGCTCGCAGCCGCGTCTGAATTGCCAGCTCAGCGCCGCAAACAACCCGATACTGTCGAGCAAAGTGGGCCGCAGTTCTTCAACCAGCCTCCGTGCCAAATCGATCGCATCGCGCAGGCCGTCTTTGATTCTGGCCAGCCGCGTTTCTGTGCTCGGCGACAGGGGCGACTCATGTTGCTGGATCCACGTGACGTCCATCATGGCGGCGATGACGGAGCCGCTCAAATTATCGTGAAGCTGACGAGCGAGTGTGTCCTTGTGCCGTTCGACATCAGCGTGAAGAAATGTCACCAGTGCGTCCAGCTCTTCGATTCGCTCATTGGCAGCGCGCTTATCCACTTCGGATTGCGCTTGCAAATCATGAGCGGCTGGCTTTTTATCACTCACGGCTGGGCAACTCGGGATAATTGTGAAAATTACGAATTATCGTTTCATGCAACGACCCGCGGTTGAACGTACTCGCTCACATTTGCTCCGCGCTGTAAGGTGGGGACATGTCTTGGCGTAGGGTTGCGCCGACATTGTGCGGACGACCCTATATGGCTGCCGGCGGCGGCGGGCAGCCGTGAATTCAGCGGTAAAGATGGGTAACCGGCAATCCGACCCGAATGCAGGCTTGTGCCGCCGGGCTCTCGGGTAGAACGATGCGATTCGATACCTTCCCCGCCAGCCCTACCATCCATCTCTCATGCGGGCGCAAGCCATGGGCTGGGGTGAAGCCGAGGAGATCGCGCATCCACTCCGGGATGATTTCCACCGCGGCGCCCGCCAAGATTCGCTGCATCCAACGAAGCGGCCGCGGAAGTGTCGCTGCTTCCCGCATGATCTGCAGGAACTGAAAGACGATGGGGGAGGGCTCCAATCGGCCTCGCATGGAATCGAACAGCGCGCGCCGCTCGGCATCCGAGCCCGGAGGTTCGAGCGCGCCGTAAAGCTGAGCGACCGGCGCTCCTTCACGATACAGCGAATCAAGTTCCGCCCGGCTGAGCGGCTCGACGTAGCGATTGTAGGCTTCAGCGATGCCGAACGCGGCGGTTGTGTGGACCCACGCCAGCAGTTGCGCATTGCTTGCGCGATACGCTGCGCCGGCGGGAGTCTTTCCGGAGATCTTCGCATGCATTCGGGTCACGCCCGCGATCATGGGCACGGCTATGCTGCGCGCGCCGTAGATGGTCACCATCGCCGCCGACCCGGTCCGTCGCAGGCGACCCACCGGATCGGTGCGAAAAGAGGAGTGCTCCCACACGCCGGTGCGCACGGCGGGCTCGGCCAGTTCGAGAATGACTCCTGCCAACCCGCCGATGTAAAGCGCGATGGGATTTTTGAATATACGCCACGACACCGAGTCGGGGCTGACGAGAGCCTCCTCTCCCGGCGGCCGGGCGAAGTCGATGGCGGGGCCCTGCCGCGGATTCAGAAACGCCCCGGCGGCGGCGTCGAGCCTGCGCTGCAAGCGCCATGGCAGGCGGATGATCGAGCTATTGGGTTGCATTTCCTGCCAATCCCTGAATTCGGCGGCTCTCAGACCATTGCCAGGATATCAGGGCCGGCAGTCCGCAGAGCACCTCGCGAATACGCTTGGCCATCGAGACGGCCAACGCCAATTCGCTGCTGATGCCGAAGGCCTGTCCGAAGATGACCAGTCCGGCTTCTTGTACACCGAGGCCGGCTGGCACGACGAATGCCAGATGCCGCACCGCCTGTG
>Ga0208193_1000945_pt1 | contig 13395 bp, 8 predicted proteins | sample June2015DPH_17_2_FD_184716 | JGI IMG/M metagenome (GOLD analysis project Ga0208193, IMG submission 184716) | Peatland microbial communities from SPRUCE experiment site at the Marcell Experimental Forest, Minnesota, USA - June2015DPH_17_10... | ecosystem: Environmental > Terrestrial > Soil >...
CAGCACCGGCCAAGTCAACATCAACGCGATCCACGCGAGCGCCAAGTCGAACACACGCTTCCATAGGCCGTTCAATCCTTGTAACGGCGAGTCGCAGATCGAGAATGCCGGCATGCCGTTGATCTCGACGTAGCGCGCTTGCACGAGATCGAAAGCGAAGATGTTCGGCACGAAATAAACCGAAGCTGTCGTGTCCCGCAGTTCCCTGAGAAGCTCCTCTATTCGAGGTGCGTTGGAAATCGGCAATGCAAGGTAAACCCGGCTGATGGAATTGCCGCGCACAAAATCGGCCAGATCGTGCGCGGAGCAATTGCCGATGATGGATTTGACGGGCAATGTGCTCAGTCGATCGAAGCTTCGAAAATCAAGAAAACCAAAAAACTTCTCGCCGGCATGGCTCTGTTCGATACGGCGGGCCAGTTCCACGCCGACATCGTTTGCGCCGATTATGATGTAGCTTTGAACGATCCCTTGGCCGGACACGAGCCAGCCGGCGACCGGATATCTCGCGGAATCCGCGAGCAGCAGCGCGAACGGCGTCGCCGCGAACCAGCTCATGACGACATTTTGCGAGAAGACTTGTGTGAGCTTGAACGCGAACGAGAGAAACACCAGGACGGCGACCACACAGCCCCATTCGAGCAGAATACGCAAAACGACTTTCGATATTCGCTCCGGGCGTTTGCCGTTTCCCAGATGCAGCGGACTGAATATCCGGGCTGAGACTAGAAATGCCACGAGACCCAGTGCGTAGAATTCCAATGACAAGTGCTGTCCGGAGACGAGCATGCAAATCGTCAGGGTGAGAACGGCGACGAACGGCAAAATGCATTGTTTCGCCACCGTGACATGGGCCGATTCCAAGCTACCGAAGCGAACCGTCTTATTTTGGACGGCCCCGTCGCACAGCAGTTTGGAGGTTCGGCTGCCGAACCACGCCTGTCGAAACGCAAAACGGCTTCCTGCCAAACGTTCCGTGTTTGCCGGAATTTCAGGCATCGCATCCCTCCTCAATGTGCGTGAATTATCGCACTTCGCCGCAGGAAGCGGGGGTGGATTCCACGCCCTGCAAAATCGGGATTATGTCTATTTACATATCGCCCCGTGGGTTGCGACGTGCGATGCGCTTGTGCCAATACGGCGTTGCCACGACTCGGCGACCGGCCGAATATCCTCCAACCCGGCGATGCAGAAGATCAGGGGCGTGGGTGCCGACGTCAAAACCCTACGCATCTTTTTTTCTGTGCGCCGGGACCATCCCCGCGCAAATCACCTGCATTTACGCGGAAGCGCGGCGAAACTGGGCCGCGCCGCGATGCGCCAGTCCGCCCCCGCCAGCCGGCACTGTCGCGCTTGACAGACAATTGAAAATAGATACGGCTGCGGTTTAGATGCAGTCGTTGATTTGGCAAACCCGTCGAAAGGCGGGGACGCAAAACCTCCGGTCTAAAGGGTGCGAACCCTAGATAGCGGGGCTGCCGGTGGTCGTGTTCACACGCACTGTCGTCACCCCTTTATCCGTCTCGGATAGTTTGCGGCGCCAAGTTCGTCGCAGCCGAGACCTTAGAGGGGTTAATGAAACATGACTTACCGTTTTATCGTTGGATTGCTGGTCGCGGTGAGCCTCTCTGGTTGCTTCGATGGCAGCAGCGATAGTGCTACCAACGCCGCGAGCGGTACCGCCACGGCCGCCGGCGACACAGGTACGTCGAGTAGCCAGATCCTTTTCCAGGGCGCAGCGCCCAATACCGCGACCGTAGGTGCGCACTACTCCTTCCAGCCAAGCGTGTCTTCCAGTGGCGGCGCCGTCACCTTCGCCATCGAAGGACAGCCATCCTGGACTACTTTCGACGCGAGCACCGGCACACTTTCCGGCACTCCCACGTCGGCCAATGCGGGACTTAGCGGGGATATCACTATTATCGCCAACAATGGCGTGACCACCGGCACATTGGGTCCGTTTACGATTCGCGTCAACGCGGAGATCGCAGCGCCGACCTCGAGCTTACCGCCGGTCATCGGCGGCGCTCCCGCCACGACGGCGATCGCCGGACAGAGTTACGATTTTAAGCCGAGCGCCAGCGACACCGCCGGCAAAGCGCTGACATTCGCGATCTACAACCGGCCGAGCTGGGCGACGTTCAACACGTCGACCGGCGAGTTGTCTGGAACGCCGAGTTCGGCCCAGATAGGCACGTACTCGAGCATCTCCATTGTCGTGAGCGACGGAACTTCCGCCGCCGACCTCGCAAAGTTTGCGATCGTCGTGACCGCGAGCGCGGCCGACATGCCGGTCATCAGCGGCAATCCTTCGACCTCCGTGGAGGTCGGCCAAGCGTATAGCTTTAAGCCCACGGCCACGGACTCCGCGGCCAAAGCCCTGACGTTCTCCATCGCCAACGGTCCGAACTGGGCGACCTTCGATACCACCACCGGCCAATTGTCGGGGACGCCCAGCTCCGCGCAGACCGGCACTGACTCGAACATCGTCATCAGCGTGAGCAATGGTACATCGAGCGCTACATTGAAGCCGTTCACGATCACGGTCACGGCGCTCGATGCACCGAAGATCGGCGGCACGCCGGCAACTCAAGTGACGGCAGGGCAGTCCTACTCGTTTCAGCCGACGGCGTCGGACCCCGAGGGTAAAGTGTTGAAGTTTTCCATCGTCAATCGTCCGGTGTGGGCGAGCTTCAACACCACGACCGGCGTATTGTCAGGTACCCCGACGACCGCGGAAGTCGGCAGCTATCCAAGCATCGAAGTCAGCGTAAGTAACGGGACGTCGAGCGCCGCTCTGGCTCCGTTCAGTATCGGTGTCGTAATGGCTGCTGCACCCGGCGCCCCGACCATTTCCGGGGAACCCCTAACTTCCGTGGTCGCCGGTAACGTTTATAACTTCACGCCGACTACCACCGATCCGAGCGGTGCTGCGCTGACCTTCAGTGTGAAAAATGCCCCCAGCTGGGCCACCTTCAACACTAAGACGGGGGAATTGTCCGGCACCCCGACCGAGGCCGAAGTGGCCACGTACTCGGACATCACCATCAGCGTCAGCAATGGCACGACGAGTGTCTCGCTGCCGGCTTTCCCGATCGCGGTGACGCAGATGGCCAACGGCAACGCCACTCTGGAATGGGTGGCGCCGACGGAGAACACCAACGGCACTCCCCTGGTGAACCTCGCGGGGTACCTAATATATTACGGCACCAGCCCAACCGCCTTGACGTACACCGTGCAAATTGCCAATGCGAACGCCGTCAGCTACGAAGTCACCAACTTGTCGCCGGGCACCTGGTATTTCTCGGTCAGGTCCTATTCCAGCACCAATGTGCAGAGCAGTGCCTCCGCGACGGCGAGTAAGACCATCGATTAGCGGCGGTGAAGTGAGTTAAGTTATTGATTTATATGGTGGGCGGTACAGGGATTGAACCTGTGACCCCTGCCGTGTGAAAGCAGTGCTCTACCGCTGAGCTAACCGCCCGTTAGTCAGCAGATAAGTATGACAGCGGGCACTTATTTAGACAACCGCGAAGCCAGTCGCAGGTCCTTACCTGCACTCCCCCGGAAGGGCTCTGCTAAACTCTGCGCCCCCTAATTTCCCCAGATGATTCATGACCGTTCGTACCCGCTTTGCCCCCAGTCCAACCGGCTTCTTGCACATCGGCGGATTGCGGACCGCGTTATTTTGCTGGCTATATGCCCGGCGTCATTCCGGCCACTGCGTGCTGCGCATCGAAGATACGGATCTCGAGCGCTCGACCCCCGAGGCTATCCAGCAGATCCTGGACGGCATGGAATGGGCCGGACTCGATCCTGACGAAGGTCCCTTCTTTCAGACCAAGCGCTTCGGCCGTTACAAGGAGGTCATCGAGGAGCTGCTCGCGAGCGGCAAGGCCTATCGCTGCTACTGCAGCAAGGAAGAGCTCGAGCAGATGCGCGCCCAGCAGGTTGCGCGCGGCGAAAAGCCACGCTACGACGGACGCTGGCGGGAGCGCACGGATTCTCTGCCGGGCGTCGCCCACGTCGTGCGCTTCAAGAACCCGCTCACCGGCGAGGTGGTCGTCGACGATGTGGTGCACGGCTCAGTCGTGTTTCAAAACAGCGAGCTCGACGATTTGATCATCGCGCGCTCCGACGGCACCCCCACGTATAATTTCTGCGTGGTGGTTGATGACATGGACATGCAGATCACCCATGTGATTCGCGGCGACGATCATCTGAACAACACGCCGCGGCAGTTGAACATGCTGCTCGCGTTAGGGCAGCGGCCGCCGATATACGCACACCTGCCCATGATTTTAGGTCCCGACGGGGCGAAACTGTCGAAACGCCACGGGGCGGTCAGTGTGCTGCAGTACCGCGATGAGGGTTTCCTGCCTGAGGCCGTGCTCAATTACTTGGTCCGGCTGGGCTGGTCGCACGGCGACCAGGAGATTTTCTCGATCGAGGAGATGATCAGGCTCTTCGACATCGCCGACGTCAACAAATCGGCTTCGGCCTTCAACGTCGAAAAGCTCACCTGGCTCAATCAGCAGCACATGATGCGCGCCCCGGCGTCCCGAATCGTACCGGTGCTGCGCTGGCATCTGGATCGCGAGGGCATCCAGGCCGCCGATGAGGCACAGCTCGAGCAGATCGTCCTCGCGCAGCGTGAGCGCGCCAAGACGGTGCGCGAAATGGCGGTCAACAGCGTGTTTTTCTTCCGGGCGCCCACGGCCTATGACGAGAAGGCGGTGCGCAAACACGTGACGGCCGATGTGCTGGCGCTGCTCGGCGAAACCTCGACCGAACTGGGTCAATTGACGGACTGGTCGGCACCGGCCATTCATGCGCTCATCAGCGGCTTCGCGACGGCGAAAGGCGTCTCGCTCGGCAAGCTTGCCCAGCCGATTCGCCTGGCGGTATGCGGCGGAACCGTGTCCCCGCCCATCGACGCCACGTTGGCCATTCTAGGAAAAACCGAGGCCCTGGCTCGATTAGCCAAGGCCCAGGCTGTTTGGGGCGCGTAGATCATTCAATTTCTTGACGAATCGGCTCCCGTCCGGTAACGTCCCGCGCCTCCATGTGGGGCCATAGCTCAGCTGGGAGAGCGCTTGCATGGCATGCAAGAGGTCGGCGGTTCGATCCCGCCTGGCTCCACCAGTTTGTTGTTTGAGTTCGATTTTTTCAGGCCTGCGTCCCCATCGTCTAGAGGCCTAGGACACATCCCTTTCACGGATGCGACCGGGGTTCGAATCCCCGTGGGGACGCCACTTTAACCCCGGCAATTCGGGGCTACTGGCCAGGCGACGTCGCCCAGCCCTCAGCATCCACCAGTCGATACAACGCTGCGAGCGTTATTGAGCGCATATCCGCTGCCACTGCACTCGCCGCGGTACCGTAAGTCTCATGTGCTCCTACGCCAGCCGTGCTCCCGGTATCAGCGCTCTTCGGGCTTCACCTGCACGCGGTGGCCAAGCCCTACTCGTGTCAACTCTCCACTTTGAGCGCGCTGACGGCGAATGCCGATGGTGAAAGTTCCTGCCGCACGCCATTTCGATGCCGCAGCAGAAGCCCGCGGCCGACCAATCGCTCGACGGCGGCATGTGCAGCGGCATAGGACACACCGATGTCGCGAGATAGCGAGCGAGCGTTGGTGATGCGATCCATGGCATGAGCTATAAAAGCAGCTTCGATCGATGGCCCGCAGAGTGCTCTGGCGCGCAACTCCGGCACTTTAAGTATCCGCGCCAATGGATGTACCGACACGAGCTTAAGCGTCACATCGTCGTGCCAAAAGCCCCAACGTCGGTACAACGGCAGACCGTGCGTTCGCGCCCACTCGCGAAACGCGGGCAGTGCTTCGATGTTGTCGTATAGCGCCCGTGGCCGGCGTAGCGGTTTGCAGTGCGCCAAAGCGGCTTCATACTGTGGCGCGCGGCCGGCGCCATCAGGAGCTTCGATTGCCAGCGACAACATTATCCCCAGGTAAGAACGCACCCTCGCGGCGGAATCGCGAGTCAATTCGCTCAAACGCCGTCCGTCCACAAAAGAGTGATAACGGGCGAGCCAGGAGATGGCGCAAATGGTCAGACGCTCATCGGCGCCCGCGACTGCCGCTGTTGCCAGGATCAAAGATTCAACTTCCACCATCTCAGTGCAAGAGGTGACCGAGAAATTGACGCCCAACCGGCGCCATGCAGCGTATAAGCGGTTTACTTCAGGGTTTGTCTTCATGGTACTGATCGAGGAAGCTTTCGATGCGAGCAGCGCGCGGCTGATCGATACGCCTGAGCCTAGGCAGCTCACTGCGAACGAATTGCAATTCCTGTGGTGTGGGATGCAAAGCGACAATATCGGTCAGGTCACGTGGGCGGCCAGCAAAGAGCTTCATCACAATGATGTCTTGCCGGTGTAGCAGCGCGATGTGAAGCTTTCCCCGCGCCGGCAATGTGATGAGACGCGCCTTGTAGTCCGGCGGCAGCACGTCCAAATAGGTCTGTATGCTGCCGTTCAGCCATCCGGGCGTGAGGTCCAATCGGTCCGCTACGGCACGGATGTCTTCTTGCAGCCGTCCGATATCTGGGTCCGAATACAGAACGTCGAAATCACTGGTTGCCCGAGGAAGTTCGCCAGTCAGGATTAGCGCGCCCGCTCCGCCGACCACGATGTCGGTTCTGGCACGCAGTCTTTCGCCTAGCGCGATTAGGGCCTTGCGCAGATCCTCTCCACCCATGGCTTCTTGCATGTATATAGTTTAGCCGATATAGCTGAAATTATCACGACTATCGGGTTTGACGGGCCGGGCGGGCACATTTATCCCTTGTTTCGGATTTTAGTGTTGTCCACGAAGCTCTGGCTGCAGGGATGGAGTCACCTTACGGGATTAAAGGGCGTCGGAGCCCTGGGGCGGATGCTTGTCGATCCAATCCGGCACTTCGCTTGCGGGCATCGGGCGACTGAAGAAGTAACCCTGACCCGTCTGGCAGTTCATCGCGACGAGTCGCTTCAGCAAGTCCTCGGTTTCTATTCCTTCGGCGATCAGCTCCAGATGGAGGCTGTGACCTAGGTTCACTATTGCACCGACAATCACGCTTGCCTCTTCCGAACTGGCCATGCCACCCACGAAGCTTTGGTCGATCTTGAGCTCGGTAAATGGCAACCGATGAAGCTGTACCAGTGAAGAATATCCGGTACCGAAATCATCGATCGCGAGACGGAAACCCTTGAGACGCACTCGGGTGAGCACCTCCAGCATAAGTGCGCGATTGCCCATGGCGGCGGTCTCTGTCAATTCCAGACTCAGCAAGCTCGGAGGAATGTCGTGGAGAGTGCACAGACGGACCAGTTGGTCCGGCAACTCGGTGACGATGTTGGCGGCGGAGATGTTCACCGATACAACGGTGTCGATACCAAGTCTCCGCCAGGTTGCGATTTGCGCCGCCGCAAGATCGAGTACGCGCTCGGTCAGCGGGCCGATGAGCCCCTCCTGCTCTGCAAGGGCGATGAATCGATCCGGCATCACGATGCCGAATTCCGGGTGCCGCCAGCGCACCAGCGCCTCGAACCCGATAGTCTTTCGCGTTTTGAGAGTGAGAAGTGGCTGGTAGAACAGTTCCAAATGCTGCTTATCGAGCGCTTCCTGCAACCCAGCGGCATCGGCCTGAAAGGATTTGCTGCGCAGGGTCGACAGGAGCAGACGCAGTGCTGCCGGCCGAATCGGCTTTTGCAAGGGCTCTCCCATATCGAGCTCCAGATCGCGGCCAATTCCGCAGGCCAGAGCCAGAACCCGTGCATCGAAGCCGCTCATCAGAACGATCTTCGCGCGGCACTTGGCGTTGGCGAGAACATGCAGTAACTCAATCCCGTCGCAACCGGGCATCTGCAGATCGAGAAACACGACGCTTGGCGGCTGCGCGGTCAAGGCGGCGCTGAAGACTGCCGGATCGGTGGTGACCGTCGGCGTAAAATTAGCGGATTTGGCCACCGACCGGATGATGTCCAAGAAGGCGGATTCGTCGTCGATAGCGAGAACTATGTCGTCCATGTGCCTCTTCGTCAGTCGGTAGTGTCGAGGACCGTTCTGATGCGTCCGGCCAGCTCGCTCTTGCGGTACGGCTTGCTGAGCAAGTTTGAGCCGAACAGATCCTCTGTAGCGGCCGAAGCGGCCGCGGCTGTAAAGCCGGACGTGAACAATATCTTGAGTCCGGGCCGCAGTCGGCGCGCGGCATTGGCGAGGGCACGACCGTCGAGCTCGCCGGGCATCACGACGTCGGTGAACAGTAAGTCAATTGGGACGCCGCTTTGGATGATTCCAAGCGCGCCGGCACCGTCGGGCGTTGGGAGGGTGCGGTACCCGAGACTCTGCAATTGCCGTACGGCGAGATCGCGCATACCCTCATTATCCTCGACCACTAGAATGACTTCATGACCGCCGGGTAGCGTCTCGATCTGGAGGGTTTCGGGCTCCGAGAATTCTCCGTCAGATGCCCGCGGTAGATAGAGCCGAATCGTCGTGCCGCGGCCGGGTTCGCTATAAATTTTGGAATAGCCTCCCGACTGCTTGATGAATCCATGCACCATGCTGAGACCGAGTCCCGTGCCTTGCTTGCCTTTGGTCGTAAAGAACGGCTCGAATACGTGCGCCAGCACATCGGCCGACATCCCCATGCCCGTATCCGACACCGCGATGAGAACGTAGTCGCCCGGCGTTGCCTCCAGGTTGAGTACGAACGCGCGCTCATCGATCACAACGTTACTCGCTTCAATGGTCAGTCGCCCGCCATCCGGCATCGCGTCTCGCGCGTTGACCGATAGGTTGAGCATCGTCGACTCCAACTGTGATACGTCGATCAGGACTGGCCAAGTCACGGCCGCTACCTGCAGCTCCAACCTGATGTTTTCGCCCAAGCTGCGGCGCAGCAGTTTCGCGATACCCTCCAGTACCGGAGGCAGATGGGTGAGCTTCGGGGCCAACGGTTGCCGGCGTGAGAAGGCGAGCAACTGGCGTATCAATTCGGCGCCGCGCATTGCTGCTTGAATGGCCGCTTCGGTCAGATCTCGCTCTTCTCCACCTGCATCGAACCGCTCAGCCAGTAAGTCCAGATTACCAAGGATGATACCCAGAAGATTGTTGAAGTCATGGGCAAGACCGCCGGTTAACTGGCCGATCGCCTCCATCTTCTGGGCTTGCCGCAACTGGTTCTGAACCTCGTTTCGCTCCCGGGTGTCCTCGATGGCGAAAATGATCCCCAAGAGGCCCCCTGCCGCATCGTAGAACGCCGACGCTGACGAACTCGTGTCGATTGCGTGACCGTCCCGGTGACGGCGATGGGAGGCAAGATTTCGCAATACCTCTCCGGCGGCCAGACGCTTCACTCTGTCGTCGAATTCCTCCTGCTCGTCCGGGAGGACGAGGGGATAGGGTCGACCGATAACCTCCTCCGCCGCATAGCCGAACAGTTGCTCGGCGGAGGCGTTCCAAAGGATGACCCGCCGCTCCGCATCGATGCAGACGATGGCATGGGGCGAAGCCTCGATCAGTGCTTCCAGTTGAGTATTGGTCTTCCTCAAATCGGCCGTTCGCTGGTCTACGAGCGTCTGGACCACGGAAACCTGTCGGATTTTGGCAGTCATGTTGAAAGCCAGCACAGCAGTCAACAGCAAGCCGGCGATCAGGAGGGTAGGTGGGCCGATTGACCGCTCGGCGGCAACGGCACCGGAAGAAAAGGAAGACTCCAGCCGCCATCGTTGACCATGGACTTCGAAAGATTCTGTAAGGGTGTACTCCGGAGACTGAGCCGGTGCCAGGGTGGGTGCCGCCCTGACTGAGTGGTCGGACGGCGAATAGACAGCGACGAGCCGGAAGGAAGTATCGGCAGGTCGTTCGTCGGTATCGCTACTCAGATAGAAATTGATTGCCTCCGGTATCGCGGGCGTATCGGCAATGGCAGCGGACAGGACATCGACGACCCTGAAGACGCCGACGACATAACCTCTCAGTTGGGCCCGGCGCTCGTCTACGGTCTTGGGAATCGCGCCGGTATTGAAAGTCGGCCAGAACACGAGATACGTGGGACCTGCGGAGGAGGAAGCCTCGGGTATGACCACTGACCTAGGCAAGCCCGTATCCCGTGCGACTTCCAATGCGTGGCGTCGGATCGGCTCCATCGACAGATCCAAGCCAAGTGATTGTGGGCGGCCATCAAAGCGATTTTGAAGGACAATCGGCGTATAGCTGTCCCTCCCTGCTGCGGGTATTCGCTTGCCGTCGGCGCCGTTCTCCAGGATGGGGAGCCCAGTGAGTGCTTCGAAAACCCTGCGCTGTCCGCCCATTACCGGCTGCGCCCAGGCGATCGATGCAATCGATTTGCTTTGCGCGGCGACGGCGCTGGTGAACTGACGGAACTCTTCGGCTTCGACGCGCGGTTCGGTCGCCACGTCGGTTGCGGTGCCAACCAGGGATTGAGCGGTAAGATCGATCTTGGCCCGCAGATCCTTGGCGCGCCAGTCCACGCGAAAGTCCAAAGCTTTCACGACACGGCGCTCTTCCGCCCGGCGCACCGTCAGGAACGCGATCGTCGTTATCGTGAGGCCGATCGCCACAACGATGGCTACAGGAACCCAAGCGGCCCAAATTACGCGCAGCCGATGGTGGGACGACTCCTTCGTCGCTGGTGCGATACCGTCAGCCATATCCTTCAGGTCTGACCGACAGCGTACATTGCTGCATTGCGATAATCACGGAAAGTCCCTAGTGTCATCAGTTCAGCGCCGGTTAGGCCCGAACTAGCTGTTCCCTTTAAGCTCCCTCTGACAAGGAGACTTAACCACTTTATCGCACGAAGCACCACCGTCGAGTATGGACCGGCGTCTAGGATTGGTCATCGCGGTGAGCACGTCGCCCGGTAAGCGCCCGAATTTATCGGTATTGGGTCAGTACAGGCACCGCCGATATCGGTTTTAGTTGTATCCGGGGATTTACGGGGGTTAAGTTGGTGTACCCGTGGGGACGCCAATTTTAAACGGCGGCTAAGTCGCGGACGTTTGTTCGCTGTCGATCATGGCGTTGCCAGGCTCAGGGCGACTGCAGCGATCGGTTTTGCCCACGCCGGAATGGTGGATGCGAGATTCAAGATCTTGCCATCGCGAAAGTGCAGCAGTTGTACGGGGTGCGGTGCTCGACCCGTGTGAGGGTCGGCGTCGTCGCTGTTGTCGTAGAGCATGAGCTCGTCTATAGACGGCAAGATTGAACACAGGTTGTTGCGGCTGGCGTCGAACCGTTCGCGGATCTTCTTCTCTGCTATATCGTGGCCACCTTGGAGTACGCGCGCTCGCACACGCGCTATATGAAGCTCAGCATCGCGCAGTCCGCAATACCACACGCGTACACGCAGTCCGTTGGCGTGTGCCTTCGTCAGCAGCCGGGCGATGGTTGCGCCGCCGAGGGTTGTTTCGAAGTTGAAGCTGGAGCGACTTTCGATCGCGGTTTCCAGTCGCTCTTTGCCGATTCCCCATGCAGTGGCGTTTGCCTCATCGAGAGTCATTGCTGGGTTGGCCGCCATCAACTCACGCGTTTCAACATCGGGGTTGTAGAACGGAGCGCGAGCTGCTTCGAGTTGCGCACCGCCGATACTGCTCTTTCCGGCTCCGTTGGTGCCAGCCAGAACGGTGATTGTGGGAGCGGAATCAGCCACGCGTCGCAGCCGCCATGGCGGCGCGGCCCAGTTCCTCCGGACTGGCATTGAAGAGAGCGTCCACGCCAGCGGCCGAGGCGGGCGTTTGCATCCGCGCAACCATCTCGTCATAGCGTTGGCTGAGGAAGTTGAGGCGCTCGCGCCTGAGCTTCATAAATTCGATGTAGTCGCTGGCCGAGATCAGCACCGCGTCCGGCATCTTGTGGCGCAGGATGGCTATGGCTTTGTGGTCCGTAACGAGGTCAATGACCTCGCGCGCGCGTTCCTTAAACTCGGTGATCGTGAAGGACTCGACGGCGTCAAGGCTATCATCAAGGTGTGTACGGCCCATGGGGTCCTCCGTGATTAAGTCCGAAGCCATTATACGTGCTTTTCGTATTAAACGTACGAAGAATATCAAATAATTGGAGACGACGACAGGGCGCCCATAGGCTATTGATTTGGGAAGCATTTCGCGTCGATTAGCGCCTTTAGCGAGACTCGCGCCAGGCGCGATATTTACGGGGTTAAGTTGGTGTACCCGTGGGGACGCCAATTTTAAACACCGGGTGGCTCGGGGTACAGATCCGGTAGTCAATTGGTCGATTCGCAGGATCGGCGCTGGCCATAGCGTGCGGCGCGAACTGCAGCGCCGAATCATAGTCGCCTGTCGTTTCGCATAAAGCTGCCGCTGTTCTCGCCAGCTGTTCGTTACGAGAATGCGTGGCCCACTCGTGCCGGATCCGGGCACTCCAGACCTGCCGTGGAAGCAGATGCGCAGACATCCGCAATAAGGTTATCCACGACTGTTTCAATGTGTCCTGGGATATTGATAGGCACTAATTTAGGAGCTCTCCCGACGAGCGAAGAAACTGTGGAGATTCTCGAGGACAGCGAATCCCGGGATAACCGATCGCCTGCCTGACAAGCAAACCGTTGAGATCCACCGGGCACCACTGGTTTGATTCCATATTGGCCGCAAAAGAATTCCTGAAATTAAGTTAATTGAGAACTCACGCACACATGCGGCACAGCGCTTAGCGCACCCTTCCGCCTGCTTTCCATCGTTGCGCTTGGCCGGGCCTCCTTCCTGTTAGTGCCCGTCTCACCTACAGCGCACCTATTCTTCATCCTCCAACTCGGAATTTAGCAGCGCGAAATGCCCCTTCGCACGCGCTGCTGAGAGTGCACAGCACATGAATCGACACGCCTCGATGAACCGTATCTTTCGATTGGTCTGGAACGAATCGCTCAATGCCTACGTTCCGGCGGCGGAAACGGCTCGAGGACGTGGCAAGAGCTCCAAACGCAAGCTGATCGCGGCGGCGCTGTCACTGTCGGCGGGTATCGCCCAGGCCGGACCCACGGGCGGCCAGGTGACCGGCGGCAGCGGGACGATCACGCAATCCGGGTCTACGACCACCATCCAGCAATCGAGTCAGAACCTCTCGCTCAATTGGCAAACCTTCAATATCGCACCGCAAGAGACAGTCGATTTCGTGCAGCCCAATGCCTCCGCGATTGCGGTCAACCGCATCTTGGGCACCAACGGCAGTGTGATTCTCGGCCACCTGAACGCCAACGGTCAGGTCTATCTCATCAATCCTAATGGCGTCTTATTCGGCAAAGGCGCCGAAGTCAATGTGGGAGGACTAGTCGCCTCTACCCTCAACTTGAATGACAGCACGCTCGGCGATGCCTCAAAGACTTTCAGCGGGACGGGTAGCGGCAGTGTCGT
>Ga0208193_1000946_pt1 | contig 13389 bp, 12 predicted proteins | sample June2015DPH_17_2_FD_184716 | JGI IMG/M metagenome (GOLD analysis project Ga0208193, IMG submission 184716) | Peatland microbial communities from SPRUCE experiment site at the Marcell Experimental Forest, Minnesota, USA - June2015DPH_17_10... | ecosystem: Environmental > Terrestrial > Soil >...
GTGAATCCTTAGCTGCTGTTGATAGAACGCCGGCTCGACTACCCAATAGACGTCCACTATGCGAATGACGATCATCAAAAGACAGACCTTGATGAGACGGTCGGCATGGCGCTTGGTGTTGCGCATTAGTAACAGAACGAACGGCGTGGCGAAATGGAAAATCACCAGCGCCAGCGCCACCCATTCCCAGCCCCCGCGGAGCCGACGCAAGTACCACGGATTTTCATCCGGCTGATTACCCGCCCAGATAATGAGGAACTGGGAAAACGACAGATATGCCCAGAGGACCATAAACGCGAACATCAAATTGCCAAGGTCGTGAAGGTGCTGCACCGTGACGTGTTCCTTTAGTGGAGATAGCTTGGATAGGATGATTACCAACGCGATGACGAAAGCAAAGGTTTCGAGTACCTGGCCAACCAGGAACATGATTCCGTAGATAGTGGAGAACCAGTGCGGCTCCAGTGACATCACCCAGTCGATGAAGGCGAAGCTCGTAACAAACACGAAGACTACCAACCCGGGTGCGCTCACAGCACGCATTTTACTTATTAGCACTGGGTCTCCCGTCTCATCCTGAAGGGTCGACCACTTACTTAGCCTCCAGGCATAAAAGGTCCAAATGAAGAAATAGAAGACTGTCCGGAAAAGGAAAAACGGCACATTCAGATATCCCGCCTTGGCCTGGATATTCGCATCGTGCAAAGCTTCCGGCTTCGCCCACGGGTAGAGTATCGGAATACTCAATAGCATCGGAATCAGAAGGAGGGCCATGTAGGGAAGAGTCCGGCTTCCAGCCTCACACATGCGGCGGATTACCATACCCCACTTTCCGCCGACGGTATGATGTAGCAACAGAATTCCCATCGAACCTAGACCCATCCCGATCCAATAGAGATAGGCGAACAGATAAGAACGCAAGGCTTGGTCGCGATCGAGTAGAAAGCCGACGACCAGCAGTAAGACTCCGGCAATGCCGACGAGGAGTGAGGTCCGCTGCCACCGGGCGATCTGACTGACAGCCATGGTATCGTCGGAGGTCATTGCGGAGCTGCCTCCAGTGTGGGACGCCGGTCGGCGGGCACGTCCTCGATGGTAGCGTCCGCACTGAATTGAAGAACACGAATATAGGCCGCGATGCGCCAACGGTCATCAGGTTCGACACGCGAGGCATAGCTCGGCATCGCGCCAAAGCCATTGGTCATGACATCGAAGAAGTGGCCAACGGGAGCTTTCATGAGTGTCTCCGTGTGATAGGACGCCGCCTGGCGGAAGCCGCGCTGCACGATTATGCCGTTGCCATCGCCGAGACGGCTGTGGCAGGGGGAACAATAGATATTGAATCGCTGCTGACCACGCAGAAGGTCTTCGCGAGTGATCTGAAAAGGAAACGTGTCTACGTCCTGACCATTTACCTTTCCGGTAAAGCGAGCGGTGTCGATGCGCAGATGGCCGCGGGCGACCGTTCCCTCTATTTCAGGACGGGCCGAGCGACCGTCTCCGAAAAACTCAGTTCCGGCGAGAGGTTTATAGCGCGGCTGGTTGTGCATATCCTGGCGGCAGGCCGCGAGAACGATCGCAACAGCTAACAGTAGAGGTTTACGGCTCAACTTCCGTTACCCCCTTCGTATCGAGTTGCTCCAGGAACTGGCGGGTGGCGAGAACATCGAACTTCGGGTCTGTAGCTTCAATACAAAGAAAAAACCGGTCACGGGAGGCGTGCTCGAAACGAGCGACGTTAAAGACCGGGTGATACGGTTGCGGCAGCCCGTTGAGTACGAGCATCCCGACTACCGCGGTGAGACACGATAATAGCACCATCATTTCGAAGGTGATGGGGATATACGCCGGCCAACTGTTGAGTGGCCTGCCGGCGACGTTATGCGGATATGCGATGACTGTCATCCACCAACACAGCGTGAAACCTCCGGCGGCTCCAAGCACGCCGGCGGTGAAAACGAGGCGCTGCACCATACTGGTGCGGAATCCGACCGCTTCGGCGAGGCCCTCGACCGGCATTGGCGAATAGGCGTCCATGTGACGATAGCCCGCTTCGCGAGCCCGCCTCGCAGCTTCGAGCAACGATTCCGGCTCATCGAACTCGGCCATCAAGCCATACAGTTTAGTGGTCATGCTTTTGCTCGTGTACTACTTCGCGCATTTCGAAAATCGAAATTGCGGGCAAGCCGCGAATGAAGAGAAACATCAGACTTACAAAGAGTCCGAGAGTTCCGGCATAAGTGCACCAATCCCAAATCGTCGGATAATACATACCCCAGGAGGACGGCACGTAATCGCGCGTCAGACTGGTGACGACGATCACGAAACGTTCCAACCACATGCCTACGTTAATGATCAGAGAGATCACAAACACGGCGGGCAGAGTGAGGCGGACTCGCTTCGACCACAACAATTGCGGAGTCAGAATATTGCAAAGGATCAGGATCCAATAGGTCCACCAGTAACCACCCACCCAGGCGCGATTGATGAAGGTATAGCGCTCCACTTGATTGCCGCTATACCAAGCCATGAAGGCTTCCATCGCGTAGCCATAGGCGACAATCAGGCCCGTGCCGAGCATCACTTTGGCCATACACTCGATGTGACGCATGGTGATCAGGTCTTCGAGGTGATACCAGCGGCGAACCGGGATAGCGAGGGTCAGCACCATCGCGAAGCCAGAGTATATCGCACCGGCGACGAAGTACGGTGGAAAAATAGTCGTGTGCCAGCCGGGAACAATACTCACAGAGAAGTCGAAGCTGACGACCGAGTGAACGGACACAACGAGAGGTGTCGAAAGTCCCGCGAGCAACAGATATGCCTTTTGATAGCGGGCCCAGTGTTTCGCCGATCCTCGCCATCCCATGGCCAATGTCCCGAAGATTTTCTGCGCCCAGGTATTGGGAGCCTTGTCGCGCATGGTGGCAAAATCCGGAATCAGACCCGTGAACCAGAACAGCACAGAGACAGTGCCATAGGTGGATACCGCGAACACATCCCAAATGAGAGGGCTTCGCGGCTGCGGCCATAGCCACATCGTATTAGGGTAGGGAATTAGCCAGTATGCGAGCCAGGGACGGCCGAGGTGAAGGATGGGAAACATTCCGGCGCAGGCGACGGCGAACAGTGTCATGGATTCCGAGAAACGGTTGATCGAGGTGCGCCAATCCTGTTTCAGGAGCAGCAAAATAGCCGAAATAAACGTGCCTGCGTGGCCAATGCCGATCCACCAAACGAAATTCACAATAGCGAATCCCCAAGCTACCGGGATCATGATGCCCCAGATACCTACGCCCCGAAAGAAGAGCCACGTCACCGCTACCAGCAATAGATTAACCAGCAGGAAAGCGATTCCGAAGCCAACGAACAGTTGCCACGGAGTCTTCAGGAACGGACGGTACACTACTCCGGAGATTTTTCCAGTGACGGAAGCGTAATCGTGGCCAGGGCCGAGAACCTTGTCGGGACCCGGGTCGAGTGTCGCTATTGGTGGATCTTCGGGCTTCATGCTTTATTCAGCTCCGGATTCGGATTGCGAAGGCGCGCCAGATAGGTGGTCCGCGGACGCGTGTCCAATTCCTCAAGCAGAGAGTAGTCACGCTGTTGTTTCTTGAGTTTCGACACTCTACTGTTGGGATCGTTCAAGTCTCCGAAAACGATCGCCTCTGCCGGGCAGACTTGCTGACACGCGGTGACGATTTCGCCATCGGCAAGCGGGCGGTCCTGCCTTTCGGCGTCGATCTTCGCTCGATTGATGCGCTGGATACAATAGCTGCACTTTTCCATGATTCCGCGGCTACGCACGGTGACATCGGGATTGCGCGATCCATAGAGACTCGGCGTATACCAATCGGAGTAAAGAAAAAAGTTAAAGCGGCGCACCTTATAGGGACAGTTATTGGAACAATAGCGAGTACCTACGCAGCGGTTGTATACCATCTCATTGAGGCCTTCGCCACTATGTACGGTAGCCGCGACGGGACATACTAATTCGCAGAGCGCATTCTCGCAATGCATGCAGGGGACAGGCTGGAAGTACATTTCGGGATCGTCAAGAGAGCCCTGATAGTAGCGATCCACGCGGATCCAGTTCATGTGGCGGCCCTTGGCTACTTCCTCCTTGCCCACTACGGCAATGTTGTTTTCGGATTGACAGGCGATGGTGCAGGCCTGACATCCTACGCAGGAGGTAAGATCGATCGACATTCCCCACTTGTGTTGTTTGTATTCCCAGAGCGGGAACATCGTATGGTCGTCCGGCACTTGATCTTCGGGTGGGCGGGCGAATTCGGGATGAGCGTGATACTCGGAAAAGGTGGCGACGCGGAATGGGTCGCGCTCTTCCATGGTCTGGGTGTGCTGAGTGGTCGCGAATGCATAGCCGTGCGACTTTTGGGTGATTTCGACGCCCGCGTCCAGCCAGGGCGATGTGGAAGTGCGGATCGCATAGGCGTTGAACCCGACTCCATTAGCTACCTTGCCGGCGCGGGTGCGGCCATAGCCGAAATGGATAGTGATCGATTCGTCGGCGTGGCCGGGCATGATCCATACGGGACCGTCGACTTTGTTGCCACGAAGATCGATCTCGATCACGTCTCCAGTGGCGACTCCATAACGTTGCGCCGACTTCGGCGAGATCCAGACAGCGTTATCCCAAGTCATCTTGTTTTGCGGCTTGGGCATTTCCTGAAGCCAGGCGTTATTCGACATGGCCCCGTCGCCAATGGCCGGGTCGGGACGGAATACAATTTCGAGACCGGCTGGGATGGTCTTCCCGGCGTCGGGTACCTTCGCGGGGCCTGGAGTAATCTCCCCGGAAGAAGTTCCCGCGACGACTCCATCGTGCAGTGAGATCTGCCAGAAGTCATCAAAATCCTGGCCTTTGTGTTGAGTCTGCCAATAATTGCGGAGCGTGTCATGCGCCGATTGATCGGCATGATTATTGAGTAGGTTCAGGATTTCGTGCGGCGTTTTCCCGCCATAAATCGGCGCGATAAGAGGTTGCACGAGACTTACCGTCCCGTCATAGGCTCGGCTGTCACTCCACGATTCCAGGTAGTGAGCCTCCGGAACATGCCAATGACACCAGGCGGCGGTCTCGTTGTCATAGAGTCCAAGGTGCGCGCGGAGTCTCACCTGCTTCAGCGCATCGAGGAAGTTGAAATCGGCTGGCGCGTCATACACCGGATTGCCGCCGAGTATCAATAACGTTTCGACGGCACCGCTTCGCATATCACTCACAAGCTCCCCGAGTGAAGCTAGTTCATCCACCGGATTCGACTCCACCGGGTCGGTATAGAGAATAGTCTTACCTACGTTTCCGAGAGTCTGGTTCAGCGCATGCGCGATGGCGTGAACGCGCGGCGGCTGGTGCTCGCCGGCAATAATGATACTCGCTCCCTGATGCGCGTTGAGATCCTTGCCTACAGGGCTCTGCATCAACTTAGAGGCGAAGTCTTCCACTTCGGACGAGCGCATTCGGAACCTATGCTCGGCCATTCCGCCGGTGATCGAAGGGGTTCCTTCGGCGGCGTAGAGACGAGGCGGCAGTACACTCGCGTCCTGGGCCGCGGCTCTGCGGCGGGCGCTATAATCCCGCGCATAGCGGATTCCGCCGGGCATTCCGGAGCATAGGAAATCCGCGTCCAGCGAAACGATCACATCGGCGCGATCGAATCGATAGACGGTATTGACAGGCTTTCCGAAAGCCATCATGGCTCCCGCACGCGCGGAGTGCCTGCCGCAGGGTTCGTATTGATGCCATTTGGCGCTCGGATACGAGGTTAAAAACTCCTTGATCTGCGACGCGAGGGTAGGAGAGGTCACAGTCCCGGTTAGAATTCTCAGGCCCGCGCCTGCCTTGAGACCGGCAACATCGCGCGCATCGGTCAACGCGGTGAGGAAGTTGCCCCAACTATCGATAGATCCGTTGCGTGTCACTACCTGCGACCGGTCAGGATCGTAAAGCGTGAGTAAGCTTGCCTGCATTGCGGCGTCGGTTGCGCCAAGACTCGCCGGATGCTGAGGATTACCTTCAATCTTCGTCGGCCGCCCGAGGTGACTCTCCACAAGAAGGCCCGTGGCAAACCCGCCGACACTCATCGCCGTGGCGTAGAACAATGGGTTCCCCGGCACCAGTTCCTCCGGCTGGCGAACATAAGGGACGATCACCTCTTTAGGCTGGACAGTGCATGCCGACGCGCCCGCCAACGCCACCGACGCGCCCATCAGCGTAAGAAAACGGCGCCGCGATTGAGGATCGTTCCAGTCCGGCGTGCGATTTGGAAATTCGTCTTCGACGAATGCGCGAAACTCCGCGGTGGAGGCGAGTTCTTCCAAGCTACGCCAGTATTTGATTTCGCTCATCGGTGACAGGTCACACAATCAGTCAAACTTTGGATCTTATAGAGTGAAACAAGTTTCGGCCCGATCTCATCCTGATTCGGCGCCGGAGTCTCATAGGCGATATTGAATACTTCTTCGCGCGGGCGAACCTGCCGCTCAGGGTGCCGGTGGCAATCGACACACCATTGCATATAAAGAGTGTTGACCTTGTACATCAGCGGCATCTGGTCCACGCGCCCATGGCAGGTGGAGCAGCCTATGCCTTTTTTCACATGAATACTGTGGTTGAAATAAACGAAGTCAGGAAGGTCGTGGACCCGCGTCCACTCAATGGATTTCCCGGTTCGATAGCTGGCACGCACCGGCTCCAGCATTTCGGCGTTGGTCCAAAGCTGCGAATGGCAGCTCATACACGTTTCTGTAGGCGGAAGTCCAGCGAAGGCGGACGTTTCCACTGAGGTGTGGCAGTAGCGGCAGTCGATACCATCATCGGCGACGTGATGCTTGTGGCTGAAGGGAACGGGCTGATCGCGCGCCACATCGACCAAGGTTGTGAACGAACCGGCGTTCAGCCTGTAGGCCGCCCACACAATCCCGCTGAGCGCGAGGACAGCGGTCACAATACTTACTTTGGCAAGGCTGTTGGAACTAGCGTGAAAGATCTGCGCCATTCAGCACATCTCACTCTGGGCGCCGCGTTTGCCATTCACGCGACGGCTATTAAAACAAGCTACTCTTGTCGCGAGAGTGTTGCCTGCCGAGTCATGAAAAAGACTGAACCGCAGATCTCACGCGCAAATAAAACACACTCAGTTTGAGCCGCTTGACGGCGGATGTCAAGGGGACTTTTTACATAACGCTGACATTACTTTTCATCACGGCGGCGATCATCGGAAATTTATTGTGAAACAGATCTCTTCCCATGAAATCTAAACAGGAATAGCGAGCTACGACTTTTAAATGGTGTTGTATTTTCTTTAGATTATTGGGCCTTATCAGATAGAGCCTCATGGTAAGTCTTCGTTTCCGTGAGCTTTCACCGCGGCGACACTTTGTTGGCGGATCACTCCAGTTGACGGATCCGATTCCTCGGGTAATATATAGAGGCGTGTCTACTCATCGAATTTTCGAAATCATCCAGCGCCACGAAAACGATCTGCTCGCGGAGTGGCTGCGGCTACAGAATCAGACGCTCGCTTCCCGGCGCGACCGGATTCCGGAGAGTCAGCTTCGCGCGAATTCCCAGGATTTTATCATGGGACTTCGCGACGCCCTATCGGCAAGCGATTCCGTGGACACCGGTCAACCCGCATGGTCGAGATTGCGTGAGATACTGGCCGAGTTTTCGAAGCAGCGCGCCGCCCTCGGTTTTACTCCTTCGGAGACGGCGATTTTTGTTCTTTCGTTTAAACAGGCGCTCTTTGGCAGGCTCCGGCAGGAATACGCGAACGATCCCCACGCGTTCGCCGAGTTGACCTGGCAGGCGACCGAGATTCTTGATCAGCTCGGACTTTATACCGTCGAAATTTATACGAAGACGCGGGAGTCTGTGATCTTGCGGCAGCAACAGGAATTGCTGGAGCTTTCGACACCTGTCGTCGAGCTTTGGACCGGTATTCTGGCGCTGCCTCTGATTGGAATGCTGGATAGCAGCCGCACCCAGGTAGTGATGCAAAACCTGCTGGAAGCGATCGTGGCGAGGGAAGCCGATCTGGCGATCATCGATATTACAGGCGTGCCGACGGTCGATACGCTGGTGGCGCAGCATCTGTTGAAGACGGTCGCGGCGGCGCGGCTGATGGGTGCGGACTGCATCATCAGCGGCATTCGCCCGCAGATTGCCCAGACCATTATTCATCTGGGTGTCGATCTGGGGGCCGTGATTACGAAAGCGACTCTGGCGGACGCGTTCCGCCTGGCGTTGAAAAAGAAAAATCTCTCCATTGGCAGCAGCCGTTAGCGAACCTCATGGACCGCATTCCACTTCTCAAAATCGGGGATTTTCTGCTGGTTACCGTGCAGGTCGATATGCACGACCGGCTGGCGGTCGCGTTACAGGACGATCTGACGGAACGAATCGTGGCGACCCGGGCGCGCGGGGTCCTCATTGACATTTCAGCGCTGGATATTGTGGATTCCTTTATCGGCCGGATGCTCGGCAATATTGCCGGCATGGCTCGCGTATTAGACGCGGAGACGGTGGTGGTGGGGATGCAGCCGTCGGTCGCGATCACGCTGGTGGAGTTGGGTCTCTCTCTCCCCGGGATCCGAACAGCCCTGAATATCGATCGCGGAATGGATTTACTCAGAGCAGCAGCCAGTGAGGAGACGGGAGAGACCTCCAGTGACGGTAGAGAAGCAGTCTGAGCTGCCGTTGAGGGCCCAGGAGGATGTCGTTTCCGCGCGCCAGTTTGTCCGGGCATGGGCCGTGGAACTGGGGCTGAATCTGGTCGATCAGACCAAGATCATTACGGCGGCAAGCGAACTGGCGAGGAACGCCGTGATCTATGGCGGCGGGGGCTTGGTCCGGGTCGAAATTTTGGTTGACCCAGGCAAGCGCGGATTGCGTCTAACCTTCGAGGACAGGGGACCGGGGATTGCGGACATAGAAAAAGCCATGAGCGACGGATATACGACCGGCAATGGCTTGGGCGGGGCGAAAAGGCTTTCGCATGAATTCTCAATAGAATCCACGCCTGGCGCCGGAACGCGAATCTCCATCACTCGATGGAAGGGTTAGCCACGTGGTTCTGTTTCTGCCTATTGACGATGCCAGCCGGGTGGCGGAAGCGCGGCGCCTTGCGATGAACATCGCCCGCGAGGAAGGCCTGGACCAATCGAGCACCGCCTCGGCCGGACTGGTAGCAACGGAGATGGCCACCAATCTCTGGAAACACGCGAAGGGCGGAGAAATCCAGGTTGCGCGGCTATCCTGCCAAGGTTCAACCGGCGTGGACATTCTTTCCATCGACAGAGGTCCGGGAATCGTCAGTATCGAGGAATGTTTGCGGGATGGGTACTCTCAGACAGGAACTTCCGGCACCGGTTTAGGGGCGATTTCGAGAATTTCGCGCGTGTTCGACGCTTATTCGCAATCCGGGAAAGGCACCGTGATGCTGGCCCGCGTCAGCCAGTCCGCTGATGCCGGGATGATCGTCGGCTCGGCTGGCCGGCCTATTTCGGGCGAGGACGTTTCGGGAGATGCGTGGGCGATGCGGCGGGAGGGCGATATTTGGATGTTCGTGGTCGCCGACGGCCTGGGACACGGGATCCAGGCGGCAGAGGCCTCTTGCGAAGCTGTTGCCGCGTTCAAATCCTGCACCGACACGGATCCGACGTCGGTGCTGCAGCGAATTCATCGCGCACTGCGGGGAACGCGCGGCGCGGCCGTCGCGGTGGCAAGTCTGGACCGCGCTAAACGCCTTGTGCATTATGCCGGGATTGGTAATATTGTGGGAGTTGTGGTGAGCCCGGCCAAGACTCAGTTCATGATTTCGCACAATGGCACCGCGGGGCATGAAGCGGTACACTTTCAGCAGTTCCTTTATCCGTTTCCGGAGACATCCTTGTTGATCATGCATTCCGATGGTCTGACCACCAGTTGGAACCTGGGAGCGTACCCTGGTCTTCAGTGGCGCCATCCATCCGTGGTTGGAGGAACGGTGTACCGGGATGCGTCGAGAAATCGTGACGATGCCTGTATCATTGTGGCAAAAGACTGTGTGGCCAAGGATTGCGCGTGAAATCCACGCGACGCTCAACATCCCCGGCGCTGCCCTTGCTGTCGTTAAGCATCGGCAATGAAAGCGATATTGTGCGGGCGCGTCAAACCGCGCGGTTGATGGCTTTGCGCGCGGGCTTTCCTCAGCAGGATCAAGCGCGCATCGCGACCGCAGTCTCGGAAATCGCGCGAAACGCCTTTCAATACGCAGGGTCAGGCCGGGTGGCGTTTTCGATCGAACTGGAGTCCAAGCCTCAGGTGTTGTGGGTGGAGGTGAGCGATCAAGGTCCCGGCATCGGCGATCTGGAAGGCGTGCTGGGAGGATCGTATGAATCGAGAACCGGAATGGGGATCGGGCTATCCGGCAGCCGGCGGCTGATGGACCAGTTCCGGATCCAATCCGAGCCGGGAAGCGGTACAAAGGTGACCTTTGGGAAGGCGCTGCCGCCTTCCGCGAAACCTATCCTTCCCGCAGAGGCGGCGCGGTTGTGTGCAAAATTGCCGCAGGAAAACGCAGCGGGACCGCTCGATGAATTGCAGTGCCAGAATCAGGAGCTGCTCCAAACGCTGGAAACATTGCGGCTCCGGGAGTTGGAACTCAAAAAGCGCGAGGGCGAGCTGGCCCAATTGAGTCTTGAATTGCAGGAGACCAATCGAGGGGTGGTTGCCCTTTACGCGGAACTGGATGAGAAGGCTGCCGCTTTAAAACGCGCCGATGAGATGAAATCGCACTTTCTGCGATACGTGAGTCATGAATTTCGTACGCCCGTAAATGCGGTGCTGGCCTTGACTCAGTTGCTGCTTCGCCGGCTGGACGGCGAGTTGACCGCGGAGCAGGAAAAGCAGGTCCAGTATATCCGGCAAGCGGTGCAGGATCTGGCCGAGATGGTGAACGATCTGCTGGATCTGGCCAAGGTGGAAGCGGGCAAAACTGAAATCCGGATCAGCCAGGTGGATCTTGGCCGTTTCTTCGGCTCAGTCAGAGCCCTGATGCGGCCGCTGGCGACGAATCAGGCGGTATCGCTGATTTTCGAGGATCCACCGGCCGGAATTATTCTTGAAACGGATGAGAGCAAGCTGGGTCAGATCCTGAGGAACATGATTTCGAACGCACTGAAGTTCACCGAAGCCGGCTACGTGCGCGTTTCCGCCCGTTTTCTGCCCGATGAGTCGTTGTGTTTCTCGGTTACAGACTCGGGAGTGGGGATCGCGGCGGGTGATCTGGAAACGATTTTTCAGGAATTCGCGCAAGTCAATAATCGTCTGCAAAAGAATGTACAAGGCACCGGGCTAGGCTTGCCGCTTTCGCGCAAGCTGGCTACGCTGCTGGGCGGCACATTGGAAGCGGCCAGCACCCCGGGGCTGGGATCGACGTTTTCCTTGATTCTCCCGCGCGCCGCCAATACGGCCGATGAACACTCGCGGCCCGCCGGAAATACCATCCTGATCATCGACGACGAAGAGACATCGCGCTACCTGACGCGGCAGTTGTTTCGAGGATCGAAAGACAGAATCATAGAAGCCCGGAGCGGGCCTGAAGGTACGGAGCGCGCGCGTTTTGAACGGCCGTCGCTCATTATGCTGGACTTGATGATGCCTTACCAAAACGGCTTCAATGTCCTCGACGAATTGCAGTCCGATGAGGACACGCGTGATATTCCGGTGGTGATTCAAACGTCGAAGGCCTTGACGCAAATCGATTACGAGAGGCTGGGCTCGCGGCAGGCAACGATCTTGCCAAAGGCCGGCAATGGCCGTGTCCAGGCGCTGACCACGATCCGGGAGATTCTGGGCGAGCCGGACCTGTTCCGCGAAGAGCCGGAGTTCCTGACATCCGGGCAGACGGTATCATAAAATCCTATGTCCTCGCCCGCGGTCATCCTGAACGTCGATGATAACGAGCCTCACCGCTATGCGCGGAGCCGCGTTCTGCTGGACGCGGGCTTCGTCACCCACGAGGCGGCCACGGGCCAGGATGCGCTGGATCTGGCGGCTCTCCACCGTCCGGACCTGATTCTACTGGACATCAATTTACCTGATATTGACGGAATTGAAGTGTGCCGCCGGTTGAAATCGGTGCAAGATCACGGTTCGACTTTTATTCTCCAGATCTCCGCTTCCTCCGTTACCGCGCCCCACGCTACGGAGGCGCTGAATAATGGCGCCGATGCGTATTTGGCGGAGCCTGTCGATTCGACAGTCCTCATTGCCACCATCAACGCCTTACTACGATTGCAGAGGGCGGAGCGGGAGTTGCAGAGAGCCAATGCGGCGCTCCACCATGCCAACGCCAGCCTGGCGAGCGTCAATCGAGACTTGCGCCAGTCAAATCAGGATTTGCAGCAATTTGCATATTTCGCGAGCCACGATCTGCAAGAGCCTTTGCGGCAGGTTGACGAACTTCGTGCAGTTGATTTCGCAAACGGCTGCCAGCCGGCTTACCGACGAAGAACAGAAATTCCTGACCTTCGTCGTGGAGGGCGCCGAACGAATGGAACATCTGATTCGCGCTCTGCTGTCCTACTCGCAACTGGGGCATGCCGAACGCGCCGCTCCTTCGCGGGTCGATCTGAATGCGGTGGTGGATCGCGTCGTCGAGGATTTGAACGGGCGGATTACAGAAGCCGGCGGCAGGATTACGCGAACCGAGTTACCGCTGGTGATCGGCGACCCGGTGCAGCTCGCCGACGTATTCCAGAATCTGCTGGTGAACGCGATTAAATACCGCCGGCCGGAAGAACCGCTCGAGGTAAAAATCGGCGCGGTCTATGAAAATCCGGGAGAAGTCACGATCAGCGTCGGCGATAACGGCCAGGGAATCAACGCGGGTTATCACGATCTGATTTTTCTTCCTTTCAAGCGCCTCCATGGCCGGGAGATTCCCGGTACCGGGATCGGTTTGGCGATTTGCAGGCGCATTATTGAGGCACACGGCGGTCGAATCTGGATTGAATCCACGCCGCAGGTCGGCGCCACTTTCCGCTTCTCCTTGCGCGCGTATCCCTCTTAAACGCTCATAAAATGCTGTTTTGTGCTCTCGATGGCGGCTTAAAACGCCTTAACAGCGCGTCTGAAACGTCTTCCTCTCCGCTGGCCTCTGACCTTGTATGACTCGAATTTCACTGATTTCCTATCTGGCATTCGCGGTCGTATCATGGCCCGTGAAGGCGCAATCTCCCATCGAACGAGGCAGATACATCGTCGAGAACGTGGCAATGTGTGAACTTTGTCACAGCCCGCGCGACGAGCATGGGAATCCCGATCGGGGCCGGTGGCTGATGGGCGGTCCAGTGCAGTTGAGACCCTCCTATCCGGCGCCG
>Ga0208193_1000947_pt1 | contig 13383 bp, 12 predicted proteins | sample June2015DPH_17_2_FD_184716 | JGI IMG/M metagenome (GOLD analysis project Ga0208193, IMG submission 184716) | Peatland microbial communities from SPRUCE experiment site at the Marcell Experimental Forest, Minnesota, USA - June2015DPH_17_10... | ecosystem: Environmental > Terrestrial > Soil >...
AGAGGACGAGCGGGAGTACTGCCATCGATCGGCGGTCAACAGGCCGAGCGCCACCGCCATCACGGCAATCGAGGCTGCCATCACTCCCAGCCACGGGATTGAATGACGGCCCCGCGTCATGGGGCGCGTCAGCGTGGGTACCGTATTCGCTGACGCATTCGCGGCTGCCGGAGCGGCGATGCCGTCCAGCCTTGCCTGCAGACGCTTGAGCGAAGCCGCAGGCATGTATTCAACCGCCGGGGCGGCGGTCATACCTCGATAAACGCTGAGCTCCAGAGCCAGGTCATTGCTGCAATCCGCACACACTGACAGGTGCGCATCCACTCTCTGACCGTCAAGCTCGTTGATGGTGCCGTTAACGTACCAAGGAAGGAGTGCCGAGACTTCCTCGTGTTCACGCGCGTCGCGATTCGAATGGCGGTAAGTCATTCTCTTGCCTCCGGCAATCCGGCCGCCCCGCCGCCCAAAGTCGGCAGGTACAGCCGCAATTTCTCGCGCGCATGAAACATGCGCGCCTTGACGGTGCCCACCGGGCACGCGGTGATCGCCGCGATTTCCTCCAATGAATGGCCCATGTGATAGGCGAGCTCGAGGGTCAGGCGCTGCTCACTGGGTAACTGGCTCAAACCACGCTTCAGCCAATCTTGAACCTCGGTATCGATGGTGGGATCGACGGTCTGTTCGGGACAGTCGTCGAGATTTTGTGCCGCCGCGTGATTCTTCTGCCGCCGGAACGACTTGAGGGCCGTGCGGTAGGCGATGCCGATGATCCAGGTGGACACTTGCGAGGCGTGGCGGAAGTCCTTGGCGCTCTGCCAAACGACCATGAAGGTATCGTTGATGATCTCTTCGATATTTTCGTAGCGTGACGTAAATCGCGACAGGAACCGCGACAGGCGCCGGTGGTAGCCCAGATAAAGCTCCTCGAGCGCCCGGCGGTCTCCCGCCGCGACAGCGACCAGGAGTGCGTTATCCTGCTCTTTGGCCGAGTTTTTAGCCTGTAGGCTCATCGAAAGCGCCGCTCCTTACACCAATTCGGTTCGTTTCCGGTGAGTACCGGCAACGCCCCAAAGGGTTGCCCGCCACTGGCGGCCACAGGAAACGCGTCCATTAGAAGCGCCAAATCACCGTTCCCGTCCATTGGCGGCCCGAAGGGATATTATAAAACAATGTCTTAGCCCCTGCCGTGGTGTCGACAAACGACAGTACCAGGGACACGGGCGACAGGTCGTAAGCGGCGCCGACGCTCCCATAGGCGTATCCGGTGGAATCCGGGCCCGCATAGTACGCGTAGCCGGCACCCGCCGTGGCCGACAGCTTGCCCAGAACGGGCCTCTGCACATTCAGCTCCGCCGATTCGGCCGTTCCGGCGTGCCACCCTCCCCCCCGATAACCCCAAAGGCGCGGCGCATCCGGCGAATAGGTGAGTCCCATATCCAGCCAGTCCTGAAAGGTCCATTCGAGGTTCAGCTCATCGTACGTATAGTCGGAGCCATGCGGGGCCCCTGGATAAGCATAGTGGGTGGCCAGGATTTTTCCATGCCAGTCGGGGCCCGCGGTCCAAGCAAAACCCAGAAATCCATCGAGTTCCGCGTCGACCGGCTGTTTGGGTTCGATCCGGGAGTTGGATGCAAACACACCGGCCAGGAAACCGGAGGTATTCAAATAATGCAGATCGAGCTGCAGGGCGGCCTGGTCGTTGGTCCTCGATATGCCGCGCACGATGTAGTCGCTGGTGAGGTCCAGGGAGCCACCCCACTGATCGGCTACCACCTGCCGCGGTATTCCGACCAAGAGACCCAGGGATAAGGCAACGCCTCCGGCGACCAGACGCACTAAGTCACATCCACCAAGTCTTGCACTGCATTGCGAATACCTGTCCCTTCCTCACCACAGATTAACCCTTTCTCGCTGCCTTGGCACTGGATTGCACGCAACATATGTCCCCGCGACTAAACCGGGGATCGAATACCGGGTACTTACCTGCCGGTCAACACCACATTGTGAGTTTTAGCATGTCGATCGAGCGATTCGGAACCTGGGCCGCGATGTTGCTGCTGGGCAGCGCTGCGGGCTGCGCCGGCAATGGCGATGGCCTCAATTCGGACGGAGAGCCCTTGACTGCTGGCGGCAGCACGAGCACCACCGTCACGGCGGACTTTCAGTCGATCCAAGACAATGTATTCACGCCGATCTGCGCGAAATGCCACGTCGGTGCGAGCGCTCCGGAAGGCCTGCAGCTCAGCGAAGGAAACGCCTATAACAACCTGGTCGGCGTGCCCAGCACCGAACAGCCGAGTGTGCTGCGGGTAGACCCCGGTAATCCGGCTGACAGCTACATGATACGCAAGATCATGGGTACTTCAGGCATTAGCGGCGTGCAGATGCCCTACATGTTGCCGCCGCTTCCGACGGCCACCCAGGCCGCGATGGCGCAGTGGGTCACGAACGGCGCACCGAATGCGCCGGCCGCGATGGCGGCGGCAGCATCCCAAATGCTGGCGGTGCAAACCACGGCGCCTGTCGATCAGGCCACCGTCGAGGCGCCACCGGCGAACGTCATGGTGGCTTTCACGAAGGAGGTCGACTCGTCGCTGGTCAACGACACCACGGTAATGCTCGAACGAATGGGTGCGGCCGACGCCGACGCAAGCCCCGCGACAACCAGAATAGCGGCCCGAGTGGCGCTCGCGCCGAAAAATGCTGCCGTTCTTTTGATCACTCCGGCGGCCGCCCTGACTGCGGGAGTCTATCGCGTGACCGTGCGCGGCACCGGCCCCGCGGCGTTGGCCGACATGAACGCCGTGCCGCTCGGTACGGATCTCTCTTTTGAATTCACCGTGGAACCTGCTCAATGAAGGGACGATATTTTCAATTCAAGCTGCACTGTCTGACTTTGCTGTTCTGCTTCGCCGCCTACGGTGCGCACGCCGAACCCTATCTGGCCGTTCAAACCGGTCTCAAGTGCGAAGTGTGTCACGTCAACCCGACGGGGGGCGGGCTGCGCGCGAGCTTCGGCGACATATTCGCGCAAACGGTGATGCCGGCGGAGCACATCGACACTCAGCTCGACAACTGGACCGGTAATATCACTTCATTCCTGCGGACGGGCGGCGACCTTCGCACCGAAGCCACGGTGACCCAGGCGCCGAACACTCCCACCTCGCAGCAATTCGAGCTCGAGCAAATGCGGGTTTACCTGGAAGCCGAAGTGATTCCGAACAGGCTGATCGTTTATGCCGACGAGCAAGTGGCCCCGGGAAGCGCCCTGAACCGCGAAGCGTATGTCTTGCTGTGGGATCCCAATCACGACTTTTACGTCAAGGCCGGGCAGATGTACCTGCCCTTCGGACTACGGCTCCAAGATCAAACAGCCTTCATCCTCCAGGCGACCGGAATCAACATGACGACGTCCGATCAGGGCGTGGAATTTGGGTATGAGCACGGCCATTGGGATGCGCAGCTGGCCATCACCGACGGCACCGGGGGAGGAAGCGTCACCGGCAGCGGCAAGGAATACAGCACGCAGCTGATCTATGTGGAATCTTCATGGCGGGTGGGAATCGCCGCCAACGGCAACTACCAACCGGACGGGGCCAAGTATGCGTATGGAATCTTCGGCGGCCTGAGAACCGGGCCCATCTCCTGGCTGGCACAAGCTGAGATAACCGACGACGAGAGCGTCGCCAACGATCAGGGGAAGGAACTCGCCACTCTGCTCGAGGCCAATTGGCTCATCACGCGCGGCAACAATTTGAAGATCACGGAAGAGTTTCTGAATCCAAACCGCGAGGTGGAGCACGGCGAGGAAACGCGGTGGAGCGTGGTCTACGAACTCACGCCGATACAATTCCTACAAATACGTAGTGGTTTCCGCTGGTACGACGGCATTCCGCAGGACAATTCCGAACACCAGCGGGTGTACTTCGTCGAGCTGCATGGGTTCTTCTAGGTGATCCGCCGCGACGGCGCCCTTGCTCCTTACCGTCACTGATGCTTGGGGACGGATCGAGCGAGGGAGCCGGACGCGCCGGACTGCACTCTCGGGCGATAGCTGGCCATAGCCGTTAGACGAGGCGAGTCGGCCATGCTGGCGAGCACCAAGTAGTCGAATTTAGACAGCTCGGCGTGTTCGTGGCGGCCGAGCAGGCTCGATGAACCGCTCGACGCCATTGCCAGATTCGCCGCCAGAATCACAACGGGAACCGTGAAGAAAGTCCGCATCCCCGAGCGCGTCCATGACGACACCATTGTCTCCCTTGAATCGACAATGGCGGGACTATAATCACAATCTGCGGCGGCGACAGTCGGGTCAGCGGGGCAGCCCATGTAGGGCTTATCCTACCCCGGCATCGGAATCCCCTAGCTGATCCGCCTCGACCAGAACCAGTAGAAAGGCAACCCCGCCGCCAGCAACCCGACGCCCTGGAATGCTTCGCGCGGCGCCGCGACGAAGGTATTGATCAGCAGGGCCGCCGTGACCATCAGGAAAATCAGCGGAATCACCGGATAGCCCAGTGCACGGTACGGCCGGGGAGCATCCGGCATTTTCCTTCTAAAAACGAACAACGATGCAGTGACCAACCCATAGAACAACCAAGAGGCAAATATGACGCAGTCGGTCAGGGTGTCGTAGGAGCCGGAAAGAGCCAGCACGCTGGCCCAGGCAGCCTGAGCCAGAATGGCACGCACGGGGACATTCGTATGCGCCGACAGGCGCGTCAAGCTGCGAAAGAACAATCCGTCGCGGGCCATGGCGAACGGGATGCGCGAGTTCGCGAGCACGCTGGCGTGCAGCGAGCCGAACGAGGAAATCATGAGCGCAACAGCCGTCATCGACACCGCCATCGGCCCGAGGAATCGCTTCAACACCTCGGTGGCCACGGACGAGTTCAGCGGGACGCTCGCGATTTCGAGCGGCGTCAGCGCATAGTAATAGGCAAGGTTGACGAACAGGTATAGGGCCGCGACCACCAGGGTCCCGCCGACGAAGGCGCGCGGCAAATTACGCTGCGGATCTCTGACCTCGCCGGCGAGCGGCGCCACGTTTTGCCAGCCGTCGTAGGCCCATAAGGCACCGAGCATCGCTGCGCCGAAGCCCGCGACGCCGCCGCGCGCGCTGCTCGCCACTCCCTCGCAGGCGCCGGCGAGTCCGGACTGCGCCAGATGGCCCCAATCGCCGGCGGCAAACACAAAGGCCGCGATGCCGACGCTGAGAAGCAACCCCACCTTGACGATGGTGAGGGCCAGCGCCATGCGGCCGCCGGAGGCCACCGAAGCACAGTTGATCAAAGCCACCGCCCAAATCGAGGCGAGAGCCACCAGCGTGAGGCCGCTCAGGTGGCCGCCGAAAAAGACGGCACTCGCATGCCAGCGATCCAATGCGCCGCCGAGAGCCACATTCATGAAGATCGCAAGACCCACCGCCAAGGCGGCCTGGGATCCGGCTCGCGCCACCGTGAATGCCATCCAGCCATAAAGAAAACCCACGAGCCGGCCATACGCACGCCGCAGGTAGACGTAGTCGCCTCCCGCCTCCGGCATCATCGCCGCAATCTCTGAATACGAGAAAGTACCCGCGAGCGACAGCAAGCCCGCCGCAACCCAGACCAATAGAACGGTCTTTGCACCACCGACATTGCAGGTCATGACACGGGCCTTGAGGAACACGCCGGTGCCGATCATGTTGGCGACATTCACGGCCATCGCCGCCCATGGGCCGACGCCGCGCGTCAATTCGCCGCGTGCCGGGTCGGCCGAGGTTCCCATGTTCATCGGTTAAAGCTCATGAGCGTGTAGTAGTATCGGCGAAATGCCCTCCGACTTTTCGCAAATCGGTCCATTTCTGTTCGCGGCCCTGATTGTCTTCGCCGTCTACCGGCGGCTGCGGCGCAGTTTCGGACGCCAGCCGCTGCGCCCCGCGCGAATGACGGTGCGAATGGTGTCGCTGACGCTCTTGGTTTGTCTGCTGTTGCCGGCTGCGCTGCGATCCGCTCAATTCATGGCGGCCGAGCTCGCGGGAGCTGCGCTCGGAATCGGTCTAGGCGTATGGGGAGCGCGGCGAACCCGCTTTCTCACGCATGGCGGACAGCGGTACTACGTGCCGCACACTTATACCGGTATCGCCATATCGCTGTTGTTTCTGGGCCGGCTGGTGTACCGAGCTGTCCAGGTTTACGGGGGCACCCACGCCTCCCATGCGGCAAACGCCGTTGCAGCGAGCGCCCAAGCGTCCGCCGCCGCGGATCCGGCGCAGGCTTTCGCGCCGGCATCCATGCTCCAAAGCCCGCTCACAGTCGGAATATTCTTCCTGCTGGCGGGCTACTATCTGTACTACTACGGCTGGCTGCTATGGAAGTCCAAGCACGTCGAGGCGGCGGACACAGAACCTGATTCCGCCGCCCCCGCTCAATGACTTCACTTGCCGAGTGCGCCGATTCGGCGCTAGAGGGCACGCGCGGTCGCGCGGCCTTTGCAGACTATCTAAACAAGCTGAAGAAAATCGCGCACGTCATGAGCGCCAATCCGACCAGCAGCGTGTTGTGGCCCCACCGGGCTACCATTCCAATCATATTCCACTCCTGAAATTACACTTCGTCGGCCGCCGGCAGTCGCTGGCGGCCCATGTCCTTTATGGGGCCGGAACTCTACATTTCCAGGGCTGGAGAAAGCGGGCGACACGTCACAAAAGCGCTTGATTTCAGCCATTTTTTCGCGAAATTGCTAAATTGTTGCGCCGCAGTGGTACTGATCTGTCTTACACCGCTACTGACCGGTCGGCAGCGCTATTGACCGGTCTTGATGTGGGTCCACACCCGCGTGCGTTGCCGGTAGTAATCCGAGCTGAGCTCGGATGGCAGGTATAGCCGCGCACGTACTTCGGGAGATGGGTACACGGCCGGGTCTCTGAGAATGTCTGGATTGACGAAAGGGCGCGACGCCAGATTGTCGTTGCCGTAATGGATGTCGTTGGTGATCTCGGCGATGACTTTCGGTTCCAAAATGAAGTTCAGGAACTTGTGCGCGGCCTGCGGGTGCGGCGCCGAGGCGGGAATCAGTAAGGCGTTGTAGGTGATATTGGAGCCTTCCTTGGGCAGCACGAACGCCAGATGGGCGCCGGTCCCGTCCTCGCGTGCCGTGGCCTGTGAAACGTAGTAGTCGCTCGACCAGGCTATTGCGACACAAATTTCCTTGGACGCCAATTGATGAAAGTAATCGGTGGAATCGAAGTTTCGAATGTAGGGCCGCACCGCCATCACGAGGGTCTCGGCCGCGTGCAGATCTTCGACCTTGTGTGAATTCGGATCGAGGTGCAGATAGGACAGCGCCAGCTCGATGACATCCTCGGGCGAATCCAGGAAAGTGACGCCGCAATCGGCGATGCGTGCCATGACCTTCGGATCGAAGATCATCGCCAAGCTGTCAGTGGGTGCGTCCGGCATGCGCGCCTTCACCATGTCCACGTTGTAGACGAAGCCGTTCATGGCGTGCAAGTAGGGCATGGCATAGCGATTGCCGGGGTCCGCTGCCGATTGCAGCGCCAATACCGCCGGATCGAGATTATTCCAGTGGGTCAGTTTCGACCGGTCGAGCGGCATGTAGGCGCCCGCCTTGATCTGGTGCCCGTAGAAGGCGGTCGTGGTGCTGACGATGTCGAAGCCGGAGTGGCCCGTCAGCATTGCCGCTTCCAGAGTCTCATTGGAATCGTAGAACAGGGAGACGACCTTGATATGAGTCGAGCGCTCGAATTCCGCGATGGTGTCGTAGCCGATGTAGTCGGCCCAATTGTAAATGTTCAGCACCGGTTCTTCAGCGCCGGGGGCAGCAGTGTGCTGCCGCCCTCCGCAGGCCGCGGTACATAGCGCCGCCGTCAATACCGCAGCGAGTGGATTAAATGCGTGCCAGTTCAGCGCCGACCCACTCGTGAAACTGGCGGATGACGTATTCCTCGGGCATCACCACTCCGCGCAGGTGAGGCGCCGCATGCAGCCCTTGTTGATTGAGCTCGCAGACCTGCGAGTCCTCGATCATGACCCGGTTGGTGAAATCCACGACATTGTGCAAGTCGAATTTCGGGTCGGCGAGGGTCTGCGGCGAGAACAGATACTCGACGCGCAACTCGGTGCGCTCGGGTCCCAACGGCAGCAGCCGCACCACTCGGACATAGTCCACGTGACCCACTATGAATACGGACGGCACGCCGGTCATATAGACGTAGCCGGCCTTGCGGTCCTCCTCGGACAAGCCGGGAAAGGGAATTCCGGTGGTTTTACCATCCAGCGACCAGGTCGAGGCGCCGCGGCGCATTCCGCCCTTGAATTTGGGATCGGAATCCCCGGCGTGCGCGCTCCACTCCGGATCGTCCTTCTCCTCCAGCAACCCGCGTCCGTAGATCGGCACCAGCTGCGAGAGCTGCGGATGCACGCTCGGACAGTGCAGGCACTCGTTATAGTTCTCCCAGAATATTTTCCAATTGCTCTCGATGGTTTTGAGCAAGACGTGGCCGACGACCAGATCCTGGAGCGGCCACGCATCGAGCCTGTTCACGGGCACGTCGAAGACCTTCTCGAAGGCCGGAGGATCCTCGGTCAGCGAAACGAATACGAATCCGTTCCATTCCTTGACCTTGACCGGGTACAGCGGGAAATCGGCGACATCGAAGCCGCTCGCGTTCCGCTTCGATGAGGTGCGCAGCAAATCGCCTTGGAGGTTATAGGTCCAGGCATGATACGGGCAGACGATGCTCCCACTACGCAGCACGCCTTCTGGCTCGCGGCACAGCGCCGCTCCACGATGCCTGCAGGTGTTGTGAAAGCCCTGCAAGACCCCCGCATCGTCACGTACCAGCAGTATCTTCTGGTCACCCAGCGCGAACGTCTGAAACGAGCGCGCGCGCGCGAGGTCGCTCGAACGGCCGACATAAACCCAGTTGCGGTACCAGATCCGCTGCAACTCGCGTTCATACTGCCGCGGGTCGAAGTACGCCTCTGCCGGCAGCCCCAATGTGAGATCAGTAAGCCCGTTGTAGCCAACATCATTGCCACCCGGTATGCCCAGCATGTCCCCTCCCACAGTCGATTTTCGCCGCTGCCCCCTCTCATTATAGCTCATCAGCATGGTTTATTTGTCTGATCGTATAATTACCCTATCCAACCATATAACAAACCACCACCGTGGAACGGCGGTCAGTTCGCCAGGTGAAGTAACCGCCGTTCTTTTATGCGCGCATTAATTTACCGGTCGGATCGAAAGCGGCGCCCCCGAGACGCGTCGCCTTGCGCCGTTCCCCGATGATTTCGATTTCGAAACCCGCATCCGCCTTGGCCAACGCGGCCGGCACGTAGCCGAGCGCCAGAGAGTGCCCGACCCGATGTCCGAATGCACCGGAAGTGACCCAGCCCACGGCCTTCCCATCGTGCCAGATCGGTTCATCGCCGATGGCATCGGCGTCCACCGCCTCGACCTTGAAGGTCACCAGGCGCAATGCCCCGCCGCCGTCCTTCTCTTCGATGGCCGCGGAACGGCCGATGAACTCGCTCTTCTTGAAGTCGACGAAGCGCTCGAGACCGGCTTCGAAAGGTCCATAAATAGGGCGAAATTCCCGCGCCCAGCTGCCGAAGCTCTTCTCGATGCGCATGGCGTTGAGCGCCCGGCCGCCGAATAACTTGAGTCCATGCTCCTGGCCGGCCTTGAAGAGGGCATCGTAGAGCGCGCGTTGATAATCGGTGGTGACCCAGATCTCGTACCCCAGATCGCCGGTGAAGGACACACGACCCACATAGCCCGGCACCATGCCGATTTCCATGCGCTTGAAGGACATGAAGGGGAAGGCCGCCGTGGACAAGTCGTCGCGCACCAGCGTCTGCAGCAGGGCGCGGGACTGAGGTCCGGCGATCGACAGTCCGACGTACTCCATCGCGCAGGGCCGTACCGTGACGCCCGACGCGGGCATATGCTTCTCGAACCACCGCATGTAATAAGTCTCGGCCGCATAGGTGCCGACCAGAAAGACATGATCGGCTGCGACCCGGCACATGGTGAAATCGCCGATCAGCTTGCCGCGCTCGTTCAGCATCGGCGTCAGCGCAATGCGTCCTACCGAGGGAACACGGTTCGCCATCATATGCGACAGCCACTCCGCCGTGCCGGGCCCGCGTATGTCGAACTTGCCGTAGTTCGATATCTCCAAGAGGCCGACCGAGTCCCGCACCGCATTGCACTCGGCCGCCACGTGCGGATGCGCGTTGGAGCGACGGAAACTGACGATGTCCTCGGCTTCCTTTGCCGTCGGCGCAAACCACAGCGGATGCTCCAAGCCGCAATAGTCGCCGAATACCGCGTGTTCGGCTTGCAGCTTTTCGTAGATCGGCGTGGTGCGCAGGGGCCGCGCCGCCGGCAACTCCTCGTTCGGAAAACGGATTCTGAAACGGCGTGAATAATTTTCCCGGACCTTGGCATTGGTGTACGCCAGCGTGGTCCAGTCGCCGTAGCGCGCCACATCCATGCCCCAGATGTCGGCGCCGGGGTCGCCGTCCACCATCCATCGCGACAGCGCCAAGCCGACACCGCCCCCTTGGCTGAATCCCGCCATCACTCCGCAGGCAACCCAGAAATTCTTCAGGCCGCGGATCGGCCCCACCAATGGATTGCCGTCGGGCGCGAAGGTGAATGGCCCATTGACCACTTTTTTGATGCCCGCGGCGCCGAGAGCGGGGAAGTGTTCGAATCCCACTTCCAGGCTGGGGGCGATGCGCTCCAAATCATTGGGCAGCAGGTCTTGTCCGAAATCCCACGGCGTCGTCACTTCCGACCAGGGCTTGCCGGCACGCTCGTAGGTGCCCATGAGCATGCCGCCGCGCTCCTGGCGGATGTAGATTTCGCCCTCGAAATCGATGGCGTGCAGCTGTTCCTTCTTGCCGGCCAACTCCGGCATGTCACCGGTGATGAGATATTGGTGCTCCATCGCGAGTATGGGCAGTTCGATGCCCACCATGCGGCCCACCTCGCGCGCCCACAGGCCCCCGGCGTTCACCACATGCTCAGCATGAACATTGCCGTGATCGGTAATCACATCCCAGGATCCGTCGGCGCGCGGCTTGAGGTCCGTGACCCGGGTATGCCGGACGATCTCGGCGCCGCCGATCTGCGCGGATTTCGCATAGGCGTGAGTCACGCCGTACGGATCGACGTGTCCCTCGATGGGGTCGTACATCGCGCCCGTGAAGTGTTTCTTGTCCAAGAGCGGAAACAATTTCGCCGCTTCATCGATCGAAATGATCTCCAGGTCCATGCCGAGATATCGGCCGCGCGCCTTGGCCATCTTCAGCCAGTCGAGGCGCTCGCGGGTGCCGGCCAGCATGATGCCGCCGGTGATGTGGACTCCGCAGGATTGTCCCGAGATCTTTTCGATTTCCTTGTACAGCTCAATGGTGTACTGCTGCAGCTTGGCGACGTTCGGATCGCCGTTGACGGTGTGCATGCCTCCCGCCGCGTGCCACGTCGAGCCCGATGTCAGTTCGGCGCGCTCGATCAGCAGCACATCCTTCCAGCCCGCCTTCGTCAGATGATATAGGACGCTGGCGCCGACCACGCCGCCGCCGATGACCACTACTTTCGCGTGGCTTTGCATAAATTCTCCAAGTTCATCGTGTTGATTGTAAGTTCGGCGCAAACGCCGGCGCGCCGCGGCGCGCGCAATCGCGGCTGCTCATTCGTTCGAAACCGCCAAATGCAGATTGGAAGGCGCGGCACTCGCGCCCTTGCCGAAGCGCTCGATCAGCCACGAACGGAACAACGCAATGGCCGTATCGCTCAAAGTTTCCGGGTGGGTGATCAAATAATAGCCAAAGCCGTCATCGAGGCTGTGATCGAAGGGTTTGACCAGGCGGCCGTCGCGGATGTAATCGCCGTATAGGTAGGTATCGACCAGAGCGACGCCCTCCCCGCTCAGTGCGTACTGCACCGCGAGCATCACATTGTCGAAGACCAGGCCCCGTTCCACGTTCACGGCACCCAAGCTCGCGTGCCGTGCGAATTGGGTCCAAAGATGGTGCCTCGGCAGATCCGAAATGCGCACGTGCAGCAGCTCGTTCGATTCGACGAATTCGGCCAGACTCTTGCCTGCGTAGCGCGCGGCCAGGTTCGGATGACACAGCAGGCTCAAATGAACCGGCCAGAGCAAATCCGTAACCAAATCGGTCACCGTGGGTTTCGAGTACACCACGGCCACATCGACGTCGCTGGGCGGGGGTCCCACGCCGTAGTAACTCACCAGATCGATTTCCACGTCCGGGGCCGCGCGGCGAAAGTCGCGCAGGATGGGCACGGCCAGATGCACGGCAAAACTCGGCGGCATCTGCACGCGCAGCGTGCGCAGCGTCGCCGAGCCGTCATTGCGGATGTCGTCGAGCGCGTATTCCAGGCGGTCGAAGGACTTCATGACCGCCGGCAGCAGGTGCTGCCCTGCCTTGGTGAGCACCAGCGCATGCGGCTTGCGTTCGAAGAGCTGGGCGCCGAGCAACTTTTCGAGCGCAATCACATGGCGCGACAAGGCGCTTTGAGAAATCAGCAGCGCGTTGGCCGCCGCAGTGAAGCTCGAATGCTTGGCGACACCCTCGAACGCGCGCAATGCGTTCAACGGCAGCCAGCGGCGATCGATGGTGGTCTTGCCCATAAATTACGGCGCCCAGGATTTGGTGTATCCGACGGCGCGCTTCTGATCCTCGATGATGGTCTTCGATGCCAGGTACAAATGATACGCCGCCCAGAATCCGGTTGGAGCGAGGACCAGCAGAGCCGTGCGCAGCGACGCCGCATCGGTCGCCCGGCCGCCGGCGAACCAGTCGCTCAAGGCCCCCACCACCCAAGGCGCAACGATCAGGTTGAAGATATTCGCGACCAGCAGCGATATCGCGATGAACATGTTGCGCATGTGGCAGGGCGCAAGGTTGTTCAGCAGGCCGAAGCAGGGACCGATGTAGAAATAGATCGCGGGAATGAAGATGCAGAACATGAGCTGGCATACCCACAGAGAGTGGGTCCAGTACGCAATCAGGGATGGGATGGTGGCGAAGCCGATACCCGCCGCCAGCAGCCAGACCACGCGGCGCGGGTCCGCCATGGACGGCCGGGACAGCAACCATGCCGTTGCCACCGTTGCCAGCGAACCGCCGACCAGATGAATGTTGCCCGTGACCGCTCCGGCTTGGCCGACGTCGAGATTGTAGGCTCGCTGTAGAAATGTCGGGGTCCAATAGATCAAGCCCCAGCCCCACAGGGCGCATAGGCCGCCGCCCATGACCACGTGGAAAGCGGCCTTTTGACGCCAGAGAAAACGCAGCGACACGAGCAGCGACGGCTTGATCTCATCGACAACGGCATCCA
>Ga0208193_1000948_pt1 | contig 13376 bp, 24 predicted proteins | sample June2015DPH_17_2_FD_184716 | JGI IMG/M metagenome (GOLD analysis project Ga0208193, IMG submission 184716) | Peatland microbial communities from SPRUCE experiment site at the Marcell Experimental Forest, Minnesota, USA - June2015DPH_17_10... | ecosystem: Environmental > Terrestrial > Soil >...
CCCGACGCGGGCAGCCGGCGATGGAAGCAATGGGGATTTTGCCGGACTTTACGGGCACGGCGGTACACGATAGCTGGGCCAGCTATTACGCGTATGAATGTGATCATGCGCTGTGCAACACCCATCTCCACTTCCGGTCAGGGTGAGTGTACCGACAGAAAAACCTGCCACATGCGCGAAACTCTGGCTCTGGCGATATTCAAGGAACTCGGGCTCTGATGAAGGTATCTCCATCATTCCACGAGGTGCAAAGGTCATCCAGATTCTCACGATGCGTGTTGCATTCGGATACGGCAGGGGGCGCAGCAGCAGCGAATCCACAACGCTGAAGATTGCAGTGGTGGCACCAATTCCAAGCGCTAGAGTGGTGACCGCAGCGAGCGTAAAGCCGGACGATTTGCGAAGCTGACGCAGGCCGAAACGGATGTCCTGCACAATCGATTCGAGCCACATTGTTCCGCGCCTCTCCCGGCAATTTTCCTTGATCTGCTCCATGCCGCCGAACTCGATTCGTGTGAGCCGGCGAGCTTCATTCTCTGAAATTCCGGACCGCATTTTGTCGGCGACTTGCGACTCGAAGTGGAATCGCAGCTCTTTGTCCAGATCAATCTCCATTTTCTTGCGAGAGATAAGCCTTCGCAGCCAACTCATGAAATGCCTTCCAGTGTTCCCTTGAGAATGAGACCCACCAACTCTGTGAGGCGTTTCCAGTTCTCTGTTTCTGTCTTGAGCTGCGTTCGCCCCTTGGCGGTGAGTTCGTAAAACTTGGCTTCACGCCCTATCTCTGAAGGTTTCCAAGTGGCGACAAGCAGCTTTTTGTTTTCGAGACGGTGGAGAGCAGGATAGAGCGAGCCTTGCTGGACCTGCAAAGCCTTGCGGAACATCTGCTGAATTCTTTGTGCGGTGGCATAACCATGAATGGGGCCAAGCGCGACAACCCTCATTCTGAGGAGATCGAGCGTGCCCTGAGGGAGATCGAATCGGTCTTCAGTCTTCATACCTTATGCTTCTACATATACTCGCTATACGAGTAGAAGGTCAAGGTGTACCGGATAATGGAGTTTGTTGTCGGCTCCGCCGTCATGAGAAAACTGACTGCCTCAATTGCGATACACGACGCGGCTATCAGACAGAAAAGTACAGGACTATTGACGATTGTTATCCATGGGGCAATGCGCTCATTGGGCTTGCGTTAAGAGAGAGGTGGAGCGAAATTGGGTCGCGAAATTACTGCACGAGAAGAGCTAATCCCCAAAACTGGTCTGTAATGCCCATTTCTTTCCTCGTGATGCCCACAAAGCATCAACCTTGCCCAAGAAAGTCTTGGACGCCTGTGGAAAACCGGGGCATTATCTGGAAATTGGGAGGTCGTTATGGCACGACTTGCCCCCTAGCTCCCCCAGCGTGCCGAGAGTTTCCACCACTTCGGCTCAACTGAATTTGAACCGCTCCTTGATAGTGAACAAGCTGCCAGTTTGCTCCGCATTCATCCTAAAACTTTGCAAAAAATGGCACGCCGCGGCGAGATTCACGGAACCCATGTCGGCAAGCTCTGGCGTTTCCGGGCCTCGGACTTGAATGACTGGATTTTTCGCCAGGAGCAGGCAAGCTGAAGCGCTCGGAAGCAGCGCCAATTAACCCTCAGCACGAAGAAATATCCGTCTGAGGCGGCAGTGAAACGGAAGGTAGAAGCCTTGCTTCTCAAGCCCAACGCGGGCACTACGGCTGCCGCCCTCCAGGAACCAACCTTGGAAGCGGTCATCGAAGTATACACACGCGATGAAATGCCGGAGCGTGCGAAGAGTCAGCAGAATTACCGTCTGCTGATGGATCGGCACATTCAGCCCAAATGGGGCGACAAGGTGCTGTCCGAAGTTCGCCCTCATGCAGTCGAAGTTTGGCTCAGGGAGTTGTCCTCCTCCCCTGAGACCAAGAGGCACATCAAGAGCATGATGTACCGACTGTTTGAGCTGGCAATGAAGCGTGGCTGGCTGGAGGCTCAGAGAAATCCGATGAGCCTTGTCCGCGTAAAGGGAAGAAACAGAGTCATTGAGAAGGTCGTGTTGACGCCGGACCAGATGTTGACCGTTCGGGAAAATCTCGAAGATCCGTATCTGTTGATGGCCGAACTTGCCTGCTATCTCGGACTCCGTATCTGTGAAGTGCTCGGTTTGAAGTGGGACGACTTCGATGAGAAAGCAAAAACTCTCTCCATTCAGCACTACCGGACAACGAAGAGGGCGAAATCGTCATGTGGACAGAATGGTCACAGGATCTCCTAAGCGCGATGGAATGGTGGGCTGATGCTTCATGCTGCGCGCTAGAGGAACTTTTCGAGCGGCATCACGATGAGGCCGACATTGACCGTCGACTCGGAGAACGGGAAGCCCTTGAAGTCGCTGCTTTTGTGGCTCTCGCCAGAGCTAGAAATGGTCACTGCAAGGATCTTATGCCAGGACTCGAGGCCTCGTCAGAACCAGATTCTCGCGAACTAGCCGAGCGCTACGGGCTTTATGTGCGGTATGTCGAAGCCCTCCTCTTCGAAGTCTGGCCGGACATGAACCGCGAACTTGTGCTTAACCCCCAGCCAGAATGGGCCGACAAGAAAATCCGGAAGAATTGAGCACTAAGCCGTCATCGAACCCAGCCGGCGGCCTTAGGGCCGCCGTGCCCTTTTGGAGAGCCATGAGCAAGCCTTGTACCAAGCACCGCATCCGCAGCATCGTCATCATCCTCGAGCCGAACCACGAGCAGAAGCTGCGATGCATCTGCGTCACCCTGCAGTGTCACGAGTGCGGGCAGCCGTTTGAGTTTTCTGGGATCTTTGAGGGGCCAGGGGTGAAGCTGAGTGCGGATCGGCGGGAGTTGAGGGTGGATATCACCGAGGCGCAAAAATGGATGGTGCAGTGATGGAGCATGGAAATTATTAATATAACGCTTTACATATAATGCATATCGTTATATATTAAATACATGATTCAGAGTTTCAAAGACGCCGCGACGCAAAAACTCTTCGAGAATCGCTCCAATAAGCGTTGGAACGCGATTGCAAAAGTAGCCCTGCGCAAACTGGATCAGATTGAAGCGGCCCAAAATTTGAATGATCTTCGCGTCCCACCGGAAAATCAGTTTGAGGCGTTGAAGAAAGATCGCGCTGGCCAACATAGCATTAGGATCAATGATCAATACCGCATCTGCTTCACGTGGAAGGCAGATGGAGCACACCAAGTGGAGGTTACCGACTACCACTAGAACCGTAATGCGAGCCGATTGGAGAGCGGCCTACTATGACGATTAACAGACCAGCTTCGGGATGGAAGATCCGGAGAGTAACAACCTCGCCAGGGGAAATGTTACAGGAAGAATTCCTTGCCCCATTGGGCATCACGAAAAATGCCCTTGCTATGAAAATTCGCGTGCCGGCGACACGTATCGGAGACATCATTCACGGCAAACGCGCGATTACGCCAGACACCGCGCTTCGCTTGGCACGCTTCTTTGCGAACAGTCCGGAGTTTTGGCTAAACCTTCAACAGATGCATGATCTATCGAGGGCGAGGCTTGAAGTGGGTGAGACGATCGAGCATGAAGTCGAGGCTTTTGTAGGGGCGGCCTAAACCTAGCCGAAAATAACCCTCGAGCGTACGAATAGCGCCCGATCCAATGGACCGGGCGCTAACGAGGACCTGGCAACTTCCGCGCCTTCTTCTCTTTTTGGATTTAACAACACTTCATGGCGCCCTGCCTCTCGCGATCCCATTCCGCCCGGGCGCGCTCGAGCGATTCCCGCAAAAATCTCGGATCAACGTTTGCTGTCAGCGTCACCAGGTTGAACTGCTTGCGGTAGTCCGCGTTCTCGGGGAACAGGAAGGCCTCTGCCGAGGCGCGAGCCGTGCCGCTGCCGTGCCTATAGTCGCTCACGGCGCTGAAGATGACCTCTAGGCCAAGACTGCGCCGCGCGGGCGCACTTCCATATTCAGGGATTCCCTTTGATTCGGTTTCGTTTTATACTTCGGTTCGTTGACGTTCATCAGTAATCTCCCTCCATTTTGGCTGCCTGCTGTTACTTGCTTCTCTGACAATAGTGCTGCCTAAAAAAAGTCAACCATTTTCGTCTTTGATTAAACAAAAATGTTTAGTCTTTCGGTATTTCTCTAAAAATTACATAGAAATGTATTAGAGTCATAGACACGCACCGGTAATTCTGTGTAAAACATGGTATGGATGACAAACGGCAACTCATGATCGTTGACCCCAAAAACTTCGCCGACTTCCTCAAAGGCCGCATGATGGGCGACTCTGTTGCGGAATTCTCAGCCAAGACCGGGATCAATCAGCAACTGCTTTATATGCTGGTACAAGGCAAGCGTGAGCCCAGCGAAGCAGTCTTGAAGAAGGTCGGCCTGGAGATCGTTTATCAGGAAATTCCACGCCAGTCCGGCGCGAGGAAGAAGTAGGTTATGAGCATCTTCAAGCGCGGCGGCATCTATTGGTTTGAATTTGAGTTCAGGGGATCGAGGATCCGCGAGAGCGGCCACACCAAGAACAAGGAAGTCTGCGAACGGTTGATGCGGGAGCGCCGGCGCACGCTGGAATTCTCCGGGGGGCGGCCTGACGGCAATAGCCAAGCCTAAACTGTTCGGGCCCGCGGCGAAGGCCTACCTGCTTCTTCGTGAGCCTCATTGGGGACCGAAGACGCGCTTGATGCACCAGAATTCGTTGGCCCATCTACAGCCGCATCTTGGGAAGATCATGCTCGGCGAGATCGATAAGGCTCATATAAGCAAATATCAGCGTGCGCGCCTGAAGGAAAAGGCAAGTCCAAGGAGCATCAATATCGAGATTGCCTGTCGGTTCGCCTGGTGCTGCGTGATGCCAAACTATGGCAGAACATCGCGGGCGACGTGAAAATGCTGGAAGAGGAGTCCGATATCGGGCGAGAACTCAGCGACGATGAAGCTATTCGTCTGCTGACCGCCTGCAAGGCGAGTGCAAGCCGCTCCCCTCTATCCGGGTGTTCTGGTTTCGATCCATACCGGATTGCGTAGCCATGAGCTACGCTTGCTCCGCTGGCGCCAGGTGGATCTAGCTAAGGGCACGATTACGGTGGGCAAGTCAAAGACGAAAGGCGGGAAGGGCCGGCTCGTCTACTTGAGCGAGACGGCGATCCAAACCCTCAAGAACTGGAAAGCGCAGTTTCCGGATGCCAAGCCCAACCATGCGGTGTTTCCGAGTGAGGCCTACGCCATGAAGGGGAAGAAGGGCACGCCTGGGGGGATCGTGGCCTCGTACCAGACCGACCCCAACACGCCAATCGGGTCGTGGAAGCGATCCTGGGCGACGGCAAAGAAAGCTGCCGGCGTTGAGGCACGCTGGCAGGATATGCGGCATACGGCCGCCTCAAAAATCGCGGCAGGCGGGGCGACAGACCAAACTCTGATGGCGTTGTTCGGCTGGATGAGTCCGAAAATGATCGAGCGATACAGCCACGTCCGGGAAGAAGCAAAAATACGCGCTGTGAAAGTCTTCGATGACCCCGAAAACCTGAAGGGTACCTCCAAAATCCACCACAGTGAAGGGGACTCCATTGACAAGCCTTACGTTAACTGATTGATTCTAATGGTCGGGGCGGAGGGATTCGAACCCCCGACCCTCTGCTCCCAAAGCAGATGCGCTACCAGGCTGCGCTACGCCCCGACAAACACTTCTCGATTGTATCGCGAAACCGATTCGACTCGAGCCAGAACTCCAGAGCTCGTGGTTCAGGTTGAGGAATGCTCCCCTCAGGGACCAAATCATCTAGAGGAAGCCTATAAACGGAAGCCGCACCTGGTGGGCGGCTTCTCCATAAGAAAATCGAACCTTTCATTGATTTGAAGAGACCACTTCATTCTAGGAAATTCTCTAAATCCATGTCCTTGTTGAGCATGGCAAAGGGGCTAGTGGCTGTACCGGTCATGGTGAGCCAACCCCGGATTTCGTTCTGTCTGCGGTCATAGCGGCTGACGCGGGATAAGATTTGATCTGTGTGAGGCTTCGATGGATCGAGTTGGAATTCTGTGCGGTTTTTTTCTGCTAGCTCAAATTTGTGGTGCGCAGGGTACGGATGCGGCCAAGCCAATCTCAGAAGCGGATGCCCGCCAGCACTTGGTTCAGGACGCTGAGCCGGTCAATCCGCGGGTCGTTCAGCCAGCAAGCGCACAGGGAGATGTGGCCCTTGCCGTAACGATCGATGCGATGGGGCAGGTGGTTTCAGAAAAAGTGCTGAGTGGACCGGCCGTGCTGCAACAGGCTGCCCTCGACGCGGTCAGGCATTGGCATTTCACGCCATTCCTCGACAACGGTGTGGCGGTTCCAGTCACAACGAGGCTTACCATCGGGAACCCCTCGTCGCAGAGTGGACCTGCCCCCACAGCGGATCAGGAACAGGCCGAGAAGGCGTGGTTTCCGCTCTCGGCCAAATGCATGAAAGCGATACAGGCTCAGAACCCGCGAGAGGCCGTTGAGGCTTGCAAACAGACGCTCGATATTTCTCTGAAGGTCGGCGATCAGACCCCGAGCGATCAGCTGGCGCGAACCGGCTCGCTCCAGATGTATGGCCATGCGCTGCTGTTGGCCAACCAAAAGCAGGCCGCGCTTGCACAGGAATATATGGCTGTCGACGAGGTGCGCAAATGCCTTACGGACAAGGACCAGGAATATGCGATGCCGTATTTCTGGCGTGGCGTTGTGGAAGCTAATCTTGGTCAGAACGATCCGGCCTTGGCCGACTTTACCGTGGCGGAGGCGACACATCGACGGGCAATTGCCAACCTGCCCGATATGAAGGCCAAATACGGCCCGCTGCTGGCTGCAATTCTCAAAGAGCATGCAGCCCTGCTGGACCGGATGGGCAGGGCAGACGAAGCGGCGAAGCTGCGCGCCGAGGCCGCGTCCCTTTAAGGACTTGAGGAAAGATACGCCCGGACCAGGAGAGTCATCCGCGGATGAGACCGCCTGGGCAGCAAGGTATACGGCAAGGGGCGGGAGGCGGGCTGCCGGTGGGAGGGGCCCGGTTTTGTTGCGCAAGCGGACAAATCCAAGTGAAATTGTCTTATCTATGCAGACTCCGGTTTCCATCAAAGGACAGGTGGTGATTCGGGGTCCGCTCCACCGCAAGCAGGGCGCCTATGCTCACCATCCGGCGGACGCAGAAATCGCAGCCGGCCGCAATGCCCTGACGCCACCAAGTAGCCGGCCGAGCCGGTTGAGGATCGGCGCCGATCCGGTTACCGCCTATCCGTTCCGAGCGCCGCAGCCGATACTCCTGTGTTGAGCAGCAGAGAGGTTGCGAAAAATTCAAATTGGGCTCATTTCTAGGTTATTTTGGAGCGGAGGGCCCTTTCATGCAGTTCATTCCTGGTACCTGTGGCAGGTTGTTGCGCTTCTGTTGTCTTGCGGTTTTTGTTCAGCTCACGATTGTTGCTGCGGTTTCACAGGCGAGTCCGGATGGCCAGCAGGCCGATGCTGCTGCGCCTGAACCGCCACCACCGCCGGCGGCGTTTAAAAATCCTATCCCTGGCGTCCAGCTTGCATTTCTGACTGGCTTTGACGGGCATCCGGCCAATGACCTGATGAAGGACAAGCGCTTCAAAGAGCTGATGAAGAATGAGATTCCGCGGACCGAGTATCACTATGGCCGCGATATGAGCTTGAACGATGCGCTCGGGTATGCGATCGATGGGTCGCCGCTGCCGGTCGAGGTTCGGGACGGACGCTTCCTGATGGCTGCCGGGCAGCAAGGCCGGTACCTGAGCGGCCGCGGGTTTATCTGGATTGACCTGCAAGCCGGCATCTTTCTGGGCGGCTTTTTCTTTCACCCGGTCAACGGCGAGCCTACGCCTACGCTTACGGTTTTTTCACGGCAGTTGCAGCAGACGGATCTGTCGATGAGCCAACTGCCGGAGGCCTTTGCGCAGGACATGGCGCAGTGGGCGCTGGTTTCCAGGGTGCCATTGGTCGGTACGCGCTACTTTATTCCGGAGAACGGAAAGAAATATGCGCTGCTGCACGACGAGGACTATTGCGTGGCCGGCCCGAGCGTGCCTCCGCCGTCGCTTGGCCAGTGTCAGGAACTGAACGCTGAAGCGGCTGATGCGGACATGAATGCCGCGTATTTCATGAAACAGACCAAAAACGCGGCCAATGCGACTGCGTGGATGTTGGGCCCGGACCAGGTAGCGTGGATCGGTTTGCGCGAGCAAAGTTGCGGAAACGGGCTTGGCTGTCGAATCCGGTTTACGCGCGAGCGAACGCGGGTACTTACGGGGCATGGGCGGAGCCGGTAGAAGGCGGCTGAAGCAGGAGTTCCGGGCGGAGAGATTTTTTCGCCAGTTCGAAAGCGCTCCGTAGACCGCGATGACCGGGCAAATGCATCTTCCGAGTCGTTTCAACAGGTGATCATCGCCTCCCCCCGGCTTTGAGGCGTTTGCCGCGGATACCGAGTTCGCCGGTTTTGTCTTGCCGGAGCAGATTGTGAGCGACTTCGTTGGTGAGGGAGAGGTTTTGTGCGGCAATGCTTGCCGCTTGCAACAGACGTCTTCGCCAATGCCCGGATCCACTCCCCCCGCGCAGTTTGTTCTCGATGCCCAAGTGTTCGCGGATGACTGAATTCAGGCTCGCTGCCCTCGGGGGTTTCATGAAGAGGATGTAGTAGCGGATTTCGCCTTCAGTTTTACCCGAATTCCTGCTATCGCATTCCCACCCCCTCAATTCGCACCAACCCCGAGCCAGGGGCGCTCAGAACCGTAACGGCGGGGCGGCGGCCTTCCGCAGCAGAGCGACTTCGGAGCCTGATTTGATGCTACAATCGTAAGCGTATACGGCGGCTATAGTTCAGTGGCAGAACGCCTGTCTGTGGCACAGGATGTCGAGGGTTCGATCCCCTCTAGCCGCCCCAAACTTCAGGGACCGCCGAGGCCGAAATGCGCCCAGCAGACCGAGTTGCCGAGTCTCAGTGAGTCCAAAATCCCAAGAAAACAAATGGATTGCTCCCCAGCCTTCCGGGTTTGCAGAGTGGCTTACGAGGTTTGAGCCCAAGCGCTGGCTGCGCAATGGGCATCTGCAAACGATCGTCGGTAATTATTTGCCGCGACCACCGTTCCGCGCGGATGGTGTGGCTGAGATTGTGGAGGTAGATGCAACTGACGGCAGCCGCGTGTTGTGTCATTGCCACTGGCAGGCGGAGCCGGAACGGGCGCGGCGGCTCACTGTGGTGCTGGTGCATGGCCTGGAAGGCTCCTCGGACTCCCGTTACATTCAGGGCATCACGGCGCGTGGGTGGGATGCCGGGTTCAACGTGATCCGGATGAACATGCGCAATTGCGGCGGAACGGATGGGTTGACGCCGACGCTTTACCACTCCGGCCAGTCAGGCGACGTGGGGATGGTGGTCAACCATTTCACACGGCAGATGGGCCTGAAGCAAGTGGCACTGGCGGGCTACTCAATGGGCGGCAACCTGGTTCTGAAGCTGGCCGGGGAATGGGGGAATCGATCGCCTCTTTGCGCGGTGGCCGCGGTATGCCCGGCCATTGACCTGGCGCTTGGCGCCGATGCGCTGCACGAGCCGTTGAACCGCGCGTACGAGTGGAGATTTCTGCAAGGGTTGCGAGCCCGCTATGCGCGCAAGAGGGAACTGTTTCCAGACAAGTATGCCGCGACGGAAGCGATCGGTCCGGTGGGCTCGATTCGTGAATTCGATCACAAGATCGTTTCACGCTATTGCGGATTTCGCGACGCGGACGACTACTACTATCGCGCGGCCAGCGCCCGGGTCGTGGATCGCATTGCCGTTCCGACCTTCATCCTGCACGCGGAGGACGACCCGTTCATCCGCCTGATGGCGGAAACGCGCGCAAAGCTGAAGGCCAATCCGCACATTACCTTTGTCGAAACGCGCTACGGCGGCCATTGCGCGTATCTGTCGCGCGAGGCGGGCAACGAAACCCACTGGGCTGAAGCTACGGTGATTCGTTTCCTGCAGACAATAGCGGAGCAATCGATTGCGAGTTGACTGGGAGTTTGAAGTTGGCAGCGATGCACCGGTGATCGATGCGCTTTGGCCGGGATTTGTAGATCTGCGCACCGAGCCGGTACGCGCTTACGAGTTGACTGAGTCCTCGCAGTCGGACGCCTTGGCAAGAATGCTTGAGAAGCTCAATGGACAAGATTCTAGGGTGTGGACCTCGAAGTCTGACTTCTGGCCGGCGCTCGAGCCTGGTGAATTCGATGGCGATGAACTCGATGCGCCTTCCGGTCAATGCTCCCACGGAGCGGCTGCTTATATTGATCTGCTGCCCCGTAAGGACGACGCATGGTCCACTCCCGAACTGATTGAAGCTGCAGCCCGGAGGCTTTGCGCGCAATTGGCCGCAGTTCCATTACTCCGCTGTCGAGCTGACCTTGTCCTTCGGAGAGCAGTGGTCGCACTCGATCGGACAGATTTTGGAATTACGGCCTACCTCACTGCCTGCGGCGCCAACCCTGTTGACGCCCTGCATGCCTTGGAATCTGCGACGGTTGCATTTGGTAATGCACTTTGCCTAGACCGAACGCTACAATAGGAAAGAACCGGAACAAAGCACGGGCGAGTAGCTCAATTGGATAGAGCACCGGCCTTCTAAGCCGGGGGTTGTGGGTTCGATCCCCGCCTCGCCTACCATGTATTGGTAATCGACTGAAACATCAGGAGATAACCTATGCCCCGCCTCTTCGTGCCCCTTCATGCACCGGCTGACATCGGATTTCTCTTTCTAAAGCGGAAATCAAACTGAAGATGGGGATCCATTAAGGTAGTCTTCGTTTTCTGCACGATACCGATCCTCGCCTCGGTGATGTCCAGCCGCATTTTGCGCCGATCATCGCTCACCATGACTCCTGGCTACTCGCCCGTGGATTGACTGGGGCTGGTGGTGGGAATCGGTGTAGACGCGTCGTTAATCAACATATCGTTCATAGTGACACCGTGGATCGTGTTCCCATTTGAAAACAACGCAACCACATCCATAAGAGACCCGACAGGCCTCGCCAAAACGCTGGTACCCGGATTCATAAAGATGCATCCAAAGGCGCGCGGATCTGGATATTGCGTTGCAGGGCGGGTATAGGCATCGAACACAATCTTTACGCTTTTGGAGTCCGTACACACAACAGTACCTGGCACGGATTTCAGGGCGCGTGTCAGCATCGGCGCGCGATCAGTATAGGCAGCTGGCGCATCATGGAGGATTAACCCGGCCGGCACGTTATCCGGAGAGGCGGCAGAAGCGGGTCTCGCCATGCCACCAGCAAGCTCAGATAGGGATTTTGAATCCGTGCTGGCGTCCGCCGACTTATCGGCTGCGAACTCGGATGGCGGGTTTGGATCTTTGCTGGCCGCGGCGGCGGCCTGGTCGTCTCCGGAGGCCAAGAACCGGATGGCCATGGTCCCCAAAATAACGACGAGCAGGAGAGAGAAGCAGGACTTCATAAGCTTCACAGTTGCCCCATTTCTTGACTCTGAAATGATAAAACGCTCCCGCAGTGGATGCCCATGGCGCTTTTGTGGGAGAGATGGGGAGACCTATGCGTCATAGCAAAATGACCGCGGCCGGAAGAGGGTTCCGCGTTGGCTGGTGCGCGCACGCACCGACGATGACAATTCTATCTCTCATGGTTTTGGGTTGCGAGGCCATGCTTCTGCAATGGAAGATACTTGTAATTGTATCAGTTTTTTAAATAGAGAATCTGGCGAGGTGCCTCACCCAGGCATTTGCTCCGCTGTGTCGCTGATTGTGTCCCTAACTTGGGCATTCCTGCCTGCGTCGGATCGTCTCACTCTGAATTCCAGGTGAGGGATTCGGTGGATTCGCATCTATTCGTGATCGTCTCCGAAAATCCGGCTTTTTTGAAGGCGACTTTTCGATCGGAAGGTGGAACTGCAGTTCCATGAGTCGCGGGTGACACACGACCAGCCCACGAACGAGCCGGCTTTATAAGCCTTTTCGCACGCGTCTTCGGAACACCAAGAACGTCAGCTGACCGTTCTGGAGTCGCAAAAGGGCTCGTGATGCGCTGAGCGCTCATACACTGAGTATCGCAGGCGCGCGCAAAATCCGCATCTCGCTTACCCGCCCACACCCGTGAGGCCAAGTTGGGCTGCGTATTCATGCAGACCACCGTCGATGAACAAGGCTATCCGGTACGGGATGAGACCTCGACCAGCTATGTGGGCGCTATTGAGAGCTGCAAGCCCTTCGGCCGCCGTCCCTATGCCGAAGCTTGGCAGAGGGGGCAGGCACGGGCGGACAACACCGTCAGTTATGAAATGAAAGTGTGCGTAGATCATGTAGAGGGAAACCCGGTTGCTCCTACCCTGGGCGCCCCGATCCGGCGGATTAGAGCGATGAGGATTCCCTGGGGCTGGGGGAACGGTTAATATTGGCTTCAGAGACAAACTTGGTGAAAATCGAATCGTCGAATGAGCAAGCTGAAGTCAAAGTTTGTCAATCAGAGGTTCCGATCGCTCAGTAACCAAAACAGACACCAGAGGATGACTATGAAGAAGATCATTTGTTTACTGATGTTCACGTCGCTGCCGGCGCTAGCGGCCGATGTTTCCGGAACCTGGAAGGTGGATGGTTCTGTAGCCAATAACCCGGTCAATGCCATATGCACCTTCAAGCAGACTGATACGCATATCTCGGGCAGCTGCAAGATGGATTCGGATCAAAATCTCACTGTTAAAGGTGAGGTAACGGACAAGCAGGCGACCTGGCAATACGACCTGGAGCATGAGGGAACGACGTACACCCTTACCTTCACCGGAACGTTGGATTCAGAGACCTCCATGAAAGGTTCGATCGGGGTCGTTCCCTCGGATTCGGAGGGAGACTTTAGCGCCAAGAAGCAGTAAGCACCTGGCCTGATAGGAGGCCAGGAGTTCGTCGGGGATAGCATTTCCATTCCTGAAATTTCGGAATGCTGGGATGAGGATTGGCATCGGGTTTATTGCCGGCGGTCGATCCAAGCGGGTCGTCCCGATCCTGTAACGACGCGATATCGAGTTGTGGAGCCGGCGAGGAGACGAAAATGGCTTCTCGCCGACGCACCTGGCGATCTTGGCTGTCCACCCGTAGCGGGACAGCTTCAACAGATTGCTGGTTGCGCACATCAGCTTCCACTCTGCGCATACATTGTCGTAGCCGCGCAACCTGAAGGGACGAAAGTTTCTTCGCTCTTTGCTCGGCCCGATGACAGGCTCGAGGATCGCATAGATCATTTTTTGATTGGCGTTGCCTGTCTCGGTGCCTCGTTTGTGCTGCATTGCTTCCTTGGCTGTCTCTTCGTTCGGGGGG
>Ga0208193_1000949_pt1 | contig 13375 bp, 9 predicted proteins | sample June2015DPH_17_2_FD_184716 | JGI IMG/M metagenome (GOLD analysis project Ga0208193, IMG submission 184716) | Peatland microbial communities from SPRUCE experiment site at the Marcell Experimental Forest, Minnesota, USA - June2015DPH_17_10... | ecosystem: Environmental > Terrestrial > Soil >...
CGCCGCCGCCGAATTTGAGTTCTTCATGTTCGAGGAAACGCCGCAATCCGTCCGTGACAAGGGCTACCGGCAGCTGAAAACCATGACTCCCGGTGCGTTCGGCTACTCGGTGCTCAGAAATTCCGTACACGCGGGTCTGCATCAGGAACTGCTCGATCTCGGCCAGACCATGCGCTTTCCCATCGAGGGCTTGCACACCGAAACCGGCCCCGGCGTTCTCGAGGCCGCCCTCACCTACTGCGACGCTCTCGAGGCCGCCGACCGCGCGGCGCTGTTCAAGACCTTCACCAAAGTTCTCGCACAGCGCCATGGCCTGATGGCCACCTTCATGGCCAAGTGGTCGAACAGCGTGCCTGGCCAGAGCGGCCATCTGCACATTTCACTGCGCACCACCAACGGCGACAGTGTCTTCCACGACGCCTCGAAGCCGCAGCAGATGTCGGACGCCATGCGCTGGTTCATCGGCGGCCAGCAGAACCTGATGCCCGAACTGCTCGCCATGGTCGCAAGTACAGTGAACAGCTACTCCCGGCTCGTGCCGGGCTACTGGGCGCCCACCTCCGCCACCTGGGGCATCGAGAACCGCACCACCGCGCTGCGCGTGATCCGCGGCGGCCCCCCGAGCCAGCGCGTCGAGTACCGAATCGCCGCCGCCGACATCAATCCCTACATCGCGTTGTCCGCCGCCATCGGCTCCGGCCTCTGGGGCATCGAGCATCGCATCGAGCCCGATGCCGCCATCGAAGGCAACGCCTACGACCGCGAGCACCCGCCGCACCGGCGCCTGCCCGCGACGCTATACGAGGCCGCTGAACGCCTTGCGGCCTCCCAGGCTGCGCGTGCACTGTTCGGCGATGAGTTCGTCGAACACTATGCCGCGACCCGGCAGTGGGAGGAGCGCGAATTCCGCAAAGCCATCACCGACTGGGAACTCGCGCGATACTTTGAGATCATTTGAGCAGCGAAGCCACGAGCACCGGTATGAGCACCAGCATGAGCATGACCGACAGGGAACTCGCGACATGACCGGCGCCCGGATCCTGGTCATCGACGGCAATGTCGCCGAGAACCGCGCACGCCAAGTCGCCGCGCTGGGCTATGACTCGGGCACCGGTTATTCGCGCGTACTCCACCGCCTCGACGCCTCCTTGCACATCGACATCGTCACCGCCGCCGACGGCGCCACGCTGCCGCCGGGAGTCGCTCTGGACGGCTACGACGGCGTCACCATGACCGGGTCGGCGCTCAACGTCTACAACGGCGGCGCTCCCGTCACTCGCCAGATAGAGCTCGCCAAAGCCGTCTTTGCGGCCGGCGTGCCCTTCTTCGGCAGCTGCTGGGGTCTGCAGGTGGCCGTCACCGCCGCCGGGGGCGAAGTGCGCGCCAATCCGCGCGGCCGCGAGTTCGGATTCGGCCGGCGCATTCTGCTCAGCGACGCCGGCCGCGAACACCCGCTATTCGCCGGCAAGCCCCCAACCTTCGAAGCCCCCACCATTCATCGCGACGAAATCGCCTCGCTGCCCGCCGGCGCCGCCACACTGGCCACCAACGACTACGGCCTGCAAGCCGCCACATTCACCCACGGCCGCGGCACTTTCTGGGGCGTGCAATACCACCCGGAATACGACTACATCGACATCGCCGCCGTCGCGGAGCGCTACGGCCAGACCCTGGTCACCGAAGGCATGTTTCGCGACACCACCGAGCTCGCCACCTTCGCCGCCGATCTTCGCGCGCTTCAATCGAACCCCACCGACGCCCCGCTTCTCTGGAAGTACGGCCTCGGTACCGCCATGCGCACCGAATCGCTGCGCCTCACCGAAATCCGCAACTGGCTGCAGACCCAAGTACATCCGCGCACGACCCGGCCGTAGGCTCGCCTGGCTGAGGAGACGATAATCGAGATCGCCGCCGTGGGGTAAGATTGGCCCATGAGAATTTCCGGCACGCACTACCGCACCCTATGGCCCACCGCAGCCGGAAGCATCCGGGTCATCGATCAGTCGCGCCTGCCGTTTGAATTCGCGACCGTCGATCTGGAAACTCTGGATGACGCGGCGCGGGCGATCCAGACCATGGTGGTGCGCGGCGCGCCGCTGATCGGAGCGACCGCCGCCTACGGCATGGCGCTCGCCTCGAGGGAAAATGCGTCGGACGCGCATATCGACGAAGCGATGCGGACACTGCAGGCAACGCGCCCGACGGCCCACAACCTGGCCTGGGCACTGAGCAGAATGCGCCGCGCGCTTGCCGGAGTCGCGCCGGGCGGGCGTCCCGACGCGGCGTTCCGAGAGGCCGCCGCGATCTGCGATGCGGACGTGGAACAATGCCGTTCGATCGGCTTTCACGGCCTCGAGATCATCCGCGGGTTGGCAGAGAAAACCGGCCGCAGGGTCGATATCCTGACTCACTGCAACGCGGGCTGGCTCGCCTGTGTCGACTGGGGCACGGCGCTTTCGCCGATCTACATGGCTCATGACGCCGGAATCTCAGTCCATGTCTGGGTGGACGAAACCCGGCCGCGCAACCAAGGCGCGGCGCTGACGGCCTTCGAACTGGGAGCGCACGGAGTGCCGCACACGGTCATCGCGGACAATCTCGGCGGCCATCTCATGCAAAGAGGCCAGGTGGATATGGTCATCGTCGGCAGCGACCGTATCACTGCATCGGGGGATGTCTGCAACAAGGTCGGGACCTATCTCAAGGCGCTGGCCGCACGCGACAACGCGGTACCTTTCTATGCGGCGCTGCCGTCCAGCACCATCGACTGGTCCCTCGATGACGGCCGCGAGATCCCGATCGAGGAGCGATCGGCTTCGGAACTCACGCACATGACCGGCCTGACCTCCTCCGGCGCCATCGAGACGGTGAGAGTGGTGCCCGAGGCCAGCCCAGCGCTCAATTTAGGGTTCGACGTCACTCCCGCCCGGCTGGTGACCGCATTGATCACCGAGCGCGGCATCTGCCCCGCCAGCCCCGCAGGTTTGCGCGGTCTTTATCCCGATCGGCGAGCGGCGAATGACTGACCCTGCGCCGGCCACCGACACAGCCCTACGTACCGCCTTGATTGCCGGGTGCCGCGACCTCGCGCGTCTCGGCTTGACCCATGGGACCTCCGGCAATATCAGCCTGCGCCGCGATGAGCGGCGGTTCTTCATCAGTCCCACCGGCACGCCTTACCACAACCTCGAACCCGACGATATTCCGCTGCTGGACCTCGATGGCCGCTGGTTCGGCCGCCGCTGTCCATCGAGCGAATGGCGGTTTCATCGCGACATATTCAAATCCCGCGAGGAAGTCGGCGCCATCGTTCACACTCATTCGCGCCACGCCACCGCGCTGGCCTGCACCGGCCGGGGGATTCCCGCATTCCACTACATGGTGGCGGTTGCCGGCGGCGCCGACATCCGGTGCGCGCCGTATCACACCTTCGGCTCACAGGAGCTGTCCGACGCCGCGGTTGCCGCCTTGGAAGGCCGCCGGGCCTGTCTGCTCGCCAATCACGGCGTCATCGCGATCGGCGCAAGCCTCGATGCCGCCCTGACGCTCGCCGGCGAGGTCGAAAATCTCGCCGCCCAATATTGCGCGGCGCTGGCCCTCGGAGAGGTCCGCATTCTCGACGATTCGGAGATGCGCCGGGTGATCGAGAAGTTCCGCACCTACGGCCGGCAAGATGCGCCGGACTCCGGCCTGACTTTCGGCGGCGATGCGGTCGGCCATACGACGGCGAAAGGAAGCTGATCTTGACGAAGGAAATGGCCGCCTCCGCATACCGGACGCTCGATCCCCAGAGCCTGCTTGCGCTGGTCGCGGACCTCAGCGACGTTCGCGCGCTGCTCGGAGCCGAACCCGAAGATTGGCGAGTGCGGGAAGTCGGCGACGGCAATCTCAATCTCGTGTTCATCGTGGAGGGACCGGACGGATCGGTCTGCGTGAAGCAGGCGCTGCCCTATGTGCGCGCGGCGGGACCGTCGTGGCCGATGACGCTCGAACGGGCATTCTTCGAAAACTCCTACTACCGTGCCGTCGCCCCCCATGTCGGCGGGCTGATTCCGAAGATCCATCACTACGACTCCGATCTGTACTGCACGGTCATGGAGAGGCTGTCGCCGCATATCATCCTGAGACAGGGTTTGATTGCAGGCCGGCGTTACGACCAAGTCGCCCGCGACATCGGCGAGTATGTGGCACGCGCCTGCTACTTCACCTCCGATTTCGCGCGTCCGTTCGAACACAAAATGGATGGAGCCGCACTGTTCGCCGGAAACAAGGCGCTGGTTCGCATCACCGTGGACTTGATCTTTCAGGACCCCTACTGCGTCAGCGAGCGCAACCGTCACACCTCTCCGCAGCTCGACGATATAGTCTCGGATCTGCGCCGCGATGGGCCCCTGAAAGTCGCGGCGGCACGCTTCGGCCAGAAATTTCTCGCCCAGAACCAGGCGCTGGTCCACGGGGATCTTCATTCCGGATCGGTGATGGTCACGGAAAACGACAGCCGCGTGATCGACCCGGAGTTCGCGTTCTACGGACCCATCGGCTTCGACCTGGGTGCGTTTTTCGGCAATCTTCTGCTCAGCTGGTACTCGCAGCCGGGGCACGCAACCGCGGATGACGGCCGCGCCGCTTATCAAGAGTGGATCCTCGAACAGACGAAGATTTTCTGGCACACGTTCCGCGGGCGCTTCCTCGCGCTGTGGGCCGGGCATGCCGAGGGGGATGTATTCCCGGCCCGCATGTTTTCCGCCCCCGAAGAAGCCGGCGCGCTGCTGTCGGCACGCACCGCGTTCCTGGATTCACTCTTTGCGGACATGCTCGGCTTCAGCGCGTGCAAGATGATCCGGCGCATCCTCGGCTTTGCCCACGTCATCGACTTCGACAATATCCCCGATGCGGCCCTGCGCGGCCGATGCGAATCCGGCGCGCTGGCCATGGCGCGCTTGCTGTTGACGCATCCCGGGCAGTTCAATTCAGTCGATGATGTGATCGACGCGGTGCCGCGCCTCGCGTCGAGTCCGTGACGCAGGCGCCTCTGCGCGAGCCCGCTGCATGAAGCGCGCACGCACGGGCTTCAATACGAACAGCGCCAGCAGCGCTGAGGCCAGATCCAGCGCGATCGCGGACGCAAAGACGGGCAGCCAACTGCCGGTATGCTGGTGCAGCAGCGCCGCGAGCGGTCCACCGAACACCGCACCGATCCCGAATGACAGATACAGCCAGCCGTAGTTGGCTGTCGCATGGGCGGCGCCGAACGTGTCGGTCAGCGTCGAAGGGAACAGCGAAAAGATCTCCCCCCAGCCGAGAAACACGACCCCCGACAGCAGCACGAAAAGTATCGGATCGCCCCGCAGAGCCAGCCACAAGGTCATTGCGGCCGCTTCCAGAGCGAAGGCGATGAACATCGTCGGTTCGCGCCCGATGCGATCCGAGATATATCCGAATAGCGGCCGCGTCAGGCCGTTCGTGAAACGATCCAGAGTCAGCGCCAGCGGCACCGCCGCCAGGCCGAACACGACCGTCTTCGTGATGCCGAAATCCGCTGCAAACGTCGCCATCTGCGATGTCACCATCAGGCCGGAGGTTGCCATCATCGTCATCATCAGAAACATCAACCAGAAGACCGGCGTCTTCAGCACCTGCGAAGGCCGCAGCTCGCCTGGCGCTGATTCCTCACTACTCCGATGGGAGGTCGCCGCGGCTGCCGCCGGCGCCTTGCGCAAGCCTTGAGATGCGACGAATCCGACCACGGCAAACACGATGCCGTAGAGCCACAATGTAGGCTCGAGACCGCGCGACTGCAGCGATGCGGCAATCGGAAAAGTCGTGACGATGGCCCCCATGCCGTAGCCGGCCGCCGCCATGCCGGCGGCAAACCCGCGCCGGTCCGGAAACCAGCTGACCACCAGGCCAATGACACCCACATACACGGTTCCCGTGCCAAGGCCTCCCAATGCTCCGTAGGTCAGATACAGGCCTGTCGTACTGTGAGCATAGGAGGCCAGCGTCCAGCTCAGACCCGCCATGACCGTACCGATCGAGATGAGGGTGCGCGCTCCGAAGCGCTCGATCAGAGCGCCTTGAAACGGCGAAAAGAACGCTTGCAGAAACACCAGCACCGAGAACGTGACCTGCAGCTCGGGCAACCCGGCACCCAACTTCGCCGCCAGCGGCTTGGTGAACAGCGTCCACACATATTGGGGACTGGAAATCGACATCATGCAGACGAGCCCGAGGGCAAGCTGCATCCACCGGGTGCGCGCGCTCACCATCCGGCCGCCGCACCGTCGCTGCGCACGTCGCTGCCGGCTTCCATCAAGCCATTGCGCTGAAGCACGATCGCGCCGGCATGGCCCACCGTATCATCATGCGGATTCAGGCGTTCGATGTCGTGACCGAGGCGACGTAGTTCTTCGAACACCTCATCCGAAAACCGCGCTTCCAATTTCAGCGAGTCGTTGGTCTGCCCCCACGTGCGGCCCAGCAGCCACCGCGGCGCGTCGATCGCCGCCTGCGGGTTCCAGCCGAAATGGACAATGCGTGAAAATACCGCGGCTTGCGACTGCGGCTGCCCATCACCGCCCATGTTGCCGTAGACCAGAGTACGTCCATCGGCAAGACGCGCTAGGGCGGGATTCAAAGTGTGGAATGGGCGCCGCCCCGGCGTCAGCGGATTGCGCGAATTCGGGTCCAGCGAAAAGCTGCAACCGCGGTTTTGCCAGGTGATGCCGGACTCGCGCAGCACCACGCCGCTGCCGAACTCATGATAGATGCTTTGGATGAAGCTCACGGCAACGCCATCCCGATCGATCGCGCCAAGCCACACGGTATCGGCCGGCCCACGTCCTGCGCCCCAAGGAGCAGCCCGCGACATGGAAATGCGCGCTGCCATGGTGTCGAGCGCACCGGGCGCGAGCAAGTCGAAAGGATCGATGCTCATGTAATCAGGGTCGGTGATGTGCTCGTCGCGAACCGCAAAGGCCAGCTTCGTGGCTTCGACACAGGCGTGCACGAACGGGGCGCCGAGCGGATCCATGCCGGGCTGCAAGAGGCGATCCAGCTGCCCGAGAATCAGCAGCGAAACGAGCCCCTGTGTCGGAGGCGGCATGTTGTAGACGGTGCCGAGCGAATGCCTCAAGGACAGCGGCGTGCGAGAGCGTGCGCGGTGACCCTCGAAATCGGCCAAGGACAAGGGGCTTTCCAATTGCTGCAAATCGCGCGCGATGCTGCGCGCGAGGTCACCGCGATAAAAGTCGTCGAATCCCGCCCTCGCCAGCTGTTCCAGCGTCGCGGCAAGGCGCGGCTGCACGAATCGATCTCCAGCCTGCGGTTGCTTCCCTCCGGGAAGATACAAGTCCGCGAAACCCGGAACCGATTCCAGCTCGGCGCGTCTCGCAGCCACGCAGCGGGCCTGGGCGCGTGTGACCGGCACGCCATCCCGGGCGTATCCAATGGCGTCTTCGAGGAGCCGTGCGTGCGGCAGCCTGCCGTCCAGCATTTCCTTCGACCACTGATGTGCGAGCCCCCACCCCGACACCGTACCGGCAACCGTGTTCGCGGCCAGCGGACCGCGAAACGGGATCGCCTCGAGACCCCGGGCACGATAGGACGCGATCGTCGCGGAGCGAGCCGCGGCACCGCATGCTTCGATTCCCACGGGATCCGCGCCCGGACGCGCAATCAACCAAAAGCCGTCGCCGCCGATGCTGTTCATGTGTGGATAAGCGACGGCGATGGTTGCCGCCGCGGCGATCACCGCCTCGAGCGCATTGCCGCCCTCCCGCAGTATTGCCAACGCACTTTGCGCAGCCAGCGCATGGGGTGCTGTGGCGGCGCCGCGCACCGCGCGCACTGGATTGGGGCCTTCAGTCGACATAACGATCAGTCACCATTTCGCTTATTTCGCCAAGTAGCTCTTTACGCGCAGGAGCGGAAGGAGGCTGGGGTGGGGGGTATCCCGTCCCCTTTCATAAATCTTGATGAAAGGGGACGGGATACCCCCCACCCCAGCCTCTGGTCCTCTACCAGCGCGTAACGAGTAACTTGCCGGAATATCGAGAGTACTGCGGCGACTACGAGCCCGCAATCCCGTTGATCGGGTAATGCGGGGGAGCGTAATGCGCAGGAGCGATGGGCGCGAGGGTGGCTGACGAGTGGGTGGGAACTTTCATCAGCGCGGTGCATGCGACTGTGTTTGAATGGCGCAAACACGAAGCTGGGGATCCGTCATATGAATGGTTTTGGACGCAAACTCATTTGGATGTTGCTGCTGACGTTCGCGGCAGTTCTCACGGCTCAGGCGCAGAACTACACGAAGCCGAAAGTGAGGGCGATCACGGCGTTCGTGCGTCTCGACCGTGACGCTTATGCCCGGCAGATCGCCGAGGCTCTTGGCGTTTTGCGTACGACGAAGGATGAATTCGCGAAGCAGGGGTACGAAGTGCAGACGATACGCATCGTGACCCAACCCCTCGCCGAGCTGGTGAGCGGGCTGCCTGAGACGCAAGCGCTCTCCTATCTGAAAGCGATAGACGATCTTGCGGCAAAGGAAGACTTCATGCCCAGCGTCGGGCCGGGGATGATGCGCGATACGGACGACCCAGGGACCATGCGCCTGCTCGAGAAAGCTCTCTCGTCGCTGCCCCACATCAATGCAAACGCCATGATTGCCGGCGAGGACGGAATCCACTGGAGAGTGATCCGCGAGAGCGCTGCGCTCGTGCACTACGTGACGGAGCACAGCCCTCACAGTCAGGGGAATTTCAACTTTGCTGCGACCGCGATGCTGAAGCCGTACGGGCCGTTCTTCCCGGGCACGTATCACACCGGGGAGGGCCGGCAATTCTCGATCGGCTTTGAAGGAGCCAACGTCGTCCAAGAGGTCTTCGCGCGCACCCGCGGGGATTTTGCGAACTCGGTGGCGGAACTGACCAAGCAGCTGACAGTTCACGCCAAGGTCGCCGAATCCATCGGCCTGGCGGTGGCGGCCAGGAGCAACTGGACCTTCATGGGCGTGGATCCCACGCCTGCTCCCCTCGCCGATGTGTCCATCGCAGCCGCGATGGAGACTTACACCGGTGCGAAATTCGGGTCGAGCGGAACCATGACGGCCGCGCTGATCATCACGACGGCGGTCAAAGCGGTGCCCGTCAAGCAGATCGGCTATTCCGGATTGATGGTTCCGGTGATGGAAGACAAGGTTCTCGCACAGCGCTGGGCGGAAGGTGTCGTCACAACGGATTCCCTGCTGGCCTACTCGGCCGTGTGCGGCACGGGGCTCGACACGGTCCCGTTCCCCGGGGACATCAGCGTGAACCAGCTGGAGCGCATCTTCGGTGACGTGGCATCCCTGGCCTGGAAATGGAATAAACCGCTGGCAGCGCGGCTGCAGCCGGTGTGGGGAAAGAAGGCCGGGGATCAAACCGATTTCCACAGCCAGTACTTGTTCAACACGACTCTGCACGCCCTACCATAGGCCGCGACAGGCCTTTGTAGTGGATCCGGCCTTCCATGCGAAGGCCGGATCCACATCGTCCAATCTGACCTATTCGTGATCCTCCGCGTTCAGCTGAGCTGCAACGGGCGTAAAAGTACCGAACAAGCCGTCCGCATAGCCGTTGATTCCCGCGGAAAAGAACAACGCAGGACCGGTCGACGGAGTTGTCGTGGTACCCGCTTCGTTCGAGCCACGGTTGTCGAACTCAAGACCCCACAGGCCGTTGATCGCAATGGGCGAGTCGGTCGCGTCCAGCAGATTCCCCAGGAACTTTCCGCTCACGACATCGAACGCGGCGATGGTTCCGCCGAACCGATTGCCGATCAAGAGATTGTGGCTGAAGAATCCGAAGTCCTGGGGCGCAAGCGCAACTCCCCAAGGAGCCTGCAACCACGGGCCGTTCTCGAGACGCTGAAGCAATTGTCCCCTTGCAGTGAAGACGTCGACGAAACCGCACTGTTCGCCGCAATTGTCGTCGGCGCCATTCTTGGTGGCGTTCTGTTTGGCATACGTCACGACGACGGTGGCGCCAACCGCCTGGACGTTGTACGGAGCGAAATTGCGCGGCACGTGATCATCGGCAAATGCATCATCTGAAAGATTCACGCGCTTGAAGTTCTTGTCGAACATCTCAATTCTGTTTTCGCCGAAATTGGCGGCCAGAAGAAAATGATTGCCCTCGAACTCGACCCATGTGAGGCCCAGGAAGACGGCGTGATTTTTCGACTCGTCGACTTCGTTCAAAGCGACTGATGTGCCGGCGGCCGTGACCGGCGTTGCGGGCGGCCCCCAGCCTGAAATGGTGCCGTTGCTGGTCGCGAAGATGAACATCGCCGGGTTGCCGGGTGCTATATCGAAATCGGTCGTGCCATTGAACACCATCCCCGTCGGATTCGAATGAGTGGTTACGCCTTTTGCATTGGGGACCGTGACCACCAGCGCCACCGTGGCACCGGCGCCCGTGTACAGAGTGGAAGTGCCCGTTCCGTTATTGTTGACCCACCATGGAGACGCTGCGCCGCGCGCAAGTCCCCACGCATTCTTGAGATTCGGATCGATGGTCACCGTCGATCCGTCGGCATTGGGCATTTGCGGCATATCGGAAACCAAATTTGTCTGCACGTAGTTCTGCGCAAATGTCGTCAAGGGAAGAATCGCCAGCGCACAACTCGCTGCGATGTATGTCATTGCTCCTGATTTGCTGATCATTGCTTGCACCCCTATCGTGAATTCTTAAGGAATCGGCTGAGGCAACTACACAGTTGCGCAAGCACTATAGGTGCGGCTATCGCCGGCGGCACTCGATTTATGTTTTCCGACAGCGTCAACTTTTGCTCAGAAATTGCGCACTTACTCTCGAATAGATGTCGGCAAGTCTTGAAGACCATGCAGTGGATTTAAATCCACAGGGAAGAGTCCAGGACCGCATAGTGGACGTGCACGGGAATTTTCCCTACGGCTGCATTCGAGCCATCAGCGCGTGAGTTGCAGAGCTCTCGACCATGCCCGGCCGAAACATTTCGGCACGCAGATGCGGCAAGCCGTGAGGGTGATTGCGTTGAATGTAGGCGATGAATTTCTCGCGGATCTCGCAGCGAAGATCGAAGGATTTCGAGGAATCGGCGGCCGTCGCGAGAATGCGCAGCTGCATGGTCTTGTCGGTGGCATCGGTTACCTGGAGATTCCAGAAGCGTCTGTCCCAAAGATGGCTTGCTTCGATGATTGCTTTCAGCGCCCTCCGGGCCTCTTCGACGGGCAATGTATAGTCCACCCAGACGAAAACGGATCCCAGCAAATCGGCGGACACGCGCGTCCAATTCTGAAACGGCTTTTCGATGAAATAACTCAACGGCAGCACCAGACGCCGTTCATCCCAGATACGGACGACGACATAGGTCAAGGTGATTTCCTCGATCCGTCCCCACTCGCCTTCGACGACCACGACATCGTCGTGCCGTACCGGTTGCGCGAGGGCAATCTGGAAACCCGCCAGCAAGTTGGACAGGGTCTTCTGAGCAGCGAACCCCGCAATGATGCCGACGATTCCGGCGGAGGCCAGCAGGCTGGTCCCCACCTGACGGACATGGTCAAATAACATCAGAATGGCGGATACGGCGAAGAGGACGATGACCACGTAAATGACCCGGCAGATGACGTGGAGCTGGGTGTACACCTTTCGCGCCTGGAGGTTGTCGGCCGCGGTGATGTCGAATCGCGTGAACACTACTTGCTGGAAAATGCCGACGGCGCGGATCAGCAGTATCGCGACGGCAGCGATGAATATCATGCTGGTCAACTTGCCGATCACGTCGGCATACCGTGCGGGCAGACTCATTATCGGCAATACCAGATTGATCCCGACGAGCAATACGATCATGCGCAGGCTTGCGCCGACGAGGGGCACCAAAAGGTGGTTGATCTTGCCCGGGGTCCCGGCCGCCCACTCCGCGAGCCGCGCCTGCAGCGCATAGGTCGCGCGAAAGAGAAACCAGAAAAAGGCGAAAAACGCTCCCAAGTCGAATAAATAATTCAGTGCCTCGCGAATCTCCAGCAGCCCTTGTTCGGGCCGCAGCTTCAGAAGCACGGGCGTGGCGGCGAAATAGCCGCCATAAACCCATATCAGAATGTGAACCGGTTTGCGGATTGCCGTGAGCACGGGATGGCGCAAGGTTTCCGTCGCGCCCGAGGCGGGAACCGACCGCGCGCGGTGCTTGACGAAGTAGCTGACGGCGGCGCTCATCGCGACGGCGAACTCGAGGTAGCATGCGACCGCGGCAATATCTGTCCACGTGACGGAACCGACAATCATTCGGTTCGCGGCGGGTCCGAACAGACCACCGAGTAAAATTTCCAAACGAACCGTTACATACCCAAGTACAGAATCCATTGAACGCTCCGACCACGAACGATTCCAGAAAATCCTGCATCATTATGGAGGGGCTCGCGCACGGTGCAATGAGCAGAATTTACAAACGCCGCGCGGCGACGGGGCCGCGTTTCGCGAGCGCATCGACATCGGGCGTGTAAGGAATCGGCGACAGCGCGTCACAAAGGAATTGACACTGCGTCGCCCGCCGATCGACACTGTTTCGCCAATGCGCACGTTGAATGTGATGATTGCGTTTGTCGTTCTCGCCTGCGCCGGCTGCGCGGTGGGCCCGCACTATTTGAAAGGGGACCAGGTGGCGTACGCGCGCGCCTTGGGCGAAGCCAAGAAGCGCGAAATTCTCGCAATGATCGTCGGTCTGCGCTACGCGGACGCCCCCGGCTTCCTCAATGTGTCGCAAATCATTGCCTCCTATGCGGTCGATGCGACGGGTACCATCCTGGTCAATTCAATCCCCAACCCGGGCGGAGAGCATGGGCAGGCGACGGGAACCGTGGAGTATTCGAGCCATCCGACGTTCACCTTCACGCCGACGACCGGCGAATATTTTGCGAAGGCGTACATCCACCCGCTGGCGCCGGCGCTCATCCTGCCGCTCGCAGACAGCGGCATCCCCATCGATCTCCTGCTGCGCATCGCGGTGCAATCGATTGCCGGACTCGACAATGCGACCATGCTGGGCGGCGCGTCCGGAAATGGCACGCCGGGATTTTTCGAGTTGCTGCACGTTCTGAGACGTTTGCAGCTCGCCGGTGAAGTTTCATTTCGCTACAAGCCGGGAAGCAATTCGCAGACGATAATCTTGTTTCTGGCCGCATCGCCCGCCGCTCATTCGCCGACGGGTGCAAAGGACTTGGCGCGGGCCAGAGAATTGCTCGGGCTTCCTGCAGGGCAGACCGACTACGAAATCGTCTCAGCGTCCGAATCCTCCAAACCCGGCGAGGTGTCGATCGCGACTCGTTCGGTGCTGGCCATACTGAGCGACCTCGGCGCGG
>Ga0208193_1000951_pt1 | contig 13361 bp, 20 predicted proteins | sample June2015DPH_17_2_FD_184716 | JGI IMG/M metagenome (GOLD analysis project Ga0208193, IMG submission 184716) | Peatland microbial communities from SPRUCE experiment site at the Marcell Experimental Forest, Minnesota, USA - June2015DPH_17_10... | ecosystem: Environmental > Terrestrial > Soil >...
CTGTAGATTTGATACGGAAACCGACGCACCAGACACACCAATGGCGCATTCGCCGACAGATGACTGAAACGCACGCAGGATATGGCCATAAATTCTGCGTGTTTCTCGATCGCGAAAACGCTGAGTACGGAGAAAGCGGCCAACAGAGTCCGCACCCGCGGAGGATGAACGAGTCATGGCAACACCTCCTTTGGAATGTTTAAGCCGACGGCCCGTAGATCCTCCGTCGCGAGTTTCAGATACACCGCAGTTGATTCCGCGGATCTATGCCCAAGGACATCACCAATGATCTTGAGGGGTACCGCGGCGCGCAGCAGACTGACCGCTCGTGCATGCCGAAAGGCGTGAGGTCCCTTCCTGCTGCGAGGAGTGATCCCGGCCATCTTCAGACGAGCGCCGATGACACAGTTAAGGATGGACCCGCTTTTATATGCCAGATAGGGCGCCTGGAGTTACAGAAATACCTCCCGACGCTTGCTCTCCGGTCTGGCCTTTTCCAAATAGCTCAGTACTGCTTCGCCGGGTTCGCGCAGCAAGGGCAGTTGGGAAACCGCGCCCGTCTTCGAGTGCCGCACGCGAAGGATCTCTTTCTGCCAGTCAATGTCCTCCAGACGCAGCGCGACGATTTCGCCGGCTCGCAGGCCGTAAGTTGCCAACAGCATCAAAAAGGCGTAATCCCGTCGGCCAATCGGCGAGCAATCTTGACGAGTCGCTTCCACGACAGCCTGAACCTCCTCGGGACGCAGCGCCGAAGGAATTTGCTCATCGTCATAGATCCGTGGTCCGATCACGGTACTGCTCAGATCGAGGGCGGTTCGTCCGCTGCCATGCAAATAGCGCAAGAAGCTTCGAAGGCACACCGTGTAGCCCTCGATCGTTCGCCGACGCCAACCCTTGCAACGCTGCTGCAGGTGCGCATCGACATCCCGAACGTGCAAGCGCGCAAGGCTCTCTTGCTCACCACGCGGCCCCAGCTCAGTCAGGAACTCCAGCGCTTGTGTTGTACGCTTCGACCGCGTCACCGATGCCAACCCGCGCAACTCCCGCATCCACGCGTCGTATCCTCGTACCAGATCGCAGTGAAATGCCTCGATGGCCGTCACTGGGGTGGCTGCAACGGGCCAATGTCCATGCACCAGCCGCAAGAACACGTTCACGGCAGTTCTGTTGCGGCGTCGCCATTCGAAAACGTTACGCGGATCCCGTCCGTGCCGCCTACGCCAACTTCGAAGCTCCCAACGTAGGAAGTCGTCGCACTCCGGCGCATGGGCCGCCTCGACGGCGATACATTTCTTCCCAAGGTAATCAACAAACCGCTGCGCAATCCACAAGTAGCGCCGTTGAAGCGCCGCGGCATAACGGGCTGTTTCTAGGTGACTTTCGAATTCGTCCAATCGGGACGCAGTCGAAGTCGATTCAATGGACATGAGTACCTCCTCCGAAGCAGAGGATCGCACTAGCTCCCTTAATGGGAAGCAACAGACGTATTAAAGTGCTATAAATCCGCCACCGAGGGGCCGCCTTCTCATTACGGCGTGCTTACGATTAGGCGAGTAATCGGAAGCTTGCGATTATTCGCCGGGCGCTAAATCATACTGGCCCGACGGCGTCGGTGGCGCGTAGCCGATTCCATGCCGCCGGCAGAACGACGTTAACGCGGCATAGGACAACTCCGCGCCAGAGGCCGCTAACTCCTCATGGACTCGCACGAGATTCCCCTTGCACTGGTCGAAAAGCTCCAGGATCTGTTGCCGGTGAGGTTCGGCTTTCTCCGGGCGCTGCAACTCCGGCACGGCGGTAGAGTTCGAGCGCAGGACTTTGCGTACCGCCACGCGGGAGATCCCCATCACCCGCGCGATCTCGCGTTTGCTCACTTGCTTCGCATTCAGCTCCAGAATCGTGGTGCGTTGCGCTTGGCTCAACATGCGGTTTCTTCTCCAGTTGGATTTCTTCGTCGATGCGATGGAGTTGCTTTTGAATGCGCTCGATCTGGTGCCGCGCGGCTTCGCATTGCTGGCAATCCAGATCCGTGACTCCTGCGCCCGCCAGCCGCCGCTGAGCGCGGTTCGCGATTGCCGCCACGATTTCCAGATCGCGCAGCAGTTCGGCGCCGGTCCCGGCTGGAGCTTTCTCCTGCGCTTGCCGCTGCGCTTTGAAGAACAACTCGGGATCATCCAGAATCCGTTTGCGGATCGCGGGCGAGCCTCTGCGCCAGGCGCCATACAGTTGGCCGGCTTCACGCGTTTCGCAGTGATGCTGGGCGAAGATCGCCGCCATCCGCTGGCAATCCTCCAGGCTTTGGCGCGCCACCGGCACTAGAAACTTCAACGCCACCTGCGCCGGGATTTTGCCCTCGCGCACCTGCTGCTGAATGGCTTCCGGCAGAACCTCCACCAGCGCCAGCCGCCGCGATACCCAGTTCACGCTGCGGTCAAACCGGCACGCCAGCTCGTCGAGCCCGTAGCCGAAGCGCTGCTCCAACTCGGCCAGCAGCCAACCCACCTCCAGCGCGGTCTCGTGTTCGGACAAGCGCAGCGAGCGGTCCAGCAGCACGGCTGCGGCCTCGCTCATGGGCCATACCACCGCCTCTACCGTGTCCCGGCCCAGTTGCTCCAGCGCCGCGATCCGCTTGTAGCCGTCGATGACTACGTATCGGTCCGCCTGACCTTCAACAGCCACCACCACGATGGGCGTTTGCTGTCCACTGTCGGCCAGCGATGCCAACAGACGCCGCTGCCGCGCCGGATGGCGCACTCGCAGGTGCTCCCAACGCCGGTCGAGTTGGTGAAACTCCAGTTGCATCAGACAGGCTGAATGTAAGGCCAGCGCCGCCATCGGATCAATATCTCCGGATTAAATCGCGGGCCTGTTTCCACTGCCGCTCCCGTTGCTGGACGCGCTCCAGCGCCTCTCGGCACGTGTGCGAACAGAAGCGCTGCAAAGGACCTCGCCGCTGGCGTGCGAAGCGTTCGTAGCAGCCTGGCCGGTCGCAGCAATGATCGAAAAACATGTTCCGTAGTGATTACCCTCGCGGGGTCGTTAACTGCCTCTGGCCCTGGTGGTTTCCGGCTTTGACGCGCTCCCGGTAGCGCCGGCCTTGGCCGGTCCTTTTCTGTTGGCCAGCTCTTGTCGCCCGGTATCGTTGCTGCGCCTTCCACCGCGACCATTGCCGCGCCGCCTCCCGGCAGCCCTCGCTGCAATAACGCTGGCGCGCTTGCCGCGGATGAAAGCGCTGCTCGCATCCCTTCAGCAGACAAGTACGCATCCGTGGCCGACGGGGCAATCGCTTCCGCCGCCCACCCTCTTGATTTTCGGGTTGGCGTGTAGCACTCTCGGGAGGGCCCATGGGAGGTGATGACTCCCAGAAGCTCCTGCCCTGGAGGGGATCTGCTCCTCTCCGGGGCGCAAACCTCCGGCTAAACTACGAAATCAACACTCTACCCCAAAGCTCTGAGCTTCCCGCCGACAGCGTGGGGCGGAGACTCGCAGAAGTGCTCCACCGCTTTTATTGGAACTGGACTACTGCGGAATCACACCGCGGGCTTGGAGGATGCCTCGGACGAGCCAGTCGACGTAGTTGAAATTGCTGAATCCGGACTGGCCCAGCGATCTTGGATCGACCACGTGATCGACAACAACGCGATCATCTTCATCGACTAGGTCATAGTCGGCCGGAGATTCCCGCACCCCTCGGTATCTGACGAATAAGTGTTCTTCCCGTGCATCGGCGGCCCTCAGCGGTTGGGAAGCCATGATCTCCCAATAGCCCCGAACCCACCCAAGGTTGTTCACGACAGAAGGACCTATGATCAGATTCGAAGGTATAAGGGCCTCTGGCTTGGGGCGCTCACGACTGATCGCATCGTAGATGTAACCGAGATTCGCTTCGAAGTCGCCCCCGAAAAATCTCGCCTTCTTAATCATTCGACCCCACAGGACCACGCCAGCGTACGGCGAGAGGCGAAACAGGTCGCCGACCTTCGCAAAGCGGCGCCTTTCGGTAAGTCGCACCGCGATGACTTCGTTGGCTTCGTCCAATGTTCGAATAGACCGCACCGTGTCAAGCAGTTTAGCAACATGCGCACCACGCAGAAATCGGTCAGCAGTAACCCAACCCTCTCAAACCACTGCTATCAGGTCCTGGGTCACTTCCGCCAAGCAGACCAGGGTTACTTTTCCCGAGCGCCGAAGCCGTTTCCCCACTTGGCGTCAAAACTGGAAGAAGGTCCCGCTGCGATTGTTTCCTGGGCGGACCGGCCCTGCTTTTTCAGTGCCGACACCCTTTCGCGCACCACGTGAAGCATCGCATCGTACTCGGCAAGTTCCGCCTTGCCACCAATCGGTCCATGTCCAGGGCACAATGATCGTTTGGTTGTCGGCTAAGCGAAGGTTCTGGCCGGATGCGGCAATCATTCCGTCGAGGCTGCCTCCATTGTGGTAATCGATAAATGGGTAAGTGCCATTGAACCAGGTATCGCCGGTATGAAGCACATTGGCCCGAACAAAGCGGACGGAGATGTCACTATCGGTGTGGGCTGCACCATAGTATTGGAGCCTGAGTTCCTCGCCGTTCAGTTGGAGAGTCTTCTCTCCGGAAAACACGATCGCGGGACGCGCACCAGCGGGGGAAGGCGGAAAAATGCCGTGAAACTCCGGAATCTCCTGCCTTGCGCTCAGCCGGTTTCGAGTCTTCTCGTGCCCAATTATCGTCGCGCCCGCTTCGTGGACCCATTGGTTACCGTCGGTGTGATCGAAATGCCAGTGTGTATTGATCAAGTGTCGGATCGGGTCATTGCTGAGGTGGTTCACTGCTTCGCTGATCTGTGGTTTGGACGTGGCGAACCCTGAATCGATGAGGATTTTTCCGTCCTGCCCGGCCAGCACGGCTATGTTGCCGCCGGATCCGAGTAGGACGCTTATTCTCCGGCGGAGCGTCTCGACAGAACTCTTCGCTGACGCTCCGGACGCGCATCGCGTCTGCATCGTTGATCTCCTGAGCAGAAAGCTTGCTCGTCAGGCACGCCGAGGCCCAGAAGGCGCTCGCGCCAAAAGTCACATCCCGAAGGAACTTGCGACGGGACTGCGAAACGGAACCACGCGACATAATAGGTTTCTCCTCGATGCAATCTGATAAGACCAAAGGGCCGCGCACCGAAGTCACGGCCCCCTTTTCGCGCACTACGACCGGATGAACTCCAACAGATCCTTGTTGATGGTGTCGGCCTCGGTGGTGCACATGCCGTGTGGATAGCCGGGATAGACCTTGAGCGTGGCGTTCTTCACAATCTTCGCGGTAAGCTGACCCGAGATCGGGAACGGAACGATCTGATCCGCGTCGCCATGCATCACGAGGGTAGGTACATCAATCTTCTTGAGGTCCTCCGTGAAATCGGTCTCGGAGAAGGCGCCCACGCAGTCGTAAAGGCCCTTTATGCCAGCCTGTAATCCCTGAAGAGCGAAGTTCTCCCGAACGCCCTCGGAGATCTTCGCGCCGGGGCGATTGTAGCCGTAAAACGCGGTGGAGAAATCTTTCAAATATTGGGGGCGGTCAGCCACCGTTCCGCGGCGAATGCCGTCAAGCACCTCAATGGGAACGCCGTTCGGCCTTGCTGCACTCTGTACCATGATCGGTACAACGGAACTGATGAGAACGGCCTTGGCTACGCGCTTCGTCCCGTGACGCCCGATGTACCTTGCGACCTCGCCGCCGCCCGTGGAGTGCCCCACCATAATGGCCTTTTTGAGGTCAAGACGCTCGAAGAGTTCGGCTAGATCGTCCGCATAAGTGTTCATGTCGTTGCCGTCCCACGTCTGCGACGAACGCCCGTGACTGCGGCGATCGTGGGCGATCACACGGTAACCGTGTTGCCCGAGGAACATCATTTGTGGGTCCCAGGCATCCGCGTTGAGGGGCCACCCGTGAGAAAAGACAATCGGCTGGCCCGCTCCCCAATCCTTGTAGTAAATGGACGCGCCGTCCTTGAGAGTAATCGTATTCATGTGTTGTTCTCCTATCTGGTTGTGGGGCGAAATATCTGTGCCCGCCTTGTTTAGCTGCTGTGAAGTAGCCGTCATGGGAAGCCCGATAGCTGCCACCACGGCTGCGCCGGCCTGAAAAAGCGAACGGCGCGATTGCTCGAAACCGATATTTGTAGTGTTATTACGCTCTCTCATCAACTTCATCTCCTTATTGACCCTGCAGTAACTCTCATCCGCCTGCCTTAAGAGGCTATGTGTGGGCTCACGCCGACCTTCGGGCCCGACTTCAACAAATATTTGTGCTCTCCCGAAAGCACGAGTTCCTGGCGCTGATTGAAGACAGTCACGCGAGTGGTAACGAGCCCTGTGTCACCCGAATCGAACAGGTCGATAATCTCCAGTGCTGAATACAGCGTGTCGCCGGAATGAACTTCCTTCAAGAATTTGCAGGAGAGTTCAGTGAATGCCAAGAACGCCTCGCCAATATAATGAGGGAATAAAGTTGCTCCGGGAGCGGTGAATGCGAGCACTTGCAGCCCATGGACCACAGGAGCGCTATGTCCATGCCGCGCCGCCCAGACGGCGTCATAGTGTACTGGGTGGTTGTCTGCAGATACGGCCTGAAAGGCGGACGCATGAGCATCGGTGAGAGTCCGGCTAGGCGCGCGAAATACGTCTCCAATTTGCAGATCTTCGAACCGTTTCGCTGGAACCACCAGAAACGAGGTTGGATCGAACTGCATCGCTGTAACTTCCAGTTGTCGTTGAGTCACATTGCCCTCCTCAAAACCCGCACACTATTTCGCCGACGACGCCCTCGCTGCCTCGTCGATGACAGCGGCGACTCTCTCTGGCTGGTCCAGAATTGACATATGACATGTAGAAAGAATAGTAGTCGTCGCGCCGAGCTTCTTGGCTGCTGACTCTTCCATTGCCGGCGCGAGCATGCGGTCGTTAGCCGATACGATGAACCAGGAACGCTTGCCTTTCCAAGCAGCGACCGTCAGCTTCTCATCGAACATCGGCCCGAAACTCTCGCCCTGAACGGCGATGAACATCTTTGCATCTTCCGTGGGAAGGCACTGCGCAATATCCTCGCTGGCCCCCTTAAACGTCATGTAAGCGAACTTCTGGCTATCCAAACGGATTTGCTTTTGTCCTTCTGTCCAACCGTATGGACTACCTGCGTCGTTAGCGGACTGGCCCGCGTCGGGAGCATAGGCGCTCACGTACACGAGCGCCGCGACCTTGGGGCCGTCGCCGGCCTGCGTAATCACCGCTCCGCCCCAGGAGTGACCGACTAATATGACCGGGCCATCCTGCAGCGCGATGGCTCTCTTGGTGGCCGCAACATCATCCGAGAGAGAAGTTAAGGGGTTTTGCACCGCGACGGCGTGATATCCCTTCGCTTCTAGCAGCGGAATCACCTTCGACCAACTGGTCCCATCGGCGAACGCACCGTGCACAAGTACGATGTTTTTGACGCTAGGCGCAGGCGTGGGAGTCTGCGCAAACGATGGCAGCGAGTAAAGCGCAGAGCAAATGCTAGCGCGAAGAATAAAACGGACAGTTGTATGAGTCATGATGTTCTCCTAAATGCGAATGCCTTTACTTGTTCAGCGCCTTCTTCGCGGCAAGCTCGATGACCTCTGCAACCTTGGCCGGCTGTTCGAGCATCGCTAAATGACATGTCGAAAGAGTGGTTGCAGCCGCGCCGAGCCTTTTGGCTGACGACATCTCCATCTCCGGAGAAAGCATGCGATCATTTGCTGAAATGATCATCCACGAAGGCTTTGCCTTCCAAGCAGCTACCGTGAGTTTCTCGCTGAACATAGGACCGAAGCTTTGGCCTTGAACGGCAAGCACAAGCCTTCGTTCTTCTAACGGCAGTCCTTGGGCGAAATCCTCCAGTATGCCCGCGGATGTCATGGAGGCAAACTTCTCGCCATCCACGCGTATTTGCTTCTGGCCCTCCGTAAGGCCAAACGGAGAGCTCGCATCGTTCGCCGACTGCCCAACCTCCGGCGCATAGGCGGCGACGTAGACCAGCCCTGCAACCTTTGGATCGTCGCCCGCCTGGGTGATCACGGCTCCGCCCCACGAATGCCCCACGAGAATGACCGGCCCATCCTGCAGGGCGATGATTCTCTTGGTTGCCGCAACATCGTCGGCGAGCGAAGTCAGGGGATTTTGCACCGCGATGACGTTGTAGCCGTCAGCCTCGAGCAGTGGAATGATCTTCGTCCAGCTAGTCCCATCGGCGAACGCGCCGTGAACCAGCACGATGTTCTTGACCGTTGTCGGGTCGGCTATTTTCTGCGACAGCAGCGGCGTGGCCGGAAGCAGAGCAAGCGCCAAGCCCACAACGGCGCCTAGAGTGAAAGTCCTATTTGTGTGAATCATGATGTTGTTACCTTTCTTCGGTACGATCTCAGTATGAGCCAGGAAGCGCTGTGCCCAAACCCTATTTAGTGGCAAGGATGCATTGCTCCAAAGGGTAAACATACGCTCGTGCTTCAGGTACGCCTCGTATGGGAAAGGTGCTCGTGTGCGACGTAGTGGTCGACCAGTGGCGACTCTGCACCACTCAGCATCGAACGAATTGCATCTTGCAGAATACGGTCATCGACAGTAGTCCTTTCATGCTGGCGGAGATGCTCTGTCCAGGATTCCACGAGGAATTGCTCAATATAGAGCCCTGCTTCTGCCGGGTCGGCGAACAAGCCCCAGTAGAGTGCTCCATCGCGCCGTCGCGATACTTCCAACTCGTACATGGCCGTCGCAAAGTCCTGAGACCGCGTCTCCTTTACCTGGTACTTGATCGTGACGAGAGCCGGAGCGTTAGCAGAGAACGAATCATCTAGGGGCGGTGGCGCGGGCCAATTTCCGGCTGGCGCCGCATTCACGGCCGCTACGCGGCTCATCGAATAGCGAAAAACCAGCAAGAGATTCAAAAATAATCCCGCGCCAGCGCACACTAAAGAAAATCGAAGACCCCTTTTGCGGCGATCGCTCCCCAGATTAAGCTTCCAATGGCCGTTCCTCCCTGGAAGACCAGGAGGTAGGAGGCAAGGGCCCTCGCCTCGATCCAGGCCGGTACAACGCTGCGGGCCGCCAGGTTTAATTGGGACAAGAGGGTGATCCATGCAATTCCGCCCGCCAGAAGTACGACAAGCAAGAGCGTGTAACTGTGTAGCAGGGCGGTTCCGATTGTGACTGCTCCGAACAGAGCGATGTTGCAAGCAACGAGAATCTCCAAAGAGAATCGGCTCTTCAACCTAGGTAACAGCACTGCGCCGATAAGCGCACCTGCCCCAAGCGCACCGAGCGTCATGCCGTATGCAGAAGGGCCACGAGCGAGTTTGTTACGAACCACAAGCGGCAAGAGCGCCCACAGAGCGCTGCCGAATATTACGAAAGATCCCGTTCTCAAAAGCACCGATTGGAGGGCCGGGGCGTTCCGGACATACCTGACGCCACCGCGAATGGCACCCACAAATCGCTCAGCTGGGAGAACAGACTTCCGGCTGCCCGGCCTCCAGCGATAAAGAACCAGTATCACGACAAGGAAGGAGACGCTATTCAAAAGGAACGTGTAGCCGGCTCCGGTCTGGGCGAGGATGATACCGCCGAGGGCCGGTCCGACAGCTCGTGCCAGATTGAATCCTACACTGTTGAGAGACACGGCTGAGCCAAGTTGGGACGTAGGAACCAATTCGGTGATTACGGCTTGCGCAGCAGGCCCCATAAGGGCTGTTCCAATTCCGAGTGCTCCGGTTAACGCCAACAAGTGCGCTTGTCCCCTCGGCTGACACAAACAGTTAAGACACTACCTGCGGTTCGATGATAAATGCTGGCGCGCCGAAACGCCAGAGGATTATTCTTAGGATGCCGGTGAAGCGGAGACGGGCTCTGGTGGCGACCAACCCGATCAAGGATTAGCCGGTCGGAACTCATCGCGGACGATGGGCAGGACGTGTAGTTCCTCCCGGCGCGTCCTATAGCCCGGTAACGGGGCCGACCAACGGGAGGCGGCAGCTGGACCGGGTTTATCAGAAGTAATGACACATCGGACCGATAGATTCCGTCATGCCTGAGAAAACGCATTCTGAGGGCCCTCACCTTTTTCGTGCAGTTGCGGATTCACCGGCTGGGGCAGCGAACTTTCAAACTCGGCGGGCGGGCGGTAGCCCAGCGCCGAGTGCAGCCGCTTTTGGTTATAGACCTTTTCGAGGAATCGCTCGATGGAGCGGTGGGCTTCGGCCAGGTCGCGATATTCATTGCGGAACACCTCCTCGTACTTCAGCGTTTTCATGAACGATTCGCATGCCGCGTTGTCCCAAGGATTCCCTTTACGCGACATGCTGATGTCGATGTCGTGGTCTTTCAGCAAATCGGTGTACTCGTTGCTGGCGTACTGCGATCCGCGGTCGGAATGGTGAACCAGCCCCGGCCGGATGCTTCGCTGGGTCAGGGCCATCCGTAACGCCGCCAGTGTGAGATCGTCTTCCATGGTTCGATCCAGCGCCCAGCCAATCACGCGGCGCGAATAGGCGTCGAGAATCACCGCCAGGAAAATGAATTCCTCCTGTAGCCGGACGTAGGTGATATCAGCCACCCAGAGTTGGTCGACTCCCGTCGGCGTCATCTTTCCCGCCAGATTCGGGTAGATTTTGCAGCCGTGGTTGGAGTTGGTGGTCACCACGAACTTCCGCTTCCGGATGCAGAGCAGGTTATCTTCCCGCAGCAGACGGCGAACCCGTTTGGGGTTCACCGTCCAGCCTTGCCGGCGCAACTCCGCCGTGATGCGGGGTCGCCCGTAGCTCGGCCACTCCAGGGCGATGCGATGGATAGCGTCGCGCAGTTCCATGTCGCCATCCGGCCGCGACGGGCTATCCTCATCGAAGCGATAGAAGCCGGATCGGCTGACCCGGCCCAGTTCCACCATCCGTTCGATGCTCAACCCCCGGTCGGCCTTCACTTCTTCTTGGACCTTCCGGTAGACCGCGGATTTCCAGTCAGTGCCTGCAGCATCCGCTGCTCCTCGATGCGCTGCAAGCACGCCTTCAAAAAATCGATCTCCAGAGCCTGTTGGCCGACCTTCCTCTCCAGTTCCGCGATTCGGCCTTCCGACCAGCGCTGTTTGCCGTTGCCGGGGAAGGCGTTCCCGGTCCCCTGGCGGAACTCCCGCCGCCAGCGGTGCAGCACGTTGGGGCTTACCTCCAACGCCCGCGCCGCTTCGCCCATCGATACCCCTTGTTCCAGCCGCCGCACCGCGGCCAGTTTGAACTCTTTGGTGAACTGCCTACGAGACAATCCCATGACTCAATTCTCCACTTAATGAATTTTGAGTCTTAACTGTTTGTGTCAAAAATGGGGGCAAGTCCAAAGAGTATCGGAGAAATCGCCCCCTTAAACACAAGGTAGGTGAGGGCGGCGGCGGCGGTCATCATCCAAAATTGGCTGAAAAGCAAAAGTCGCCGTCGATCCGCGATGTCGGCTAAGGCGCCCGCGGGCAGCGCGAGCAATACTATTGGAAGGCTGCTTGCGGCCTGTACCATCGTGACCATCAACGGCGACGAACTCAGAGACGTCATCAGCCAGGCGGCGCCAACGGCCTGCATCCAGCCACCGATGTTGGAGATCAGATTGGCGGTCCACAAGGAACGAAATAGGGGCTCCTTCAGTGGCGCCCATGCTGACCGGCCACCGGTTGGGTCAACCCGGCTAGCTCCGCTCTCGCCCTTCATCGGAGGGCCTCCTCAATGATGATGTTGGTGCGAAGTTTCATAATTTGGGAAATCAACGGGTGGAAAGAAGTCTGAGAATGCCGCGAACCAGAAGGGTAATCAAAGTGAAGGAAGCGACCGAACTCAGATAGATGAGGCCAAACCAGGCTAACCGGCGGAACAGAGTGCTCATCCTCCCCAGCCTTTCGCCGGAGTTTTGCCACGAACGACCCAATAGGCAAAGGCCGAGTAGATCACCACGACGGGCGCAACGAACATCGCGCCAAATAGTAGGAACATGTGGCTGAGGCGGGAGGCGGAGCCGTCCCATAGGGAGAGGCGGAACGGCACGATATCCGGAAAGATCACAATCGCTACGCCTACAATTCCGAGGCCAACGAGGGCAAGGCCCGCGATCAAGGGCTGAAGTTCTGACGACTTTCCTATGCCCGCAAAGAGAGCGGCGGCCGCAAGTAATATTAGTCCACCGATCGCCGCAAGACTTGCAGTGTGCGCCTGCCACGCAGACCGTACGGCCGGCTGTATAAAAGCGGCCGTGAAGCAAGCGGCTCCAATCAGAATGAGAAATACGATTAAGGCAGATCGCAAAGCCCTTTCCGCAAAATGATGGGAACTTCCAGTCGTCTTCAGGTAGAGCCAGCAGCCGCCCAGCATCATATATCCAGAGAGAACGCAAGCGGAGCAGAGTACGGCGAAAGGATGCAGGCAATCGAACACGCTGCCACTAAAGGCCTCGCCCTGGATCGTGACGCCTTGAATCAAGCCACCAACGATAAGCCCCTGCATACAAGCTGCGATGATGGATCCCACCCCAAAGACGACATCCCAGCGGCGCCGGAATCGTTTCATCTGGGAGCGAAACTCAAAGGAAACTCCGCGCAGCCCGAGCGCGGGAAGCATGATGACCAGAGGCACATAAAACGCGGGCATCAGAATGCCGTACGCAACCGGGAATCCGGCAAGCAGCGCGACCCCCGTCATGATCAGCCACGTCTCGTTGCCATCCCACGTCGGCGTAATCGAGTCGATCATGTGGTCCCTAGATCTTCCTCTTTCTGTAACAGCAGCAACGCTCCGACACCCAGGTCAAAACCATCCAACAGGACATACAGCGTGAGCGAGAATCCAATGAAAAGCGCGGACAAAAGTGGGAGATCCATCAATGGCTCTCCAAGACCGCACTCGCGGTCTGGCAGTTGAGCACATGAGGGCGAAGCGCGTTCTTCAGTGAGCCCGAGGCCTCAGCAAGATCAGGCGACGTATCCGGACCTCGACGTATGATCCGAAGTACAAAGACAAGAAATGCGGTCATGAAAAATGCGTAGATGCAAATGAAAGCTATTAGCGTAGAGAGCAGTGTGCCCGCTGGCACGGGAGAAATCGCATCGGCGGTACGAAGCACTCCGAAGATCACCCAAGGCTGGCGACCCGTTTCAGCAAGGTACCATCCACCGAGCGTCGCGACGATGCCCGAAGGCGCCATCGCAACCAGCAAACGTAAAAACGGCTCTCCGCAGGAATTGGTGAAAACCTTCAAATATCGATGATTCAGTGAGATGGCGTTTTTGGGTACACTCGGCAGTTGACCCACAAAGAATGGACGGCGATTCTGGCGTGGCCGGGGTACCGGGT
>Ga0208193_1000953_pt1 | contig 13349 bp, 7 predicted proteins | sample June2015DPH_17_2_FD_184716 | JGI IMG/M metagenome (GOLD analysis project Ga0208193, IMG submission 184716) | Peatland microbial communities from SPRUCE experiment site at the Marcell Experimental Forest, Minnesota, USA - June2015DPH_17_10... | ecosystem: Environmental > Terrestrial > Soil >...
CCAAATACTTGCGATTCCTGTGAATATGGAAAGGCTCACACCGGAGGCATTTTCCACCTCATGTTCTTGTGACATGACTTAAGTTCATGTCTCCTGTACGTCTCCCGTACGTCACCTGTATGTCACCGGCACATCAAAATGATTATGTAATGAGCTTGTATGGCCGGCTTTCACAAATAATCAGTACTCAGGCAATGGATATATTCATTTTTAATTAAGTAACAAGATGATAAAAAAATATGTGGGGCCAACAAAGTGTAAGTAAAGACCTCAAAAAGCTATCTCAACGGTGGTCAATAACTGCACGAGCCTCACTATTCATCCGTAACAATGCAAGTGGTATATCACTGGATCCTCGTAGAGCATTATTCCACTTGTGAGCTGCCTGGGGCCCTCGTTTAATCCCCTCAGCATTGCGAAGTAGAAACTCGGCCTCCAATGTCTGTGTCCATCTCCCCATGTTCTTGCTAGACTGCTCAAACTTCACAATTGGAGGATACCACGATAGCCATGAGAGTTGACCTGGAATCCCTAGTAAAATTGTTAGTAAAATTGAAAACTTCCACTAATAAAAGACATACTTGTTGATGTAACATACTGCCCGCAAATGAACCTCAATTCCACATCTGTCAGCTTGTCGTCGATAAACTCTTCTCCTGTTTCTGGCACTTTGACGATGAGCATTTCTTCTGGATTTGTTGACAATCCTGACGGACCAGAAAGAACCGAAGCGAATCCAATATCGTTTATGGCTAGACGCCAAGGATAATATCCCCTCAAAAGGGCTGCCCGACCGCGCGGTTGCTTGAAAATAACATGGCATTGCTGCCGAAAACTTTCATAGTCTTGCGAACTAAATACATAGTCTGCGTTACGGGAGGGGAGGACGAGTGGGGGATGTGTGAATAGAGGAGATCGGCTCAACGTTGTGGATAGTTGCAGGGTGTGAAACGGAATGCCGTTCTCCAACAGATACATTGCCAGGCCAGTTTCATCCAGCTGTGGGTCTATGCGACATACTACAAGTGCATGCATCGGTGTTGTGACTGTGAGTTTCCATTTGACTGTGCTATGCTCTTTGAAATCGAACATAAAGAGGTTTGGCGGATCCGAGTCCCCCAAACAGCGTAGAGCCTTTAGACGTGCTGAAAAAAAGACTGAGTGGCGATTTTCTCTGAAAACATCCCAGACATCGACCGAAAGTGATGAGTCTTTGGTATAAAGTTGGCGAATAAAGGTGGCAGCAGCAGAGATTTGATCAGTTTCGAATGCTGATAGAGGTAGACCCTTCCAAGGAATCCCAAGAAACCGTACAAATCGGCGCATATCAGCTTCCGACCTGAGTACAGGATCTCTAAACTGTGGAATAGGAATGATTGGTGTGTATCCAAAATAAAGGTCAAGAATATGATGAACTTCGGCAGTGAAGTTATCAGGGGACATCGGATCGGGAGCCATGGGAGTATCCCAGTTGTCGTCAATTTCAACAGCTGGGGATGGTGCCCTAGGAACCAGGACTCGATCATCACCTAGCTGGCCTTCACCCACGTCGCTGTCACCCCAGGATATGGTATCATCGGCATTGTCATAATCATTGGATGATTCTCCAGGGGCGCCGGAGTCATACTCCCTGCAGCAGTCGTACTCGTTCGCGATTGGGTCATAGTATATCTGACGGGCTGGATAATCAGCAAGGACATCCTCACGCATCTTCTTTGACACAGCCTCTCGAAATAAATCACCATTGTCATTCTCCACCCATTCAAACACTTTGGCGCTTATCTTCGGTGGATTACGCAAGCGTCCAAGTCGTACCTGCTGTTGCTGAGATGTTTCGTTTTGAACCCGTTCATCATAACGTTTCTGACGACGGGTCAGGAATTCTGTCCAAGTTACAGACTTCGTCCGACTAGATGATACAGCAGGAGGTTGAGGTGCGACTACAGAAGCTGGTGGAAGTGGTGGGTGTGTCGGTGGACGCGGAGATTTCGAAATAATGGTGGTGCCTTCTTGTAATTGATGAAGTAAGGGTGAGAGATGCGCAAATTTTGCTTGATTGGCCATTTCCTTAGTCCAGGGGTACCACACTGGGACATGAAATTCACAATAAAATTCAGGTGGTGGTCGGTTTGAATCATAAACAGTAAGGTCAAGGAAGACCCCAGCCCGAGGCGTAAAAGGCGAGAATGAACAGACGGTTGAGGCAAGAAGGGCGTCGAGCCACTGGCGATTGAAATGGAGGAGTATCAGATCGCACCAGTGCGTCCGGGCCAAACTGACTGAGTCTTTGAGCTTTGGATAGATGGATTGGGCATGGGCAATTACATATGACAGAAGTGCCATCCACACCACGAACCAGTCTCTGCTTCGGCGTAATGACATATGCAGTCCTCCCGAGCGTGGGTGGGCCTTGGAAAAGCCAAAGCCAGAAGGCTGGAGAGGATACACAAAAGGAACGTCATAGTGGCAACGAATGATATGGACAGCATCTAAGAGGTCTTGATCAACCTGCAGCCATTTACTACGCAGACCCGGGGACATGGAGTACCGGTGAGTTTCTTCATCAAAATCACGAAGGTGATTCCCCGGCATGATCAATTTCTCGAAGATCGGTCCAGTAAACGATGGGTACAGAGGTAGAAAGGCTATCCAACCGAAAACTAATGACCACCAACGAGGGACAGCATACTCTGCAATATCTAGTTCAAAGTAATTTCGACGGCCGGTGGACGGGGGACCAGGCATAAAGATGTTGTGTATGCAGCCATTCTTGTCTTCAAGAGGTGGGGGATAGTCTACCGTACGACTACAATTAGGTGAGAAAAATAGATGGCCATCGAGGATCTGTACGCGTCCTTGTGATTTATCCATCCTATTTCGGCACTGGATACGAGCTTTTAGACTGTAGCACAACAAATAAGAGGAGATATAGTTAGTCAAGTTCAATGATATAGAGTTGAGAATACATACAAAATGATCTAAGGTAACTCTCACGCTACAAGGGAGAGTGGGAGGCGGCACGGTGGTTGAGGCGAGTCGTAATCACTGAGATTTGGGTATGAGACACCAGAGATCACAAGCGTTGAAATCTGGGTATGAGACACCAAAGATTCCAAGCGAAGACGAATGTAAGCGAGAGTGTACTAGTGTATAACTTGAAGTCGCGTTGAAATCGCGTTGAAATCTGGGTATAAGACACCAAAGATTCCAAGCGAAGACGAATGGTGAGCGAGAGTGTACCAGTCTCTGAGATTTGGGTATAAGACACCAAAAATCTCAGGTAGGCTTGAGAGTTGAAAAAAAAAAAAAGTTCCCGTACACGGTACCAATGTGTCATGTGATCTTCCTTGTTTACCGGACTTGCCAAAATTTGTGATCGTTGTTGATGACTGTCATGTCACCCTGTGTCCAACTATCTCTGGTGTCTTATACCCAGATATTAGGACTTCGGGATTGGACCACCTAACCTACAAGTAATCTCTGGCGTCTTATACCCAGATTATTAGTACTTTGGGACCGGATCTTAACTGCACCTCGTCAATTCAATTCTACATCTGGAGGCCGAATTCCGTAGGTTTCAGTATGGATTGATAAAATTGTGATTCCAGACCAGGTGCGTTGCTAGGACTTTCATCTTTCAAAGAGTTTTTACTTAACTGCACTCTTCCAGCGATAGATATTCCACTTTACATCTCCCTTGGACGCCTTCCATTCGTCTTAACTTCATGACTGTAAGTGATTCGCTTTATCATTCTATTGATAAAATTTTTAACTGCCAGCAGGTTCTGCTCAGCACTTGGTGCCCCAGTCGCCTTCAAGTACATCTTCCAGTAATCTCTGGTGTCTTATACCCAGATTGCTAGGAGTGTTATCCGGCTCTCGACTATGTCAAGCATAGTCATGCTCATATATTTCCTGTCTAACAGCATTTTTTCACTGTTGTGATGTGGCCCGTTACGATCCGCTGTGATTTTTGGCTCAATCCTGCCTAATCAGTTGAAAGGGCGTTTCCCAGACATGTGATAGTCGCGCCCTGCACCATCAGGTGATTTTCATTTCCCTTTGTCTTTGTTCAGGTGTATAAAGGTATCGTAAATCCTTATCTTTTCACCATTTCCCTTCTTTTTCATCTGTCTTCATCTACAGAATGTTTAACTCTGCAAATGCTTCATCTACTACGTTACCTGCAAATAGAAGGCTCCGGGACACTCCGTATACTGAGCCAACAACAAGGCGACGAGGTATCCTTCCACCAACTGAAACAAGGGCCAAGCCACAAAACCAATATCATCTCAAGAAGGGCGATATTCCTGAGGATGCAGAAGGGTTCAAAGTATGTATTTATATTCCTTTATATTTTGATCTTGAACTAATGTTGATGTCCTGCTCAGGTAGCTATAGAGACTCATATTCGCATTCTTCTAGGTGCCATAACAAATGTTTCGGTTCCTGAGGCCCCCGACTCCAATACAATCAATATTTTCGAACGGCGGTTCACTAATTCCCATGATGTTAGTCGTTTGCTCAGTGGCCGCGTTGATTTTCATGGCGATCATGCTACTTTACAATCCATAAAGGAACTGAGGGCTCGATGCGCAAGAGACCCTTCCTCCAACATCGTTCTCGCAATTTCTCGTGTTCCTGAGAATGCGCTTCGTTTGATTTTTTCAACAATCCATTCCTATGGACTACCCTCATGGCGTCCAGATCTTATTGGCGGCACTCCGACTTCCCTTTACAACGGAACTTTAGAAGCTATCGCTTTGTGGACCTTTGAGCAGGCTGCAACCACTTTTGCCTATGCCCATCTCTCGCCAAACATGACTTACCTCCACGACACTGCGCTAATACAGAAACTATACAAGAATTTTCTCTGGTCGTATCTGAAGCGCCTGGCCTTGAAGGAGCAAAAGGAACCAGGTAGCGTTGCGCGGGCAGTCCAGGAAAATAAAGCATATAAATCCCGTACAGAGGTGCATATTTTCAAGTCAATCATTTCCAGATCACCAACTCACTTTCAATCAACAGCTTACCAAACGACGCTTTGATTGGTTGAAGAACAATGGATGGAACGAGCGTTTGCAGCTCTTGGCCATGGATCCTGAATGCACATCTGATCAAGAGTCGGACCCAGATGGACCAGGGTTCTTGATCATGCACAAGCGTGCTCGAAACCCGCATGTAACAGATTTTCTACGTGCAATTGACAAGCGCCGCCAGCAGGGCACACCTTTGTTCCGTGGTCAACGTCGCAATACTCGCAGGGAAGAACCCCGCACTCCTCATCCTCATAAGCAAGAAAGCCGAATTTCTGAACGTCTTCCCCGAAATTGTCCACTTGATTGGTTCGATCCTATATTTTTCAACAATATGGACGTCAGTTTTCGAGCACTCTATCTTGAAGCCCCGATCGCTCTTCCACTTCCACAAAATTGTGCCCACCTGGACCCCCCCCCAGACTGGAAAACTATGTCCGAAGCCAGTTTCATGGAGAAATATGGGGCTGCGGTTCTGGCAAAGTATAATCTTCCCACTGAGGAAGAATTGACGGCGCTCTATGATGGGCAGGAGGATACTGACAATCAGGTTACTCCCCGGCCCTCGCCCCCTCTCCAGGAATCTGAAGGGCTGATGGAACAGTAGATCAATCAGTGGTATTGTCGTTTCTCAAGTTTCTCTCGCATGCAAACATTATAAATAGGGTGTAACTATGGTATTATGACTTTATGTTACTTTATGCACATGACTTTATGTTACTTTATGCACGTACTTACTTTATGCGCGTACATACAAGGACATCATTTACAATATTGATACTAAGAGTTGGATTGTCTTCATTTTCGTGACAGTAAAGGAGTCTCAGTGAAATTTAATTCCTTTATGCCAAAATATTGAAGATGATAGATGTGTTTACTGGCTACTTGCTTTGATTCTCAGCTAAAAAATATCCACCGCCCTTCACCTTCGCCTACGGTTCAGTCCCCAACACACAGTCATAGTTTCACCAATTAGTCCAAATGTCCTTCGTGGATTTGTGTAGACAGCTAAATGGCAAATTATGTGCCGTTGTTCAATAATATAAACATCCTTTGAATTTTCCACCTTGACAACCTTAGTCTGCAAATCTGAGCCTGGCTGATAAGCATAGGGTGTTTTCTGTAGCTGCACCGGTGAAAGCGGCTGGTGTCGTCGAACGAGAATAAATATTTGGGAAGCACCTTCAAGGGGCAACTGCCAGATCACCTCAATGTAGCCAGTATCTGTTGCACCTCCTACTGCTTCTGGAATATAAAACTGAATATGGCTATTCCCCACATGACTTTCTTGGATACTGTAGGTCCGATTATCAAGGGTAAACTGGTGAGGGCGATGTGCTAAAGGGGGAAGAATAAATGTACCAAGGACCTGTGGAACGCCTTCATATGCCGAGTGATACTCTTTTCCAGTAGTGTTAATGTATTGAAGGAGTAGGTCGTAATGTTCCAGATCGAGTCTTGTTCCACTGGCATGAGCATGAGCGATTTCTATGTCATTCATGATGCGGGTGGACCCGGAAGAGTAGCTATCATCAATGGGCTCCAGAATGTTGGCCAACTGGCTTTTTGCAGTGTTTCCAGTACGGTTATCATGAAGGAAGGCATCCAAACGTCCACGGCGAGCCATTTGGCGAAGGATTGTCAACTCCATATAATCTGTATGATTAGTGGTCAATGCAATATTCTAGAGAGAAGCCGTAAAAAAGAAAAGAAACGCACAAAGTCGACGATTTGTCTTAATTTTTCCCATATCACCATTCATCCGCTCCCCAGGAAACTCACTTAATAGTGAGAGAGGTCCCCAGAACTTGAGAAGCTCACCATTGTGCATGGCGTAGTGGTGATTAGGCTTTGAGCGAAATCCATAGAGTTGCTGAATAGAAGCGCGATATTTGATATAACGTTCCGTGTAGGCATCAGCTTCTGTGTTTGTAACCGAGTACGCTGCGATAATATTTGTAGAGCAGACCAAGTCACAGAAACTCTGGAACAATCGTTCTTGTTGTTTATCGCCACGCCACCACAGTTGCGGGATGATGAGTGGAAAGATGACAGAGAATAGAATAAGAAGTTCATGAGCCTTAAGCTTTCCATGGCTTGATTCTCCGAGATTAGCTGGAGGACGCTGAACCCAAGTTGGCAGTTGAACATCACGAATGCAGGCTCGAATCATCTCCAATTCTTCAGGGGTAAAATTAAATATACTGGGAGACTCGTCATCGCTTTCATCACTTCCATCCTCTGGAGAGAGGGTAATAGACTCTTGGGGGAGAGTAGGGGTTTCCAGATAATCTTCGTCCATATCAACATCCATACTGGTCAGGTCATCTGTCAGATCTGCCATGCTCTCATGTTGGCTGTTTTGCCAGTCAGAATCATCAGATAGCTCGGAACTATCCATCTCTGTAATTTCCTTCATGGCTGCCTTGGTGCGACCAATTCCCCAAAGTACACGGAGCTGATGTTGAAGAATGCCCTCTAGGAAATTGTGCATGAATCCTAAGAGGACATACTTAACTGGATCCCAGTAAGGCATGTTATGCAAAGGCGTCCATCGAACCCCAGTTGCCCGGGCCAGAGACTCTTTCTCCGTTACTGTGACCAGATCTCGCCATGCTTCTGCCTGAGCCCGAACTTCTCCCCCTTGGCGCATTTCCCATTGTCGGTAGTTTAGATCTTCAATGTTAATTTTGTGGCACTTGCAAAAAGTACAAAACAGACGTGCAGAATGTGAAAGGTACCCAGCGACCTTGCGGATAGCCTGCAGATCAGCAAGGAGGGGGATGATTCGAGCGGCAACAGCTATGCCATTTAAAGGGTGACGGTGTGTTGGGAGTATTTTTCCAGGCAAGTCAAACTCCATAATCATGCGCTGGACAGAGTCCAGAATATGAGAAATCGTCCAAACAGTTGGTGCATGAGGTGCAGGTGTCATACCAACAATAAAGGTATTCTCAGGGAGAAACCTGATTGCCAGAGGAAGGTTCAGGCAGTACAGAATGATCGCTCCGCATGATACAACTTTTCCTAAGCATTTATTAATTCCAGCTCTGCTTGGATATATATGAGTGCTTACCGGCAATTTTATTGGTAAACGGGTTGAACCAGTCAATGTAGATGGCGAAAATCAAGTGGTAGCAGGACTGCAGAAAAGGCCGAAACGAAAGCCAGGCTGGACTGTCCTGTATGTCATACATGCGAGCTGCGGGATTGAAGGGATTCTGAAGTTTTGCGAAAGTCTGACGCAAGCAGTCGTCAATGTGAGGTCGTGAGAGGAGGAAAGTCAGCCACGAATCAAACGACTGTGAAGTGTAGAGGCATTTAGGAACTTGTTTTAATCCGTTGCAAGTGCGGCGTGCGACATAAAGGCCAGCACCACAGGGCTTGGACCGTGGAGAGCGACGCCAAGTGCATTGTAATGGAACAATATCAGAGGGATATTGTTTAAAACATCGGGGACAACAGATGACACGAAGGATTTCTGGCTCAAGCCGACAGCGGGAATAAATGGTGCGAATATCAGCCGGGATATCAACTTTATGGGTGAGCGTAACCTGAATGCCGATTGATGCAAGCGCAATCTGAATAAGCCCAAGCATTGTCAAGGTGATGAAGTTAAGGGCCTTGGAGATCGTGTTGGCTGCTTCTCTGCTGACACCTGCACGAAGAGAGAGCCAAGCAATCACGAGCCAGCAAAGCTCAAAGACGGGGGCAACAACTGAGAGGAGTTCATTGTCTGGTGAGATACAGTGAACTGAGTAATATGTAGTTTAGTCCACACACCCTCTGATAGATTTATATGCCTTGGAGGCGCAGATTGAGCTTGCTGTGCATGTGTGCTCGATGTGTTGTTTGGGCGAGGTTGCCGACGGCCAGGTATTGCCATCCGTTCATCTTCCAGTCGATGTTGCCACCGTGTGGGAGAGCTAATCAAGCGGCCTGGAACAGGACAGCCATGGACTATAGATATTGATTGATGACATTTGCGACATGTGCAGAGAACTTTGACCATTGAAAATTGTAGGTGGTTGGACAAAGCGTGCTGCAAGTACCAGAGAAGATTATGCTGGCAGGGAACCACGAGGACGGTGGCTGTATCGTTTAATCGGTGATTACCAAGTAAAAACGAGGCTTCAACACATCAAAAAAAAGCGCGTAACTGAGGTGGATTGATTGCTGGGAAGTTATCGTCGGTTTATGAAAGCACCGGTAATGTCAAAAACTTACCAGAATTGGGAAGAAGGAGAGCGGCACTTAATCTGGGTATCAGACACCAGAGATTATTAGCGTTCAGGATGTCAAACGCGAGCATTGGCCATGAGTAATCGTCCATGAGTCCCGAATAGAAGTTAAATCGCTGAGAAGCTATGGTCAGTTCATGAAAGCACTGGTAATGCGAAAACCTTACCGGGAATAGGAAGGAAGAGTGGTCGAGAGCCGGATAACACTCCTAGCAATCTGGGTATAAGACACCAGAGATTACTGGAAGATGTACTTGAAGGCGACTGGGGCACCAAGTGCTGAGCAGAACCTGCTGGCAGTTAAAAATTTTATCAATAGAATGATAAAGCGAATCACTTACAGTCATGAAGTTAAGACGAATGGAAGGCGTCCAAGGGAGATGTAAAGTGGAATATCTATCGCTGGAAGAGTGCAGTTAAGTAAAAACTCTTTGAAAGATGAAAGTCCTAGCAACGCACCTGGTCTGGAATCACAATTTTATCAATCCATACTGAAACCTACGGAATTCGGCCTCCAGATGTAGAATTGAATTGACGAGGTGCAGTTAAGATCCGGTCCCAAAGTACTAATAATCTGGGTATAAGACGCCAGAGATTACTTGTAGGTTAGGTGGTCCAATCCCGAAGTCCTAATATCTGGGTATAAGACACCAGAGATAGTTGGACACAGGGTGACATGACAGTCATCAACAACGATCACAAATTTTGGCAAGTCCGGTAAACAAGGAAGATCACATGACACATTGGTACCGTGTACGGGAACTTTTTTTTTTTTTCAACTCTCAAGCCTACCTGAGATTTTTGGTGTCTTATACCCAAATCTCAGAGACTGGTACACTCTCGCTCACCATTCGTCTTCGCTTGGAATCTTTGGTGTCTTATACCCAGATTTCAACGCGATTTCAACGCGACTTCAAGTTATACACTAGTACACTCTCGCTTACATTCGTCTTCGCTTGGAATCTTTGGTGTCTCATACCCAGATTTCAACGCTTGTGATCTCTGGTGTCTCATACCCAAATCTCAGTGATTACGACTCGCCTCAACCACCGTGCCGCCTCCCACTCTCCCTTGTAGCGTGAGAGTTACCTTAGATCATTTTGTATGTATTCTCAACTCTATATCATTGAACTTGACTAACTATATCTCCTCTTATTTGTTGTGCTACAGTCTAAAAGCTCGTATCCAGTGCCGAAATAGGATGGATAAATCACAAGGACGCGTACAGATCCTCGATGGCCATCTATTTTTCTCACCTAATTGTAGTCGTACGGTAGACTATCCCCCACCTCTTGAAGACAAGAATGGCTGCATACACAACATCTTTATGCCTGGTCCCCCGTCCACCGGCCGTCGAAATTACTTTGAACTAGATATTGCAGAGTATGCTGTCCCTCGTTGGTGGTCATTAGTTTTCGGTTGGATAGCCTTTCTACCTCTGTACCCATCGTTTACTGGACCGATCTTCGAGAAATTGATCATGCCGGGGAATCACCTTCGTGATTTTGATGAAGAAACTCACCGGTACTCCATGTCCCCGGGTCTGCGTAGTAAATGGCTGCAGGTTGATCAAGACCTCTTAGATGCTGTCCATATCATTCGTTGCCACTATGACGTTCCTTTTGTGTATCCTCTCCAGCCTTCTGGCTTTGGCTTTTCCAAGGCCCACCCACGCTCGGGAGGACTGCATATGTCATTACGCCGAAGCAGAGACTGGTTCGTGGTGTGGATGGCACTTCTGTCATATGTAATTGCCCATGCCCAATCCATCTATCCAAAGCTCAAAGACTCAGTCAGTTTGGCCCGGACGCACTGGTGCGATCTGATACTCCTCCATTTCAATCGCCAGTGGCTCGACGCCCTTCTTGCCTCAACCGTCTGTTCATTCTCGCCTTTTACGCCTCGGGCTGGGGTCTTCCTTGACCTTACTGTTTATGATTCAAACCGACCACCACCTGAATTTTATTGTGAATTTCATGTCCCAGTGTGGTACCCCTGGACTAAGGAAATGGCCAATCAAGCAAAATTTGCGCATCTCTCACCCTTACTTCATCAATTACAAGAAGGCACCACCATTATTTCGAAATCTCCGCGTCCACCGACACACCCACCACTTCCACCAGCTTCTGTAGTCGCACCTCAACCTCCTGCTGTATCATCTAGTCGGACGAAGTCTGTAACTTGGACAGAATTCCTGACCCGTCGTCAGAAACGTTATGATGAACGGGTTCAAAACGAAACATCTCAGCAACAGCAGGTACGACTTGGACGCTTGCGTAATCCACCGAAGATAAGCGCCAAAGTGTTTGAATGGGTGGAGAATGACAATGGTGATTTATTTCGAGAGGCTGTGTCAAAGAAGATGCGTGAGGATGTCCTTGCTGATTATCCAGCCCGTCAGATATACTATGACCCAATCGCGAACGAGTACGACTGCTGCAGGGAGTATGACTCCGGCGCCCCTGGAGAATCATCCAATGATTATGACAATGCCGATGATACCATATCCTGGGGTGACAGCGACGTGGGTGAAGGCCAGCTAGGTGATGATCGAGTCCTGGTTCCTAGGGCACCATCCCCAGCTGTTGAAATTGACGACAACTGGGATACTCCCATGGCTCCCGATCCGATGTCCCCTGATAACTTCACTGCCGAAGTTCATCATATTCTTGACCTTTATTTTGGATACACACCAATCATTCCTATTCCACAGTTTAGAGATCCTGTACTCAGGTCGGAAGCTGATATGCGCCGATTTGTACGGTTTCTTGGGATTCCTTGGAAGGGTCTACCTCTATCAGCATTCGAAACTGATCAAATCTCTGCTGCTGCCACCTTTATTCGCCAACTTTATACCAAAGACTCATCACTTTCGGTCGATGTCTGGGATGTTTTCAGAGAAAATCGCCACTCAGTCTTTTTTTCAGCACGTCTAAAGGCTCTACGCTGTTTGGGGGACTCGGATCCGCCAAACCTCTTTATGTTCGATTTCAAAGAGCATAGCACAGTCAAATGGAAACTCACAGTCACAACACCGATGCATGCACTTGTAGTATGTCGCATAGACCCACAGCTGGATGAAACTGGCCTGGCAATGTATCTGTTGGAGAACGGCATTCCGTTTCACACCCTGCAACTATCCACAACGTTGAGCCGATCTCCTCTATTCACACATCCCCCACTCGTCCTCCCCTCCCGTAACGCAGACTATGTATTTAGTTCGCAAGACTATGAAAGTTTTCGGCAGCAATGCCATGTTATTTTCAAGCAACCGCGCGGTCGGGCAGCCCTTTTGAGGGGATATTATCCTTGGCGTCTAGCCATAAACGATATTGGATTCGCTTCGGTTCTTTCTGGTCCGTCAGGATTGTCAACAAATCCAGAAGAAATGCTCATCGTCAAAGTGCCAGAAACAGGAGAAGAGTTTATCGACGACAAGCTGACAGATGTGGAATTGAGGTTCATTTGCGGGCAGTATGTTACATCAACAAGTATGTCTTTTATTAGTGGAAGTTTTCAATTTTACTAACAATTTTACTAGGGATTCCAGGTCAACTCTCATGGCTATCGTGGTATCCTCCAATTGTGAAGTTTGAGCAGTCTAGCAAGAACATGGGGAGATGGACACAGACATTGGAGGCCGAGTTTCTACTTCGCAATGCTGAGGGGATTAAACGAGGGCCCCAGGCAGCTCACAAGTGGAATAATGCTCTACGAGGATCCAGTGATATACCACTTGCATTGTTACGGATGAATAGTGAGGCTCGTGCAGTTATTGACCACCGTTGAGATAGCTTTTTGAGGTCTTTACTTACACTTTGTTGGCCCCACATATTTTTTTATCATCTTGTTACTTAATTAAAAATGAATATATCCATTGCCTGAGTACTGATTATTTGTGAAAGCCGGCCATACAAGCTCATTACATAATCATTTTGATGTGCCGGTGACATACAGGTGACGTACGGGAGACGTACAGGAGACATGAACTTAAGTCATGTCACAAGAACATGAGGTGGAAAATGCCTCCGGTGTGAGCCTTTCCATATTCACAGGAATCGCAAGTATTTGG
>Ga0208193_1000954_pt1 | contig 13346 bp, 13 predicted proteins | sample June2015DPH_17_2_FD_184716 | JGI IMG/M metagenome (GOLD analysis project Ga0208193, IMG submission 184716) | Peatland microbial communities from SPRUCE experiment site at the Marcell Experimental Forest, Minnesota, USA - June2015DPH_17_10... | ecosystem: Environmental > Terrestrial > Soil >...
GTGATACCATAACCCCCTGTGCGGCTCCTGCTCGATACGGACGTAATCATTGCCGCCATGCGCAGCCCACGCGGGGCATCCGCGGAACTGTTGCGATGCATCGACGACGGCAAGGCGACAATGGTGCTCTCTGTCGCGTTGGCTCTTGAATACGAAGCCAAGTGTCTTCAGGCCGAGCATCGATTGGCCTCGGGGCTTTCGTTCGAAGACGCGACATTGTTTGTCAACGGCCTGATTGCAATGGCAGAGCCTGTACAACCCTGGTTCCGCTGGCGCCCGCAACTCAATGACCCAGGAGACGAACTGGTTCTGGAAGCCGCGGTTAACGGCAAAGTATCGGCAATCATAACCTTCAACGAAAAGCATTTGCGCCAGGCGCAAACCAGGTTCGGCATCCCGGTATTACGCCCCGGAGATGCGCTCAGGAGGATCAAACCATGACCACCAGAATTTCCACCTTCCCGCTCAGGCTGCCGGTTTCGCTCAAAACTGCGCTCCAGGCGATCAGTGATCGTGACGGCACCAGCATGAACCAGTTCCTCGTCGTAGCGGCAGCCGAGAAAATTGCCGCCATGCAGACCGAGGATTTCTTTCTGGAGCGCAAAAACAAAGCCGACCACAAAGCCTTTCGCCGCATCCTGAACCGTAAAGGCGGCGAGCCACCAGCACCGGAAGATACCCTGCTCTGATCGCCTATGGAAATCCTGTCAAGCCCTTTTCCCGAAAAATACTTTTTAACTCGCTCATTCTAAAGACTAAAAAACTTCGTCCAGTTTGCACATAATTTCTGCCATTTATGCCACACTAAGAATAAGCAGAAAAAAACCAAGGCCCGAACCCCACCGGATTCGGGCCTTTTGCTTTTCTGATCCCTGTTCCCTGATCTCTGCTGCGAAAGCGATCAGTTATTCCCTCTGGCCCGCAGCTCAGCCACAATCTCCTCCGCCGCCACCCGCGCCGCATCTTCCTGGTCCGGCGGAAAGCTGATCGCCCCCACCCGCGCATGACCTCCGCCGCCATACCGCTCGCAGATTTCAGCCAGATTCACCAGCGTCGCACCATCCTTCTTCGTCCACGGATTCGTTCCCACCGCCACCTTCGTCCGGAAGCTCGACTTCGACAACCCAATCGAGTAAACCGCCTCCGGATGCAGATAGTAAGGAATGAACTTGTTGAATCCCTCCAGCGGATGATCCGTAATGTCGAAGAAAATCACCCCATCCTTCGACTCGCTCCGCTCCCGGATCAACTCCAGCGCCGCCTTATGCCGCTCCATCAGCGGCGGCAGCAGCTCCGCCACAAACGGCTGCGCCAGAACCTCCGCTAGCGGCATCTCCGTCAGCAGCGGAATCAGCCGCGGAATAAACTCCGGATCCTGCGTCGATTCAATGATCAGCGTCAGCTTCATCGCCGGCTCCGCCATCTCAACAGCCGCCTCCGGGCTCTCGTACAACGCTCCGTCCACAATATCCGCCCAGTGAATCAGCTCCGCAACCGGCTTCGTATCGAATCCGAACTTGGTCTCCCCAATATGCGCCAGAAAGCTCGTGCAAGACGTGTAATGCGGATCGAAAAACTTCCGCTGCGAGCACGCCGGATCCTGTTGGCAGGCAAGAAAATTCTGATGATCCTCCGGTGTCAAAAAAGCCGAAAGGTGGTGATCGAACCACCATGTAATATGCGGCGAGGCGGAGTATTTGAAATCGACGATGGCGTTCTCATCGCCCGTAAATTGCGCTTCGTCAAAAAGCGCACCCGCGCGATGCACCAGGCCGTGGTATTCGTATGTGGCCCCTGCGGCCACGCACTCGCGGTGGAAGCGCGCAAACAGCGATGCCGAGCAGGCCCCATCAAAGCATTTGTCGTGATAAAAGACGCGAACCTGCAAAAGCGGGCCTCCATGGCCTGAAAAAGTACAAAATCCCCAGAACTGTTAAGCATACTGGCTGTGCCGGGAGTGTCAAGGAGGCTATCGCGCAGGCCGCGTCTAGTGCGGCGCAAAACGATTCCCGCATGATGAGCAAGCCGCAGTGACAACGGTAGAACCGTTCATTTATAAATGAATTCTTGCTTCAGCTTTCGCCGTGTGCCGGTGCGGGCGTGATGCCATGGCACGTTTCGACGATTGAAAGATCAGACTTGATTATCAGGAGTTAAAAGATATGTCCACCGCTGCAGTCGCCGGTAAGGGTCTGGAAGGCATCGTTGCCGCAAACTCGGGAATCTGCTGGATTGACGGCGACGCCGGCGTACTCGCGTATCGCGGAATCGATATTCATGAACTGGCCGAAAGCTCGACCTTTGAAGAGACGACCTTCCTGCTCTGGAACGGCTGGCTGCCAAAGGAAAGCGAACTCAAGGAATTCAGCGCAAAATTGGCCGAAGCACGCGAACTCGACCCGAAAATCATTGATCTGCTGAAGAGCCTGCCCTCCAACGGCACGCCGATGGAGGTGCTTCGTACTGCGGTTTCTGCGCTGAGCTTTTACGATGCTGACGAAAAGGACAACACGCACAATGCCAATGTGCGCAAGGCCTTCAGAATCACAGCGCAGATCGCAATGATTGTGGCTGTCTACGATCGCATCCGCAAGGGGCTGGAGATTGTGCCTGCGGACAAGTCGCTGACCCACGCCGCCAACTTTCTGTGGATGCTGAATGGCGTCAAGCCCACCGAAACTGCCACTCAAACTTTAGACATTGCGCTGATCCTCCACGCCGACCACGAACTAAACGCCTCCACATTCGCAGCCCGCGTCATCGCAGCAACCCTCTCCGACATTCACTCCGCAATCACCGGCGCAATTGGTGCGTTGAAGGGACCGCTGCATGGCGGCGCAAATGAAGCGGTGATGCGGCTGCTGCAGGCCATAGACAAGGCTGGCGAAGATCCAGTGAAGCACGTAAAAGCGATGCTGGAATCCAGGCAGAAGGTCTCTGGCTTCGGACACCGCGTATACAAAACAGAAGACCCACGCGCCACGCACCTGCGCCGGATGAGCGAACAGCTCGGTAAGGATTCGGGCAATTCGAAGTGGTTCGATATGTCGCGCGCCATTGAGCTTTACATCAATCGCGAAAAGAAGCTGAACGCAAATGTGGACTTTTACTCGGCGTCAACGTACACCACACTTGGCATCAACATCGATCTGTTTACGCCTATCTTTGCAATCAGCCGCATCGCCGGCTGGAGCGCGCATGTCATCGAACAGCTCGACGACAACCGGCTCATCCGTCCGCGCGCAGAATATATTGGCCCCGAATATCCTACGCACTGGAAACCCGTAGCAGAGCGATAAGGAAACAAGCACTGAGTCTAAACAGCTGCACCTGCCTTGGGTGTAGCTGTTTTGCTTTTCGCTGAAATAAATTTTCATAGCGCCACAAGCGTGCGTCGTGTACTCTGAAATCCCTCAATCGCTGATAAAGAACGAAGGCAAGGAGTTTGCGAATGATTCTTGGACTGAGTACAGGGCTCTATACCGGCATACACGTAGTGCTCAGCCTGATCGGAATTCTCTCAGGTTTCCTGCTGCTGTTTACTCTGATTGGAAGAAAGAAGCACACGTTCTGGACTCCCGTCTTCTTTGTGACCAATATCTTGACCGATGTGACAGGATTTCTATTCCCGTTCAAGGGCATTACGCCGGGAATTATTCTTGGCGTTCTGTCACTGGTTGCCCTCCTGGTGGCAGGAGTGGCCGTCGCGAACAGAAAGCTGCGCGGACTCTATGTTTCAGCCGTTGCAACTGCGCTGTTCCTCAATGTTTTTGTGCTGATTGTGCAATCATTCGAGAAAATCGGATTTCTAAAATCGCTTGCGCCCACGCAAGCCTCGCCTGTCTTTGGGATCACGCAGTTGGTAGCGCTGGTTCTGATCATTCTGCTGGCTGTGGCAGCATGGAGAAGGTTCCGCACCGTTTAGGGCATCTCCCCTGAAGGTATAAAGTTCGGACACCCCACCCTCGCCGCGTATTCGTTTTAGCGGCCAGGCTGGGATCGCTCCACAGCAAGAGGAGAAATACTCTGGTCCCTATATCCCTTTTCCCTTTCTTTCCTCATTACCAAAGTCCACCACCCTTTCGTAACCCCACCTCCTTCAGAAACTTTGCATGCAATTAACCCCATTTATGCTTTACTAAGAATCAGCATAAGAAAGAGCTACGGCCCGAATCCCAAAAAGGATTCGGGCCGTAGCTCTTTCAAGGCAGTCCAGAAATTTTTTTTTCGAGGGTGTCCCCTCAAAAGTAACCACTCATGATAATCAATTAGTAAACACTGTAAAGCACCGGTAAATTACACAAAAACAATCACATAGCGGCATAATTACCCACTCTTCAAAAAACAGCCTTGCAGGGAAAACAAAAAGCGAAAGTTGTTCCAGCAAATCCTCAGACGCTGCCGTCCCAGGCCGCAACATTCGAGCATCTCTCCCGAAGATATAAAGTTCGTGCGCCCCACCCTCGCCGCGTATTTGCTTTTGCGGCCAGACTGGGCCGCTCTACAGCAAGAGGAGAAATGCTCTAGCGCAAAGCCTCCTGCTTCGCCTTCCATAGGAGATACATGGCCCAGGCGGCCATAGTGCAGTTGTCGCGGATTTCGCCATCGAGTATCTTCTGCTCGAACTCGGCAATTGGCATGACGCGGACAATGAGATCATGTTCTTCGTCGTCCGGGTCTTTCTCTGTGGGCGTAAGATCAGTGGCAAGAAAGACATGGTGCCTCTGGCGGCAGAAGCCATACGCAATCCAGTTCCAGCCGAGGTAAGTCATGAAGTCGGCACGTAAACCGAGCTCTTCTTTGAGTTCTCCGCGGGCCAGCTCTTCGGGATTGTCGATCTCCATTTCCCAACCGCCTTGCGGCAGCTCAAGGGTGCGCTCCTGGATCGTGTAACGAAACTGCTCAACGAGCCAGATATTGCCCGAGTCAATGGGAATGATGATCGCGGCATCGTCCTTCTCGACAACACCGTAGATGCCAGGCTTGCCGTTTGAGCGCAGAATCTCGTCCTCACGGAGGCGCATCCAGTGGTTGCGGTATATTTCGCGGGAGCCGACAGTGGTGATGGAGGGCTTCTCGGTCATAGGGGCAGGTTCCAGATTACAGATTTCAGGTTACAGCGGTGTGCGAGCCTGCAACTGCTCCCTGTGATCAGTCCACAATCTCTCTCTGACGAAACGCGCGAAAGCGCCCGACAAGGCTTGCAGGACCAGTTACGGTGAGATATACAAGGTTGCCTTCATATCGGCGAGCGTGAATGACCGTGCCTGCCTCAATAGCTGCCAGTACCGCGCCCTCGTTCTGCGGGATGCGAAACTCGGCATCGACCAGCGGATCAGAGTGAAGGGCCTCATCGATGGCTGCGAGCAGAGCGTCAGAGCCTTCGCCTGTCTGGGCCGATGCGGTGACCGCGTGGACTGCGGATTGAGATGCCAGCCGGTTTGAAAGAGCATCCCGAGCCTGCGCGTCGAGAAGATCAATCTTGTTGAGGACTTCGATGCGCGGCTTCTGCAGAGAATCCAACTCGCCGAGAACCTTTTCAACCTGTGCTTTCTGCTCTTCTCCGTAGGTCGAAGCTGCGTCGCGCACGTGAAGCAGGACTTCGGCCTCCTGGACTTCTTCAAGCGTGGCCCGGAAGCTGGTGACCAGCGTATGCGGCAGATTGCGGATAAAGCCGACGGTATCGGAAAGCAGGACCTTGCGGCGACTGGGCAGCTCGATGGCGCGAACCTTTGGGTCAAGCGTGGCGAACATACGCGACGACGAAAGAACGTGCGCGCCGGTAAGACGGTTGAAGAGGGTGCTTTTGCCGGCATTGGTATAGCCGACAAGCGCGACCGTGGGCACAGGAACTGCTTCCCGGCGCTGGCGCTGCTGGCGGCGAACGCGCCGAACGTCTTCTATGTCGAGCTTCAGATGATCGATGCGGCGCTGGATGCGGCGCCGGTCCATTTCGAGCTGCGTTTCACCTGGGCCGCGGGTGCCTATACCTCCGCCGAGTTGAGACATGGCCTTGCCTCGTCCCGTAAGGCGCGGAAGCATATATTCAAGCTGGGCAAGCTCGACCTGCAGTTGGCCCTCGCTCGTGCGGGCATGGCGGGCAAAGATGTCGAGAATAAGCTGCGTGCGGTCCAGAACGCGGCAAGGAAGCGCGGAGTCGAGGTTGCGAAGCTGTGTAGGCGTCAGATCGTGATCGAAGAGCACCAGATCCGCCTCTGTGGACGCTGCGATACCGGCAATCTCTTCGACTTTACCGGAACCGATCAGCGTGGCGGGGTCAGGTTTGGCACGGCTTTGTATCAGCTCCGCTACGATCTCACCACCGGCTGAGAGAACAAGCTCGCGGAACTCGGCAAGAGATTCTTCGGCATCCAAACCCAATGCAGAAATCTCTGATGATGGGGTGGAATCCGCCGTAGCATCGGCGGATTCATTCAAACGCACAGCCGCGCGCGCGCCATCAGCCCCGGCGCGCTTGATCCGAGAACGGCGGGTAAAATCTACCCCAACCAGAATGGCGCGTTCGGCGCGAGTGGAGCCGAGAGCAATCCTGTTCTTGCTAACTGCCAACAGCTACTGCTCCACCGGGGACCGCAGGGGAAGCTGCGGAGACCGGACCAGGCCCAGTGCCAAGACCCGTATGGGTGGCGGTCGGGCGGTGCTCACTATGAAGCACGTTGCGACTGCTCACAACAGTCGAAATCGCGTGCTTGAAAATCAATTGCTCCTGGCTGTTGTTCTCAAGCAGCACGGAATACTTGTCAAAGGAGCGAATCTTGCCCGTGAGCTTGACTCCGCTGACCAGGTAAATTGTGATGGGGGTTTTATCCTTACGGACAGTGTTCAGGAAAGTATCCTGAATATTTTGTGCCGGCTTATTCTCCATGTGCCGATCTCCTGCTTCCTCTTCGGGTTGATGATGCTTTTGTTGTCTTGCTTACAGAAACAAATGAACGCGGGGCCTGCACCGGAAGTCCCGAGGCCGGAAATTCCCGCAATAAGAAAACATTATATGTATTTTGGATGGTCTTCATCCGGCCCGGGTTGCACATACCGGTGCGAATGCGGCGGCAATGGGCTTATATGGCAAGAACTTGCTACGCGAGCCGCTGGTAGGATGAATGAGGACTTATGGTCGAGCGCAAACCCATGAAGGCGGCTAAAAATGCCCAGCCTGTGCCAATGTTGGATCTGGACCGCCAATATGCGCCGCTACGCCAGGAACTGCTCGAGGCGCTCACTGGAGTTCTGGATAGCCGGCAGTTCATCCTGGGCGGGGCAGTAGAGGCATTTGAGAGTGCCGCCGCAGAGCAACTCGCAGTAAAGCACGCAATCGGATGCTCCTCCGGCACCGATGCCCTGTGGCTGGCGCTGGCGGCGGCCGGAATCGGCCCCGGAGATGGAGTCCTCACCACGCCCTTCAGCTTTTTCGCCTCCGTTAGCGCTATTCTTCGCGCTGGAGCTACGCCGGTGCTCGCTGATATTGATCCTGCCACTTTCAACCTCGACGCTGGGGCAGCGCAGGCAGTGCTGGCGAGTAAGCGCGTCCAAACTGTAAAGGCAATTCTGCCGGTATACATCTATGGACAATGCGCTGACTGGACCGCATTCGACGCCTTGAGACGTGAGTATGGATTGAAGCTGATCGAGGATGCCGCCCAGGCGTGGGGTGCTGAGTGGAAGGGAGTGAAGGCTGGAGGACTTGGCGATGTTGCTGCTTTCAGTTTTTATCCCACGAAGAACCTGAGCGCCGCCGGAGACGCGGGCATGGTGACGACGAACTCAGATGAGCTTGCCGAGCGTGCCCGGATGCTACGCCAGCATGGAATGCGGCGCCGATACCATCACGACGAGGTGGGCTGGAATGCCCGCATGGACGGCTTTCAAGGCGCAATTTTGTCAGTCAAGCTCAAATACATTGCGGGCTGGAACAAGGCGCGTAGAGCTGCCGCCGCCCGTTATGAGTCCTTCTTCCGCGCTGCTGGTCTTGCCGAATCCGGTCCTTACCCGCGTAGCGGACTCGTGCTGCCGCGCGAAATGCCCGGCGCACATCACGTCTGGCATCAGTATGTGATTCGCTCGGCAAAGCGCGATGCGCTACGCGAATTTCTGACCGCTCGCGGGATCGGCTCGGAGATTTACTACCCTGTGCCGCTGCACCTGCAGGAAGCGTTGCAACCGCTGGGCTACAAAGCAGGGGATTTTCCTGAAGCTGAGCGGGCCGCGCGCGAGGTGCTTGCGCTTCCGATCTTTCCGGAGATACGCGAGGAAGAGCAGCGGGCTGTTGTCGGGTCGATTGCTGAGTTCCTGAGCTAGAGTGCCCACCGGAAACAACTCTTCCCTAAATTCAACATTTAGAATCAACACAACATGAAGTGTCCTTATTGCGGATTTAGTCAGGATAAGGTGGTGGACTCGCGCGAGAGCAAAGAGGCGGACTCAATACGCCGGCGGCGCGAGTGCGAGCGCTGCAGCCGCCGCTTTACCACCTATGAGCGCATCGACGAGATTCCGTACATGGTTGTGAAAAAGGACGGACGGCGCGAGCGCTTCGACCGGCACAAGGTCCTGAGCGGTCTGCTGCGGGCGTGCGAGAAGCGACCGGTAGCTTCCTCAAAGTTGGAAACGATTGTGGATGCGGCGGAGAGCTTTCTGGTGGATTCGCCCGAACGCGAACGAACGACGCGAGAGATTGGCGAACTGCTTATGAGCCACCTCAAGGGCCTCGATACCGTGGCGTATATCCGGTTTGCTTCCGTGTATCGGGATTTCAAGGACGTGCGCGAGTTTAAGGAAGAGCTGGAAGGATTGCTGGAAGGACATAAGGCGAAGAAGAAATGACGCATAAAGTTACGTTGATTCCCGGAGACGGGATTGGACCGGAAGTAACACAGGCGGTAGTGCGAGTTCTGGAAGCGACCGGCGTGAAGTGGGAGTGGGAGCGGTTTGCCGCAGGCGCAGAGGCGTTTGAGATTCACGGCGAATACATTCCAGCCGAGTTGTACGCCTCTATTGAGCGCAACAAGGTGGCGCTGAAGGGACCGGTGACGACGCCGATAGGCGGCGGATTCAAGAGCATCAACGTGACGCTGCGGAAAAAGTTCGAACTGTATGCGAACTTCCGGCCAATCAAGAATCTGCCCGGCCTTGAATCGCGTTATCCGGGCGTGGATCTGATTATCGTCCGTGAAAACACCGAAGGTGAGTACGTCGGCCTCGAACACGAGGTTGTTCCCGGCGTAGTGGAAAGCATCAAGGTGATTACCGAGAAGGGTTCGACGCGCATTGCGCAATTCGCCTTTGATTACGCGCGCAAACACGGGCGCAAAAAGATCCACTCGATCCACAAGGCAAACATCATGAAGCTGTCCGACGGGCTGTTTTTGAAGTGTGCGCGGAAGGTGTCAGAGGGCTTTCCTGAGATTCAGTATGGCGAGCACATTATCGACAACACCTGCATGCAGCTTGTCATGAATCCGTACCAGTACGACACGCTGCTGCTGGAAAACCTCTACGGCGATATTGTGAGCGACCTGTGCGCGGCGTTTGTGGGCGGCCTTGGCCTGGTTCCCGGCGCGAATATCGGAGTAGACTGCGCGATCTTTGAGGCAGTACACGGATCGGCGCCGGATATTGCGGGCAAGGATCTTGCCAATCCCACAGCGCTGTTGCAGTCGGCGATTCTGATGCTGCGGTATCTGGATGAAAGCGACGCCGCGGACCGGGTGCAGAAAGCTCTGGAGACCGTATACACGGAGAAAAAGACCCTGACGCGCGATGTGGGCGGCACGGCTGGTACTTCGCAGTTTGCCGATGCGGTTTTGGCTGTAATGGCCCATTGAGGATGGAACACCATGAAACACTTCCTGCTGTTTTACGAACTTGAAAGCGATTATCTCGACCGGCGCGGCGAGTTTCGCGGCGTCCATCTGGATATGGCTTGGAAAGCGAGTGAAGCCGGTGAACTGGTGATGGCGGGCGCGCTGGTCAACCCGACCGATCAGGCGATCCTGCTGTTCAAGGGCGAATCCGCTGAAGCGGCGGAACGGTTCGCGAAGGCTGACCCCTATGTTCTCAACGGCCTTGTGAAGCGCTGGCACGTGCGGGAATGGACGACGGTGGCAGGCGAGGGCGCTGCCAATCCAGTAAGGCCTGCCGGCAATTGATTCCCGTTTTGCATCACACTTCCGAGTGTTCCCTTCCCCATCCGCGCCATTTGCTGTCGATTCCCTGCGGGCTATCCTCGAATCGAAGTACTTTCCCTGTACACTGGAATGTTTACAGCCATGCAATCCAAATACCCAATCGGAATTCTAGGCGCGACCGGCATGGTCGGCCAACGTTTTATTCAGCTTCTCGAAAACCACCCGTGGTTTGAGATCACCTGGCTTGCGGCAAGCGACCGCTCCAGCGGCAAGCTGTATGGTGACGCGGCCAAGTGGCGTCTCGACACGCCGCTGCCGGAGCGTATTGCGCAAATGCGCGTTTCGGTCGCAGAGCCTGCCGGTGCGCCGAAGATCATTTTCGCGGCGCTCGACTCGGACATCGCCAAAGAGATGGAGCCTAAGTTTGCCGCCGCGGGCTGCGCTGTGGTGTCAAATTCAAGCGCCTTCCGCATGGAGCCCAACGTGCCGCTCGTAATTCCGGAGGTAAACGCCGAGCATCTGCACCTGATTGAGGAACAGCCGTGGCGCAAGGAATCTGGCGGCTACATGGTGACAAATCCGAACTGTTCGGCGATCGGACTGGTGCTGGCGCTTAAGCCGCTTGAGGAGCGCTTTGGCATTGAGCAGATCTTTGTGACGACGATGCAGGCGGTGAGCGGCGCAGGCTATCCGGGCGTGCCTTCCATGGACATTCTGGGCAATGTGGTGCCGTACATCAAGAGCGAAGAAGAAAAGATGGAGGCCGAGACGCTGAAGCTGCTCGGCAAGCTCACAGGCTCATCCGTAACACCGCTTCCTGCAAGGATGAGTGCGCACTGCAATCGCGTAGCGGTGGAAGATGGACATACGGAATCGGTTTCAATCAAGCTGAAGAAGCCTGCGACGCGCGAGGAGATTCTTGCAGCCTGGGCGGAGTTCAAGCCGCTCGCCGGTCAGAATCTTCCGATGGCGCCGGAACAGCCTATAGAGTGGGCTCCGCAGGAAGATCGCCCGCAGCCGCGGCTGGATCGCAATCGCGGACGCGGCATGGCGGTGACCGTGGGACGGTTGAGACCGTGCGGCATCCTGGACTGGAAGTTCACGGTGCTTTCGCACAATACGGTTCGCGGCGCGGCCGGCGCGGCGATTCTGAATGCAGAGTTGTTGGCGAGCCTGGGCAAGCTGGAACCTGTAGCAGTCGCACACGCCTGAGAAGAACTGGAGAAATGAGAAAGCGCGCATGAGCCTGGTGGTGATGAAGTTTGGCGGTACGTCGGTGGAAGATGCGACGGCTATCGGCCGCACCGCTGCTATTGTTGCGGGGCGTGTGTCGGCGGGCAAGAAACCGGTGGTGGTGGTGAGCGCCATGGCCAAGGTCACCGACCAGTTGCTGCGTGCCGGTACGAGCGCGGCGGCAGGCGACAAGACTGGGGCGCTATCGATCAGTTCGCGGCTGCGCTGCCGACATAGGGACACGGCTGCCGCTCTGGTCAAGGATGCGAAGGAAACTGCCGAGCTGCAGAAATGGATTGATGCGAAATTTGATGGGCTGGATGAGATTCTGCGCGGGTTGGCCGCAATTCTTGAGCTGACGCCGCGCATCTCCGACCTGATTGTGAGCCATGGCGAGCGGCTTTCGAGCCGCATGATTGCGGCGGCTTTCCGCGAGCGCGGGATCAACTCAGAAGCGGTGGATGCGCGGCAGATCATCCTTACCGACTCGCAGTTTCAGAAGGCTATGCCGATCGATGCCGCGATTGAGAAGCGCGCCGAGGAGCAACTGCGGCCTCTTCTTGAAAGCGGCAAGGTACCGGTGATGGGCGGATTTATTGGGTCTAATGAAGCCGGCATTACGACGACGCTGGGACGAGGCGGATCGGACTTTACAGGTGCGCTGATTGGCGGCGCGCTGAATGCAGAGGCGATTGAGATATGGACGGATGTGGATGGCATTATGACATCCGATCCGCGCGTTTGCCCCGACGCCTTGCGTGTGAAGGTGATCAGCTTTGAAGAGGCGGCGGAGCTGGCCTACTTCGGCGCGAAGGTGCTGCATCCGGCAACGATTCTGCCGGCGGTCAAGAAGAACATTCCAGTGCTGGTTCTCAACAGCAAGAATCCGACGAATGAAGGCACGCGGATCATTTCGCTCGCTCCGCATTGCAAGACTCCTTTCAAGTCGATTGCGGTGAAGAAGAAGCTGAGCATCATCGATGTTGTCGCGAGCCGGATGCTGATGACTCACGGGTATCTGAAAGAAATCTTCACCGTATTCGACAAGCATCAGTGTGCGGTGGACATGGTTTCAACGAGCGAGGTTTCGGTTTCGCTCACTGTGGATTCGACCGATAAGCTGCCGGCGATTGCCGCCGACCTGAGCAAGCTGGCCGATGTGAAGTACGAGGGCAAGAAGGCGCTGGTGTGTATGGTGGGCGAGGATATTCGCGGTCAGAACGGCATGGCGGCGCAGGTCTTTGGAGCGGTGAAGCATATTAATGTGCGGATGATCTCGCAGGGCGCGAGCGAAATCAACATGAGTTTCATGATTGACGAGGAAGATGCCGATGAGGCGGTGCGCTCGCTGCATGCGGCCTTCTTCCAGGATCCCGATCCGGCGATTTTCGATGTTGAAGCGAGAAAAGCAGCCGTCAGCTCTTAGCTTTCAGCTGCTAGCTTGTTCGTGGAAATCGTACTTTCATTGCTTGAAACGAGAGCCAGTTGCGCTGGCTCTCGCAACGCGAGCTAAAAGCTATTAGCCAGGAGTTGTTCTTATGCTGTTTCTCGTACTGGGCAAGGGCAAGACGGGCAGTCTGGTGGCTGAAGTGGCGCGCGAGCGCGGGCATGGCGTGCGCGTGCTGGACCTCAAAGAGAACCGTGGCGCGGCGTCGATCACGGCTCCTACACTGGCGGGCGTGGACGCGGTGATTGATTTCACCAATGCTGAATCAGCGGTGCAGAATATCCGCGCGGTGCTGGCGCTGGGCGGCAAGATTGTTGTGGGCACGACGGGCTGGCATGCATCTCTGGACGAATTGCGCTCGAAGACCTCTCGCGGCGGAGCTTTGCTGTATGGGACGAATTTTTCAATTGGCGTGCAAAAGCTTTTCCGGCTGACTGAGGAGTTGGCGAAGCTAGACGGCTACGAGTTTTCAATCCGCGAAACGCATCATACGACGAAGCTCGATGCGCCTTCGGGTACGG
>Ga0208193_1000955_pt1 | contig 13344 bp, 18 predicted proteins | sample June2015DPH_17_2_FD_184716 | JGI IMG/M metagenome (GOLD analysis project Ga0208193, IMG submission 184716) | Peatland microbial communities from SPRUCE experiment site at the Marcell Experimental Forest, Minnesota, USA - June2015DPH_17_10... | ecosystem: Environmental > Terrestrial > Soil >...
CTCGACCATGATATTATTGGCGGGAAGGCCAATCTCGGTGGCGATGATCTGCGCCCAGGTGGTTTCATGGCCCTGGCCGGTGCTTTTCGTGCCGACCCGGGCAATGCCAGCACCGGTGGGATGCAGCCTGATTTCGCAGGAATCGAACATCGCAATCCCCAGAATGTCGCAATTCTTCGAGGGACCGGCGCCGACGATTTCGGTGAAGAACGACACGCCGAGACCCATGATCTCGCGGGTTTCGCCGCGCTTGAAGGCTGCGCGCTGCGCCGTCTGCTCTTTCCGCAGACCGGCATAGTCGACCGTTTCCATCATCTTGCGCATGGCGGTGTGGTAGTCGCCGGAATCGTATTCCCAGCCCAAGGCCGAGTGATATGGAAACTGCTCCTTTCTGATGAAGTTGTTCATCCGTAGTTCCGCCGGATCCATCCCGAGCTTCTGGGCGAGAATGTCCATGCCGCGCTCGATGCAATAGGCGGCCTCGGTGACGCGGAACGAACAGCGATAGGCGACGCCGCCCGGCGCCTTGTTGGTGTATATGCCGTCCACCGACAGATGCGCGGTCGGGAAGTCGTAGGAGCCGGTGACGATGTTGAAGAAGCCGGCCGGCCATTTCGACGGATCGGCGCAGGCGTCAAACGCGCCGTGATCGGCGAGCACGTGAACACGAAGACCGGTGACCTTGCCCTCCTTGGTCGCGGCGATTTCTGTGGTCATGTGGTAATCGCGCGCAAACGAGGTGGCGGTCAGGTTTTCTATGCGGTCCTCGACCCATTTGACAGGTTTGCCGGTGACGATCGAAGCGACCGCGGCACAGATATAGCCGGGATAGGCGCCGACCTTATTACCGAAACCGCCGCCGACGTCGGGCGAAATCACGTGGATCTTCTGTTCCGGGAGCTTTGCGATCAGAGCCACCACGGTGCGGATCACATGCGGTGCCTGGAAAGTGCCCCAGATCGTCAGCTCGCCCCCGATCTTATCGAACGAACACACGCACTGGCAGGTCTCCAGCGGCGACGGATGGGTGCGGTGATAGGAGATCATCTCCTTGATCGTGACATCCGCCTTGCGGAAGGCGGCGTCGGTCAGGTCCTTGTCGCCGACCGTCCACTCGAAGATGTGGTTGTGGTGCTTGCGCGGCCCGTGCGCGCCTGACGTCTTGCCAGCGAGATCCTCGCGCAGCACCGGCGCGTCCTTGTCCATCGCCTTGAACGGATCGATCACCACCGGGAGCGGTTCATATTCGACCACGACCTTGTTGATGCCGTCGTCAGCGGCGTAGCGGTCGGTGGCCACCACGAAGGCGACTTCCTGATTTTGGAACAGCACCTTGCCGTCAGCCAAAACCATTTGCACGTCGCCGGCCAAGGTCGGCATCCAGGCGAGGTTGACGGTCTTAAGCGTTTCCGCGGTGATCACAGCCAATACACCCGGCACCTTCAGCGCTTCTTCGCTGTTGATCGATTTCACCCGCGCATGGGGATGCGGCGATCGGACAAAGTCGCCGTGCAGCATGCCGGGCAGTTTGACGTCGTCGACGTAATTGCCCTTGCCTTGTGTGAAGCGGGCATCCTCGACGCGCTTGCGCTTGCAACCCATGCCTTCGAGGGCGGCGGTACGTTGTTCCCGCGTGGGAGTCAGGTCGTTCATTCCGCGGCCTCCTTGAATTCAACGCCATTGATCTTGTCGGCGGCATACTGGATTGCCTTGACGATGTTCTGGTAGCCGGTGCAGCGGCAGATATTGCCCGAGATGCCCATCCGGATTTCTTCTTCCGACGGACGCGGGTTCTCCTGGAGCAGTCGCTGCGCCCGCACGATCATTCCGGGGGTGCAGAAGCCGCATTGCAGGCCGTGCATCATGCGGAAACCTTCCTGCAGCGCCGACAGCGTGCCATCTGCATTCGCCACGCCCTCGATGGTCAGAATCTCTGAGCCTTCGGCCTGCACCGCGAACACGGTGCAGCTCTTCACCGACATGCCGTCGAGATCGACGGTGCAGGCGCCGCAATGGGTGGTCTCGCAGCCGATATGGGTGCCGGTGAGCGAGAGATTTTCCCGCAGGAAATGCACCAGCAGTGTGCGCGGTTCAACAAGGCCTTCGACCTCGGCGCCGTTCACTTTCATGGTTACGTGGGTCTTTGCCATTGTTTCCTCTCCCTCATTTCGCGCGAGAAGCGGCGCGTTGCAGCGCTCGTGTCACCATGATGCCGCCGACATGCTTGCGGTATTCGACCGGCCCGCGGGCATCCGCCGCCGGCGACATGATCGCCTCCGCGGCCGCCGCAGCCTTCTTCAGGGTCGCCGCGTCAAGGCTGGTTCCGATCACCGTTTTCGCGGCGTCGGTTGCGAGCAACGGCGTTTCGTGCACATTGGTCAGGCCGATCGCGCAAGAGGCGACTTTGCCGTCCGCCATCGTCAGCACCACGGCCGCAGCGGCGGTGGCGTAGTCGCCGACCTTTCGTTTCAGTTTTTCGTAGGCGTAGCCGTGGCCGGCCGCAGGCAGCGGAATCGAGATCTCGGTCAGAATCTCGCCGGGCTCGAGCGCGGTGAAATAAGCACCCTGGTAGAACTCGCTGGCCGCAATCTCGCGCGCGCCACCAGCCCCTTCAAGCCGATAGTTCGCACGGAGCGTCATCATCAGAGCCGGCATGTCGTTGCCGGGATCGCCATTGGCGACATTACCGCCGATCGTCCCGCAATAGCGCACCTGCGGATCGGCAATCAAAAGCGCGGTCTCGTGCAGGATCGGCAGAGATTTGGCGATGTCCTCCGACGCCAGCAGTTCATGCTGGGTGGTCATCGCGCCGATCACGATAGCGCTGCCGTCCTGGCGAATGCCTTTTAGGCCGTCGATGCCGTGCAGATCGATCAGATGTTCGGGGGTGGCGAGCCGAAGCTTCATCATTGGGACCAAACTATGGCCACCGGCGAGAGGGCGGGCTTCATCGCCTAGGGTCGAGAGCAGTTTCAGCGCGTCGGCCAAGTTCGCCGGCCGGTGATAGCTGAACGGGCCAGGAATCATCGTCTCCTCCATGCGTCTTTATGTTTTGAAAACAGACGTTGCCTGAAGGGTCTTCCCGGATTTTTTCACAAACAAGACGGCGGCGACCGCTTCGTCACCGGTTGAGAGAATTCGCACGAATTGCGGACTGACGCGCACGAAATGCGTCAGGCTTTGCGACCTATCCGACCTGATGATTGCGCCGGACGAGACCAAGCCGTGCCTTGACCTCGGCGATCTTGGCGCGGCTCACGGGAACGCGATGCGGTGACGGGCCGTCGAGTTCGATCACGGCACCATCTCCTTCCTTGCGCACGAAAGTAACGTGTGGGATCGCCACAATATGGCTGCGGTGCACCCGAACGAACAGCCCGGGATCAAGCTGCGCTTCGGCTTCCGAGATCGACCACGGGCACATCCGTTCGCGGGTGCCGTCATGCACCCGTGTATAATGTGCATCGGCCCGGACGCTGCGTACGTCCGCGGTATCGATGAAATGCGTGCCGTCGGCGCCCTCGACCGGAAGCCGGGGCGCGGACGCCGGGCGCGGCGGCTGGCCTAGACCGCCGAGCGGCGCCGACGGCAAGCGCGGAAAACTGTGGGCACCTGCCGCGTCGGCCGGCACAACCGTGAGAATCGCTTCCGCGGCCGGATCGACGGGGAGGGCCGAAGTGGCCGGTTGCCGGCGCGGATCCGGCACCAGCGACAGCAGGAAACCGGCCGCGATCACAAAGCAAAGCACGGCGACGACCACGGAAAGGATTTGCGGCGACGCCGCAAGCCCGGCGGCATGGACCCTAGCCTGCTCCGGCGAGCAAGCCACGAAATGCATGCCATACATCGCGGTGTAGTGCATGCCTGATACCGCGACACCGAAGGCGATCGAACTGGCGATCAGGCGAATACCGTCCTGCCGGGCCAGGAACGCACGCAGGCCGCCATAGGCTGTGACGATCGCAATCAGAATCGACAGCAGGACCATCCCGCGGTCGTGCTCGATGGCAAAATTGCCTGCGAGGCCGTGAATGCCGACATAATGCATGCTGACGATCCCGGCCCCGAGCAGCAAGGCCGAAGAGACCACGCGCCGTTGCGATGGCTCGCCGATGCTCAGGAAGAACAGGGATACGCCTACCACCAGCGCGCAGATTAGGAACGAGACGATGGTCGGAAGCACCAGGTAGGCGGCATCATCCGGGATCGGCGCCGCCAACATACCGACGAAGTGCATGGTCCAGATACCGACGGCAAGGAAGCCGGCCGCGCCGGACAACAATACGCGACGGCTCACGCTCGGCGTCCCGCGGATACGCGCCGCGAGGCCGAAGCCGGTGTAACCTCCCAGGATCGCGATCACCACCGAGAGCGCGACGAGATAGGGATCGTGTTCTTCGAACATGATCTTCTCGGCCGCCCGTCTCCACGGGCGTGCCTCCTCCCGTTCGGGACCTTATATGCGCGGCGACCAAGTTGACAATGTGTAGACCCCGGGCGCGGACGACAATTGATAATCGGCGGATTTGTTTGGTCGTAATTCACATTGATCAATTATGGCCGCGAAGAAAATACGGGCGCGATGAAGCCGCGCGATAGACCTGACATGGTTCGGCAAGTTATTTCTCGGAACAGCCATGCAGGCAACGACGATAAGTTCTATGTCGCCTTCTTGGCACTTTACTGACGTTGGCGCTCTGTCCGCGAATGTTGGCTTTTGAAGTTGACGCGGACGAGGGCGGGGCGCTTCTCGACTTCCGTTTGTGCCACTTCGTGGCCACTTTTGATTGCCGCGGGGGTCGTCCACTCATCGCACTCGCAGGCAGCTATCGGGTCTCCAGTATTCCCGTATGCGGAAAGATAGTTCCGAAAGTCTCCAGCCCTAGATTTCAGGGAAATCGTGCGAAATTCTCTTGATATTTCAAAGGGCGCTTGCAAACCGGGAATATAGGAGTTCGAATCCTGCCAGGTCAGCCAGGCATTCCGGCGCTCAGCTGCGATTCCCAAAAAACGTGAAAAAGAGCCGAAATAACGGCTTTTCGCGAATCCTACTTCGTCACCAGGCTCCCAATTCGCTAATTTTGGAGCCTCAACTGCCGAAAGTCTCCGGCCGCGTCCGCGAATATTCCCGTTTTGCGGAGACTTTGGCCAGAGGCTTGGTTCGATATGCACTACTGGGGCCGCCATCCATTCCCTTCGACCGTAGTCTCGGGCCAGTTGTTGGCGAAACCGGGAGTTTCTAATCGAGCACTGCGTGAAGATGCTGGCAGTCGGCTCTGGTGCTAAGCTCGGAGGAAGGACCGATGGCGAAGAAGGCGGAGTTTGGAAGGTGCGTCCACTGCCTCAAGGACGGTGTCGAACTAGGGATGGCACCGAAATGCTTGGTACGACGGCTAAAAACAGGGTCTGTCAATGAGCCATGGCCTTGAGCTACCAACAAAACGACCGACACCTGACCCCTTCTCGCGTATGAGCCACCGATGCGAACTCTAGGTGAAGGCCCCGGATTGCGCCGGGGCCCTTGCTCTCGAAGGGTACATCCGCCTCCGAAAACAATGTCAATATCTGCTACCGCCTTTCGGCGCAGCCATGGTGTCGCCGCCGGAACCAGCATTGTCTTGAGCCGATGGATCCGCCACGCCGCCTTTGTTGGCTCCGCTGCGCGTGGTCGACCCAGTGGTCGTACCCTTTTGCGTTTTCTTGCCGGTAGCACCCGGACTGATGGTTCCATCATTGGTCGCGCCGGGGGCAGGTTGGCTTTGAGCGGACGCAACGAGCGTCGAGCCGAAGAGCGACGTAATGACAAGAGCAGAGATTGCAACTTTGTTGGATCGCATGAAGAAGGTCTCCCCAAGGTAGCGGTGCGGGTCCGAACCTTTTGGCAGACGATTTCGTTTTGAAGCTGGCGACATTGTGCAAATTTTATTTTTCCGAAAAAATGTTTCGTGATTTTTGTCCAGCACTTTTCCAAACATCCGTCACGTTCACGACATGGGAATTAGCGCAAAGCCCCTCTCAAAAAGGCAACTGCCTATGGGAATACACAGTGTCGGTAGTTCCGACACGATGCATGTGTCACGAATTGCACCTTGCCGAATTCACGGCAATAGCGGAATCAGCACGAAGCCGGCGGCCGGTGCCCAGCTTGCAATTCGTAATATTCGGGCATCGAGATGGCTGTTGTGCGGGAATCGGATCGACTGCCGAGGAAAAATACCCCGCCCGCTCCGTCCGTCCCCTCTCTTCGATCACAGAAGCGGTCGAGAAAGCGTATCCAGCACAACATCAGCGGGATGGCTTGCGAGAATTTCTCACCCGCACCCAGAGCGCGCAGCAAGTAGCGGATTGACCAAAGCAGGACCGTCGCTGGTCCCGTTATCGGTCCGGCAAGCAACGCGGCGGCTCATCGATGCCGCTTTAGTTGCCGAGGGACGGCGCCTAGTTGTCGAACTGAGCTACTGAAAACCAGCGTCATTGACGTCTCGCAACGAGCAGGCACCAACGTTTCTACCAACACGCCTACAGCCAGCTTTGTAACATTCTGGCGAGAGAGAGGAGCACAGTAGTGGCTGACTGTTTCCCATGCTCGAGGTCCAATGTCGCCACTGCAACCATACCGACACGGTCGATCTTGCAGACGTCGTGTGGCCGCGATCGCGGCCGGTTCATTCCCTTCGTCGCGTCCTGTTCTGCGCGAAGTGCCATAAGCGGTCCGAAAGAAAGCGCCGGCCGGATCTGATAGCGCTGCGGGCCCGCAAGGATCCAGACCCGATATCACCTGCAGCGGCAATGAGGCGGTCCAAATGAAGCTGACATTGGTGCAGGACCAAGCCATCGCAGCGCGGATGGCGATGCCGGTGATCCTGACGACCGACGAAGAGCGCGACGTGTGGCTGCGCGCGCCATGGGATGAGGTCAAGGCACTCCCACGACCGCTTCCTAATGATGCTCTCAAGATCGTCGCGCGCGGCGCCGACAAAGAGGACACCATTGTCTGAGCCGGTGGACTGCTCTACTTGCCCTGGACCTTAAGGCCGTTTGGGCCAACGTTAATCTGAAGACCTTCCGGCTACTTCCTGTCCTGGTACAAATTGTAACTGAGCACTCCGACAACGACGACCAGCGCGCCGATAATCAAGAAGAGAAAATTGCGATTTGCGGGCATCAATAGCCTCCAGACATCCCTACATCGTCGATTAATTCCCGACGCTTAGTAGCGCAGTTTCCCGCGACGAAACGCCCTCGCGCCGTGGAGTTACGTTCCTTCAGATTCATCGGCTTCAGCCGCGCCGGCCACTTCCTCATGGCCCGCAGCCCAAAGCGAATGCTCCTGGCTCCCGTCTTGGTATGGATTGCCCTCGGCCGGTATATTTTCCCGTGCCGCGCGCTGGCCCTGTTCATATGGATCCGGATCAGTGCTCATGATTTGTTTCCCATTCGAGCCGAGTAGCTGATCGTAGTTGCCGGTTGCCTGACAAACAATGCCCCTTCCATCGCAGGTTCCGCAGGAAACCGTCGTTACTCAGCCCCGCTTGGTCAGCAGCAGACTGCCACGATGTTTGATCGCGACCTGCGCCGCTTTGGCAAAACGCTGCAAGAGCCATGGTAGCGTGATTTCCAGCCGGGCATGATCCTCGGCGACATCCAAATGACCGGACGCTGCCTGCCCCAGTGCGCGCACGCGAAAAACCAGGCGATCGCCCTCCCACTTTTCCTCATCGACTTGAAGTATCGGTATGCTGGCGGCCGCGCGCGTCAAGCCCGCCCTGAGGCGTCGCTTAGCCTCTTCACGACCAACGCGATGGGGAATTGAAACGATAAGAGGGGCGGACATCTTAGAAACCCTCGGCGTGTGGGATTTCCATTGCATCACCGCCGGCGCGCAAACATGATCCCAATCAGAAAAGCGATGGCTAGTGCGCCCAGAGGTGCCTCGCGGGTCAACCGGGCGATCTGATTGAGTGTACCACTAGGTCGCCGACTATCCTCGATAGCCCCCGCGATACTGTGAGTTGTCGTCTGAACTGCTTCGGTCACGTTGAGTACCGCGTCCGTGGCCTTGTCCAAACTCGACCGAGGGTCGTTTCCGTCCGTTGCCATCCGCATCTCCACCAGCGATCATCTTCAATGGTTGCCGCGGTCGGTGGTTCCTCCGCCGGCCGCACCGAGAAGCAGGCGGGTGGCCGCAAAACGAAAAGGCCCCGCTCCGGCGGGGCCTTCGTGCATCAGACGGGATTAGTCCCCGGCCTTCCTGCTTACGCCTTGGCCGCCCGGGCGCGACTTATCGACGCCGCCGCCATCCATCCGCGGCCCCGAGGGACCTGTGGATGACCCCATGGTCATTTCGTGCATGTGGTGATGATGGTGATGGTGTCTGGCGAAGGCCATAGAGCTTGTCGACAGAGCAACCACCGCTGCAAGGGTAATCGTACGAATCTTCATCGTGTTCCTCCTGATAAACGCCGGAAATGGCATTTGTTTCATCGAGGGGCAAACGAACGAGCTCGGTGCGGGTTCCGTATCCTACAACCGCTCAAGCCTTGCGCGTTCAGGCCATCTGCGATGCCCCTATTCGTTAGTTTTTTGTGAAGTGTTGATGAACTGAGCAATATTGACCAGCGGACTCAGTTTGCGGCGCGGCATGATGGCCTATCACCGCTCCTGTACGGCATACACCGGTGACTGAGAGTTCTGTAACGCTCCCGCCCAACATAGGGATGCATCACATGACCTACTACCGCGCATACATCATTGGCGAGGACCGCCATTTCTTCAAAGCCTTTCCACTGGACTGCCCCAACGACGGCGACGCGATCGAAAAGGCCAAGAACTTAGTCGAAGTCGACAACGTTGAGCTTTGGGATCACGACCGCAAGGTGGCGTCATTCAAGCCCATGTGTGAAACGTCTAGCCGTGCGGTCACTCACAAAATTCGCGATGGTCAAATGATTCCAAGGCCCGCGGACTAAGGCCGCCTCTCAGGCAAAGCGCGCCTGAGACATTCTGGGAAAGACGCAACCATGATCAACCAAGTTTTTTGGTACACCGGGCTGGCGGTTTGGGCTTGGCTTTCGATCCTTTGCTTGTTGGCGATCCCAGTGGGACTCCATTATTGGTCGGTGAGGAAACGCGCACACTTAGTCAGGTAACGAGGTGACGAACGTTTGTCGTAAAGGCAGTGTCGCAGTAGCCGCGCGAGGCCTTAGAAGGCGAGGGGAAAATAGGTTGTCCGACGAGCCTTTTGAGGTCGCAGATTCGTCGGGGCTTACCGACGCCGACTGGTCCGAAATTGGCGAGCTTAAGCAGGCCTACAAGAAAGGCGGCGTGGAAGCCCTGAAGAAGGCGATGGACGTCCTGATCGGCAAGGATCCGATTCGCTTCGCCGTAGTCGCCCGCGCGTTTTTCCCGGACATGTTTCGCCAGGCCATAAAGGACGCCATGGCCGCGGCGGCCATTACTGAAGAGGACCTGCGAGAGTTCGCGCGAAAGCGGGAAAGTCCGGCTCCCGATCAATAGCCCAAGACGCTTTAACGCATCCGGGCCCCAACGCGCGCCATCGTAAGCTTGGCTTGTCTGTGTCGGATCGGTCGATCAGTTTGGCAATATGGGCACAGTCGGCGGCGCGTCGTTCACTTCTAACCGCGACAACGCATCGTCGATATTCTTGAGCTCTCGCTCAATTGCAGCGACGTGTTCGACATTGCCTTCTTGCCGGTGGGCGAGCAGCTTCCGCTTACGTTCAAGAAGTTTGGCAGCCTCCCGTTGATCAGCACGCATCATGGGAACTCCTTGGGATCGGCCTTTCCAGATAAAGGCCCTCAAGGCCGGGACGTTCCATCAGCCGACCGTGGTCACAATCAAAAGTCGGACATCGAAAACGAGAGAAGCTGGCTTCGCCGTAGTAACTACGGTGGGACTCATGTGCACGAGTGCACAGACCTCTCAGGGGCATTCGGTTAGCTTTGCGCATTGCACCTTAAATCGATATTGGCGATCCGCCCGGCCTGGTGCCCGGCTTTTCGTTGCGCCGGCTTGCCGACGAGGTTGAGCAAGAAGTCTAGCGCGGCCGAGTGAGGTTGGTGCGCAAGGAACCAAAACGCATCACCAGAATTTTAATGGGGCCATGTCGCTCAATGCCAAGAGATACCGATACTACCTAGAAGATGCGCGACACCGCGCGGATCGGGCTGTAGATCCTGCCGAAAAGGAAGCGTGGCTTCAGATGGCCGAACGCTGGTTACGGCTCTTAGCTCTGGCAGACCCGCAGACGGTCGCTGTCTCGGCAACCAATCGTGGCATGCAACGCTTGATACAAGACTAGCCCTAGCGGCTTCCCTCCGCGCCCCATCGACTCAAAAATGAAAGAGGCCGCCGAGTGAGCCGGCCTGACCGTCACTTGTTGGCCGGATGTTCTAGCGAAGGCTTGGAATACACGGGCACCGTGCCAATCTCACGACCTTGATCGTTGATTATAGCAACGCGGCGCTCAGGATCGTCTTTAGGCGTATCGAGTGAAACGCCTATGGCGAGTACCGCCGCTCTAACGATTGCATCAATGTCATCGTCGCAAACGAATCCTGACTTATCAAAAAGCCGGTGGCCGTCTGCAACATCGAAAAAGTAGCGGGGCATTGGCTTATGTCGGCGCTCGCAATCCGCCCCGAAGCCAGCCTTGTGTTTTGCAGGATTTCATAGGGTCAGCCAGATCGGCGACAATCTGATGGATGTCTTTGCACTCTGGGCACTCAAAGGTGTGGATATGGAAGCCCCAACGGCCGGGAGTGACCCGCGCCAGCATCGTTGTTGTTTTGCAGATTGGGCACAGTGGTCGGACATGGAAGGACATGTTTGCGCGCCTCGATCGGGCGGGAGCACAACACTCTCAGTCACCGGATGGATGCCGTTACAGGTCCGGTGATGCAGTCATCATGCCGCATCGCAATACAGACGCCATGTTCAATTTTGCTCACTTCCACAAAGAAATTAACGATTGGTTTGTAGCCTCTACCTCGGCCTAGTTTGGAACGCTTGCCAGTTGACGATTTCGGCATATGAGCAGTATTGACCGGCAGGCCGAACGCCGAACATGCAAGGATGTACCGATCACCACCTTGTAGTGGCATCTACCGGTGACTGAGAGTCAGGTAATGCTCCCGCCTCATGCAGGGAAGCGCCGTGCCCTCGACCCAGCAATTCTTGACCGATATTGAGCGCCTTCGCTGCCGCCGTTGCCAAACGCGGATGATGCTAGAGCGCGTTTCATCGGGACCAATCGGTTTCGAACATCGGCTGTTCGAATGCCCCAAATGCGGTCACGTTGAGATCAGCATCATTGCATCTGACCCCTTAAAATCGACGGCAGCGGGTTGGCTTGCCGGTGAACTTGGAACGCCTAACTGAGGGCAACGCCATGCTGGACAAAACCAAGGTCCGCAATACACTCCTTGCGGTTCGCCAATGAAGCTCTCGGCGATTGAGCCAAGCAGCACCGGTCAAGACCTGCGAACATTTACGTGCCCAAATTGCAGTAGGGTTGAGCGGCACATTATCGATAGCGCGGTGACTGAGGCTTGGTTGCAGCCCAGGGCGTTCGGTGACGTGATGTACCGGCGCGAAGAATGTCTGGTCCACGCTTCGATCTGTCGTGAGAAGTCCCGTGCCTACCCGGCGCGTTCAGAACATTGGATCGACCGGGCGATCATATGGCATCAACGCGCGGTCCAAGCCGATCGCCGACACACGGTCAGCCACGAGATTAAGAACGGCAGATTGATACCCAAGCCCAAAGAGTAGTAAGGCCGCCTCAGTGGGCGGCCTCTTTCATGTTAGATGCGGTCGATTTCCGCCAATTGTCTAAGCAAATCGTCGTGTCGTTTCCGCTGTGTCGCCAGAGCAAGTTCAGAGTCAGCTATCAGCTGTCGATAACTCTCAAGCTTTCGTTCGAGGGTGTAACGCACAACCTCTGGGTCTAAGGGAGTCTTTAGCAGCGCAAGCATCGACGGACCGCGTTCGGCTTGGCGTGACTCGCTGGGGTGCTTTTCAACCGGCATCGCGTCGCCCTCAAATCTTGGGCGATAGATCAGCCCGATCAAATACCGGCGTCTTCTCAATCTTGCCCGGACCACCAGCGGGCGCATCTTCCGTCGCGTGTCGCAGCGCTTCAGTCTCGGCATCTAAGCCATCAACGGTTTCATTCGCCTGACTACCGGCGTCGTGCGGGCGTGCCGGAACTTGTTTGCCATCTTCGGGATCGTGGTCGCTCTCTGCCATTTAGCTCTCCTTGAGTGGAACCAATCCGCTCGCTTGCCCTGCGTTCCATCGACTCCCAACCCAACAATCGGCAACGGAAGCTCATGACGGATCATTCTGCCCGACCATCCTTAATCCTTGATTCCAGTTCTCGAACGCTTCGCAAATATCGCAGGCCTTCAATCGTAAGGGCTTTTTCGTCGGCTGCGAGCCTCTCGGCAAGATAGCTGATAACCTTTTCCCGCGTCGCTCTCTCTTCATCAGCGGTAAGGTTTACGATCATCCCGTAGGTTTTCATTACGCGGTCGACTGCTGCTGCCTGCTGCATCGTATTCGGTCGCTAACGGGAGGAAAGCGGACGTCGTCCGAGCAGTTCAATTTGGTCGAGATTGACCCATAGCCGACCAAAGCCCTCATTTTGAGTCGCCGTGGTCAGAGGCGGTTAGTCATTGTCTGATACCAATTGGAAAGAGCTTATTGCTTGATCAAGCAATCCGATGGCACACTGGAGAGATGAGGTCCGAGACCGCACTGCTCCCCAAGCGACAAGGCTATCCGCTTCGTCCATCGACGCTAGAGGATGCGCTTAAGCGAGCCGGTGTTTCAATTGACGTCCATCTCATTCGACAGGGGGGTACGCTATTTGACGCGCATTTTTGGCCGCCCAATCCCGATGCTCCCTATGAACGCCTTTACATTCGTGTCGGTTCGGTACCGGTAGAACAAGTGGGCGCTATACGCCGCGAGTTTGAGGCGACGACAATTCCTATGCTGGTAAAATGGATTGCGAGCATTCTAGCGCAGGACCCAAAATCACCTATTCGGCGCGAAAAGCAGATGCTCGACCTCCGGGTGCGTTAGTCTAATGCCCGTAATTGGCACGAACCGGACCAACCGGGTCGGTGCGTCGATGTCTGTTGATAGGGGAAGACCGGAAGTTAACGACGCGCTTTCAAACTGACGCGAATGACCCAGCCTGTGTGAAAACTGCCTTCAATGATATGATTCTCCTGCGATTTGGCTGGAGGATTCGATGACGCGCTTTGTCGTTGGCGACGACCGCAGTCAGAGCACGTTGTTTCCCGAGCGGCTAGA
>Ga0208193_1000956_pt1 | contig 13330 bp, 14 predicted proteins | sample June2015DPH_17_2_FD_184716 | JGI IMG/M metagenome (GOLD analysis project Ga0208193, IMG submission 184716) | Peatland microbial communities from SPRUCE experiment site at the Marcell Experimental Forest, Minnesota, USA - June2015DPH_17_10... | ecosystem: Environmental > Terrestrial > Soil >...
GCCTCGATGAGGCGCTCGCCAGCTACAACCAAGCCATTGCGATTCAGCCCGATTATCACGACGCCTGGTTGAATCGCGGCAATCTGCTCGTCAGGCTCAGGCAATGGGATGGTGCGTTGGCCAGTTACAACCGCGCCATCGTGATCAAGGCGGAGTCCGCCGTGGCCCATGCCAATCGCGGCAATGTGCTCAAGGAGCTCAACCGATTGGATGAGGCTCGGGCGAGCTACGATCGCGCCATTGCGATTCAGCCCGACTATCCCGAGGCCCATACCAATCGTGCGGTCGCCTCATTGCTGGCTGGCGAGTTCGAGTGCGGCTGGACCGACTTCGAGTGGCGCTGGAAGATCAAGTACACCGCGAACGGCCGGGAAAAACACAGAAATTTCCGGCAGCCGCTCTGGCTGGGTCAGGAATCCTTGGCCGGCAAGACCATCCTGCTGCATAGCGAGCAGGGACTGGGCGATACCTTACAGTTTTGCCGGTATGTGCCGCTGGTTGCGGACCTGGGTGCCAAGGTCGTTTTGGAAGTTCAGAAGCCGTTATTGGGCTTGCTCGCCGGCTTGGAAGGTGTGTCGCAGTCGGTGAGCGCAGAGGTGGGCCAAGGGGCGGGCAAGCGGAGCGCCGCACCCGAGACCGATTATCACTGCCCGCTGTTGAGCTTGCCGCTGGCGTTCAAGACCCGCCTCGATACCATTCCCTCGCCGGCACGGTATTTACGCGGCGGGGCAGACAAGGTCGCGCACTGGCAGGCGAAGCTCGGAGCTGCGTCGACGCCGCGCATCGGGTTGGCGTGGAGCGGGGGCACCCATCGCCCGGACGATAACCGCAGGATTTCGCTCGCCGACTTGATCCGGTATCTGCCGCAGGGATTTGAATACGTCAGCTTGCAGAAGGAGCTGCCTGAATCCGAGCGGCAAACTCTGCGATCGCATCCCGCCGTCCTGGATTTTGCCGATGACTTGAACTTCGACAATACAGCTGCCCTGTGCGAATGCCTGGATCTGGTGATCACCATCGATACCAGTGTCGCGCACTTGAGCGGCGCGCTGGGCCAGAAGACATGGATCCTGCTGGCATTCAATCCGGATTGGCGCTGGTTGCTCGGGCGAACCGACAGTCCGTGGTATCGCTCCGCGACCCTGTACCGGCAGGAGAGCGTCGGGGATTGGAACGGCGTGCTCTCTCGAGTGGCCGCGGACTTGCAGCGAACTTTCGCCTCGACTTGAATCGCACGGGACGCCGCGAAGCCGTGGCCGCGCCGCCGCCCAAGCTCGATAGCCGCCATGAAGGCACCGTGGACGCGTTGGTGCAGCTCGGGCTTGCGCTGCACCAGCAAGGCCGGCTCGTTGAAGCCCGGGACTTTTACCGGCAGGCGCTGCAGCGGCAACCGCGGCATTTCAGCGCAATGCATCTTCTCGGCGTGCTGGCCGCTCAATCGAAGGAGCCGCAACGCGCCGTCGAATTGATCGGCGAGGCGCTGTCGATCGATGCGCGCAGCGCTCCGGCCCACAACAACTACGGCAACGCGCTGCGCGAGCTGGGCCGTTATGAGGCGGCCATCCGCAGCTTCGATACGGCGATACAGCTCCATCCCGGCTACGCGGAGGCGTACTGCAACCGGGGCCTGGTGCTCGCCGAACTCAAACGGCACGACGCGGCGATCCAGAACTTCGGCCAGGCGCTCGTGCTCAGGCCACGTTCCGCGGAAATCCATATGAGCCGCGGCAATTCGTTGCGCGAATTGGGGCAGTACGAGGCGGCCGTTGCCAGCTACGAGCAAGCGATTGCATTGAAGCCCGACTACCCGGAGGCGCACGCCGCGCGCGGCATCGCGCTGTTCGGCCTCAGGCGCTACGACGAGGCCCTGGCCGGCTACGATGCGGCGCTGGCGTTAAAGCCGGACCTCAAGAATATGGACGGCCTGCGCCTCTACACGAAGCTGCAGATTTGCGATTGGAGCGGGTTGGATGCCGAGGTTGCCCGGCTCACAGCAAAAATTGCGCGCGGCGAAGCAGCGACCTTCCCGCTATGCGCGATGACGCTGTCGGATTCCGCCGCGCTGCATCGCAGGGCCGCGGAACTCTGGGTGCGGCAGGAATTCCCGCGCAATCCCGCACTCGCCGAGATTCCGCGGTACACCGGCCACGAGCGGATCCGGATCGGATATTTTTCCGCGGACTTTCGCGAACACGCCGTGTCGAGCCTGATCGCGGGATTGTTCGAGAGTCACGACCGGTCTCGATTCGAACTCACGGCGTTTTCACTGGGGCGAGAGGTCCGTGACGGCATGAGAGCGCGGATCGAAAAGGCGTTCGACCGATTCGTCGACGCGCAGACCATGTCCGACCCCGAGATCGTGCAGCTTGCGAGGCGCTTGGAAATCGACATCGCAGTGGACCTCGGAGGCTATTCCGAGGCTGCTAGACCGGCGATCTTCGCGATGCGCGCAGCGCCGCTGCAAGTCGGCTACCTGGGATATCCCGGCACGTCTGGCTCGGACTGCATCGATTACCTGGCGGCGGATTTGACGCTGATACCGCCCGAAGAGCAGCGTCACTACAGCGAGAAGATCATTTATCTGCCCGACAGCTACCAGGTCAACGATCGGGCCCGCAGCATCTCCGATACGAAGTTCACCCGCGCGGAATTCGGGCTGCCGCCGGCAGGCTTCGTGTTCTGCTGCTTCAATAACAGCTACAAGATCGTTCCCGCCTGCTTCCATGCCTGGATGCGCATTTTGACCCGTGTGCCGGACAGCGTGCTCTGGCTGTCGGACCTCAACCCGTTCGCGAAAAACAATCTGCGCCGGGAGGCTGAGCGCCGAGGCGTGAGCGCCGAGCGGCTGGTGTTCGCCCAACGCATGCCCTCATCGCCCGACCATCTGGCGAGGCAACGACTGGCGGACTTGTTTCTGGATACGCTGCCCTACAATGCCCATACCACGGCGAGCGACGCGCTGTGGGCGGGTCTGCCGGTACTGACTTGCATTGGCAACGCGTTTCCGGGCCGCGTGGCCGCGAGCTTGTTGCGCGCTATCCAGCTGCCCGAGCTCATTGCGCAAACTCCATCGCAGTACGAAGATCTGGCCGTTGAGATGGCCAACGACACCGGCCGGCTCGGGGACATTCGGCTGCGGCTCGCAGACAATCGGACGAGAGCACCATTGTTCGACACACAGCGCTTTACGACGCATCTCGAAGCGGCTTACCGGGAGATCCATGCACGCAAACAGGCGGGTATGCCGGCCGGCCATTGGTATCCCAATGACCCTTGTTACCCCCATCATCCCGACTGAGCCGGACCATCGGCATGCCAATTTCGAATACCTGCCCGAACAGCAGCGCCAAACCAAGGTGAATCGACGCTGGACGCGCGTCATTGAGAATTGGGCGAGATTCAAATTGAAGTGGGGGCTGCCGGTGTCGCTGCCCTATGACAGCTTCGGAACTCTATCGTGGGACGAGCCGGCGGCGGCGCCATTCGATGAGCTGCGCCATGTCAGCGCGCCGGGGACTACTCGCGTTATGTGATCTTGGGTGCAACTCTTTGCCCGGGCATCGCGCTCATTTCCATACCTCCAAATTAAATCTCTTCGTCATCCTGCCTTTCGCATAGTTGCTCCGACCTCCAGCGCCTTCAGCACATGCTTTGGGTCATTCGTAATGGCGCGAATTAGCGCCTTCGCCGGCCCGGTCGGTTCACGCCTTCCTTGCTCCCAATTACGCAGCGTCGATAAATCAACCTGTATGAGGGCCGCAAATTTCTCTTGAGTCAATCCCGCTTTTGCACGCAGTACCTTAATCGACTGCGCGTCCACCCTGGTTACCCTGGCAGGCTTACGTGTGCCGGCGATGATCTCATTGTGCTGTTGCATGCTCTCTACCAAATCGGCAAACAATTTTTTGTCCATCGTGCCTCCTACCAATTTTCGTTGAGTTTCTTCAGAGCCTTTTTCTCGGCGGCATTCAAATCGTCTTTGATGCCTTTCTTGTAGATCGCGATCAAACGAATCTGTGCCGCCGCTGTGACATAGAAATAAATTACCCGCACGCCCCCGCTCTTTCCTTTGCCTTTGATCGCCCAGCGAACTTTGCGTAGTCCGCCGGTTTCTTGAATCACGGCGCCTGCTTTGGGATTCGAGAACAAAAAGCCTTGAAACAGCGCGAACTCATCATCATTCAGCAACGCATCGACTTGCTTTTCAAAGATCTGCGATTCGATGAATTCCATGGACCAATTGTACGCCAATGGCGTACACGAGTATGTGCGTTATCGGGCTGGTCACGGCAAGCGATCTTTTTATTAACAAAGACAATGGGTTAGGCCGGCTGTAAGGTAAACGATCGGCCAACCCGCCTCTTTAGAAGGGCACCAACCCAAAGCTTCCAATTGGGAATAGATCTGCACCGCCACCTTCTCCTCCGAGAAGGTAGCCTATTTTGATGGGCCAGGTCGGGCCGGTTAATTCGATCCTGTCATGGAACTTGCTGCATCAGATCCTGATAGGAAGGATTTTGCAGCGTGACTTGATCGCCGGGATTCAACTCCACGCCTTCCGCCGTGCCGACATATTGCTGGCTGTGAGGCGCGAGCTCGATTCGCAGGTTCGATGAACTGTGCGTGCTGGAATTGACGATGCTGACCTGAATCGATACCGGGCTCTCCGATAAACTCACCATGCTGGCTTCAGTCGTGTTGTGGCGGTGATTGTGGCCGATGCTCAGGGCGACCGGCATCGCGGGAAGAGCCGGCGCGGCCGGCGTCTGAACGGCCGGCGAACCGGCGGCCGATGCTTGGATGCCAACTGGTGCCGTCGATGGTTCGCGGTGCCCCCCGGGCGGCCGGGATCGAATGGGGGCCGGCGTCATCGCCGGTACCGGTGTTATTGTCGATTCGGGTGTCGATTCGCGCGCCGACGGTTGTTGCGGCCTGCGGTTCCACATGACTGCGAAACTCAAGCAAAACGTGACGGCCATCGTGACGACGATGGAGAGGGTTTGAGAATTTCGCATTCGTGCGCATCCTGAATTGGATCGGCTCCGAAGGGCTGCCGGCGCCGTAGAAGCGTACGCAAGAGATGAGAACGTTTTGTGACATCGGGAGGCGATGCTGCCAGCCGAATTACACTGATCCTGCCGATGGCAGGCGCTGAACCCGGATGCTTCCCGCACAGTAGTTAAAGTCGATGACGGAAGTATTACACCTAGCCTGAACCGACCAGAAACTGCTGGAGAGCCGCGAGAATCCCGGACCGCGGCGCGCGGGGCAGGATGCGGTGCCGGATGGAATAGTCGGCGATGAACATCAGGGCAATGAGTCCGTAGGTCGCGAAGTTTACGAACAGCGACCAAACACTCAGCGGCACGGCAAAGAATAAAATCGCGACGGCCGCCGCGATGAGCAGATAAAAGGCCGTCCATGCCGCGGTGGCGCGCCGGGTGTAAATGATTTCTTCCGGCACCAGCGGGCCGTGGAGTTTGTCGGCCAATTGCGTGCAGAGGGGTGTCCGTCCCGGCATCAGGGTTCGCCCAAAGCTGAATGCCAGCAATCCATAGGCGGCACATTGCTGCGCGAGATCGGCCCACTCGTAATTGCCTTCGAGAGCAGACCAGTAGCGATACAGCGCGGCCCCCACCGTCACGATGACGAGCGTGGCGATGAGCGGGCGCGTCCAGCGCCACACCAAGACGAGACCGATCAGGAGAACGGGTCCCAGCGAAAGGCTGACTCCAAGGCCTTTGGCTTCGGGCGTGGAATTACTGTAATAGGACAACGCCGCATAGCCGATAAGAAGAGCGGCCACTACAATGAGCCCTCGCCGGCCCGGCCGTCCGTCAGCCGGGGTTTCGGACGCCGGCGCTTGCTGCTGCTCAGGCGATTCGTGGGATGTAGGCGACACTTTATTCTCAGATTGTTTGTCCGCGCGCGGAGTCTAGCGGCGGCAACAAGAAATTCCACCGGCGCCCTCTTCGAATTTCACGGCATGGTCGTCGCACTCGCCGCCATCGCCGGCCGACTCGCCGTCGGCGCTTCGACAAGGCGGCGAAGAATGCCAACCGCTTCATTACACGCCGATGACAGCGTGCCTGCCTCGATTCTCGGCGGCCACCCCGGAATGAGTTGGATTTTGTCGCGGGTTCACCGCGCAAATCGCTGATATTACGCGTCATTTTGTATGTCTCTTGTGCGCTGCAACGTAATATCTTCACGACACCAGATATGTGAAATCCGTCACAGAAGTGCCATTCGCACGACACACTCTTCACCTACGATTGCGCGTGCTCGGTCCTACAAGTGATTTCTCGAGGGAGGCTCGGTGGTCGATCAAAAAAAACAGGCGGTGTCGATACGGCTCGGCGAGAGCGACATTCGAAACATCAAGCGGATCGCGCAGCGCCTCGGGGTGCGGGACTCGGACATCATTCGCTTTGCGATCAAATCAACCCTGAGCCGGATCGCTCCGCTCTGCGATGCCGCGATTCGCGGACGCAATCTGGTGCCGGTACTGGTGGAGTCCGGCGATGAATTGATCCGCTACTTCGAGCTGGATGCTTTCCGTCTCGAAAGCATCATCAACGAAAACGTCGAAGAGGGACGCCAGGTGGAGCGCGACGACATTGCGCTGCTCGCCATGAGCGGCCTGCGCGAGCAGTACTTGGTGATGCGCATGAAGGACGGCAATGGCGGCTCTGCAGATCCCGAGCCGCAGAGGCACTCGTTGCGCGGCTACCTATACGACAAATACGTATATCGAAGCGGCGATAAACCGAACGGAGCCGCCGCGGGCACCAACGGTCACGAGCCCGACGTCAATCAAGCGGTGTTCGCCGACGCCGTACTCCGGCCGCAGATACGCCAGACCGTCTCCTAGCAAGGAATCACAAGGAATCAAGAGGTGACATCATGAACGTCAAAAAGCTTTTCGCCGCTTCGCTATTGGTTTCGAGCGCTTGGGCGGCGTCGTTCACCGCGGCCCATGCGAGCACCGTGCTGTACGACAGCGCCACCTTCGTCCAGGGAGAGCAGGCGGGTGTGCAGTCCTTCGACATCACGACGCCCGGCACCATCACCGTGACATTGACGGACATTGCCTGGCTGGATGTCGTTTCCGATCTGACGGCGTCGATTACGACGGCCAGCGGGGTGGTCGGAACGAGCACCGGCGCCGGCAGCGAATCGTTCAGCGTCGGCAGCGGTACCATATTCGCGCATTGGTTCGGCGACGCGTCCGGCGCGACCGGCCTCGGCGTGATCGGCATCGAGGTCGTATTCCAGGCGGCGAACGCCACGCCGGTGCCGCTGCCGGCCTCGCTGCTGCTGCTGCTGTCGGGTTTGGGAGTTTTGTTCGGCTGGCAGCGCCGGGAGGCTTTGCCGGCCGTCGCGGCCTAGTATCTCGTCAAAAAAGTCCTTCCACTCCTGCCGCGGAAGGACTTTACGACAGCGTTTACGATTTGGTGACATAAGCAACCGAAATGTATTCGGTTGCAATGAAACTCTCATATACGGCCCATACACTTCACGGCCCAGATTGGTTGAGGAGTCGAATGGTCGTGGCGCCGACGTACAAAAAGACCAAGTGGCTGCCGCTGATATTCCTGGCGTTTTGCGGGCATGGCTGGGCGGACGACCCGGCAGCGACGAGCGGGTACAAGCTGCAGCCGGGCGATATTCTGTCGGTGGACGTCTGGAAGGAAACGGATCTCAAGGATGAGATTCTGATTCGACCCGACGGCGGCATCTCCTTCCCGTTGGCGGGCGATGTGCAGGCCGCCGGGCACACCGTCGCCGAGTTGACCGCGATGCTCGAAACACGAATCCGAAAATTTGTGCCCGACGCCGTGGTGACCGTCAGCGTCAAGACCGCCAACGGCAATCGAGTCTACGTCATCGGCAAGGTGAACCACGCCGGTGATTTCCCACTGAACCGCCCGATCGACGTGATGCAGGCCATCAGCCTCGCCGGCGGGGCGACCCCGTTTGCGGACACGAACGGGATCCGCGTGCTGCGGCGGGATGGGGATCGCGAGACGGCCATTGCATTTCGCTATCGCGACGTCGAGCGGGGCCGAAAGCTTGAACAAAACATATTACTGCAAAGTGGTGACACGGTTGTCGTCCCATGACACGAGGCCGGTGGGCCTGCAGCTGCCTTGCGGCGGTTTCGATGTGCGTGGCTAGTTCCGCGAGAGCCGGGGTATGGGGCACGGACCCGGTGGTTGGCGTCGTCGGCGACTACGCCACGAATCCGGCGCTGCTCGACATACCGCACACCGCCGAGGGCAACGGCGCGCTGCTCCTCGATGCGCCGACGGACTATATCGGCGACGGCGTCGGGTTCTATGTCATTCCGAGCTTTCGCCTGAGCAGCAGCGAAGGCTATGCATCCCTGGCCTCGGATTACGAGCATCTGACGCTCAAGGGAGAATTGGATACGGAACGCAGCACGTTGACGGCTACGGCGGGTATCTACCAGGATTCCAGCTTGTACCAGGACTATCTGTCCAATGGTTCCGGCTACCTGTTCAATGGTTCCACAGGAGTCAAGCGCGATACCCTGACAGCTGACCTGAATTGGGACCGCAATCTGACCGAACGACTCGAATTCGACACCGACGTCAATTCGACGCAGGTGAAGTACGGTCAGGCTGCGGCGGGTGTCGGGACGCTGACCGACTACCGGGATACGAACATTGCACCGACGCTTTCCTGGCTTTCCGGCGAACGCAACAAATGGACCCTGTCGGCCAGTGTCGGGCGCTATAACTCGTTCGACGAGGCCTTCGAGTCGAGCGAAAGCCGCAGCGCGAACCTGCAAGCCGGGTTCGCGCGAAATTTGAACGAAATATGGTCCTTGACGGCCACCGCCGGCTATTCGAGGGCGCTGAATCGGCAGAACTTCGGCGAGGAGTTCTTGGTCATTGGCCCGGAGGGACAACCGGAGATAGCTGTCGTTCCGATCAGGGAGGAGTCCGCGCAGAACGGCGCGGTATATTCGGCCGATTTGAACCGCAAAGGCGAACGGCTGTCTTTCGATGTCATCGCATCACGCCAGCTCATGCCCACCGGCTATGCGTTCTTGTCGCAGCAAAACCTGGTCAAAGTGGCGGCCACTTACACCTATTCCGACCGCTGGTCCTTCAGCGCCGGGGCATATTACCAGCAGGCGAAAAATCCACAGCTGCAGGGCGGCATCATCACACAGACTCCCAAGTCCATCAGCCTCAGTTCAAGCTGGCGCTGGACGGAGTTCTGGACGGTCACATTCGCCGCGTCACGCATCACGGAACTGTTTCAGCCCCCCGGCTTGACCATTGCGTCGACCGAAGTGTCGATCAAGATATCCCGGCAATTCAACCACATAAAATTTTGACTGCGAATCATGGACATCCGGGAACAAAAACATCAACCTGATACCCGTGAGCGGCTGCTGGCGTACTGGCGCAGACGCGGAACTTTCTACGTCGTGGCCGGTGCGGCCGGCATCGTCGCGATATTGCTGGCCGTGTTCCTGCCGGCCACCTATCAAGCCGCGGCAACCATCCTGATCGAACAGCAGGAGATACCCCAGGAACTGGTCCGTTCGGTGATCACCTCATTTGCGGATCAGCGCGTACAGGTGATCAGCCAGCGGGTCATGACGACCCAGAATTTGTTGGGATTGATCGAGCGCTACAACCTCTATCCGGAGATCCGCGAAAAGCAGCCGCGGGAAGTCCTGCTCGCGAAGATGCGCGGCGACATCGGCATGCACATGATCAGCGCCGACGTCATCGACCCGCGCAGCGGCCGCCCGACCCAGGCGACGATCGCGTTCTCGGTGGCATATAAAAGTCATTCGCCGGAGCTGGCGCTGAAAGTCGCGAACGAGCTCACCACTCTTTATTTGAACGAGAACCTCACGTCGAGGACGCAGCTCTCGCAGCAAACGTCGGTATTCTTCACCGAGGAGGCCCAGCGGGAGTCGGCGCACATCGCCGAGTTGGACAAAAAGCTCGCCGCATTCAAGGAAAAGCACCAGGACGAGCTGCCCGACGTGACCCAGCTCAATATACAGACGGTGGAACGAACTGAGCTCGACGTGCGGGACGCGGAAAATCGGCTGGCTCAGCTCGATTCGCAGCGCGTGCTGCTCGAGGCCCAGCTTGCACAGATCAGCCCGAATACCCAGGTCTACTCCGACAGCGGCCAGCGCGTCTTCGGCGCCGAGGACAGGTTGAAGGATCTGAAGTCGAAGCTCGCGGACTACAGGGCTCGCTATGGGCCCGACCATCCGGATGTGATCAGCACCCAGCGCGAAGTCGACGGCCTGGTAAAGGAGGTCGCCGAAGAAGACGGCACCGCGGACCGGCTACGCCAGCTGTCCCAGGCGAAGGCCGAACTGGCGGCCGACCTGGACAAGTACTCGCCCGAGCATCCCGACGTGCTGCACTTGAAGCGCGAAGTGGAGCGTCTGCAGAAGGCCGTCGATGCGGACGCCAATGCCGGATTGGAGAAAACCAAACGGGGGCACGCGGACAACCCGGTGTACATTCAAGTCAAGGGCGAGCTCGATTCGCTGGCCGTCGAACGGGAAGGGGCGGTCAAGAAGCGCAACGAATTGCAGGCCAAGCTCGACGACTATGAAAAGCGCATGAATAAATCTCCGGAAGTGGAACGCGAGTTTCGCGAGATGTCGCGCGATCTGGAGAGCGCCCAATTCAAGTATCAGGAGATTCTTTCGAAGCAGACCGAAGTGCAGGTATCGCAGAATCTCGAGACGGAGCGCAAGGGCGAGAAATTCACATTGATCGAACCGCCCCAGCCGCCCGAAAAGCCGATCAGCCCGAATCGCCCCCTGGTCGTCGCCGTGGGTCTGCTGCTCGCCGTGGCCTTGGGAGTCGGAGCGGTCATACTGCGCGAATCTACCGACGCCTCGGTGCGCGGTCCGAGCGACATCCGGCAACTGCTCGAGGTGCCCGCGCTCGCGTCGATTCCCATCATCGTCACTGCCGCTGATCGCAAGCGCCGTCAACGCATGCTGCGCTATTCCTGGGGAGGCGGAGTCGGCGCCATGGTGCTGGCCGTGACGATGGTGCATCTGTTCGTGCGGCCGCTGGATATCGTGTGGCAGATTCTGCTGCGCAGATTCGGGATATAGATCGTGGATAGAATCCGTAAAGCCTTGGATCTTGCCCGCCTGGAACGCGCAGAGCCCGCGGACATTACGCGCGCCGACCGCGGTCCTGCGCCCGTGAGCGAGATCGCTGCCGAAACCCGGCCGGGCGGCGCCGTTCAGAGTCTCCCGAAGTCCATTGTGTACCATCGCACACGCGTGTTTACGCCGTCGGCGGCAGTGCTCGAGGCCAATCGTGTCGTGAGCCCGGGTTCCGCAGATCCCGCGGCGGCGGCGTTCCGCATGCTGCGTACGCAGGTTCTGCAGAGAATGGATGCGAACGGCTGGCGCTCGCTCGCCGTCTTCAGTCCGGGCGCGAACGACGGCAAGACCACCACCGCCATCAACCTGGCGATCAGCCTCGCCAACGACCGCCGCCACACGGTGATACTGGTCGATTTCGACTTCCGGCGCGCGACTCTCGCCGCCCGATGGGGGCTGTCGCCCGAATTCGGCGGCGACGACGCTCTGACCGGGACCGCCCCGGTGGAAGATTGCCTCTACCATCCCGAGGGCTTCGAACGGTTGGTACTGCTTCCGGCGCGCAGCACGTTCGCGAACTCCTCGGAGGTCATTGCCGGGCCCCGCAGCCGCGAACTCGTCCAGGAGCTGCGCAGCCGGTATCCCGAGCGCATCGTCGTATTCGATCTGCCGCCGGTACTGAACGCCGACGATGCGCTCGCGTTTGCGCCGCTCGTGGAATGTGGATTGGTCGTCGCCGCGGAGGGGCGCACGCGGCGCAACGATCTGCTGCGGACCATCGAACTGCTGCACAAGATTCCGCTGGTCGGCACGGTGCTGAACCGCGCCGCCGATGCGCCGGTCGGCTATTGAGGGGCGGCCATGTATGAGCGTCACTTTGGCTTCACCGCAAAACCGTTCGCGCTGACGCCGGATCCGGCATTTTTGTACCCGTCCCGCCAGCACGCGATGGCGCTCACCATGCTCGAATATGGCCTCGAGTCCCAGGCGGCGTTCTCCCTGCTGACCGGCGACATCGGATCGGGCAAGACCACCTTGGTGCGCAAGCTGTTGCGGCAGCTCGGCGACCAGGTGGCCGTCGGCCTGATCAGCAACACCCATGGCCGCTTCAAGTCGATTCATGGCTGGGCTCTGTCGGCGTTGGGTATCGCGCCCAAGGACGATTCCGACATCGCAATCTACGAGGCTTTGGTCGACTCGTTCGTGCGCGAATATGCCAAGGGCCGGCGCACTTTGCTGATTTTCGACGAGGCGCAAAACCTCTCGATCGAGGTGCTGGAGGAATTGCGCCTGTTGTCGAACGTCAACTCCGAAAAGGATCTGGTGCTGCAGATTCTCCTCGTGGGCCAGCCGGAGTTGCGGACCAAGCTGTCGCGCCCCGAATTGAAGCAATTTGCGCAACGGGTGTCGGTGGATTTCCACCTGCGCCCGCTCGATCGCCATGAAACTCACGCCTACATCGGCCACCGGATTCAGGTGGCCGGCGGCGATGCCGCGCTGTTCCTGCCCGAAGCCATCGAGTTCATGCACGCGCGGACAAATGGCGTGCCGCGGCTGCTGAATCAGCTCGGCGATTTTGCGTTGGTCTACGCCTTTGCCGACGGGCGCACCACGATCGATGCGGATCTGATTGCGCAGGTGGTGCGCGACCGCAGCGGCGGTCAGAGCTTGCCGACGTTTCCGGGTGTCGATCCTGCGGCCGGGATCACAAACGGCAGCGCGGCCTAGACAACGCGGCCGTGCTGCGCCATGTCCTGCTGACGGGCTTGGTGCTCATTGCCTGGCGGACGCACGCCGAGGGCTTGAGCGCCGATCGTCTTGGCGTCATTTACAACCGCGACGATCGCATGAGCACGGACGTTGCGCAATTCTACGCAGCGCAGCGGCATGTCCCTCTCAGCAACCTGATCGGCCTGTCGGTCCCCGCCCGGGCCACCATCGATCGCGATGAACTGAAGCGGCTGCGAAAAGAGATGCTGAACAATTTGCCCACCAACGTCCAGTCGCTGCTGTTGGTCTGGTCGCGGCCGTATGCGGTCGAATGCATGTCGGTGACCACCGCCTTCGCCGCCGGCTATCAGCCGGGCTTTTGTGAACCCGGCTGCGGGCGCACGACATTGAATCCCTTGTTCGATTCGGACGGCTGGCTGCCGGCGGATACCACGGGATGGCTGCCAGCCATGCTGTTGCCGA
>Ga0208193_1000957_pt1 | contig 13321 bp, 9 predicted proteins | sample June2015DPH_17_2_FD_184716 | JGI IMG/M metagenome (GOLD analysis project Ga0208193, IMG submission 184716) | Peatland microbial communities from SPRUCE experiment site at the Marcell Experimental Forest, Minnesota, USA - June2015DPH_17_10... | ecosystem: Environmental > Terrestrial > Soil >...
GCCGTGCCGTTTTTCGTACCCTCTCGAGCGGGCGATCCGGCCTTCCAACGATGGTTTGCCCGTTTCGAACGGCTCGGCGCGAGTCCGGCCAGCCTTACTGCATATATGCGCATGAACAGCCAGATTGATATCAGCGATATTCTCCCGACGATCCGCGTTCCCACCCTCGTTATCCACCGAACGCAAGATGTTACAATCAACGTGGAGGGCGGCCGATATCTGGCAAAGCATATTCCGGGCGCGCGCTATCTCGAACTGCCCGGAAGCGATCATCCACCGATGGCCGGTGATAACGCCGCCGAGATCGCCGATGCAATCCAGGAATTTCTGACAGGTGCACGAGCGCCGGTCCAAGTCGACCGGGTACTCGCTACCGTCCTCTTTACCGACATCGTTGGTTCTACCGAAAAGGCAGCGATGCTCGGCGATCGACGTTGGCGCGATCTCCTAGACAGGCATCATGCCACGATCCGGAGCAATCTCGTTCGATTTCGTGGCCATGAGATCAAAACGACCGGTGATGGCATTCTGGCCACCTTCGATGGTCCGGCACGCGGCGTTCGCTGCGCGTGGGCTATTACGGAAGAGATCAGGCCGCTCGGGATCGAAGTACGTGCCGGGCTTCATACCGGCGAGTGCGAAATGATGGGCGATGACGTCGGCGGCATTGCGGTCCATATCGGTGCGCGTGTCGCCTCGCTCGCCGGTGCCGGTGAGGTGCTGGTTTCGAGCACGGTCAGGGACCTGGTGGCTGGCTCAGGCTTGCGCTTCGGCGACCGCGGCAAGCAATCCCTCAAGGGTGTGCCTGGCGAATGGGGTATATTCGCGGTCGAACGGTAACGCACCCGGCAAGCCGGCTCGCTTCAAATCACCTGTAGGACGCGGGTTTCAACCGGTCGGATGCGAAAATCAGCGCCACTCGACCTTGGTGATCTCATAGGCCTTGGCCCCGCCGGGGGCCATGACCTCCACCGAGGCGCCTTTCTTCTTGCCGATCAGCGCACGCGCCAATGGCGAGGTGATGGATATCTTGCCCTTCTTGGCGTCGGCTTCGACCTCGCCGACGATCTGCCACACCGTCTTTTTTTCGGTGTCCTCGTCGATCAACGTAACGGTGGCGCCGAATTTGATGGTGTCGCCGGAGAGCTTCGAGATGTCGATGATGTCGGCGCGCGCAAGCTTGTCCTCAAGCTCGGCGATGCGGCCTTCATTGTGCGACTGTTCTTCTTTCGCGGCGTGATATTCCGCATTCTCCGAAAGGTCGCCATGCGAGCGTGCTTCCGCGATATGCTCGATGATACGCGGGCGATCGACCGACTGACGCTTCTTCAATTCGTCCCCGAGCGCGGCATAGCCGCCGGCCGTCATCGGAACCTTTTCCACCATCTTCTTCGTCCTTCAATCGCGCGGGGCGCGCCAGAAGCGGGCACGCGCGAAACGTCTTCCAGATCGAGCTTTCGCGGCCGAGACAGCCCGAAAAGCCCATTAAACCCCGGCTCCTCGAGAGGGCCGCTTCAAACATCGATTCGGGCGGAGAGTTCCAGCTAATCGGGGCTTCACTACCGATCATTTTGCAGGCGCTTTATGGCCCGCTAATGATCAGTTCTCGGAAAAGTAACTCTGCAAGGTGCGGACCTCAAGGTCTCCGCCCAGATAGGCGCGGATGCCCTGGGCAGCCGCCACGGCACCCGAAAGAGTGGTGTAATACGGCACTTTATGCAAGAGGGCTGCGCGGCGTAACGAACGACTATCGGCCAATGCCTGCGGCCCCTCGGTGGTGTTGAAGACGAGCTGGATGTCGCCGTTGGTAATGGCGTCGACGATATGCGGCCGGCCCTCCAGCACCTTGTTAACTTTCTCCGCGGGCACCCCATGATCACTGAGGAAGCGCTGCGTTCCCGACGTCGCCATCACCTTGAAACCAAGCGAGGATAACAGGCGGACCGCGTCCACGATGCGGGTCTTGTCGGTTTCGCGCACGGAGACGAACACGGTACCCCTGCGCGGCACGCGTGTACCGCCGCCGAGCTGGCTCTTGGCAAATGCGATCTCGAAGGTGCGGTCGATGCCCATCACCTCGCCGGTCGAGCGCATCTCCGGTCCCAACACGGTGTCGACGCCGGGGAAACGGGCAAAGGGAAATACCGATTCCTTGACGCCGACATGGTCAAGCTTGCGCTTCTTCAAATTAAAGTCAGCCAGCTTTTCGCCGGCCATCAGCCGTGCGGCGATCTTGGCCACCGGCGTGCCGATCACCTTGGCGACAAAGGGCACCGTGCGCGAGGCGCGCGGGTTGACTTCGAGCACATAGATTTCGCCGTCCTTGATGGCGTATTGCACGTTCATCAGCCCGACCACATCGAGCCCAAGCGCCAGCTCGCGGGTTTGCCGCTCCAGCTCGGTGATCATCTCGGCATTGAGCGAATGCGGCGGCAGCGAGCAGGCTGAGTCGCCGGAGTGAATGCCGGCTTCCTCGATATGCTCCATGATGCCGACGATGAAGGTATCCTTGCCGTCGGAGAGGCAATCGACGTCAACCTCGGTGGCGTCCGACAGGTAGCGGTCGAACAGCAAAGGATTGGTGCCGAGCACGGTGTTGATCTGGCCGGTCTTGTCGTTCGGGTAGCGCGCCTTGACGTCACCGGGCACGAGCTCGGGCAGGGTGCCGAGTAGATAGTCGCTGAGCTGGTTGTCCTCGCGGATGATCTGCATCGCGCGGCCGCCGAGCACGTAAGATGGCCGCACCACCAGCGGCAGGCCGAGATCGGCCGCAACCAGCCGCGCCTGCTCGACCGAATAGGCAATGCCGTTCTTGGGCTGCTTCAGCCGCAGCTTGTCGAGCACGCGCTTGAAGCGGTCGCGGTCTTCGGCGAGATCGATGGCGTCGGGCGAGGTGCCGAGGATCGGCACGCCGGCTTCTTCCAGCGCATGCGCGAGCTTCAGCGGGGTCTGTCCGCCGAACTGCACGATCACGCCGTGCAGGCGGCCGTTCTGTTTTTCGGTCTCGATGATTTCGAGGACATCTTCGGCGGTCAGGGGTTCGAAATACAACCGGTCGGCAGTGTCGTAGTCGGTCGAGACCGTCTCCGGATTGCAATTGATCATGATCGATTCGTAGCCGGCGTCGTGCAACGCGAAACAGGCGTGGCAGCAGCAATAGTCGAACTCGATACCCTGGCCGATCCGGTTGGGACCGCCGCCGAGAATGATGACCTTGTCCTTGGTCGACGGCGCGCTCTCGTCGGCCACTTGGCCGGCGAATGGAGCCTCGTAGGTCGAATACATGTAAGCCGTCGGTGAAGCGAACTCCGCGGCGCAGGTATCGATGCGCTTGAACACCGGACGCACGCCCAGCGCATGTCGGCGTGCCTTCACCTCGGCCTCGGTGGTGTTGGCGAGCACGGCCAGCCGCGCGTCGGAAAAGCCCATGGCTTTCAGCATGCGCAGGCCAAAGGCGTTTGGCGGCAGCCCGTCTTGCTTGACCTTGGCTTCCATGTCGACGATGGCGCGCATCTCGGCCAAAAACCACGGATCGATCTTGCAGGAGTTGAAGATCTCTTCATTGCTCCAGCCGAGCCGCATCGCCTGCGTCACCTGCAACAGGCGGTTCGGCGTCGGCGTGCCCAGCGCTGCCCGGATCGCGTTCTTGTCATCGTCGCGCCTCAGCCCTTCGATCTCGATCTCATCGAGCCCGGTGAGGCCGGTCTCGAGCCCGCGCAGCGCCTTTTGCAGGCTTTCCTGGAAGGTCCGGCCGATCGCCATCACTTCGCCGACCGACTTCATCGAGGTGGTCAGTGTGGTCGAGGCGCCGGGAAACTTTTCGAATGCAAAGCGCGGAATCTTGGTGACGACGTAATCGATCGTCGGCTCGAACGAAGCGGGCGTGGCGCCGCCGGTGATGTCGTTGGCGATTTCATCGAGCGTGTAGCCGACCGCGAGCTTGGCTGCGACCTTGGCGATCGGAAAGCCGGTGGCTTTTGATGCGAGCGCAGACGAGCGCGACACCCGCGGATTCATCTCGATCACGACCATCCGCCCGTCGGCCGGATTGACGCCGAACTGCACGTTGGAGCCGCCGGTCTCCACCCCGATCTCGCGCAGCACCGCGATCGAGGCGTCGCGCATGATCTGGTATTCCTTGTCGGTGAGCGTCAGTGCCGGCGCGACCGTGATCGAGTCGCCGGTGTGAACGCCCATCGGGTCGAGGTTCTCGATCGAGCAGACGATGATGCAATTGTCCTTTTTGTCGCGCACCACCTCCATCTCGAACTCTTTCCAGCCCAAGACGGATTCTTCGATCAAGACCTCGTTGGTCGGCGAGGCATCCAGGCCCCGCTCGATGATGTCGATGAACTCTTCCTTGTTGTAGGCGATGCCGCCGCCGGTGCCGCCCATGGTGAAGGAGGGGCGGATGATCGCGGGCAGGCCGATTTCCGACAGCGCCATCAGCGCCTCGGCGAGCGCCTGCTGCTGGTAGCGCTTGCGCCGCTCGTTCTCGCCGAGCGTCCACTGCCGTTCGAATTCCTCCAGCGCCTCGCCTGATAACTTCTCGTGGTCGGCGAGATATTTGTCGCGGTCGGACTTCTTCAAAGACGAGGCATTGGCGAGCCGCGACTTCGGCGTCTGCAGCCCGATCTTTTCCATGGCGTTGCGGAAGAGCTGACGATCTTCCGCCTTGTCGATCGCATCCGCGGTGGCGCCGATCATCTCGACGTCGAACTTGGCGAGCGTGCCCTGCCGGCGCAGCGACAGCGCGCAGTTCAGCGCGGTCTGCCCGCCCATGGTCGGCAACAGCGCAAAGCCGCCGGGAATGATGTGGCGTTCCTTCTCGATGATCTTGGCGACGATCTCGGGCGTGATAGGCTCGATATAAGTCGCGTCCGCCAGCTCCGGGTCGGTCATGATCGTCGCCGGATTGGAATTGACCAGGACGATGCGATAGCCCTCTTCCTTCAGCGTCTTCACCGCCTGCGTGCCCGAATAGTCGAACTCGCAGGCCTGGCCGATGACAATGGGCCCGGCGCCGATGATCAGGATGGTGGAGATGTCGGTTCTTTTGGGCATCAAGTCTCGCGAGGCAGCAGGAAAATAGGCACAAAAAAAGGGCGCGCATTCCGCGCGTCCCTTTAAACACTGCGTGAGGCAGGCCCTCGCGCGCAGGCGGTCTTTAGACCAGATTCCGCAGCCGCGAAACCCCCTAAAAAGGGCCATCAACCGGCATTTGGCGGTCTTTTGCTCTTCGGCGGGCGAGCGCTCGCGGATTGGGCCCGGCTTCGGCTCTACGGGCTTCGCCGAGGCCTTCGCTACAAGAGGGCTTGCCTGGCCGTAGCTCGCGAAGCGAGCGAAGGCTGGAGGCCCGGCCTGGATTTGAACCAGGATAAAGAGCAGTGCAATGCTCTCGCGTCGACGCTTTCCGCCACCGGGCCGCGTCCATCTTCTCCCAACGTTCGCTGCTCAGCCACTCATTGCCGCGGTTAACCCTACCGGGCCGTTAGAGCTCACGCGGCAAGGGAAGGCCGCGCGACAAAGGTCATCCGCCACGGATTGTGGCCGATATTGACCGCCATCCGCGAGGCGGTGAGTCCGTTTTTGCCCAGTTTGGCGATCATGTCGGCCTCGCTGTAGCGCTCAAGCCCGACGCGGCTGCGCAGTTGCCGGTAGTCCGACAACGCGGTCGAGATCAGCCCGACCAGCGCGTCGCGCAGAAAGCCGTCCCGAGCCGCAAAGCGCAGCAGCGCGATTACGTCGCTGATCATGCCGACTTCGGGTCGAAGCACGTCGCCGAGTACCAGCCGCCCGCCTGGTTTCAACAGCCGCCGGATGGTTACAAAGGCGGAATCCAGTTCTTCCGGCGTCATATATTGGGAAACCGAATTCATCACCGCGAGGTCGATGGAGTGCTCCGCCATCTTGCGCACGTCTTCCAGCGAACGCACCCGGATCCGGGTGTTGGGCGCAAACCGGGCGATCAGCCGGCCGCGCACGCCTGGCGCGGGCTCGGCCAGATACAATAGGCTGCAGGCTTCCGCGACGCTGGCCGCTGACAATGCCTCGCCGCAGGCGTAATCGAGCACCACCGCGTCCGGCGAGCCGATATAGCCAATAATGTCCCGCGCAATCAGCTGAAAATGCAGGTCGCGGTGCTGCTTGCTGGCATAAATCGTATGCGTGGAATCGTAATAATCGATCCAGTCGTCCATGACTTCTAGTGTCCCGGTTCTGACATTCGTATCCATCGGGGCGCCACTAAAGCGCGATTAGATTTGATTGAATCGTCATCGCGCTTTAGCTCTTTGATTGAGCATGATTTTTTCGGGAAAACCGCTGCACACTTTTCCGGATCATGCTCTAGCGTCCGAAAACGCTAAGGTTCCGGCTGAGGAACCGTCTCGCCCACGAGGCGTTAAATGGTCCGGTGACTGATGTCCATCGCCGCCGAGTCCGGCTGCTAGAATTCCCGGTTCGTAACAGGAGGGTTCTTCGTGAGTAAAGCCAGCAAAACCTCACCCGATCTCGATACCCCCAGCGACCTGCCAAAAGCCGCTGCCGACAAGATCTCGGCTGCCCTCAACGTGCTGTTGGCTGACGCCTTCGCTCTCTATCTGAAAACCAAGAATTTCCATTGGCATGTCAGTGGCCGACATTTCCACGATTATCACCTGATGCTCGACGAGCAGTCCGATGCGATCTTCGCCACCACCGATCAACTGGCGGAGCGGGCGCGCAAGATCGGGGGCGCCACACTGCGCTCGATCGGACAGGTTTCGAAATTGCAGACCATCAAGGACAACAATGAGACATTTGTGCCGCCGCGCGAGATGCTGCGCGAATTGATGGAAGACAACAAGCACATCGCCGCCGCGATGCGAAAGGCGCACAAGCTGTGCGACGATCACGAGGATTCCGGCACCGCCGGCCTGCTCGAGACCTTCATCGACGAGACCGAGCGGCGCACGTGGTTTCTGTTCGAGGCCTCACGCCAGGAAGGCAGCAACGCGGAGTAGTTCCGAGTCTATCGTGTCGTCCCGGCCAAGCGAGCGTTCCGCGAGCGCTGAGCTCCATTGCAGTTCGGTCGCCTTACATTCCTTTGGCGCCGGGCTCAGGAATCTCGAACACCAGGCATGTCGTGGTCGCATGTGCGAGCAGGCGCCCTTTGGCATCGGTGATGCGGGCTTCGGCCGTGGCCGCGCGGCGGCCGACATTAAGCACGCGGCCTTCGGAGCGCACCACGCCGGTGTCCTTGGTCATGCCACGGATGAAGCTGATCTTGAATTCGAGCGTGGTGTAGCCCGAGCCTGCCGGCAGCGTCGAGTGCACGCAAAGCCCCATCGCCGAATCCAGCAGCGTTGCGGCGTAACCGCCATGCACTGAGCCGATCGGGTTGTAGTGGCGAAAGCCGGGAATGCTGGAAAACGAAACCACGCCTGGTTCGACCGAATAATCGAACGGCTCGATGTTCTGCATGATTGGTGGCGCCGGCAGCTTGCCGGCAAACATGGCGCGGAGGAAATCGATTCCCGCCATCGAGGCCATCACCTCGGTCGGCGTCACGCCGTATTCGATTTTATGGGCGGGATTGTCGGTCATAAGGGTTTCCTGCAGCGATGTTTTACAATGATGATGATCATACAAAATGATAGAGATGCCGACAAGAAATACCGAAATCGTGTCCCGGACGCGGTGCAGCGCCTCTCCGGCGGTGCGCCGCAGAGCCGGGACCTAGCCATTTAATCGGTATCGGCTGGCCCCGGATCAGCAGCGCATTACGCCGCGCAGCCGCAGCGTACCGCGCAGCATCCGGGGAGCGCCGCCTTACGCCCGCTTCTTCTCGCGCATCAGATCGGCAAAGCGCTGGAACAGGTAATGCGAATCGCGCGGACCCGGCGAAGCTTCGGGGTGATACTGGACGGAGAAGACAGGTTTTCCTTCGAGCGCAATCCCGCAATTGGAGCCGTCGAACAGCGAGACATGGGTCTGTGTCGCGCCCTTGGGCAGCGTCGCCTGATCCACCGCGAAACCATGATTCATCGAGGTGATCTCGACCTTGCCGGTGGTCTCGTCCTTGACCGGGTGGTTGGCGCCGTGATGGCCCTGATGCATCTTCTTGGTCTTGGCGCCGACGGCCAGTCCCAGCATCTGATGGCCGAGGCAGATGCCAAACGTGGGCGTGCCGGAATTGATGACCTTCTGGATCACCGGCACGGCATATTTGCCGGTCTCGGCCGGATCGCCCGGACCGTTCGACAAAAACACGCCGTCCGGCTTCATGGCCAGAATGTCTTCGGCCGAGGTCGTCGCCGGCACCACCGTGATCTTGCAGCCGACGCCGGCGAGCAGGCGCAGGATGTTGCGCTTGATGCCGTAATCGACGGCGACCACGTTGAATTCAGCTTCAGTCTGGCGGCCAAATCCCTTGTCCCACGCCCAGGGCGTCTCATCCCAGGTGAAGCGCTGGGCGGACGTCACCATCGGCACGAGGTCCATGCCTTCGAGGCCCGGCCATTCCCGCGCCTCTTCCTTCAGCCCGTGCAGGTCGAACACGCCGTTTTTGGCATGCGCGATCACGGCGTTGGGCATGCCTTTGCTTCGGATCAGCGCGGTCAGCGCGCGGGTGTCGATGCCGGAGAGGCCGATGATGCCGCGCGCCTTCAGCCACTCGTCGAGATGGCGGGTGGCGCGGTAGTTCGAGGGATCTGATATCGCGGTGCGCAGGATCACCCCGCGCGCGCCCGGCGTCGCCGCCATGTTGACCGTCTCGATATCCTCGTCGTTGGTGCCGACATTGCCGATATGCGGGAAGGTAAAGGTAATGAGCTGGCCGGCATAGGAGGGATCGGTGAGGATCTCCTCATAGCCGGTCATGGCCGTGTTGAAACAGACCTCGCCGACGGCGTGGCCCTCGGCGCCGAGCCCAAAGCCTTCCAGCACCGTTCCATCGGCCAGCACGAGGAGCGCGGTCGGTTTGTGGTCCGGCCAGGCGGCAGCATTTTCTGATGTCGTCATGAGCCGTTTACATAGTCGTGCGCGGGCCCTGCGTCAAAGCCGGAACGGCCCGATTCACATGCGTTTTCGGCATATTTCAGGGGCGTTCGGGGCTAGTACCGCCGATCTGAAGTCCCTGCACCGCAAGCGGCGAGTTCGATCTGGGACTTCAGATCGATAAAGCGGTACTAGATTCAATATGTTTGCTAGTGCCCATGACTTTCCGAAGTTCGTGACGGTGGCCGCTGCGATGGAGCACGAACTTCGGAAAGTGGGCACTAGGCCGGTTGTCTCAATGGGGCGAACGGCCTAGATCAGCGCTGGAAGCCGAAATGAGGATGATTCCCATGCTGCGCGAGAACATCAACAACGCGGTCAAGGACGCGATGAGGGCCAAGGACGAGCGCAAGCTCTCCACGTTGCGGATGGTCAACTCGACCATCAAGAACGCGGATATTGCCGCGCGCGGGGAGGGCAAGCCGCCGCTGTCCGACGCCGACCTGCTGAGCGTGTTGCAGAAAATGATCAAGCAGCGCCAGGAATCGGTCGAGCTCTACGACAAGGGCGGCCGTGCCGAACTCGCCGCCCAGGAGCGCGAGGAGATCGCGGTCATCTCGGCCTACCTGCCGAAGCAGATGTCGGATGACGATGTGAAAGCCGCGATCGCCGCCGCCATCGCCGAGACGGGTGCGGCCGGCATGAAGGACATGGGCAAGGTGGTCGGCGCGCTAAAGGCGAAATTTGCCGGGCAGATGGATTTCGGCAAGGCCAGCGGGCTGGTGAAGGCCGCGCTGACGGGCTGATTTTTGCAGATGCATGTCGTCCCCGCCTTGTGCGAAATTGCGCACTGGCGCGGGGACCCATACGCCGCGGCGGTAGTAAAGTGGGCGAGCTGGTAGACGCTCTGCGCGATGACGGCTCCCTGTGGTTATGGGTCCCTGCTTTCGCAGGGACGACCCGATGCTCGCGATTGACCCGGAAGCTTCTTATGCTCACCGCGACCACCGATTACGACAAACTCTGCCGCGATTTTCGCTGGGAGATTCCGCCGCGTTTCAACATGGCGACCGCCTGCTGCGACCGTCATGCGGACGGAAGTGGAAGACCGGCGGTAATCTATGTCGACGAGGACGGCACCTCGCGCCGCACGTCTTTCGATGAACTCGCCGATATGTCGCGCCGCTTCGCCAATGTGCTGAAGGCCGATGGTCTGGTGCGCGGCGACCGCGTCGCGTTGTTCCTGTCGCAATCGCTGGAATTGCCGCTCGCGCATCTTTCGGCATTTCGCGCCGGCATGGTGTCGATCCCGCTGTTTGCGCTGTTCGGCGAAAACGCGCTGGAATTCCGTCTCGCCAATTCCGGCGCGAAGACCATCGTCACCGACGCGGCCGGCTGGGAGAAGCTGAAGACAATTCGCGCAAAGCTTCCCGAGTTGCAAAACGTCTATCTCGTCGGAGGCGAGGCGTCGGCAGGGACGAAACCGTTCTGGCCCGCGCTGGAAGCGGCATCGCCCGACTTTGCCACTGTTGATACCGCGGCCGACGATCCCGCCATGATCATCTACACCTCGGGTACGACGGGTAACCCGAAAGGCGCGCTGCACGCCCATCGCGTGCTGCTTGGCCATTTGCCCAATGTCGAGATGATCCACGATTTCTTCCCTAAAGCGGGCGATGTGATGTGGACGCCGGCCGACTGGGCCTGGATCGGCGCCTTGTTCGACGTGCTGTTTCCGGCGCTCTATCACGGCGTGCCGGTGGTCGGGCATCGCGCGAAAAAGTTTGATCCCCATGCGGCGATGCAGTTGATGGCCGATCACGCCGTGCGCAACGTGTTCCTGCCGCCGACGGCGCTGAAGCTGATGCGCCAGGCCGAGGTGAAACATCCTGGCGTCAAGCTGCGCAGCATCTTCTCGGGCGGCGAAGCGCTTGGCGCGGAGCTGTTGGACTGGGTGCGCTCGACCTTCGGCATCGAAGTCCATGAAGGGTACGGCCAGACCGAATGCAATCTGGCCGTAGGCAACAACGCAAAGCTGTTTCCGATCCGGCCGGGTTCGATGGGCAAGGCGACGCCGGGATTCGACGTACGTGTCATCGACGACAAGGGAAACGAATTGCCGCGGGGAGAGCGCGGTATCATCGGCGTTCGCCAGCCCAACCCCGTCACCATGATCGAATACTGGAAGAACCCGGAGGCCACGCAAAAGAAATTCGCCGGCAAGTTTTTGCTGACCGGCGATCTCGGACGGCAGGATGAGGACGGCTACTTCTGGTATCTCAGCCGCGAGGACGACGTGATCACGACGGCCGGCTATCGCGTCGGCCCGTCCGAGATCGAGGATTGTCTCTTGAAACATCCGGCGGTGGCGATGTCGGCGGTGGTCGGCATTCCCGATCCCGTCCGCACCGAATCGATCAAGGCGTGGATCGTGCTGCGGCCGGGATTTGCGGCGAGCGAAGCGCTTGCGCGCGAGATCCAGGATTTCGTGAAGGTCAAACTCGCCGCGCACGAATATCCGCGCTTCGTGCAATTTGCCGACGCCCTCCCGATGACGGCGACAGGGAAGGTGCTGCGGCGCGAGCTTCGGGCGCGGGGGTAATGGAGATTGTCTATTGTTTGCGGCGGTTGCCGACCGGCGTCATGCCGGAGTTTTTGATCGTCGCTGTGTTTCGCTCAGAGGCCAGAAATTCGATGAAGCGCTTGGCCTCTTCCGGATGGTGAGCCGTATTGACGATGGCCGCGGTGAACACCTGAACGAGTTGCACGTCCTCGGGAAGCGCGCCCACGATCTCGATTCCCGGCTGATTGACAAGTTCGCTCACCGGGCCGATGGCCAAATCGACTTCGCCGGCCGCTAACGCTCCGGTCGATTCGATGCCGCGGGCAAAGAGTTTCGACGACACCTTGTCAGCGATCCCGAGGCGCGGGAAAACCTCGTTCTTCAGGAAAATGCCGCTGGTGCTTCCGGGCAGCGCCACCAGGCGCGCGCCGAGCAGGGCTCGCTTGAATGCGTCGATGTTGTTGAGGTCCGGCTTGGGGCTTCCCTGCCGCACGGCCGCGCCTAACGGCACACTGCCCAACTCCACCTCCGAGCCTGCGGCGATCCGGCCCGCTGCGATCAACTCGTCAAGGCCTTCTTTTGAAAGGATGACCACATCGACGTCAACGCCCTGCTCAAGCTGGGACTTGATGGTTTTCGGCCCCGTTCCCTGCGATGCGCCGGACAGCGTGGTGACCGTCATGCCTGTGTTGCGCTCGAACTCCGGCAGGATTTGACGATACGCGAGCGAGAAGCCTCCCGATATCATGGTGGTCAAATTTTCCATTGCATCTCCTTCAGATGCCGAGAGGGACATTGCAAGCGTGACGGCCAGAACGGTCAACGTGCGTTTCAGCATTTTTGGCCTCTATGACGCTAGAATTGCCAGTGTGCGCGCGCAGCGAAGACATTCGCCGGGCCGCGGTCGGCGTTATAGCCGGGATTGGCGACGAACTGATAATCGAAGGTCAGCTTGACCGAGGCATTCAGCGCGTAGCTGTAATAGGCCTCGAAAATCTTCTCCAGGCCGTAGTTCGTCAATTGCCCGTCGCCGACAAGGATGCCGAGCCCGCCAGCGTTGAGGAAAGCAACATGCGCGCTGGAGATGCCGTTGACGACGCCGGCAATGCCAACGGTGTCGTCGGGCCTGCCCCACGATTTGCCTGATATCGAGACGCCGCCGGACACCGTACGGTCGATGTCGGTGAAGTCCCAGGGTTCGATGTCGCCGTCGGCCCAGCCGGCGCGGAGAAACAGACCAAGCGTCTCCGTTACCTGCTGTTCGACGTTGAGGCTCACGCCGGGGCGGCTGGTATAGGCCCGCACCGCGTTGATATCGGCGGGCAATCCCGTTGCCTGCGCGAGCGCGACCGCGTCGTTGAAATTGCCGGCGTTGCCGCGGTTCAAGAATCCGGTGATCTTGATTTTGCCCGGCTCGCCCCACAAGTCGTAACGCCGCTCGATTTCGCCAAGCAGCGAGAATTGCTGGAAGGTCGGGTCGAGCGCCGGGCCCAGCGGGCTCACACCGCCTGTCGGCGTTTCGGAGAGATCGAACACGCCCGCGCGCAAGGTCCAGGGCCCGGTGTACCATTCAGCCGCCACGCCGTAATTGTAGCCCCAGGCATCGGCGGCGTAGTCGAAGGTGCCGGTATTGACCAGCGACCAGTTCAGGAAATCGGACTTCGGGCTGTTGGCGTATTTGTTCGTATCAAAGATGTCGTTGACGCCGAAAAGCCCGACGGTCAGGACCAGCCGATCGGCCGAACGGGTCCCTTTGAACTGCGTGAAATCGTCGTCGAT
>Ga0208193_1000958_pt1 | contig 13318 bp, 10 predicted proteins | sample June2015DPH_17_2_FD_184716 | JGI IMG/M metagenome (GOLD analysis project Ga0208193, IMG submission 184716) | Peatland microbial communities from SPRUCE experiment site at the Marcell Experimental Forest, Minnesota, USA - June2015DPH_17_10... | ecosystem: Environmental > Terrestrial > Soil >...
TTATGGGGCCGAGGGGGCACCCCACAAGTTCGTCTGCGTCGGATCCGGTCCGACCGTGACGGGCGGTGTCACGGTGCCGATGGTGGTCATATGCGTCACGCCGGCCGGGAACTGGTACACATGGTTCATCGCTCGCACCGCATCGAAGTGCGGATTCGCGCTGCCCGCGAACTCCGGCAACACCGTGGCGTTTTCGTTGATGAAGGTCTCCGTGTACTTGGAACGGTTCATGTAGGTGCCAGGCATGCCCGGATCGGACAGCCCGAACATGTCCTGCAGTGTCCGTATGAACGAGAAATGGCTGTAGTAATCCGTGTCGAAGATGCCCTTGGGCGCCCCGTTCAGTGCCATCTGATTGGTTTGCAGGCCGAATATCGTCACACCATGACCATGGTTGTCATTGCTGTACGCGGGGGGATTGAAGACGGTAGGCGTAGTGCCAGTCTTACCCATGTACGCCTCAGTGAACGACGGCAACGCGTTGGCACTCGAGACTTCCGTGCCGTTCGCGGTGAACCTGACCAGCTGTGACTTGCCATCACCGGTACGCTCGGGATTCCAGCCGCAACAGGCGGTCGAAATCGATTCGCCTTCGTCGAAGGTGAGGACGATGGCGACGCGCTTGGTCGGATCGTTCCACAGTGCGGAGGATTTGATCTTCGTGATGACATTCTGCGCCCAGTAATCGGAGCGCGGGCTCTGACCGTCGTTGTGCATGTCATCGTCCTGGTCGGGTACGATGAAGTTGTAGTTGGCTACGTTTCCGGTCGCAAGGTCCTGCTTGAGCTGATCCACAACCCAGGGTTGGGTGTTGCCGGTCCACCAGGAAGTGACGTTGCTGCTGGTGGCAAAGGCCTGAAGCGCGGCGTCCCAGTCACCGGCGCTGGTGAAATTGTCGGTGGCCGACATCTTCGCAGCCGTAGCCGTGTTGGCGGGGAACGCGTACGGGATCGCATTGCCGTTGACGTCGGTGGTGCCGAACGCGCCCGAAACGGTACGGTGGTTGATCGCAAAGTCCGGCTGTGCTGCCGCAGCCGCGTACCACACGGCCGGGTTGTGCTTCACGGCGCGCAGCCCGCTGCCGTAGGTAGCGCCGTCAACTCCAACGATGGAGCTTTCGGCCGGATTGTCGAACCAGAGGCCGCCGGTCGCCGCGAGAGCCGAGGCGGCCCCCACGTTCGCCGTGGTGCCTGCCGGTGACGGGAACACCGATCCCTCGTACACGTGCCAGCTCAGGCCCGCGGCGTCGATGGAATTCCACATGTTGGCCTGCACGCCGGTCACTGCGGGATACGGAAGCGCTTCGTCGTTGTTCTGGCCCCAGTCGTCCGCCCCACCCATCGCCAGATAGTTGGGTTCGCTCGGATCGCCGGTGGAGAAGTAGTTGTACAGCAGGTTGCCTGTCTGCAGGAACTGATTCATGAACGGCAAGGTTGCCGAATTCATGATGCTGGACTGCGACTGGTTCTCTTCGATGACGACGAAGACATAGTCGTATTGCGGCATGCCCTCGAGGTTGTAGGCAGCCTCCTGGGCGGCCGGGATGGCGACGGTGTTCAGATCCGTCCCTGAGCAGCCGTTGGCATTGGTGGGATCAAAGCTCTGGACGTCCGGGCAGTCGAAGTTGCCGCGCAGCTCACCCGCGGTGTCGCCGCGGTCGACGAACTTCGCCGCCAGCTGGAGTCGACCCTGGGCGATCACCGACTCCTTGAGGATGACCGCCTGGTCTGCGGCATTCGTCACCTGCGTGGGAGGCAGCAGTGTGTTTGTGGAGGTGGAGACACCAATGCGCTGGGCCAGATTGGCGACGGCCTGGGCGTAGCTCAGACCCTGGTTCTCGATGGCCAGAGCCACCTCGGTGGATAGCGGGGTGATGTTGACGGTCGCGGCCAGCAGGGGGCTCTTGGTCGCGGCCTGGATCTGCTGCTCGTGCACGCGGAACACGTTGCGGCTGCTGATCGCAGCGCCGCCGTTCGTCGCGCTGGTGCTGATCTCGGCAACCAGCGGCGCCAGCGTCGGGCTGGACAACTTGAAGCTGCCCGTGGATGAGGTGGTCGTGAAGGGCTCACCAGGGTCGCAGGCACCGTTGCCGTTCAGGTCGAAGCACACCTTGGCACCGGCATAGACCGAAGCCGCCGTGCTGGAGGGTGAGGAGGCCGCCGCCGTATCGGCGAAGACCGGCGGGGTGAAGAGGGCGCCGCCGACGACGCCTGTGACCATCGATCCTGCGAAGGCCGAGGTGGAGCACACGGCCAGCGCACCGGCGACCGCGACGGCGACCAGCGTGGGACGTGGCATTTTGATCTGGGATTTCATGTAATTAAGTTCTCCGTAGCTTGAGTCGATTAGCGAGCGTTGCGGCGACGGCCGATGCCGAACAGGCCCAGGCCGCCCAAGGCCGAGGCGAGCAGCGGCAGCGCCGCGGGCAGCGGAACCGGGGTCGCCTCGGTCAGCGTCCAATTACCGGCGATGGGGGGCAGGTCGGAGTCCGTCTGGAACGCGCCGCCGCTGGTCTGCAGGAAATTACGCGAACTCATAGTCGGGCGAGTTCGTGACGACCGCGGCATCGACGTCGGAGATGATGAAGTTGTTCAGAGCGCCGTTGGCCGAGATCGTCGCCGGGGTCGTGTCGGTGAAGCTTTCGCTGACCGTATTCCAGGTGTCGATCTGTAGCGGGCCCTGGCCGCCGAGGAAGGCGATGCCATCGAAGGAGACCTGAAGATCGGAGATGTTGGTCACCGTCTGGCCTCCGTTGGTGGAGGTACCCATCAGTGAGCCGGTGATCTCTTGACCGTCGGCGAAGGTATAGGAGAAATCGAAGGTGGATGCGTGCGCGGCGCCGCCGGTCAGAGCGGCACATACCGCCGCTGCCGTCAAGAGTTTCTTGATCATGGAATCCTCATGCGTAGTCATATTTAGTGTTCAAACACGAGTACAAGGCCACGCACGCCGGGAACTTCCCGGAATTTGTGAGCCGTGCAACATGTCGTGCGGCACTATCGTGGAGCTCGGACCGGTTCATATGACGTATATGTGAATTTTATGTAACACCGGAACTCTCCTACGATTGCTGCGACGATTTCGCTTTTTTTTGGGGCGACTTTTCCGAGCGGCACTCATTCGCTGAAAACACAAAAGCGTCAAACAAGCGTGCGACAATCTCCTACCTCATGGCAGCACACGTCAAAATCGATCCGCAGCTGCGTCAGTGGATCAAACACAATTTGGATCGCGGCTGCGCGCCTGAACAGCTGGTCAAGGGTATGATCGCCCAGCGTTTCGATCCACCGATCGCCCAGGGTTTGGTGCGCGCGTTCGTCGATGCACGCACCAGTGGTGTGCCGTTGACTGCCGACATGGTGAGTATCGACATGCCCACGGGGACCTACGTGGATGACGCGCCGCGGATCGCGGCAGGCAGCTCGATCCTCACATCGGACAGGGTCGTTTCGGTCGTGGCACGCTTATCGCGGCCGGTCATTGCCGTCCTGGCCAATGTATTGAGCGCCGAGGAATGCGAGCAGCTGATTGCGCTCGCCCGGCCGCGCTTGACGCCTTCGACCGTGGTCGATCCAGGCACGGGCGATAAACGCCCGGCGGAATATCGAGACAGCGAGGGGATGTTCTTTGCGCCGGGCGAGACGCCGTTGATCGCGGCATTGGATGCGCGGCTCTCGCAAATCATGAATTTACCTGTCGATCACGGCGAAGGTCTACAAGTCCTGCGTTACGGTCCTGGCACTCGCTACACGCCCCACTTCGATTTCCTCGTGCCCCGCAATGCGGCCAGTGAACAGTCGTTGCGCCGCAGCGGGCAGCGAGTCAGCAGCCTCGTCGCCTACTTGAACGATGTACCGGGCGGAGGCGAAACGACTTTCCCCCGCGCCGGCCTATCGGTTTGCCCGCAGCGGGGGAACGCCGTGTACTTCGAATACTGCAACAGCCGTGGTCAGGTCGATGCGGAATCACTGCATGCCGGCGCGCCCGTCACCGCGGGGGAAAAATGGGCCGTGACGAAATGGATGCGCGAACGGCCATTCGTCTCGGCGACAGCGGCTCGCTCCCAAACCTAGGTTGCGCCTCTTAAGCTAAGGCGCCAAAGATGGCCGGCGCCCGGTTGGTCATCGTCCGGCGTCCACGTAGATATGCTCAGGACTCAGACCAGCCTGATAGCGCTGGTACATCTGCGTATAGGCATCTTCAAGGTGCTTGGTGAACCGCTCGGTATCGAACAAAGGCGTCGTCAGGCGATTCCTGGACAGCTTTTCCTTCAGTTCCGCCAGCCGGGCGGCATTGCCCGCGAGTGCCACTGCCATGGCCTCGTATTGCTCCTGCGTTGTATTGATCAGCTCCGGCAATCCGACGGCATTGAGCAAGCTGGCGGCCACGCGTCCCGCAAACGATTCTCCGACGCAGGTCAGTACCGGCAGCCCCGCCCACAACGCGTCGCTGGCAGTGGTATGTGCGTTATAGGGCAGCGTATCGATAAACAAATCCGCTGCACGATGCCGTGCCAGATGTTCCGGCAAGGGCATACGCCGGGCAAATACCAGACGCCCGGATTCCACGCCCCTCGCTTCGGCTTCCCGGCGCAGATTGTCGGCCGCAGTCTCGTTTTCCTCGAACAGCCACAGGACGCTGCCTTCCACCTGTTTGAGTATGCGCATCCACCCATTGAAGGTGTTCGGCGTAATCTTGAAGCTGTTGTTGAAGCAGCAGAAGACAAAGCCCGTTGGCGGCAAACCGAGCTCTGCGCGGGTGAACTCCCTGTCCGATATCCGTCTCTTCCGATCGTTCGCCTGGTAGCTGTTGGGAAGGTAGACTATCTTCTCCGTATAGCGTTCACGACTTTCCGGTGGAATGAGTATCGGGTCCGCGACAATGTAGTCCATGTAGGGCGCGCCCATCGTGCCCGGATAGCCGAGAAAATTCACCTGGATCGGTGCAGCATGCACGGCAAAGATGCCTGTTCGTAGACCGCCGGTTAAGCCCATCAGATCCACGGCAATATCTATGCCATATTCACGCGACAATTGCGCAACCTCACGGTCCGATCGGCCGCGTACGTCTACAAACCGATCGAATGCGGTTTTTATGCGGCCTGACAGCTCATCTGCAAGAGATTGGCGCCACGAGAACGCCACCACTTCGAACTGGGTGCGGTCGTGCTCCTCGAAAAGACCGACCGCGAGTTGCGCGACCGGGTGGTTACCATAATCCGATGAGTAGTACCCGATTCGAATCCTTTCACCCCGTCGTTCATTTTTCGCAGGGCGCGAGCAATTGTCAGGATAGCTTGCTCCCACCCAAATCTGCGTTGCCTGCCGTTGCGCCGCCAGCGAATCAGACAGAGCGAGGACGGCGAAGGGTGGCGTAGCTCTCTCTCGTTGCTCGACTTTGCCGATGAGATTGGCAATGTGAAGATCGAATTCATTCCACTCGCAGAGTTGCATTTTTGAATGCAGCCACATGCCATATACCCAATCGAGGTCCGGCTTGAATTTCAGCGCACTCTCGTAGCTGCTCCGCGCGTCCTCAAAGCGCTTGCAGTCCTGCAGCGTAACGCCACGGTTGAGGTGCGCGTCGGCATAATCGGATTTTATCTCGAGCGCACGTTCATAGCTGTCCAGCGCGTCGTCAAAGAGTTTCAGCGCGTGCAGCGTGTTGCCACGATTGTTGTGGGCTCCGGCAAAGTCGGGTTTGATCTGCAACGCGCGTTCGTAGCTTTCCAGTGCCTCGTTGAAACGTCTGAGCGTCTGCAGTGTCACGCCTCGGTTGTTGTAGGCTTCGGCAAAGGCGTCATTGACCCGCAGCGCACCGTCGTAGCTTTCCAGTGCTTCGTTGAAACGTCCGAGCGCCTGCAGTAGGGCACCACGATTGAAGTACGCGTCGGCATAATCGGATTTTATCTCGAGCGCACGCTCGTAGCTGCCCAGCGCGTCGTCAAAGCGCTTCAACGCGTGCAGGGTGTTGCCACGGTTGTTGCAGGCTTCGGCAAAGGCGGGGTTGACCTGCAGCGCACCGTCGTAGCTTTCCAGCGCTTCGTTGAAACGTCCGAGCGCCTGCAGTAGGACGCCACGGTGGAAATGCGCCTCAACGTAGTTGGGTTTTATAATTAGCGCACGCTCGTAGCTGTTCAGCGCATCATCGAAGCGTTCGAGTTCTGTGAGCACATTGCCGTAATTGTTGTGCACCTCCGCGTTACCGGGATTTGCCGCAATCGCGCGTCTAAACCAGGATCCCGCCTCTTCTGTGCGCCGCATCCGCGCCGAGATGATGCCCAACAGATTCAGCGCGTCGAAGTAATCTTGTCGTGCTGCCAGTACCCCTCGACACCACCGCTCCGCCTCGGCCCACTCGGCACGGGTATATGCCTTTGCTGCGTGCTGCATGGCTTGCGCGGCGGTAACCGCCGGTCGATCGCTGCGGGCGCCAGGCTCGTTCATAAATCAATTATGCCGATATGCCCTACGGTATTAAAGTCGCAAGGACCATATGATCTGATGGGACCAGCGGCGGCATCCATACCAAGGGTTAGCGCTCGCCGTGGCTCCGCAGGAAACCGTCGAAGTAGTCAATGGTCCTGCGCAGACCGTCCTCGAGGGGCGTGCTTGGCTGCCACTGGAGCGCCGCCTTGGTCTGCTCGATGTCCGGCCGGCGCTGCTGCGGATCGTCTTGCGGCAGCGCACGGTGCACGATTCGGGAGCTGGAGTTGGTGAGGTCGATGACAACTTTCGCGAGGCCGCCGATGGTGCATTCGGTCGGATTGCCGAGGTTTAACGGTCCGGTCACCTCATCATCCGTGTCCATCAGCTTTACGACTGCGTCGATCAGATCGTCGACGTAGCAGAACGAGCGCGTGTGGCTGCCGTCGCCATAGACGGTGATGTCCCTGTTCAACAGCGCCTGCACGATGAAGTTGGAGACCACCCTACCGTCGTTCGGGTGCATGCCTGGTCCGTACGTATTGAAAATGCGTGCAACCTTGATTTGTAGCTTATGCTGGCGCCAGTAGTCGAAGAACAACGTCTCGGCGCAGCGCTTGCCTTCATCGTAGCAGGAACGCACGCCGATAGGATTCACATTGCCCCAGTACGTTTCCGCCTGAGGACTGACGGCGGGGCTGCCATAGACCTCGGATGTGGAGGCCTGCAGTATCTTCGCCCGCAGGCGCTTGGCGAGCCCGAGCATGTTGATGGCGCCGTGCACGCAGGTCTTGGTCGTCTGCACCGGGTCGTTCTGGTAGTAGATTGGACTTGCCGGGCAAGCGAAATTGTAGATTTTATCCACCTCCACATACAGGGGAAACGTCACGTCGTGCCGAAGCAATTCGAAGTTACTGTCCTCCAGGAACGCCTGGACATTGCGGCGGTTGCCGCTGTAGAAGTTATCGACGCACAGCACCTGGTGCCCCTCCGCAAGAAGGCGCCCGCACAGATGCGACCCCAGGAATCCCGCGCCGCCCGTCACGAGGATGCGGGCCTGTTCCGTGATTGTGCCATTCGAGGATGAACGCATTGGCTTTCCCTGGTGCACGACCGGTTGCGTCATCGCCCAACGTCCACGTAGATATGCTCAGCACTCAGACCAGCCTGATAGCGCTGGTACATCTGCGTATAGGCATCTTCAAGGTGCTTGGTGAACCGCTCATTCATGGATCAATTGTGCCGATTTAGCCGCCATTACGAAAGCAGCGCCAGCGTGATGGCTTGGAGGATGTCCCATGCCGACGTGGCGGTTGGGGGCAGGTGTTGTTCAAGTGCCTTTATTGCCCGGGCCAAATGACGCGCCGCGCTTTTTGGAACAGCCGAAACAGCATCAACGTCCCGGCACTGGCACACCATGACGCTGCCGTGAGAACTGAGCACCGGGATTTCCTGGGATGCTGCCAAGAGGTAGGCCAAGTATGGAAGTGCTTGAGCATGCGCCTTCAGTGGTGTCACAATCAAATGGGATCGTCAAAGTGACGGCCCTGTATAAACAGTCGGGTATCAAATGCTCGCGAGGGACTCAAGCCATGGAAAGAATCTTCAATAGGCGTTTGGCTAAGGGCTTTGTCGTCACCGCATTCGGGACGCTTGTCGCCACGACGGCATTGGCGGTAGTTTTTCCCTCGAATGCCATTGTCATCGCAGTGAGACGCGGCGACTGTGCCGCGGCGGTGAAGCTGGTAAACCCCGAGGTCAGATCGAACGACGTTGAAACGGCATTCCTCGCCGGACGCTTGCTCGACGAGGGCGTTTGCGTGCATGAGGACTCCGTGGCCGCGGCTCATTACTTTGCACGCGCCGCCGAGTTGGGTGATCGGGATGCGGTGCTCGATTTTGCCGCCAAGGTCGGTCTCGGCGAAGGGACCGATCAGGATTATCAGCGCGCCGGCGAACTCTGCCGCGCCGCCGGAATCGATCCACAGAGCCGGCTTTCCAATTACTCGCTCGGCTATGCGTGCACATTGCGCGGCGTAGCCAGCAAGCTGCTGCGAAAGACCCTACCGGCAGGCGCCTTCAAACCCATGGCAGGGGCCGCCGTAGGGGTCGAATTTACGCCGGCGAGCGGGCAAATTCGCATACTTAGGAGTCCGCATGTGGGTACCGCCGAAGCCCTAACCGGATCTCAGGTCCCTCATCCTTTAATAAATGCGCCGCAAGAGATCGACAAGGCCTGGCGTAGCGCCTTGGCCGCGGCCCCGAAACCTGATACCGCGCGCCTCGATAATCAGCCCCTCGAACTCTCGCTCGATGTGGATCTGACGCTCGCAGCGCAACGCCAAGATGGGCAGGCGCGCAATCAGCAACCGTTCCAGGCTCTGTTTGAAGGAGACATCCATGGGACGAGGACGGCGCCCTAGCCGTGGACCCCAGCGACCTGCCCCGTGGCCTGTTGTAATACCGTCAACGATCCCCATAAATATTGCGATGCCAAGCTCGTGACTGCGCGGAGGATTGATGGCAAAGCAACTCAAGATCGATTTTGTCTCGGATGTGTCCTGTCCGTGGTGTGTGATTGGGCTCAAGTCATTGGAAACCGCGCTGGAATCGCTCAAGGGCGAGGTTGCGGCGGACCTGCATTTTCAACCCTTTGAACTCAATCCCCAGATGAGCACCGACGGCCAGGACATCGAGGAGCACATCGCCCAAAAGTACGGATCGACGCCCACGGACATCGAGCGCAACCGCGAGAATATAAGGGCTCGCGGCGCCGAACTGGGATTCGAATTCAACATGCAAAAGCGGGGCAGGATCTATAACACTTTTGACGCCCACAGATTGCTGCATTGGGCCGAGACCGCAGGCAAACAGGAAGCGCTGAAGAACGCGCTGTTCTCAGCCTATTTTACCGAGGGTCGGAATCCCAGCGATCATGCAGTCCTGCTCGATGTTGCGCAAAAGGTCGGGCTGGATACGAAGCGCGCGGCCGAGATTCTAGAATCGGATGAATTCGCAGCCGAGGTGCGCGACCGCGAAAAGTTCTACGCGGATCGCGGCATCCGGGCAGTGCCCTCCGTGATCATCAACGATCAGCACCTGATTCAAGGCGGTCAGCCGGCCGAGATATTTGAGAGGGCGCTGCGTCAGTTGGCGGCAGGATAGCGCTGATTGACTCAGGCACGGCACCTCATTTCCCGCCGATGCGCCGCCTCGCCTTGATCAGCACGTCCACCGCCTCCGGCCGATCATCCCAGTAATCCAGCCGCACCCTTCCATCCGGCAGTTGGCTCAACGTCGCGGGCTCCGCGCTGAAGGTACAGTACCAGCCCGACGGCAAGACCACCGCATTTCGCGGTCTTCCCAGGCTGCGATCGAACACGAGTTCCTCACCATCCAGTTTGTAGCTCACCGGCGCCGTGTACGTTTCCGCAATGCGCAGCCGTAAGGTCTGGCCCGACTGCAGAGCGGCGAATGGAATCACGACTACGCGGGCCGTCGGTGCCACCGTTTCGCCCACATTGATCTTCGACGCTGCCATTTCCGCGCCGCTCATTTCCGACGCCTTCAGTTGCTCCCCGGTATCCAGAATGCTCGCAGAAGGATGACTCGCGGCGCTGCCTTGGCGAACCACATTTGCATAGCCGTTTACGCCCGCCCGCGATTCGGTGTAGTCGTGATACAGGCTGAACGCGTGCGTCTCGGGTTGCTGCAGGAAGTACACGATGTCCCGGTCCTGATGGGCGCGCTCCGACAGCCTGTCCTGCTCGGTCTCTCCCACGAACGGCGACTCCCAGCTCCGTTGCGCCGTCAAGACCCTGGGCAGTGCCGCCGCTCCCACCTGTGCATCCTTGATCGCCCGGAGCACCAACGGAGCTTCGCCCTCCCCCGGGTGTAGAAAGCTGATCGCGATCCGTCCATCTCTCTCCGTCAGGATCTGCGAAGGCACCGTTGATCCCACCACTTCGTACCCGGGCGGCAGCACCACTTTGTTGCGCTTGATGCCGAGAGGCCGACTGAACACGAGCGTCGCTCCATCAAGGTAGTAGCTCTTCGCATCCTGATAGGTCTTGACTATCAGCACGCGACCCAGGCCGTGTTCCGGAACGGGGCGCGCCAGCGTAACCTTGATGTAGTTCGTTGCCAGGTCCGCATCCGCCATCAATGGGTCGTTGCGCGCTTCCGCGCCGCTCACCACCTCGAAGTGCAGCGGCGTCCCGAGCATGGCGTCGAAGACGCTCTCATCGCTTGCGGAACTGCCCTTGCGAATGGGGTTATAAAAGAACTTCGCTCCCGCGGTCGTCGCAGCCACTTCATAGAAAATCTTGAAGCTGGCTGTCTCGGGCGCCAATAATTCGTAGCGCGTGTATTCGTCGGTTTCTGTCTGGCCGTTCGCCGCCGGAAAATAGAATCCATCCTTCGATGCTTGAGGTGCATCCGCATTTACCTCAGCATGGATCGGGAGCGCCAGAAAAAACGCGAGTCCCAAAAAAATCAGCTTTTCCACGTACCGCCCTCGCTAAATGTCATATGCAAGTATACGACACTACCGTCTCAGAATGGCCATGCGCCTCCTTGGGCGGGCTCCCCTTGATCACCCTGTCCAGGCAATTGTGGAGAAACTATGCCTTCTCGCTTTCTTCTGTAGCCGCAGGCCGCTCGACGATCCCCATCGGCTGCTCGTCGATTTCTCCGAACTCCGCTGTCTGCTCGACTTCAGGAGGTCGTGCGACCGGATTGAAGTCGCCGGACTGCCTGCGCCACAGCTCGGCGTAGAGGCCACCTCGTCGCAGTAGCTCGCCATGTGATCCATCGGCGACGATAGATCCGCGGTCCAGCACAATGAGCCGATCCATGTCCATGACCGTGCTCAAGCGATGAGCGATCGCGATCACTGTCTTGCCAACCATCGCTTCGCGCATCGCAGCTTGAATGATGTGCTCGCTGTGACTATCAAGCGCGCTGGTTGCTTCATCCAGCAACAGAATCGGCGCATCCTTGAGAATCGCCCGCGCGATCGCGATACGTTGCCGCTGTCCGCCGGATAGCTTGATGCCGCGCTCGCCCACCAGAGTGTTGTAGCCATGATCAAGCTCGATGATGAACTCATGCGCATACGCCCGCCGAGCTGCCAACTCGACCGCCTCATCGGTCGCACCCGGTCTGCCATACCGGATGTTCTCCAGGAGACTGCGATGAAACAGGGTCGTGTCTTGTGGGATGAGAGCTATGGATCGTCGCAGGCTCTCCTGGGTGACTTCGCGAATATCCTGATCATCGATGCGGATCGCCCCCTCGACCACGTCGTGCATGCGCAGCAGGAGGCTCATGAGCGTCGTTTTGCCGGCGCCACTCGGCCCCACGAGTCCGACGCGCTGCCCCGCAGGGATGGTCAGTTCGAAGGCTTTGACGACATTGCGAGCATGCCCCGTCTTGGACGGTGCGTCGTACGCAAAGGCGAGGCGTTCGAAATGAATGCCGCCCTGCGTCACCTTCAGCTCAGGCGCACCGGGCCTGTCCTCGATCGTTGCGGGTACGATCAGCGTGTCGATGCTCTCGCGGGCTGAGCCCAACTGGTCATAGAACTCCGGGATTCGCTGTCCGATGTTGTACGCCGTCTGCAGAAGAGAGCTCGTGAGTGCGGTGATCATCACGAAGTCGCCCGCGCCGATCAGGCGATGCACCCAGGCGTAGAGGGCGCCGCCGACGAAGACTATCCACATCGCAATATCCATGACGTATTGGACGCAGCGCAGCCGCACGACGGCGCGATAAGAGGCGCGGCGCCGGTCGCGCTCTTCCCCTGTGTAGCGCTTGAGCTCCTCGTCTTCCAGCGTCTGGTTGGCGAAGAAGAAGACGTTTCGGATGTTGGTGAGGACATCGACCACGCGGCCGGTGACGGCCGCCCTCGCCTCGTTGTTTGCGATGGCGCGCCGGGTGCACTCGCGCCCGACGAGCAGGCTGACGGTAAAGTACACGACGACCGCGACCACGGCTGTTGCGCAGAACTGGGGACTCGCGACATAGAAATAAGCCGCGACAAACAGGAAGAAGCACGCTCCTGGGACGAAGTCGAACACCATCATGTCGAATAGCGCGAGCACCTGATCGGGCAGGAGCACCGCCCGGTGCGCAATCTTTCCGGACAGCGTGTTCTCGAAATAGGCGCTCGAGAGGCGCTGGGCGTACGCGAAGACCTCCTCCTTGATACGAACCAACATGGGGGAGCGTGTGTGGTAGGAGCTGAACCACATGGCACCGTCCATCACGAAACGGGCGACGACGAGAATGACGAAGAGCGTAAACGGCTTGACGAGCTTGCTTGCCTCGGCAGCCGGGTTGTGCATCGCCAGCACGGTGTCGGTCAGGCGTTTCGTCGCATAGGCAATCGAGGCGAATATCGCGCGCCCAAGCACCGGGAACACGAGCAGCCCCAGACAGCCCCAAAGGAACTGCCGGAAGAAGTGGAACGTGAACGGCAATAGCCGGTTGGGTAGGGTCTGAGCATTCATACGACGTCGACAGCAGCGAATGACACGCAGTTCCCAGTGACCGCTGCCGCCGCCAAAATGATACCCGCATCTCGGCGAGCCGTCTTGATTTCCGGTGCTCAGGCCGCTGCGGTCTTCGTCGCTATCCGCGCCTGGCATCGACGCGATGTCTGGCTCGGCGGCAACTTCGACCGCCTCGACTCGTTCAGAAATGGCCACCCTCGGCAGCGAGAACGAGAGCAGCCTGGAGCAGCACGATCACCGCCGCAGCTCCTCTGCGACGCATCCGTCGCAGCGCGGTCAGCGCGTCCTTGCGCTTCCGTTGAGTGGCCGGCGCTATCACCCTCATGAATTTCGCAAAGTCTGTCTCGTGGGCGCGGCGTCGACAATCACGGTAAGTTA
>Ga0208193_1000960_pt1 | contig 13284 bp, 11 predicted proteins | sample June2015DPH_17_2_FD_184716 | JGI IMG/M metagenome (GOLD analysis project Ga0208193, IMG submission 184716) | Peatland microbial communities from SPRUCE experiment site at the Marcell Experimental Forest, Minnesota, USA - June2015DPH_17_10... | ecosystem: Environmental > Terrestrial > Soil >...
GCACACGATGGCCGGCTTCGATGAGCGCTTTGGCCCCGCTGGGCAGGAGGCCGACGCGGGCCTCGTGGTCTTTGACTTCTTTGGGGACTCCGATGATCATGGTGTTTATTGTTCCGGTCCCGCCGCCGACTCACGTTTTGGGCCCAGGCCGAGAGCGATGAGCGAGAGCGATCCTATCTTTCCATCTTCCACCAGGTTCTGATCGTGCTGGAAGCGCTTCAAGGCGTCGATGGAGGCGGGTCCCCAAGTGCCATCTGGTTCGCTATTGAAATAGCCTTTGCCGGCGAGGGCCTGTTGAATTTCTTTGTATCGTTCGGGGGAAGGCTGCTGGGGAGCGTGGTGGGCAACGACAGGGGTTCGTTTGGATTTCGCCGTGGAGGTTTTTGATGGAGCTTTTCTTACCGCCGCTACAGGCTTCTTTTTCTTCGTGGTCGAAGTGGTGGAATTTTGTGGGGACGTAGCCCACGCACCGATGGCGAGCGCCGCAATCGCAAGCGGAATCAGGATTAGCCGCAAGAATTCAGTTTAGCAAGAGCACGCGGAGACCGGGGTAGTGTCTCAGTTTCAATCTCGGGATTGGGAAACAGACTTCTGGTTATTGGTCGCACCGACAATGCGGCGCGCAGGTAGTGTTCAACCTCCGCGCGACGTCGGCTCAAGCTATTCTGAAAAACGTGGGAGGGAGATTTGCAGCATGGCAAAACTTGTCTACGGATTGAACCAGTCCCTGGATGGCTACGTCGACCACATGAAGCTTGGGCCGCCTGTACCTGCGGCCTTCCGTCACTTCGTGGAACTGGTGCGTGGCCTGACGGGCGTCATCTACGGGCGCCGCATGTACGAGATCATGCGTTATTGGGACGAAGACCTTCCTGATTGGGACGCCGACGACCGCGACTTCGCGGTGGCGTGGCGGAGCCGGCCGAAGTGGGTCGTGTCGCGTTCGCTCAAGTCAGTTGGCCCCAACGCCACGCTGGTCGCGGATGACTTCGAGACGGTGATCCGCAGGCTGAAGGCTGAACTGGCTGGCGAGATTCAAGTGGGCGGACCAGTCCTGGCGCAAAGCCTGACCGAGGCCGGTCTTATCGATGAGTATCAACTCTACCTCCGCCCCGTCGTGCTTGGTGGTGGCGCGCCGTTCTTCGCCGGCCCGCGGCCGCCGCTCCACCTGGTGGCCAGCGATTTAATCGCCGATGACTTGATTCGGTTGACCTACGTTCCTGCTTAATCGCGCGACTCGCCCGACGGACTGCGCTCAGAAATTCAAACTGAGACACTACCGAGACCGGGAGAAGATTTCCTCATTCTTCCCGCAGCACGACGATGGGATCCACGCGCGAGGCGCGGCGGGCCGGGGCCCAGCAGGCGATCAATGCGATGAAGCCGAGCAGAGCGGCGACCGCGGCGAACGTCAATGGATCCGTTGCGGCCACGCCGTACAGCAGATTTTTCATGGCGCGCGTCGCGGCCCACGCCGTGACCAGGCCAATGGCCAATCCAATCCCTGTGAGTGCAAGTCCGCGTCCCACGATCATGCGGATCACGCTCGAGGCGCTGGCGCCCAGCGCCATACGAAGGCCGATTTCGCGGCTGCGCTGCGTCACCGCGTAGGAGAGTACGCCATAGAGTCCGATCGAGGCGAGCACCAGCGCGAGGCCGGCGAAAGCTCCCAGCAAAGTCATCTGCTGCTGCCGATCAGCGACGTCTAGGTCGACCAGTTCATCCATCGTGCGGAGGTCGGAGACAGGCTGCTCAGGATCGACGGAGGCAATGATGCGCCGCACGGCTGGCGTCAGCAGAGTGGGCTCACCCGCGGTGCGAATCACCAGCGAATCGGGCGTCCAGCCGTCATCGAGCGGGGTGATCGGCGTGTAGATTCCCGGTTTCATTCCGAGCTCATAACCGCGCTCATGAACGTCGGCGACGACTCCGATGATCGTAGCCCAAGCCATGGTTTCGTCGCTGCGGAAACCGATTCGATGTCCCACGGCGCTCTCCTTCGGCCAGTAATGGCGCGCGAAAGTCTCATTGATGATCAGCACCGGCGCGGCCGCGTTGGTATCGGAATCCTTGAACAGACGGCCCGCGATAAGCCTGACTCCCAAGGTCTGAAGGTAGTAGGGAGTGCCCACGCGGAACAGAGCGTCGGGCGAAAAGTTGCGGTCGGTGGCCAGGCCTTCAATCCGATAGCCGCGCGTGACTCCCCTGCTTGCAAAGGGCAGCGTGGACCCGAACGCGGCGTTCTCCACACCGGGCAGAACCTTCACTTGCGCGAGCACGCGAGTTACGTAATCCAGCACTTGCACTGGATCTTTATACTTCGGCCCGAGCGCAGTGCGCATGGTCAACAGATGATCGGCGCGAAAGCCGAGATCGATGGCGCGGAGTTTGGCCATGGTCTGAATCATGAGGCCGGCTCCGGTCAGCAGGACCAGCGCGGCGGCGACTTCAATAACGACCAGGGCGTCGCGAGTGTTGCGTCCGCGCGTATCGGCGCCGGAGCGTCCGCCTTGCTTTAACGCGTCGTTGACGGAGGCTCGCGCAGCCTGGATCGCGGGGATCACGCTGAAAATCACGCCGGTCAAAAGGGAGAGCGCAAGCGTGAACAGCAGCAGCCGCGGATCGAGCACCGGTTTCGCCGTGTCGGGAAGTCCGCTGGGAACCAGCCGCGCCAGGATCCGCATACCGGCCAGAGCGAAGACCAGGCCGAGCGAGCCTCCAGCGACGGCGAGCATCGTCGCTTCGGTAACCATCTGCCGCACCAGGCGGGCGCGGCCGGCTCCCAGCGCGGCACGAACCGCCATCTCCTTTTTTCGGGCGACGGCGCGCGCTAACAGCAGGCTTGCCAGGTTGGCGCAGGCGATCAGCAGCACGCATCCGGAAGCGGCCATCAGGACAAAAAGCGCGACCCGTGTTTTGCCGAGCAAATCCTCTTTCAAAGGAACGACCACCGCGCCCGTGCGGTAGTTGCTATCGGGATACTGCTGTTCCAGGCGCTTGGCGATCGCGGCCATTTCCTGGCGGGCGCGACCCAACATTACGTCGGCGCTGGCGTCGGACTTCAGGCGCGCGACGACGGCCAAAAAGTGGGACTGCCGCATCTGCTGATCGGCCGCGGTGAAGTGCATCGGCACCAGGAAATCCCGCTCGTGATCGCGAAAAACAAAGTCGCGAGGCATGACGCCAATCACGGAATATTTCATTCCGTCGAGCATCACCGGCTGGTTGATCCGGGCCGGATCCCCCAGAAAACGGCGCTGCCACAGGCTGTAACTGATGACGGCGACCTGCGCTCCCGCGCGATCCTCATCCACGGAAAAGGTGCGGCCAATGTGAGGTGTAACGCCGAGGACGGAGAAAAAATTCGGCGTAACGGAGTAGCCCCTGAGCTGTTCAGGAGAGCCGTCGCCCGTAATGCTCATGTTGCGGCCGCTGACGGCTGCCATATCGGTGAAGACGTGGTTCTGCGCCTTCCAATCGAAATAATTGGCAGGGGCGGGAGTGTTGCGCGCGAAACCGATAGAACTGGAGTCCTCGAAAACCATGACCACGCGATCGGGGTCGTGGTAGGGCAGCGAGCGAAGCACGATGGCATCGAGCGTGGAGAAGATCGCGGTGTTGGCTCCAATGCCGAGCGCGAGGGCGCAGATCGCGATGGCGGTGAAGCCAGGCGCCTGACGAAGCAGGCGAAGGCCGTAGCGAAGGTCAGAGAAGAGGGTCCGCATTTAGTAGGATTACCGGAGCGGAACAAAGAGGTTACGCCGCGATATATTTTTAGTAGGGTGGCCGCTGCGGTCCAGGGGGCCTTTCCGGCTCAAACCTCTCCACTAAAAACGACCTCGCCACAATCTCCCGAGCCTCTCTCAAATCCCGCACCACCCCCGCGCCCATCGCCTGAATCAGCACGTTGCCAATCGCCGTCGCTTCCACCGGACCCGCGATCACCACTCGTCCCGTGATGTTCGCCGCAAGCTGATTCAGCAGGCGATTCTGCGACCCTCCGCCGACAATGTGGATCACGCGAATCCTGCGGCCGGTCAGTTTTTCGATATGCTCCAGCACTTGCCGATAGCGTTCGGCAAGACTCTCCAGAATCACGCGCGTCACTTGTCCCGGGTCGAGCGGCACGGGCTGCTTTGACGACTTGCAGAACTCCGCAATGCGCGCCGGCATGTGCCCCGGCTCGAGGAAAGCATCGGGATCGATCACCGCGGTGTGAGGCTTGGCCGCCGCGGCACTCTCCAGCAATTCTTCGTAGGTGAAGTTGTGACCTTCGAGCGCCCAAGCCGCGCGGCACTCCTCCAACAGCCACATGCCGGCGATGTTTTTCAGAAATCGCACCTTGCCTGCGGCTCCCGCTTCATTGGTGAAATTCTCGGCCAGGACAGCCGCGTTGATCACGGGCTCGTCAAGCTCTACGCCCATTAAGGACCATGTGCCGGAGCTGATAAAACACCAGTCTTTCCCGTGCGCCGGAACAGCCACCACGGCAGCCGCGGTATCGTGACCGCCGCTCGCGTAAACCGGAACCGCACCCAGGCCGCTGAAATCGGCCAGATCCGGCAGCAGTGGACCAAGCTTCGTACCCGGGTCCACCAACTCAGTCAAAATCGACGCGTCCAGGCCGAGCCGCGCCAGCATCTCCGTAGCGAACGCGCGGCTGCGTGGATCGTAAAATTGCGACGTGCTGGCGATGGTCCGCTCCGCGCGCGCGACACCGGTCAGCCAGTAATTGAAAAGGTCCGGCATGAACAGCAGACGCTTCGCCACACGCAATGCGGGAGAGCCGGCCAGCTTCATCGCGTACCACTGGTACAGCGAATTGATCTGCATGAACTGCACGCCGCTGGCTTCGAAAATCTCGTTCTTCGGAGCCATCGCGAACGCTTTCTCCATCACGCCGTTGGTGCGCGCATCGCGATAATGGCGCGGATTATCGACCAGCGCGCCGTCCTCGCCCAGAAGCCCGAAATCGACGCCCCAGGTATCCACGCCAATCGCATCGATCGGCAATTTGCGTTCCCGACCGGCGATCGCCAAGCCGCGTCGAATCTCGTGAAACAGGCGCAGCGTGTCCCAATAAAATCCGGTGGGAAGCTGCACCGGCGTGTTCGAAAAACGATGCAGCTCTTCAAGCGCCAGTTCACCCTGTTCGAGCTCACCCAGCATCACCCGCCCGCTGGTCGCACCGAGATCGATCGCCAAACTCTTCATCTAGACCTCGTGTTTGGATGCGCCAATTGCCCCACCAATAGGAACGAAAACCTGGGATCCAATTGTGGGGCGGCGCCATGCGCTGCCGAGCCGTGACCGCAGGGAGCGGAGTCTTGACGGCCGCTCGCGATCCTCACTTTATTTCAACGACGACTTTGCCCACGCCGTCCGTGTAATTCGCCATCATGTCGAACGCCTTGGGCGTCTGCTCCAGCGGCAGGGAATGCGTCAGCAGCGCGGTGGGCACGCGTCCGGAGGACATCATATCCAGCGCTTCCTGCGCGCGATGATTGGACCGCTTCAGAGTCTGAAGCCGCAGCTCCTTGTGCATCGCCGCGTGGATGTCGATCTTCGGATAGAGCTCGCTCAGGATGCCGATCATCATCACCGTGCCGCCGGGCCGCGACATATGAATGGCCGCATTCACGGTTTCGGCCGACCCGGCGCATTCGATCACTTTATCCACGCCGCGACCGCGCGTCGATGCGAGCACCGCGTCCACCAGCTTATCGGTAGTGGTGTCGATCGTGACATCGGCGCCCATCTGTTGCGCAATTTTCAAGCGATACGCCAGCCGGTCCGCGATCAATACGCGGCTCGCTCCAGCGGCTTTCGCGGTAGCGGCGGCCAGCATCCCGATGGGTCCCGCGCCGGTTACGCAAACGGTGTCGCCCATGTGGATATCGACCAGTTCCAGCATGTGCATCATCACGGCCAGAGGCTCGGCGAGAGTGGCTTTGGCGAAGTCGAAAGCCTTGGGAAAAGGGGTCGCGTTCGAGGCGGGAACGGTCACATATTCGCGCAGCATTCCATCGGCCTGGCATCCGCCCATAAAGACGCAGTGGACGCAGTTGTTGTGCTGCCCTTTGAGGCAATATTCGCAGTGCCCGCACGTGAGGCTGGGCTCAACCACTACGCGGTCGCCGGTTTTGAGATGCTCGACACCCTTGCCGACGGCGACCACTTCGCCCGCCGGCTCATGTCCCGGCACACGCGGATAATAGGCGGGAACTTCGCCAATGCGTCCGTCCAGATACCAATGCAGATCGCTGCCGCAGATGCCGATGGCGCGGATTTTAACGGTGATTTGTCCGAACCCGGGATCACGCTCCTGCGGCATGTCCCGTTCTTCTAAAGTTTGAGGAGCAACAAGTTGAATAGATCTCACGCTACGAGGATACTACTCCACTACCTTAGCGGTCACGACAAGAATCAGAGGACTCTCTCCGTTGTTGACATCGGATTTTCCAACCACCACTTTTTGCCCTTCGCGGATATCTACGTCTGTGTGCAGCCCGGTGGTTCGGTACGCCGGATCTCCCTTGCTGTCTGTTCCGGTAAGGAGCTGGATCTGGAGACTCAGGTTCTGGAGAGTGACCACTTTGGGCGTCCCATCGAGGACGGACGAGCGTTGGTAACGGAAGGTATAGGTGGAGTTCTTAAGGGTGCCTTCGGCGCTGGTGCCCCCGTAATTGCCCTCCTGCCCATCGCGCCCGCGCAGCACAAACGAATCGAGCAACTGGTAGCCCTTATAGGCAAAGACCCCGTGGAGTTGCTTCGCCGTCGAAGCCAGGGCCTCCGGCAACTGATCGGCGGCTTGAGCGGAGGTAGAGATCAGATAAACGGTCAACTCGAAATCGATCGCCGGAACGTCCAGCTTTTTTACGGCATCTTCAACCAACGCCACTGCGTCAGCCGGGCCGCGCACCGCGAGGACATGCATGCGGTCGTCAGCGTCGACGAACAAGTCGCCGCGCCCGCCCGCGAAGGTGTTGATCAAATTGCGAACCCGGCCCGGATCCACATATTTGAGCCGGATCAGCCTCCGTTCTATTTTGGGCGGCGCGTCCTGTCCCCACGCCAGCAGGGACATCATGGCAATCCCGCATATGATTTTCATTCGTAACCTTCCTTTTTATCGACAATCCAATAAATCACCACGTCCGGATCGGAGGTGAACATTTTCACCAGCAATGGCTCCGGGGCTTCCCGTTTTCTCGCGGGATGCCGGCGCGCATGTTTAACCGCAACCGGCAGCTCAACCTGAGCTTGGTTTGTAATCTTGACGGGAGGCGCCTTTTCAGGCGGCTCATTTCGCGATATGCCGATCGCCATCACCAGCACGGCCGCCGCGGCGAACGCCCACTCCCAATGCATTCTGGGCCGAACTTGCATGTCTCGCAATGCAAACGAGTTCAGGCGTAGGTCCTCGGCTAAGCAGCGGCACTCTCCGCACGATGCCAGATGCTCGTCCGCGTCTTCACCCATCCCTAACTTGAGTTCGCATTCCTGACAGGTCATGAGCGTTTCCTCACATATTTCGCTAATTTCACTCGCGCCACGCAGATCTGGCTTCGCACTGTTACTTCTTCCACTCCCAGAATCTTCGCGACTTCCTGCGTCGACAGGCCTTCGATATCGCGCAACACGATTGCAGCTCTCTCACGTTCGCCCAATGTTTGCAGGGCTTTGGTGAGAAGGCGCTTGCGCTCATCGAGCGTGATCACGGTCAGCGCATCGCCGGATGGATCGGCGACGTGTTCATCCGGCTCCGCGAGGGCGGTTCGTTTACGGAACCAATCGTTACAAACATTGATGGTTACGCGGTATAACCAGGACTTCGGATCTCCTTGAATCTGGCCGCGTTTTTGAAAGAGCTTGAGAAAAACTTCCTGCGCGGCGTCCTGGGCGTCTTCCATTTTGCCCAATAGGCGGTAGGCGACTCCGAGCACCATTCGTTCATGGGCCCGCACCAGCCGCTCGAAAAACGCCAATGCAATCTCCTCGGACACTCACAAGGAAATACGCTTGAAGGTGCTAAAGCGTTGATCTAAATCCTACTGTGGTGAGGATTTGCTCACGGATCGCGGTGACTTCTTCCGAGGTCAGGGTGCGATCCGGTGCGCCCAGGGTAATGCGAAACGTCAGACTTCGCTCGCCGGGGAGGGCGAATTCGCGCAAGAATTCGATAGAGAGAATTTCCGGCAGCTTCGGAATCGCGGCTTCAACGTCGGCGATCAGGGTGCGCTCGGGAACGATAAATGAGAGATCGAAAGCACTTTCAGGGAATCGGCGGAGCGGTTTATAGCCTGCTTCCTGCGGCTGATGGAGCAGGGCTAAGTTCAGATCGAGTACTGCGGCGCGTCCGTTTTCTACCATTTTGGGATGAAATTCAAAGAGGCGGCCGATTTCGCCGACCAGCGCGGCGCGTTGCGGATGTTCGTAGGAACGCGCGGTGGTGGGATAGACTTTGACGCCGGGCAGCAGGCATTCAGCAAGTCGTTTTAATTCAAGGAGTCCCGTTTCTTTCGCGAAGATCACGGCTACGAAATGAGGAGTCTCCTGATTGGGATGAATTTCGTTGCCGATTTCGAAGAATCGGAAAGAGTCGAAATGGCGGGAATTATCATGGATATTCTTCAAAATACCCGGTAAGAGGCTGGGCCGCAGATAGTCGTGTTCGGTTTGGACCAAGTCGGTGAAGCCGAAGGCGCGGGCCGACTCTGCGGTGATGAAGGAGTAGTTGTAAACCTCGGTAAACCCTTGCGCGGCAGCCATTTCGCGCACGCGGTGATGCAGCGCCCGCTCGGGATTTCCAGGCGGCACGCGCGCCGGCGAAAGGGGTGCCACCGGGGCGATATTGTCGTAGCCGATCATGCGGCCGATTTCTTCGACCAGGTCTTCTTTGATCGAAATGTCCTTGGTCGCGCGCCAGCTCGGGACGGTGACGTTGAACGCCTCATCTACTTTGAATTCAAGAGCTTCGAGGATGTGGCGCACTTCGGCTGGAGGCACCGCGCAACCGAGCTTTCGATTGAGCCATTCGAGCGGTAACGCGATTGGTTCCAATGTCTTGAGCGGTTGATAGGCGTCTGTCAATCCGCCCACCAGCCGGATTCCGGGTGAGACTTCCTGAAGCAGCTCCAGGGCTCGCGCCAAGCCGCGAACGGTGTTGACTGGATCCTGTGATTTTTCAAATCGCATGGAGGCATCGGTGCGGAGGCGCAGTTTGGACGAGGTTTTGCGGATGCTCGAAGCGTTAAAGCATGCACTTTCAAGGACTATGCGGGTGGTGGTGTCCGAAATTGCGGTGTCCGCTCCGCCGATAATTCCGGCTAGCGCGACGGCTCCTTTGAGGTCGGCGATGACCAGATTTGAGGGGTCCAGTTCGTAGGTTTCGCCGTTGAGCGCGGCCAACTTTTCGCCTGCATGTGCTGTCCTTACAATGATTTGGCCGCCGCTAAGTTTGTCGGCATCGAAGGCGTGCATGGGTTGCGCCAGTTCGGCCATGATGAAATTGGTCACGTCGACGATATTTGAGATTGGATTCAAGCCAATGGCTTCCAGGCGATATTGCAGCCAAAGAGGGGATGGCTGGATGGTTACGTTCTCGAAAACGAGGGCGGAGTAGCGCGGGCAAAGGTCGTAATCCTCAATGGTTACTTTGATTTGCGGGTCTACGGTCAGCTTTTCTTTAACGGGGTCGAGCAGCTTTTTCCCGGTAATCGCGGCCAGTTCGCGGGCCATGCCATAATGGCCCCACAAATCGGGGCGATGGGTCAGGGATTTGTTGTCGACTTCGATCACCCAATCTGGCGTAAGTGTCAGGTTTTCTTTGAGTTCGATGATTCCGGCGTGGTCGCGGCTGATGCCGAGTTCAGACGCGCTAGCGAGCATGCCGTCGCTCTCGACACCGTCGATGATTTTCTTGCCGAGCGGGACGTAGACTGTTCGCAAGCTAGGACGGCAGTTCGGAGCGCCGCAAACTACCGTTTTGATGCCGTAGTTAGCGGTTGCAACCACGGCTTTCACGTTCTTGCCGAGGGACTCGACGGTAACGACTCGGGCTTCGCAGGCCTGGGCGAGCAAGGCTCCGGTTTCTTCGAGGCCTTCGCACTCGGCGGTTTTAAGCGTGATGAGATGCATCAGGTCCCGAGGGGACTCGGTGAGGTCTTCGACCATGTCTCGCAGCCAGGAATAGGAGAATTTCATGTTTCTTAATGGGGCTTAAATGCGGTTAAAACACGCTCCGGGATGGCGTAAGAGGGCATAATTGAAGGTTATTTCTTGAGACACAAGACACCGCTCCCTGCGGTCACGGCTCGGTCGCGGATCTGATACGGCGGGTGGCATTTAAAATTGATTTAAGAAACGTAGGTCTCCGCTGTTTAGGAGTCTGATGTCGTCGATTCCGTAGCGCATCATGGCCAGGCGGGTTAGACCTAGGCCAAAGGCGAAGCCGCCCCAGATTTCGGGGTCGGCGCCGCCGGCTCGTAATACGGCTGGATGGACCAGGCCGCAGGGTAGAAGTTCTACCCACCCTGATTGTTTACACACGGGGCATCCCACGCCGCCGCAGATCAGGCATTGGATATCGAGCTCGAAGCCGGGTTCGACAAAGGGGAAAAATCCGGGGCGGAGGCGGACGGTTACGTCTTTCTTGAAGATGGCGGAAAGAAGAGTCTTCATGAAATAGATCAGATGCGCTACGGAGACGTCGCGATCGACCATCATGCCTTCCAGTTGATAGAAGGTGTGCTCATGCGAGGGGTCGACTTCTTCATTTCGGAAGACGCGGCCGGGGGCGATCATTTTCAGAGGGGGGCCGAGCTTTTCTAATGCGCGGATTTGCACGGGCGATGTGTGGGTGCGGAGGAGACGGCCGGCTCCAAGATTCCCGACCAACCAGAAGGTATCCTGCATGTCGCGCGCGGGATGGTCGGCGGGGATGTTGAGGGCGTCGAAGTTGTAGTGCTCGGTCTCGACTTCGGGGCCGTCGACTACGGCGAAGCCGAGGGATTTGAAAAGGTCCTCCAGTTCCTGTTGGACTTGGGTGACGGGATGAAGGCTGCCGGGGCGGGTGCCGGGGGCGGGAGTGGTGAGGTCGATCCACTCGGATTCCAGGCGTTGGTTGAGGGCTGCTTGTTCGAGGGCCGATTTGCGTTCGTCGAATTTCTTTTCGAGGTCTTGTTTGGCGGCATTGAGGAGTTTGCCTTGCGGGCCGCGCTGGTCGGGTGGGAGTTTGCCTAGCTCCTTGCTTAATTCGGCTAGCTTGCCTTTGCGGCCCAGGGCTTCTATGCGGACTAACTCTACCGCGTCCAGACTTGTCGCGGATTTGAGTTGCTCTAGGGCGTGGGAGTGGAGGGATTTGATTTTCTCTTCTAGCATTCACCGCTCCCTGTGGTCACGGCTCGGTAGGGCATAACTGCGGCGTTGGTGGATGGGGCGAAAAATTGGGGACAGCCCGCTCTTTCCACGCGGCGTGAGGAGTTGCCTTTTCCTTGGATCTGCATGCGCCTTGGGACAGAGTAGGCTGTCCCCGATTTTTCGCGCGTTTGACGTGTCGGGAGGAAAAGAAACGGACGGCGGCAGACCACCATTTAGAGCTTGGCTCCGGTTTGATTCCAGATAATCGACCATGGCTTGTTGGCCTTTGGTCAATGCGAGGTCCAGGGGCATTTGGTTGTTTTCGGCGCGGGTGTTGATATCGGCTCCGGCGGCGATTAGGGCTTTGGCCATTTCGAGGTCGCCATTTTGGGCGGCGGCGTGGAGAGGGGTCCAGCCGCCGTGCTGGCGTGCATTGACGGGAGCGCCGTGCTCGATCAGGAGCTTTACGACCTCGATATGACGGCCCGCGGTGGCTGCGTGGAGAGGCATGTTCTCCATTTGATTCGTCGAGCGGGCGTTGACGAGGGCGCCTTTGTTCAGCAAGAGGCGGGCGGCTTCGGTCTTGCCGAAGAAGGCGGCTAGATGAAGCGGGGTCCAGCCGTCGGTCGAGAGGAGGCCGATTAAGGAACGATTGGCGGTTAGGAGTTGGGTTAGCTGGTCGGTGTCGCCTAGGATGGCGGCGGCGAAGATGGCTAGTTGGGGGTCGGCGGCTACGAGTTCCTTGACACGGGCTTGGTCGCCGGCGCGGACGGCTTCGAAGAGTTCTTTCACGATTTATCCCCTCGAGGCGGCGACGTCATTTGGGGTGAAGACGGTTTCGGCCTTGGAGACTTCCCAGGCCAGGTGATTGATATAGAATAGCAGCGCGGCGGGCGAATACGTGGTCTGGAATTTGGTCCAGACTTCGTGCTGCCAGCCTTCCTTCAAGAAGCCGGAAACGTCGGCGTCCTTCTGAAAAAAGCCGTCTTCATGAGGGACGCCGAGATGATCGAGCACGGCCTTGATCATTTCCAGATGGGAAACGAGGATGGCTTGGGCGAGATCAGTGGCGTAATCCTCATCACGTTCCTTGAGGCGTTCGAAGAGGCGCGGCGAGGCTTTGCGGAGCGTCTCCGAACTCAATTTATGGAGGTGAAGGCGGGTCTTGATGCGGTCAAAAAGCTGGTAGGTGCGCAGCCGGCCCATGGAAACGGAGCGCATCAACTGCTGAAACGTATCCTCGCCGAGGCCGAGGAAGATATCGGAAAGCTGCATTCAAATCAATTGTATCCTGGAAGTTAAATGATTCGAAGCGCTGTTGTTCCCGTGGCCGGACTCGGTACCAGACTGCTGCCTGCGACCCGTTCGCAGCCCAAGGAAATGCTGCCGGTGGCGCGCAAACCGGTGGTGGAGTACGTGATTGACGAGCTGGCGGCGAATGGAATCGAGCAGATTTTGTTCGTGACGGGGCGCAATAAAACGTCGATTGAAGACCACTTCGATTTAGGCGGCAATGAGCCGGCGGCGGCGAAGTTTTTCTATACGCGGCAAGGGTCGCCCCGAGGCTTGGGCGATGCGGTGCTGGCGGGTGAGCATTTCGCGGGAGATGAGCCGTTCGTGGTCGCGTTAGGCGATTCGATTTTAGGGCTGCATGCGCAATCGAAGGCCGTTTCGCGCATGATCGAAGTGTTCGAACAGCATGCCGCGGCTTGCGTGGTAGCGGTGGAGGAAGTTCCATTAGCTGAGACCGGACAGTATGGCATCGTGGACCCGGCGGAGTTCCAAAAGGGCGCGGTGCGGGTGGCACATCTGGTGGAGAAGCCGGGGCCCGAGAAGGCTCCGAGCAAACTGGCGATTGCGGGACGCTATATTTTCTCGCCCCGGATTTTCGATGAGATTCGGCGGGTGGAGCCGGATAAACGC
>Ga0208193_1000961_pt1 | contig 13282 bp, 11 predicted proteins | sample June2015DPH_17_2_FD_184716 | JGI IMG/M metagenome (GOLD analysis project Ga0208193, IMG submission 184716) | Peatland microbial communities from SPRUCE experiment site at the Marcell Experimental Forest, Minnesota, USA - June2015DPH_17_10... | ecosystem: Environmental > Terrestrial > Soil >...
CAGAAGCTGGTGCGTGCGGGATTCGGCAACAACAACGTCGATACCTGCGCGCGCGTGTGCCATTCTCCCACCGGCTACGGATTGAAGAACACGCTGGGCGAGTCCGCCGGAACTCAGAACTTCGATTCCGTCATGCAAGCGGACGTGATCTTCGTCATCGGCGCCAACCCGACCGATGGACACCCGGTGTTCGGATCGCAGATGAAGCGGCGCTTGCGCCAAGGCGCCGGCCTGATCGTCGCCGACCCGCGGCGCATCGACCTGGTGCGCACGCCGCACATCGCCGCCAACCACCATTTGAAGCTGCGCCCCGGCACGAACGTGGCGCTGATCAACAGTCTTGCGCACGTCGTGGTCAGCGAAGGACTCGTCAAAGAGGACTTCGTGCGCGAGCGCTGCGAGGTGGATTCGTTCGAAACCTGGCGGGAGTTCGTTTCGCAGGAGCGAAATTCGCCCGAGGCCATGGAAGCGATCACAGGGGTGCCGGCCGCGGAAGTGCGCGCCGCCGCCAGACTGTACGCAACGGCCAAGAATGGCGCGATTTATTATGGTCTCGGCGTCACCGAGCATTCGCAGGGCTCGACCATGGTGATGGGCATCGCGAATCTGGCGATGGCAACCGGCAACATTGGACGGGAAGGTGTGGGCGTCAATCCACTGCGCGGCCAGAACAATGTGCAAGGCTCGTGCGACATGGGCTCATTCCCGCACGAGTTCCCGGGCTATCGGCACGTGTCCAACGATGCCGTGCGCAAGCTGTTCGAAAACGAATGGGGCGTGGGCTTGCAGAATGAACCCGGATTGCGAATTCCCAATATGTTCGAGGCCGCTCTCGACGGCGAGTTCAAGGGCTTGTACATCGAGGGCGAGGATATCGCCCAATCGGATCCCAATACGCAGCATGTGACCGCGGCGCTCACGTCGATGGAATGCATCATCGTACAGGACCTGTTCCTCAATGAGTCGGCGAAGTTCGCCCATGTGTTCCTGCCCGGATCGTCATTCTTGGAGAAGGATGGCACGTTCACCAATGCGGAGCGGCGTATTTCACGCGTGCGCAAAGTCATGAAACCGAAAGCCGGCTATGCGGATTGGGAGATCACGCAGTTGCTGGCGAACGCGGTGGGATATCCGATGAACTATGCTCATCCGGCGGAAATTATGGATGAGATTGCGCGGCTCACGCCGACGTTCAGGGGCGTCAGCTACCAGCGCCTCGATCAGTTGGGCAGCATTCAGTGGCCGTGCAACGCCGAGCATCCGGACGGTACCCCGACCATGCACATCGGCAGCTTCGTGCGCGGCAAGGGCAAGTTTCTGCTCACGGAATACGTGCCCACCCGCGAAAAGGTGAACGCCAAATTTCCCTTGATTTTGACTACGGGACGCATCTTGAGCCAATACAACGTGGGCGCGCAGACGCGCCGCACCGAGAACGTCCGCTGGCACGACGAGGATCGCGTGGAGATTCATCCGCATGATGCCGAAGAGCGCGGGATCGCGGAGGGAGATTGGGTGGGAATCGCGAGCCGGGCTGGAGATACCGTGCTGCGCGCCTGGGTGACGGAGCGCGTGCAACCGGGCGTGGTCTACACCACATTCCATTTCCCCGAGTCCGGTGCGAACGTCATCACCACCGACAATTCCGATTGGGCCACGAACTGCCCGGAATACAAGGTCACCGCGGTGCAAGCAACCCGGGTAAGCCAGCCCTCGGAGTGGCAGAAGCGCTTCCGCGAATTCACGGCGACGCAAGAGAATTTCGTCAAGCTCGCACAGGTGGAGGCGGCCAAGTAGCGACCGCGCATCAGACATGAGCAGCCCGCAGCATTTGGTGCAGATGGCGAACGACATCGGAAATTTCTTTCGCGCGCAACCCAACCGGGAAGAGGCGATCGCCGGCATCGCCAATCACATCAAAAATTTCTGGACGCAACGCATGCGCGAGAAGCTGCTCGCACACATACGAGAGGACAGCAGTCCGCTCGACGATCTGCCACGAGAGGCGCTGCAGCGTCTAATGGCGCAACCCGCGCCGAAACCGGCTCAGCCGCCGGGCAGAGATGCAGGATAAGCCTGGGATAAGCCAAGCAAGCGATACGCCGAATATCAGGTGCGAAGGTAGCTGGCGCCGTTGACGTCGATCACCCCACCGGTCATGGCGGCCGGCGCATCGAGCGCGCAGTAAACGGCCGCATTGGCGATTTCCTCGGGCTGGCTGACTCGGCCCAGAGGATGCTGCGCGAGGATGTCGGCACCGGCCGCGCCCGACAGGTGTCCGTGTGCCATATCGGTTTCAACCCAGCCGGGGGCCAGGCAATATACATAGATGGATCGCGGCGCCAGTGCCTTGGCCAAGGATTGCGACAGGGAATTGAGCCCGGCCTTGCTGGCACCATAAGCGGGGGAATCCGGTTCGCCGCGAAATGCCCCGCGCGAGGAAATGTTCACAATCCGTCCGCGCCCGAATCGAGCATCCACCAACTCGCGCTCGTTCATGCTCTGCGCCGCCAGCAAAGACAGGTTGGCAGGGCCGATCAAGTTGGCGCCAAGAGTCAGAGTCCAAGTCGAGCGCCACGACTCATACGAGGTGGTCAATGGCGGATGATCGATGAACAGGCCGGCATTATTGACAAGCACATCGATGCCGCCCATCCGCGTGGTCACTTCGTGCCAAAGCGTGGCCGGCGCATTTGCGTCGGCAAAGTCGGCGGCGAAGGCGGCATGACCCGATCCGAGCAGCCCCGCGAGTACGGCTTCAGCGTCGCCGCGCCGATTTCGATAGTGCAGGGCCACCCGGACGCCGCGCGCGGCAAGATGCGCCGCGATCACGCTGCCGATGCCGCGAGATGCGCCGGTGACGAGGGCAACAGGCACGCGGGATGGATTTGCCAAAGTCATCGTTCACCGAGAAGTTGTGAGGGACAGCAATTTTGCACCAAATGATGGATCGGGTGGTGCACGCCGGGCACCGAGCCACGGCTGTTGGCGGAATAAATACTTAGATTCCACCAAGATGCCATCAAGGCTAGAATAACGTCTTACGCGCCCGTAGCTCAGCTGGATAGAGCACCTGGCTTCGAACCAGGTGGTCGGCGGTTCGAATCCGTCCGGGCGCGCCAGAAAAAAAAGGCTTTTTCGCGCTTTTCGTCAGATTGTCGGGGGGGCAGTATTGAAAACCTACGTTTTGGTACATGGCGGCGGCCACGGCGGTTGGTGCTACCGCAAGGTCGCCAGGCTGCTGCGGGAGGCAGGCCACGAGGTCTTCACGCCCACGCTCACGGGACTGGGAGAGCGAAAGCATCTTCTCAGCACCGAGACGAATCTCTCGACTCACATCGCCGATATCGTCAACACGCTTGTATACGAGGACCTGCGCGACGTGATCTTGGTCGGTCACAGTTATGGCGGCATGGTCATTACGGGCGTGGCGGATCGCGCGCAGGATCGGATACGGGAACTCGTCTATCTGGACGCGGCACATCCTTCCGACGGTCAATCGCTCGTCGATACCGCCCCCGCATCAATGGCCTTTGCACGAAGTTCCTCGCAAATGGTCAACGGCGTGGAACTCGTGATGTGGCCGAATGACGAGATGGTTGCGGCCATGGGCGTCAGCGACCCCGAGGATGTTGCAATACTTCGCGCGAGAATGATGCCTCACCCGTGGAAGGCTTTCGAGGAGCGGCTTAAGTTTGTAAACGGCGACGCCTCACGCAAGATACCGCGCACCAACATCAATTGCGTAGGCTCGCTTCGTCACAGTTCTGATGCGGATCGCGCAAAGCAGGTCGACGGTCACCGCAATTTCGAGATCGACACCGGGCACGACCTGATGATGAGCGAGCCGCGCAAGGTGACCGATATGCTCCTCAAGGTGGCATCGAGCTAGCAGGCAGGGCTGGCAGGAAACGGAGCAGAAGGATGCTCGTTGTAGCCAGCAGTGCCCGATCCAGCCGCCAGCGGCACCAGTTCATTGGTTATGAATGGCGCAACACAGGATCCTTCCGCACGCTGCACGGAGGCCTTTGCCACGGCGATCTGCGAGATCGCGCGCTTATGGCAAAATGTTGGGTCTCGCGCCGCCCAGGTGAATTCGGCGATTTCGCTCGATCAAACCCGAGGCGAGCGCGCGGTATCCCACCAACTTTCTGTGCTGCTCGTCCCAGAGGCGAAACGCGAGGGACTTCAAACTGGCGACCAAGGTAATGGGCTTGACTTGCGCGAAGAATTCATCCGCGTCGTGACATTGCTGCAAATGGTAGTTGGCGATTAACGGGCTCAAATGATGGATATGATGAAACCCGATATTGCCCGAAAACCATTGCAAGACTCTCGGCAACTTGTAGAAGGAGCTCCCTTGCAGCGCGGCCTCCATGTAATTCCACCGGTCGCGGCGCTCCCAGTAGGCTCCTTCAAATTGATGTTGAACGTAGAATAGCCAAATCCCCGCCGCGCCCGCGAGCGTGGACACTCCTATTTGGATTATCAGATACGCTTTGAGACCCATCATAAAGCTCATGACGCACGCCATGACGACAATCGCCAGGTTCATCCAACGAACCGAGCGTCGCTCTCGCCCTGGCGCGGCTGACGATGGGAAGCGATGATGAATTATAAAGAGATAAAACGGAGCGATGACAAAGAGAACGATCGGGTTGCGTGCCAGCCGGTAGGCGAACCGTCGCCAGCGGGACGAGTCCAGGTATTCTTGAACCGTCAGCATCCAAATGTCACCGACCCCACGTCGATCCAGATCTCCGGAAGTTCCATGATGCAATGCATGCTGCCAGCGCCAATGGAAGTACGGCGTCAGCGTCAACAATCCGGTGACGAATCCAACTATTCGATTGGCGGATCGAGATGCGTAGAATGATCCATGACTGCAATCGTGAAAGATGATGAAGATGCGGACGAGGAACGCAGCCGCTAGCACGGCCAGCGGCAGCGTAATCCAATACGAGACGGCGATGCTGCGATGGATTGCATACCAAAGCGCGATATAAGGACCCAAGGTATTGAGCAATTGCCACGTCGCTTTCCCTCGCGATGGCCGCCGAAATAGAGAAACGATGTGTTTCCAGCGCGGAGCGTTCGCGGAAGAATGTACCGCAGCGGCCCTATTCATTCATGTGGGGCACAGCACCCCCTCGTTTATCTTGCCAATTCCCGTTGCGGGTTCCATCGATCGCACCGTCCGCGAATCCTTCTAGGTCTTCCACGCTACGCAACATGATCCGATGACCTCATGCGAATTCGACTGGATGCGATGACACGCGCGCCGACGCCCTCTTCACAGACAAACAACGGATCACCTATCCCACCTCAAACCATGTCATGCAGCGCGGCGTGTGTCTGTACGGCATAGCACAGACGATCCGATTCGACGCCGGAGCGTCAGATGTGTCTGAGCGCCGAGGGCATGAGCCAGTCTGCTTGTCGGGGGCGCCACCGCACCTAACGCGCGGATCCACAGGTTAAAAGCTCGAAGTGTTGAATGTGCGCTACCGTACAGACGACCCAAGTGAAGTTAGATAAATAACACTCCGACCGGTCTGGCTCGATTCCGGCCGATCGAGTGCAATGGAGAGTGCAATCTGTGGGCCTGCCGCCTCGTACATCCGATAGAGAAGATGCCGGGTTGTCACGGGTCATCTCGCCGCAGCGCACCACGACACAGGCAATCCCGCTTTCCAAACGGCATAAAGAGATCGAGGTGCAGCGGCGAGGGAGCGAGCGCACCTTCGATGCGCGTTCCATACGCAAGTTCGAGACCCGCCAAGATCACTTGCGGCTGGAAGTTGCGGCTTTGCGAGCGCTGCTGGTCAAGACGCGGGAGGAGTTGTTGGCCGTTCAGGCACGAGAGAAGCGTGCGCGCTATCTGGCCCTTCACGACGATCTGACCTCGTTGCCGAATCGCAGATATTTTCTCGAACGTCTCGGTCTTGCTCTGACAGACAACGGAATTGGCATCCCACCGGTGGCAGTGCTTTATCTTGATCTTGATGGCTTCAAAGCGCTGAACGATTTGTATGGACACGACACGGGTGACGCACTCCTCAGCACTGTTGCACGGCGTCTGTCCCATGCGCTTCGGTCCGAAGATTTGGTGAGCCGCCTGGCCGGAGATGAATATGCGTGCTTGATAAGTGGTGTGTTGAGCCGGAAAAGCCTGCAGCAAATGGCAGTGGCTCTATTCCACGTCGTGTCCGCTCCTTTCAAAATTGGCACACTTGAACTCACCGTGCGCCCGAGCATTGGTATTGCCGTGTCTCCCACTGATGGGTCGACGACTGAGGAGCTCATGAAAGCCGCGGATAGTGCGATGTATTTGGCCAAGCGTCAGAGGTCATCTTACGCGTTTTTCCGAACGACCTTACGCGCGGTCACGTGAACAGATCGTCACGAGGGCAGGCAGGGTGACCAGCTATCTTGTGTCTGCCACCGCACAGACTGAGATGGGAGATCGACTTAGAAGTGGAACCATGGATTCATACAGCGTTGTGTCGGCATACAGAAACCGCCGCCATGGTTTGTTCAATCGCAATTTGGCTGGGGACTTGTCGCGACGAGACCCAAACGCGGCCGCCGGTATGGCAGAGGGTATCGCCGATGAAATAGACAAGGAGCGGCCTTGTAACTGGATGCGTCGGCGCTTGGCCCGTGTCAGAAGGCAGACCTGATCGACGCACACGGGGTGAGTCATAAACGTCAGCTCCTCGACTGCAAATCGAACCCGGCGCAGTCAACACTGCCATGTATGACAAAGACGAAAAAGAGGATCTAAGCGAGTTCAAGGTGATTCCCTATTGGGAAGCGGTCAAGAACTTTCAGAAATACATTGTGAATGAAGGGCGCAAGGGATTGTCCCCAGAGTAATTGGGCAAAGCGGTCCACGTTGCCCTAACCGCGGCGAAACCGAAGGCTAGGTACGCCGTCGTGCCTCAACGCTTCAAGATCTGGACACTGCCGAGACTTCTTTCCAACCCGGGTGCTGGACGCCGCAATGGCAAAGCAGATGGGATTGACAACTGCAACACAAAACGAGGAGTTGGCATGGCGAAGGTAGTATGTGTTCTTTACGATGATCCCGTCAGCGGCTATCCGAAATCCTACCCGCGCGACGGCCTCCCTAAAATCGAACGGTACCCAGACGGTCAGACCTTACCGACCCCCAAAGGTATCGATTTCACTCCCGGCACGTTGCTGGGTAGCGTCTCCGGCGAACTCGGCCTGCGCAAGTACCTGGAGTCAAACGGCCACCAATTGGTCGTTACCTCGAGCAAGGACGGTGCCGACAGCGTGCTAGACCGAGAATTGCCGGACGCCGAAATCGTGATCTCTCAGCCGTTTTGGCCGGCCTATATGACGGCAGAACGATTCGCCAAAGCCAAGCAGCTGAAAATGGTCGTCACCGCCGGCATTGGCTCGGATCACACCGATCTGCAAGCGGCGATGGATAAAGGCGTCACCGTTGCGGAAGTCACCTATTGCAACAGCAACAGCGTGGCAGAGCACATTGTGATGATGATTCTATCGTTGGTGCGCAATTACATCCCCTCTTACGACTGGGTCATCAAGGGCGGATGGAACATTGCTGACTGCGTTGCACGATCGTACGACTTGGAAGGTATGCACGTAGGAACTGTCGCCGCCGGGCGTATCGGCCTACGGGCACTGCGGCTTTTGCGGCCGTTCGACGTAAAATTGCACTATCTCGATCGGCATCGCTTGCCGGATTCGGTGGAGAAGGAACTCAATTTGACCCACCACGACAAGCTCGATAGTTTGGCGCGAGTCTGCGATGTAGTAACGCTCAATTGTCCGCTGCATCCGGAAACCGAGCTGATGATCAACGAGAAATCGCTCAAGAACTTCAAGCGTGGTGCGTACTTGATCAATACCGCGAGAGGCAAGCTTTGCGAGGCAAATGCGATCGCGGCGGCCCTGGAAAGTGGTCAGCTCGCAGGATACGCGGGCGATGTGTGGTTCCCACAGCCGCCCCCAAAGGACCATCCGTGGCGCGCAATGCCGCATCATGGCATGACGCCGCATATCTCTGGCACGAGCCTGTCTGCGCAGACCCGCTACGCGGCCGGCACCCGCGAAATTCTCGAGTGTTACTTTGAGGGCCGACCCATACGCAACGAGTACCTGATCGTGCAAGGCGGGAAGCTCGCCGGCGTGGGCGCGCATTCATATAGCGCTGGAAACGCGACGCGCGGCTCGGAAGAGGCCGCCAAGTTCAAAGGCGCGCGATGATCTGAGTAACTCCAACTTGCTCATTGTGGCTCGGGTTCCCGCGTTAAAGCGGTGCATTGTGGGTGGATTCCGCGGGGGCTCGGGCCATGAAAATGAGGGCCGCCATGCGGCGGCCCTCGCAAGGACTGAATTCCGTGCACGGCTAGAGGAAGCCCTGCCTAGACGGGAAGTCGAAGAAGTCGAACAGATCGTTCAGTGACGGAGTATTCAGCGGCGCGTAGGAACCAGGCAGCTGCACCGGGTTCGGGAAGTTGTCCCGGCTGCGGTTCGTCACCGGCTTCAGGCCCCAGTTGCGCTCGATGAACTTGAGGATCGAGACATGGTCCGCGTACTGGTGCGAGATGTATCCCCCGGCGCGCAGCGGTAAGTACTTCGGATTCGCCACGACGATCAGCGGGATGCGCGTGCCGTCGCCGAAGAAGTCGACGGGCTGCACATAGCCGGAGTCATAGTAGCCCCCGCCCTCGTCCTCGGTGATGAGGATGGCAGTGTCCTTGGTGTAGGCCGGCGATGCCTCGACCTGGTCGACGATGTTCTTCACGAAGCCCTCGAACAGGTCCAGCTTCGAGGAGGACGGATGGCCGTCCACATAGCCGCTGGGCTTGACGAAGGAAACCGAGGGCAGCGTGCCGTTGGCGATGTCCGAATACAGGTTCGCCGTATCCTGTATATGCGCCGCGACCTGCGCCGGGTTCGACATGATGGAGGTGTCGTACTGGAACGGGTTGCAGATGTTGCAGTATTCGTCCGAACTCGGGCCCTTGACGCCCCAGTTCAGCTCGTAAGGGTCATTGACGTAGTTGTTCCACTGGTCGCCGTAGTACTTCCAGGAGACGTTGGCTTCGTTGAGGTCATCGCCGATGCTGCGCGTCGAGGAAGGCGGAACGGTGAACGGGGTGTTGGAGGGGCTCTGGTCCGTGTACGCATTGTTGCCGTTGCCGAACCAGCCCGGGTTGTAGTTGTTCACCAGGTAGTAGTGGCCGGCTTCGCAACGCGATTCGATGCGGATCGACTTCAAGTAATCCAGGATGGGCTTGACGCCGGGCTGGGTCGGGTCCGAGCAGTCGCTGTAGGAGCCGCCGCCGTAAATGATCGGCAATCCATCACTCTGGGTCTTGTCCCAGTCGCTCTTCGGGTACCCGGCATTGTAGTCTTCGCCGTAGCCGTCCTGCGTGTAAAAGTTGTTGGTGCCCGGTTGCGGGTTCGGATTCTCGATCTCGTCGATGGTTCCCGGTCCGCCGTAGCCGGCGGGATTAGTGGCAACAGCGACGTTATGGGGCGGAGCCTCAGAATTGCCGTTGCCGTCGCTGAACCAGATCATATCGCCGTGGCCGAGCATGATGTGGTTGACGCCGGTGCCGCCGTTGACGGACTGATGGAAGTTGTCGCTCATGGCGTAGGTGTCCGCCAGGCTCTTGAAGTACGGCACATCTCCCTGCTGGACGTTGTAGAACCCTAAGGCACTGGAGCCCTCACCCGTGGTGGTCGGGACCGAGTCATAGAGTGCGTACTTATTGGCGGTCCACTGAGCCTCCGTCGGCGGGTTCGCGGCGGAATATCCCGCGGGGTACTCGAAGAACTCGCTGAAGGAAAGGCCGTAGTAGGACTGGGCGTACTGGGCCTGGGTCAGGCCGTTGGTGCCGGCGCCGACGGTCGTTTCCACCCAGGAGAACAGGTTGCCGTTGCAGCCGGAAGGATTCTCGAAGGAGGCGTGCTCGAGGCTGCAGTTCAGCTGCTGCCACATCTGGTAGAAGCGATGCACGGGACTGGCGGTGTAGTCCGTGTACGCAAGGCTGTAGCCGGGCGTGGCCGAATTGGTGCCATTGGTCAGCTGGAATGGGCCGGCCGGCAGGTTGTCGAAATTGGCGATGCGCAGGTCCGGCGTGTAGCTGTACTGGCCAGTGCCGCCCGAAGCCAAGGACTGGTAGTAGCTCAATCCGTTGGCGTCGGAGGCATTCGGCAGACCATTCTCGGTCAGGGCGGCGCAGGCCACCGGGTCGAGGTAGTTGGTGGTGGTTTTAGCATTGACGGTGGTGGTGCCGCAGGCAATCGTCGTATACGCCGACGAACTCGGTGAGAAGTAGCCCTGCAGCCCGGAAGGGCCAGCGGCCTCCGGCGCCGGAGCACGCCACCCGGGAATTTGCTGCTTCGGCGGGCTCAGGAGGAAGGCGTCCTGGCTGCCCAGATCCGAAGCCGAAAGCTGCTGGGCCTTTTTGAAGTTCGGTCCCGGAATGGCGTTCTTGTTGGCATCGAGCTGGATGATGCCCTCGCTCAGCAGGTTGTGGACCGTCTGGCCGCGCGTCGGCAAGTAGGTGGCAAACACGTGGTCGAAGCTGCGGTTCTCACCGATGATCACGATGACGTGCTTGATCGGCGTCGCAGTCGAACCATTACTGTCGTTGGTGGAATTCAGTTGTGCCGGGGCCGCAGCCAGGACGGGAGCTAGCACCGCCAGCGACACTCCCGCCATGCACAAACCGTGCAATGTATGCGAAACAAACGTATTGACCTTCATTTGATCTCCCTAAATGTGTAAAACCATCCACCAGATGGTGCAGGAGAGGCTAAAGAGGCCGTATTTCAGGCAGTTGACCGTTAGATGAATCCGGGGCCTTGAGGGGGGGCCTTCCCAGCGGCTAGCGCGTACGGGCGCCGCGCGTTGCGGCTGCGGCTCGTTGCCGCTCGGCTGATTCACTCTCGGAGGCTGGCAAGTCGGCGGAATCGAGAGGGGCCGGGCTGTCGTCGGGCAGGGCGGGCACAGGCACGGCAGTCTGCACTTGATTGGGAGCCTCCGGCTGCACCGGAGGCGGATCGGCATTCACCGCCGGCTGTGGCGCGGGGACCGGCTGCGGCGCGGGTTGCGTAACCGCCGCGGGCGGTTCGGCCGGCCGCTCCCACAATCCTTCATACCAGGCGTAGAGCATGAACGTGCCAAGGAAGCAGGCGCCGGCAAGGACGATGGGCACGAAGCGCGGAGTCATCAGAGGCTACCAGGCTGCTGAGAAAAAGAGGGACCTTGAGTTCGGGTATTGTGCCGCAGGCACTGAAATCTTGCTCGGGTAGCCAATCGTGGGTGGCGCGCGCTTGCGCGGTCACGAGTGGCTCCAAGTTGCGTGCGCTCGGAGATTTCAATGGTCCGATAATATTCGAAGCCGCAACGCATGGCATTCGGCTGCGAATAGCAGCGAACGTCAACGTCTTTTGATCTGGTGAGGATGTTCGCTTAGGCGCGACCGGGTGAGTGGCGGAAACCGATCAGGCGCTATGCGAGGCCCGCGTTGGCTGCTAGAGTCGGCCGCGCAGTACAGTCCAAGGGTCTAACAGGGAGTGGAATGCGCGTTTTTAAGCTCAGCGGCGTTACGGCCGAAAGCATGGCGAACGATCTGGCGGCGCATGCCGTCGATTTCTCATTTGCCGCCGCCGCTCCCAAACTCACGGAAACCCCGCTGCTGGTGTTGACGTCGGATGATGGTGGCGCCGGACACGCCGACGAATTGGTCCGGGCCATCCGGGCGAAGGGCGGCCAGCGTGTGACCGAGAAACACGTAGCTACCGACCATGGTTGGTCGGATAGGCGCATCGAACTTGAGACGGATGTAATCACCTGGCTGGGGCAACTGCACTGAAGAACCTTTCCGCGATCATGCGGCGACCCGCTCCTCGCCCTTGAGAGTCGTGCGGTGCATCCTTCGCCCGGAATCCACATCATAGGGAACCACGCGGTGCATGACGCCATAGTTGTCCCAGATGACAAGGTCACCCTCTTGCCATTCGTGACGGTACGAGAAGGCGGGCTGGGCGGCCCATTCCTGGAGCCGCACCAGTAACGAGCGGCCGTGGGGAATGGGAAGACCGACGACGCTGTCGGCGTGCGTGCCGACCACCAGAGACCTGCGGCCCGAGTTGTGCGTCCATACGAGTGGGTGCGTCATTACGTCCGACATACCGCGCCAGCGAGCCAGATCCTCCTCGGACATTGCGTCGAATACGGGACGCATACTGGTCTCCATTTTGTGGACGACCTTCAGTCCCTCGAGCGCCTGCTTCTCCGCCTCGGGTAGACCTTCATAGGCGGCATAGGTGCTGGCGAACTCAGTTTGACCACCGGTGGATGACAACTTGCGGGCCGTGAGAAGGGTCCCCTTGGGCAGCGGCTGATCGATCGTCACGCCGTCGATGTGCCAGAAGAAAGTGCCCAACACATATTCGGGCTGAAAATTAATGTTCTTGTCGAGCGTGACCGCGTAGACGTCCTTCTCGCCGGACGCGCCGCTGCCCGGAGCCTTGCGGGTGTAGTTGAGTCGCTTGCCGATTTTGTCGGTTACGGCCAACTGCTCGGCATCGGTGAGATTGATGCGCGGGAAGACAAGCACCCCGCGGTCATCGAGCGCCTCGCGAATGGCGGCGACCACCTCATCATCGAGCAGACGTTCCTTGGCTACGTGGACGATACCGCCGATGCTCGGCTTGATTCTTTCGACCTGGATTGTGCTCATGATTCGCTGCCTCCACGTGCGCATTCACAATAGAACATTGTTAAAAACAAAGAGATAAAAATGCCTCTGAGCGGTTGACCGGCTGCCAATGAACCTTGCCGGTCAGAATTTCACCAAATGCTGAACACCTTCATAGCATTCTGTTTGGTGAGGGTCAAGTGCGGTTCACCTACGTCGCGCCGATGCTGGCCGCTGGGGTCCGGGGCCACCCAACTGCCCCAGCACTCGCTCCACGATGGTGAGCGCCTCATCATGTCCATCCGTAAGGCCGAGCGCCGATTCTGTGACCATGACTCGCGCCAACGCGGACGCGATCATGACGACGCCGGCGGCGGGATATTCCTCTTCGTCTCGCTGCGCCAGCAGGCGGGAAACTTCCCGAACTTGAAGTGCACGAAATTCCCGTGCGGAGCGAATGATCTCGGCGCGTATCGTCTCGCGATGCGCCGCAATCGAAGTCAGTTCGGCGGATAAAGTTGCGCCCGAAGGATCACTGTTCAATTCCCACAGCGCGCGTAGCGGAT
>Ga0208193_1000962_pt1 | contig 13271 bp, 7 predicted proteins | sample June2015DPH_17_2_FD_184716 | JGI IMG/M metagenome (GOLD analysis project Ga0208193, IMG submission 184716) | Peatland microbial communities from SPRUCE experiment site at the Marcell Experimental Forest, Minnesota, USA - June2015DPH_17_10... | ecosystem: Environmental > Terrestrial > Soil >...
CTGTCTTGTGAGTCATCGTCGGTCCTCCATACCTGCCGGGATCAGGACCGACCTTACCAACTGCGCCTAGGCAGTGTCATGCAGGCTTACCGAAAGGACACCGACACTGAAACCGTTTGGTTTCGAGGCCATCTTCAAGACTAATTCCGTCAGGACCGACGCAGGTATCGTATCGGTCGCGCCAGTTGTCAGCAAACCATAGTTTTCGATCGGCACCGTATCTAACGAAAGACTGGTAATGAGCCGTTCGGCTCCGCGCTGCCCAACTCCCGCCGCGGCTTGAAGGGCTGGAAGCAGCCAGGTCGTCTTGGCATCGCCAAGAAGGCCGTCTAGCACCTCGTCAGTAAGCGCCAGGTTCATTTCACTCAATTCCCGCACAAAGCCGCGCAAGATTTGAATCTGACGCTCCGATTCTGGCGTTGTCAGGAGGGTCTCAAGTAGCCGCCGCCATGTCCTTCGAGGATCGAGGGAGCCACGTGCAAGACCCACTCCAAAATTGCATAAATGACCTGCGTCGCCCCGGACTATTTCCGGCAACAATTCTTCAAACGTCTTCTCGTCGATTGCGACCGCCTCGCCCAATTCCTCGGAAAGGTTTGATATTCGAGCGAGCCCCGCGCTCACGTCGTTCAGCCGATCAGGGTTTTCTGTCGTGTAAAGGCCCGCGTGGTCTTTCGAAAGCACGATGGCGCGAACTTTCTGAGCCAGATCGCGTGGCCGTAGATGAGCCTCGATGGAAGCGAGCCGAGATGCAATTTCCGGAGTAAAGCCTGCACCTTCATGAAATTGGATCTGGCGAATGGCGAACCATCCTTCGGGCCAGAAAGTGTGATCCGAAATGGCGAAGCAGGCTTCCGCGAGCGCGTCATAAGCATAACCAAGACCCCAAATGCCGCGTAAATTGTCTGCAACCACATGCGGAACGTCGGCCGCAATCGGCGAAGCAGAACACGCAACGCGCGTAGCGAGGGCTAGGGCGAGAGCGAACCAATGTCTCTTCTCCTCGACGGAACTAGGCCAAAATCCGTAATCGCGAGAACGTGATCCAAATTCAAAATTTCCAAATGGGCGAAGATACGTAGACAAGACGGAGTCGAGCGCTTGCAGCCCAAGTCCATGGTCTTGGCCGTGAGCGGATGAAAACAGCTCTTCTACGACCGCCAACCGCTGTTCAATCGATGCGTGTGTTCCTGAAAAACCGACCTGGAAAAGGGACTTGAATGCCTCCATGGCCCGATTGCCCCCTTCCCCAACTCCGATAGCAACGGCGATTTTCCCTAGTAATGCCGTGCAGCGAGAGAACATTCGGGCTTCGTAGGCGAGCTTGCGTAATAAGACCGCGTCGTCTTTGCGCGTCCGAAGTATTTTGGCGTCGTCAATTGCACTAAGGGCTCGCTCGATTGTTTCCAGCGTTGCCTCTGGCAACACTGGTGCAATATTCTCGAACGCCGCACGATGAACTTGATCAAGCCTAAAGAGGTCGCCGAGCGGTCCAGGCGGGCCTAACCATCGCCGCGCGATCTGGACCGCCTCCGGGCTGGAATCAAGATAGCCCAGTCTCCGCGTAAACGATTTCAAGACTCGCTCGGGCGCGGTGCGGAGCAGGTATTCTTCAATGGTTGTGGACGGGATTCTCTTCAAAGCATTCGCGGCCAAATGATTCGCGATCGCCTGCGGAAGGACTGCCCGCCAAATGCCGCGCCGTTGGACCAGGCCACGATCCAGCAGCGCGGCGACGTGCCTGAACACTTCATGTGCGCTCTGCCCGATCAACGCCCCAAGCCTCGCCAACTCAGAGTCATTTCCGACATCCTCACCATCGAACGAATACACGAGAGAGCAGGCTTCGGCGGTAAGCAGGATGGCGGGATCGTGCGCATGTCGCTGCTCGATCAGTCGCTGCAGCAGATCTTTGTCGTTTAAGCCGGCGATAGTTTCATTTCCGCGCAATGTCGATGCGAGAACCATTGCAACACGCGCATTACCATCCGAGAAATTAGCGATTGTCTCAGCATCCGTTGCGGAGATCGCTGTGAAGCGGCGGCGGACAAGCTCTTTGATTAACTCGCGAGATGACGTGTCGAGGCGGAAGACCTCGGTGCCTTCTGGGATGTCGTCCTGAATGTCGTATTCAATTGTCAAGGCGCTAAGCTTGCTGACAGAGGCGCGGCAAATCTGCGATAGGCGTCCGTGGAGACCGGATGGGCAGTTGTCAACGATTAGGATTTCCCGTTTGCCGGTCGCGACTAACTGAGACGCGAGATCAGTCGGGGCCGGATCCGGCTGGTCGGCAATGTCCGTATACGCGGCAACTGAGGGGTCAAGGCTATCCTTTCCGATTTTCTGGAAGAGAGCTTGCGCGAGGCGAGTCTTCCCCACGCCGGAAAGGCCGACCAACCGGACGATGCCGTGGGGCTGCCTTAGCGTGTTGCGAATCTGTTCTAATCCTGCCATGGCCGAAACGCCATCGGGCATCTGGCCTGTCGGGAGGTGAATGCGAAGCCTTTCATCCGAAAGATACTCGCCGCTGGCTTCTTCCGAGACATCCGCCCAGGGTCCGAAGGACCGCCAGCCCTTTAGAACGTGGCCGACTCTTTCCCTCACCCAGAGGATCACACCTGGATGGTCATGAGTCCAGGTTGCGAGTCGTTGCCTATCGTAGAAGTCCAGCACGAGTGCGTCCGCACCGGCTAGGCCTCGCACAGCTTCACGCATCGCCGCGCGGCGGTTTCTTAGCGCTTTATCAGTGACCCCTTCAGAGCTGACGACAATGTATGCTCCGGATCGGGCGGCGAGGTCCGCGATGATATCTCTGACGACATCGTCCGGCCGCATCTCCTTTAGGATCTCGGCTCGCGGCATGCTCTTTTTCCTTACCTGAAAGCCGGTGGCTGGCCGTGGAATCCACCCATCGATTTGCACGGTGGCAGCAAGCTCAACCCGAACGTCAATGCCGGCGTCGGCGGCATCCTGATGTCCGCCCCATGTTACGGATGCAGTAGACAACCCCAGTTTGGCAACTTCGGCTTCGCACAAGCGCGCCGTCAATTCGCGAAGGTCGGAATCGCCTAGCAGCCGGATGTCGTCGGCAGTGATATCAAACATGCGTTAGAGAAATGAGCGCGCCGAACAGGACGACATCTCATAACGACCGTAAAAACACGCCCTTTCTCTAGTGTGTCATCTCGGTCGCAAAAAAGCTTACTTCCCCGCCTGTTTCATCCTGCTGCGGAGAGGGGGACTTGTTCTTTGGGTGGCCATTGATAACATGTAAGTTGTTGATTCTGCGTTGTGCTAGAAAGAGCAAAAGTGCCAGAAACGCAGGTCGTGGGCACAATTTGGGCACGCGGATCTTGGGGTGAACCTCGCCGGCCGGCTCATGCTCGGGATCGTGCCCGTGTTTATGCAGGACCCCGATGTAGTCGCCGGAAGCGTACCGGACGCTCCTCGATTAGGAATGATGCACCGCGCCCATCGGCAGCTTGCGTTCCGCGAATCGCCTTTTGTCGCGTCGCAAACGGCATCCTTTTGGAGCGGGCAAGTGTAGACTGTTGGGATATTTTCTTCTGCCCTGAATGCCGTCAAAAAGCCTTCTGCCCGACCCGAATCGGCAGCAGCCCTCCAAAACAAGTAGAGTTGACCGACATGACGCTGCTCGCTGTCAAGGGTCCCGCCGCCACTCCCGAAGGCCCGACGGTGAACCGTAAGCGGAACAGGCACAGGTCCCGGCAGTTCCAACGATGCGAACTTTCCTGAGGCGATATCGAGTACAATTGCCGCAAGGCCAAAAGAATGGTCTAGGGAGCGCCGGGAAATCTCTTTGCGGGTCGAGTTCGGCAGGACTTGACCATACCTCGCAACGACCACTTCTCTCTCCGCGGTGCTCCCGTAAAGCGTTCGCCAATGGAAAGGGAACTTGAGCAAAAGCTGTTAGGAGAGTGCAAAAAGCATATTAGTCGATATATGGCCAAGCTCCGTGAGGCGGACACCGACCGACGGAGGTATGAAAGGCGCACGGGCAAGGATGCGCTACGTCCCTCTGACTCTCTACCGAGACACTGGCGTTTTGATCAGCAGTTCGATCCCTTCTATGTTCGCAGCCACAGCGCGTCGATCGCGCACGCGGTAACCAAGAAAATCAAGAGCGGCCTCTACGAACCGAGGCCTTGCCTTAGGTTAGAGATTCCCAAGAAGGGCGGCGGTACGCGGGGAATAAGTATATTCACAATTGTTGACTCTGCTGTATCATGCTGGCTGCACGAGAAACTGCTTGATCGAAATTACCCCGCTTTCAGTGGCTACTCTTACGCGTACAGATCCGACCGAAGTGGACATCACGCGATTGAGCACCTGGCGGCAGCGATGAAGACTAAGCAACGCGCGTACATTTTAGAGTATGACTTCAAGAAATATTTTGACAGCATTCATCCAGATTATCTTCTCCGTGTGATTAAGGCTCACGTGAAGTGCACACCGCGGGAAGAGAGTCTAATTCGGGCATTTTTACGATATCAATTTGCGGAAGGCGAGCCCGGCTACGAATCTGCAACCTTTGCGTCCTCCATCATCGGATTCCCACAGGGCACGACAATTTCGCTGTTCTTTGCCAATATCGCCTGCGTTGAGTTGGATCGCGAGATCGAGCGAACAGGCGCAATGTTCGCACGCTACGCGGACGACACGGTTATCGTCTGCGATGATTATGGTACCGCAAACCGATTGGCGGGCATAATGCTAACGCATGGCGTTCGATCCGGTGCGGGCATTAATGAAGAGAAATCTGAGGGAATATCGCAGGTCGGGGAGGAACGGCTAACGGAGCTTAAGAAAGCGAGCGAAAGCTTTGTATTCTTGGGGCATCAGATATCCACGCGTGGCGTAACTCCTGCATCGCGAACGGTCGAAAGGTTAAAGCGCGAACTGGGGCTGATCATCTACCACAATCTGCTCTTGTATCCCAAAAGAGGAAACATCAATCCTGCTCGAATCGCGAACGGCGTCGATTGGGATTTAGTCGATTGTATTGCCGAATTACGTCGCGCTCTGTACGGCGGCCTCTCATCAGCCTATCTCAACAGCGCGTTAGCTAAGACGCAGCCGCTTCGACTTTCGCTCTGTAAGCTCAGTTACTATGCCCTGGTGGAAGACGCGGAGGAGTTCGGGAGGCTGGACGGATGGCTTGCAGACGTGCTCTCAAAATCCTACAATCACAGACGGCATATTCTGCAACAGATGGGTCACACACTACCGGGGATCTCGAAATTAGCGCTAGTGGATGGAAGTTGGTATTCAAGCGTAGTCAAGGATGAAAATTCGCTTCCCAGCGTAGTTAAATCATGGCGATACGCTCGAAAATGCTACTTGGCTTTCGGCGCTAAGTTATGCCCGCCTCCGCCCCGGTATGATGCATAGCCGGAGATCGCATTATTCCAGAAAGTGTGTCCAGATTCCTGACTTTCCAAGGCTCCGGGATAAAGTTCACAGCGTCATCCAATTCGACCAGGAAATTGAAAAAAGTGCGATTGATCTGACGTATCCCGTAGCGTTCATCGTACATCGCTCGGACGTTTTCATCGTTCCGAGGAAAAACTGCATACCAGGGAATGGTCCGCTTCTCCTGCGGATTACGAATCGCGTACAGCGACGCCGCAATGTCGAGATCCTGAAAACTGTAGCCGATGAAAACTACGCACGCGTTTTCAGTATTTCCCAGACACCTATCAGGCGCTTCTCTTCGGTAGCGCAGCATCTTTATGTAGTCAAATTGAGTGATGACGATGCCGCCATCGCCAATCGGTTCGGTTAGGCGCTCCAGGGTGCCATGCGGCTTATACAGGGGAACGTGCGGAGTAGTGTCGGGCCGTTCGTCACGATAGTAGGGGCGAAGCCGCGCGATGCCCTCAGCAGACGAGTGCAACCTCCATCCGTCCTCGATAAGCGAGTCATAGTTTGGGCTGAATATAGCGGAAGGCTGTAGGAATGGCAGCACGGCATGTTGCCACAACGGAGCCTCCACATGGAAAACGCCAGCCAGTAGCTCCAGCAGAGCGGCGCGCCCAACACATCGTTCGGCCAGCGCCGCTGCATGCTCAAGCGAGACCAACTGGATGTCTTCTGGCTTGAACATATCGGGCGCATCGCACATGAATGCGCGCCAGATCAGATTCCTCAAACTAAATGCTGTCGGCAGAGGGTAGCCGTTGGTTTTACTTCGGGCCCCCACGGAGGCCCCTGCTCCCAAGAAAACAACTAGCCGCTGACGGTAGTGGCTCCAGTTCATCAGCAAATTCGCAAATTGGGGGTCGGTCGGCAACAGCGAGCGCTCGTATGGGTTAATGTTTACCGGTCTCGGGCCGTTATCGCGACCTGTTGCCATTTCACAATAGTACTCGATTGCTCATTTTGTGAAGGTCAGGCCAAAATCGAAAACTGGAGAACGCTGCTCACAAATGAATCAATTCGCCGGACCCAATGAACAAGTCCCTCCTGTTTCCGGCCCACGCAGACAGGCCGTGCCCTGGACGCGACCTCCCTTCCTGCCACACCTTACAACCGGCTCGCCAAGTCGGAGATGGTGGCTAAAGCGATGCCGAAACTCTGCCCTTCACCATAGACCATATCCCGGAGGAACGCGGCATAACGGCCAGCGAATCCGGGATCGGCGGCCATGCCGGCGACGGCACGTACGGATTCAGCAATCGGATTATCCCGGTAGGCGGGGAATTGATGACCATAGGTTTCGACATCCGCGCGCATGATTATTTGCGCCAACGCGACGACTGCACCGGGATCGTAGTGGGCGCGAAGCACATGGAGATCATACACATGACGCACGAGGGTAGAATCCCGTGGACCTCCGGCATCTGCGAACTCGGCGCCCGCGCGTCGCGTCAGGGCGACGAATTTCTCCGCGACCGTTTCAACAATCGATACACAAGGGATCACGAGTACTTCGGGCGGAAGATTGAACGCTTCTGCCATGAACGAAGTCACCGGCAACGCCACTGCAGGCCGACGCAATGGCCAGACCGCCGTTTCAATTTGAATTTCGGGCCGTAAACTCCCCTGCCCCTCGGCTACAGGAGAGTAGGGCAACCGATACAAAGTGTAGCGGCTTGCATTGCCAGATTCGCGATGTCCGGGATTTTTCGGATCGAATTCAAACCCGGCCCTCAACAGTGCCTTGGTGATAGCGTCACGCAGATTGCGGAGAGCCGGGCGGGTGAATTCGCTTTCGCAGACGATCTTCAGGTCAATATCTTCCGACATACGCCGAATCAGACGGTGGGCCCTGCTCAGAGCCGTTCCTCCACCAAACACCAGGCGGAACGGTGCGGTTTCCGCTTGGTTGATCGCCGCCAACGCCTTGACGACATACCAATCCTTCTCCACAAGAGCCGGACTGGGCAACCCAAAATGTTCTTGGACTTCGAGCAACTCCTGAACGGATGGTTTATCGCTCAAGGACTAGTTCCCGATTGCCGTCACGCAACCGCCGTGAGAAGCGCCCCCTCACCCGCACAACCGGATTGACAGGTACTTGAGTTGAACGGCCCTCATTATAGGCGCGTTCCGCTTCCGTCGATTCCCAGGCTACGCCGAGCTTGGTAAGGGCTTGTCGAGCCGCCCCTAGAAATCCGTCCGGGCTGTAGAGAATCGGCTTGCCAGAGAGGCGCGAGACTACGGCGCGGCCATAGACGCCATAGCCAAGGCGCACCAAGCGCTTTTCGCGTATTAAGCCACGGAGCACACGCAACACCTGATCCTCGCCGCCGAGATCGCGGAATTCACGCGGCAGGAATACGTTTTCGCCTCGCTTCCTAGCGATCCGTGCCTCTATCCTTTCGCGCAATGTCTTTTGTTGACGCATCTAGCCATCCTGCAAAAACCCGACACTTATAGTATACAAAAACCCGACATCCTGCAAGAGGAAATATGCGCTTCCGGACACCCTCTCCGCCCTCTCCACACTTAGCCTTTCGTGCCGATGCTGCGCAGCTTTCTCTTTCCTAGTGGTGGGGCTCGGCGCACGTTGGGGTGGGGGCTGCGACCGGCGAAACCAGCAACGGCTCTGTGAACACCTGGCATTTGTTCCGAATCCAGGCGGCTCCAATTCGGTAACGGTGAAGCTCGACGGGCCAGGATACTCAGGGATCGAAGGATCATGGCATTCCGGTCTATCCAGCTCGACGTGTGAGGAAGTCCCGCTGGCCCGGCCGCCTAAGTTGACCGATTTCATTGCGATCTTGTAGCAATGGCAGGTGCGTTTCTGAACTCGAAGTGGTGGACGCCTACTATGCGGATGTTCTTGGTGACTTGCGCCACGCTAGCACCGACCGCAGCCTTCGGCGTATCCGCCCGGCAATTTGCGATAGCCTTGGAGTTTCAAGGCCATGCATCGTTACTCCGACTTGCGTCGCAGCGCTGTGGATTTTGTTTCTCAGTTCTCCGCCGCGGGTTCGGTGCTGGTGCTGGCGCCGGTCCGCGCCGCGGCGGAAGAGGTGGCGCTGGCGGCGTGCGGAAGTGCTCTGCTGGGCGTGCGCCGCTTCGCATTTCGCGAATTCGTAATGGACCTGTCTGCCGCGGAGTTGAACCGCCGCGGACTCGTGCCGGTGGGACGGTTCGTGCGTGAAGCGCTGGCCGCGCGCATTACTGCTGAAGCTCTGCAACGCGGCGAACTCACCTATTTTCATCCCGTTGCCAGATTTCCCGGCTTCCCCCGCGCCCTAACCGCGACCTTTGAAGAACTGCGCCTCAATCCGGTGGAACCTGAGCGTCTGCGCGCCTGCGGGCAATCCGGACCCGATCTCGCTCGCCTTCTCGACGCCTACGCGCGCGAACTCACCGAGCGCGGATTAGCCGACCACGCCAGGCGCGTCGATCTGGCGCGCGACGCTTTTTCCGCCGGTTATAACAGCCTGCGCAAGACGGCCATCGTCGCGTTCGATCTCGTACCCCGCACGCGCCTTGAGAGAGAGTTGCTCGCCTCCGTGCTGGGCGCGGCGCGAATCGCCCTGAATTTGCACCTTTCGCCAGGCGACAGAGAGCCTGCGTCTTCGCTTGAATCGTTGCAGCGATATCTCTTCTCAAGCGAAACCGTCCCGGTGCGTGAGGAGGATGGCAGCGTCGTCATTCTCTCCACATCCGGCGAAGCTCTTGAGTCTGTGGAGATCGCTCGCGCCATACACGTAGCGGCCGCCGAGGACGTGCCGTTCGATCACGTCGCCATTCTGATGCGATCTCCGGAGCGCCACCAGCCGCTTATCCTCGAAGCTCTACGCCGCGCCGGAATTCCTTCGCTATGTACCCTCACCACCCGCCGTCCCGATGTTGCAGGGCGCAGCTTGCTCGCGCTCCTCTATTGCGCGGGCGAGGGGCTCTCCGCCTCGCGTTTAGCCGAGTACTTCTCGCTGGGCCAAATGCCCGAAGAGGATGAACCTGCGACGCCCGCGTTGTGGGAGCGCATGCTGGTGGATGCCGCGGTGATCGGCGGCCTCTCGCGCTGGGAAACGCGCCTCGGCGGGCTGCGAGAGGAATTCCACCGGCGCTACGCCGCCGAGCAGGATGAAGAGGCCCGCGCGTTCCTGGCTGTGCGAATCGAGGCGGTGGAGAATCTCACGCGCCTAGCCTTACCATTGATCGCCCGCTTGGCGGCGCTTCCAGCGCGCGCCCTTTGGGGCGAGTGGATCGCCGCGCTTACCGATCTGGCGGAGTTCGCGTTGCGCGACGCCGCGCACGTCATCGAGCTGCTAGAGGAGTTGGAGCCGATGTCGGACATCGGCCCCGTGTCGCTCGACGAAGTCCTGTTGGTATTGGGGCCGCGGCTGATTGCGCTGGCAGCCGCGCCCAAAGAGTCGCGGTTCGGAAGGGTCTGGGTCGGCGGCGTGGAAGAAGCACGCGGCCTCTCATTCCGCCGCGTCTTCGTGCCCGGCGTCAACGAGGGCATGTTTCCGCGCCCGCCTGCCGAAGATCCACTGCTGCTGCAGGCGCAACGCCGCGACCTCGGAATCGAACTGCGGGCCGAGGACACCGAACTGTTGCACATCGCTGCTGCCTGTGCCAGCGAGCGCCTGACTCTTTCCTTCTCGCGTCTGGACCTGCTGACCGGGAGGGAACGCGTGCCTTCCTTCTACGCCTTCGCGGCGCACCGCGCAGCCGGAGGACGCGAAATGGGTGTCCGCGAATTTGAGCTGCGCGCCCGATCCGCTACCCAGACTCGCATCGGCTGGCCCGCTCCGGCCAATGCCGCGGACGCCATTGATGACGCCGAGTTCGATCTCGCCACTTTGGCGCCGCTCGCCAAAGGTTCGGGTCAGTACCTGAAGCGCCTGCCTGGCCGCTCAGTGGAATCATTGCGGTTGCGCTGGGCTCGCTGGCACAAGCCTTGGAAGGCTGCCGACGGTCTCTTCATTGAGGAGATTGGTAGCGACGCCCTATCGCGCTACCGGCTTTCGGAACGGGCCTGCTCGCCCTCAGTACTGCAGCAATATGCGCGTTGTCCCTATCGCTTTGCGCTGCGCGGAATTATTGGGTTGCGGCCGGCAGAGCAGGCGATTGGTATTCAACGAATAGACCCGGCCACGCGCGGCGAGATCTACCACGCGGTGCAATTCGAACTGCTCCGTGACCTTGCCGACAGGCAAGCGCTGCCCTTCACCGCGGACAACCTCGACCTGGCGCTCGATCGTCTCGACGCAGTATTGCAGCAGGTGGCGCTGCGCTTCGAAGCCGATCTTGCGCCGGCCATCCCGCAGATCTGGCAGGCGGAAATCCAGTCCCTTCGCGCGGACCTGCGCGGATGGCTCCAGCAGAAAGCGGCATCCGAATCGGAGTGGACCCCACAGTTCTACGAACTCAGCTTCGGCCTGCGCGACCCCGCCGGCCGCGATCCTCGCAGCCGCAAGGAGCCGGTCGAAATCGATGGCGGTTTCCGCTTGCAGGGATCGATCGATCTTGTCGAGCGGCACGTGAGCGGCTTACTGCGCGTGGTAGACCACAAGACGGGCCGCGTTCCCGAACCGCGCCCGGAATTGATCGGCGGCGGCGAGGTATTGCAGCCAGCTCTCTACGCGCTGGCCGCCGAGCGACTCTTGGGCGAGCCTGTGGCCACAGGGCGTCTCTACTATGCCACCATCGCGCAAAACTACACGACCATCGACGTGCCGCTGCAACCTTGGATGCGTCAGCGGGCGACGCAGGCGTTGCGCGTCATCGAAGATGCCATCCGCAACGGATTCCTGCCCGCGGCGCCGCGCAAGGATGGCTGCAAGCGCTGCGAGTACCTGCCCATCTGCGGCCCTTATGAAGAAGAGCGAGTCGCGGAAAAATCCCAGCCGGAGTTGAAGGCCTTGAAGGAGCTGCGCTCATGGCGATGAATGGCGCCGCCGCCGTTGCGGGGTTAGATCAGAGTTGGGTGGTGGAAGCTTCGGCGGGAACCGGCAAGACCACTGCGCTGGTGGCCCGTATTGTGGAGGTGATCGCCGCGGGGACGCCTGTTGAGACCATCGTAGCCGTTACTTTCACGCATGCCGCCGCGGGCAACATGAAGTTGCGGGTACGCCACGAACTGGAGCAGCGGCGCGCCGGCGAAATTGATCCTGTAGTAAAGGCCCGCCTGGGCGAGGCGGCTCGATCGCTGGATCGTGCTTTTATTGGCACCATCCATGCTTTCTGCGCCCAACTGCTACGCCGCCGTCCGGTGGAGGCCGGTGTCGATCCCGTGTTCCAAGAATTAGCTCAACCCGACGCATTCCGCGTGTTCAGTCGCGTGTTCCAGCGCTGGGTCGGGCAACGGCTTACCTCGCCGTCTCCGGTGCTGCTGCATGCCTTCGCGCGGCTTTCGTGGCGGGAGGATCACGACGGCGCCGAGCCGCTCGATGCCCTGCGTAAGGCTGCCTGGTCGCTTACGGAGTGGCGCGATTTCAATACTCCCTGGGACAAGCGCGGCTTCGACCGCGCTGCCTCTTTGGACACCGTGCTGCAGAAGGCAGAGGGCACGTTGGACCTACGCAATCGCTGTTCCCGGTCCTACGATATCTTGCACAAGAACCTGCGTCCGCTAGCCGAATTCCTGGAGCGCGTACAGCGGGCCCGCGCCGCCGGCCGCTTCGATGTCAACGTGGTGGAAAGTGAGATCCTCCGCCTGCCGAACGACCTTCGCTGGCTCAAGACCGGCGCCGGCAAGTATGGCGACGGCGTTTCGCACGAAGCTGTCGTAGCGTCATGGGAGGAACTGCGGATCTCTATTGAGAAATTCGGGCGTGACGCGGATGCCGACCTGGCTGCGCACTTGCGGGACGAGCTTTGGGATGTTGTCGATCTCTACCAGCAACAGAAAAAGGCCGCCGGTCAACTCGACTTCATGGATCTATTGCTCTATGCCCGTGACCTTTTACGGCACGATGGCGCGCGCGCCCAATTGCAGCAGGATTACCAACGCATTTTCATAGACGAATTTCAGGATACCGACTCGCTTCAAGCGGAGATTCTACTCCTGCTGGCCGCTGCCGATCCCTCCGAGCGCAATTGGCGTAAGGCTACACCGGCACCCGGCAAACTCTATGTGGTGGGCGATCCGAAGCAATCCATCTACCGCTTCCGCCGCGCAGACGCCCGCCTTTTCAGCCGCGTGTGCCAAGATCTTACCGATGCCGGCGTCGCCTCCCGCGAGTTGAGCAGCAGCACGCGCAGTACGCGCACCATCCAGGAATTTGTCAACGCCGCGTTCGCGCCTATCATTCCCGGTTATCTGCCAATCGAAGGCGGAGTGGAAGATCCACTGCAACAGCCTTGTGTGGTCGCTCTCCCAATGCCCGAGCCGTATGGCACGCGCAATATCTCTAATGCCAAAATCGAACAATGCTCGCCCCACACGGTGGCGGCCTTCATTGATTGGCTGTGCACGAATAGCGGATGGAAAGTGCGCGACCGTTCCACCGGCGATTGGATACCCGTCAAGCCGGAACACGTCTGCATCCTATTCCGGCGCTTCACTAATCGTGGTATTGACCTTACTCAGGAATACGTGAGAGCGCTTGAGGCTCGCGGCATCGCGCACCTGCTGGTGGGGTCGAAATCGTTCCATCGCCGCGAAGAGGTTGGCACGCTGCGTACCGCACTGCGCGCCGTCGAGTGGCCGGACGATGAACTGAGCGTCTTCGCCGTAGTGCGCGGAAGCCTGTACGCGGTTCTCGACCATACGCTGCTGAAGTTTCGCAACGCCCATGGGCGCTTCCACCCCATGCGCGATCTGCCCGAAGATCTCGACCCGG
>Ga0208193_1000963_pt1 | contig 13270 bp, 18 predicted proteins | sample June2015DPH_17_2_FD_184716 | JGI IMG/M metagenome (GOLD analysis project Ga0208193, IMG submission 184716) | Peatland microbial communities from SPRUCE experiment site at the Marcell Experimental Forest, Minnesota, USA - June2015DPH_17_10... | ecosystem: Environmental > Terrestrial > Soil >...
GCAACCATGTCCGAATCTTCGAAATGACCTCGGGGGTGATCCTCTCCTGGCCGAGCGACTTGAGCGCCTGAACGATCAGTCCGCTCTCCTTCAGCTTAACCCCTGATTCCTTCAGGGCCGTATGCTCGAAAACAAGAGCCATATTTCCGACCTGGTAAGCCCTGTCTGGCCCATCCGACAGGTAGACAGCGCGGGCGGGAACCTGGGTAGAGAGCCCGAGGAAATTCAGAGCGGTGGCCCCGCTGGGCTGAATTCTCCAACGGAATTTACGCGCCAAAGCCCGCGCAACCTGGTCAATATCGGGACTCAACTTCTGATCGAGGAGCTTGCTGAAGCGCGGGTAGTCGTAGATGCCGCGGATGACGCGGCGAATTTCGCTCCGCTTCTCCATCCGGTGGAGCGCCGAATCCACAGTGGGGCGGCCTCCGAGGTCCAGGAAGTCGCGCGGCGAAAATGCCCACCCTCCTCCCATTCCTCGAATTCTGTATTTAGCCTTATTTTCAATTGTTTGGCGCATATAAGTCCCACACATTCTGCAAGAAAAAATACCACGCTTTTCTTGCAATTGCAAGCAATGATCCGCATGGAACCGAGAATAACCTAACAGATTTGTCTATTTAATTAGCGCTAAGCTCTTCTACGACATGCGCCTACCACGTTTGTTTTTGATGAAATAGCTCAAGCTCGCTCGTCTAACACTCGCAGAGCAAGTATGGAGGGCGCTTTACCATAACGTATACCCGCCGTCGATCAGATAGGAAGCGCCCGTGACGTAGGCGGCCGCGGGGCTCGCCAGATAGACAGCGAGCGGACCGATCTCCGGGGGATCGCCCGGCCTTCCCATCGGCACGTTCTTGAGGAAGGCTTCGATGACATCCGGGCGCTTCCTGTTCCATTCCTGGTTGATGTCGGTCATGAAGAGCCCCGGGCAGATCGCATTCACGGTGACGCCATAAGGCGCCCAGTCAGCAGCCGCGCAGCGTGTGAAATGCTCGACCGCTGCCTTGCTTGTTTCGTAGCCGCGGCCGCCTATACCGCGGTTGGCGACCAGCGCGCTGATCGAGGCGATGTTGATAATTCGGCCGCCCTTGCCGCGCGCCAGCATCGCTGCGCCGATGATTCTTGTGGCGAGGAAACAACTAGTGAGATTGAGGTCGACCATTTCGCGCCAGGTCGCGAGCGTCTCCTCTTCGATGGCGACGCTTAGCTTGCGATTGCCGACGTTGTTGATGAGGATATCGATCGCCCCCAATTCGGACAGGATTCGTTCGCAGGTCGCCTGACATTGCTCGGGCACTCCCATATCGGCCCGGACTGTCCACGCCTGACGTCCGTGAGCCCTGATGTCCTGGGCGGTCGTGTCGAGTGTCTCCTGGGTGCGACCGGTAATGATCAGATCCGCTCCGGCCTCGGCCAAGGCGAGTGCCATTTCCCGGCCCAGGCCGCGGCTTGCGCCGGTGACCAGTGCCCGCTTGCCAGCAAGTCCGAACCATTCTGAAAAACCCATTTCAGCCTCCAATTGTCAGCTTAAGCGTTCGTTCACAGGCCGGGATAGCTTTCGACCCGACCGCCCGTCTTCGATTCTCTCTCAAGGATCCGCGGCCTGGCCCGATGCCACCGACCATTCGATCACCGCGACTACGCGCGTTGTTGCGCATCCGTCCTCCAGATTGGGGGGGAGGGGAGCCGTGTCGAGAACGGCATCGGCGAATCCTGCGACGGCCTCGGGCGCGAACCCCCGATCCGCGACTCTCCGGTCGGGGTGATTCCCAGCAGATCGGAGGATTTGCGGCCGTTTCCCGTCAACCGGCGAACGGCTGCGCGGTGCGCGGGATCGGCCTGGATCTGCCCCTTGTTACCGGCGAATTTGAGTCTGAAATCGTAGCTCATGGAGCATTGGATTCTCGTATGCTATTCGATAGCGACGGAGTTTTCCGTATGTTTCTGGGCGGTCTCCAGAACCATTTTTTTATCCGGACGGCACTGGCCGAAAAACAGGTGTTTCCCGTCACCCTTGGAACCAGATGAACAACCGCAGCATCGCCGTGCCGGGCGCGGAGGTAGCGATTGCGACTCGGCATGAGCAGGGCTACATCTCCCTGACCGACATGGTGAAGAGCTTCGAGGGCGGAAGCGCCCTGATCGAACAGTGGCTGAAGAACAAGGACACAGAATTGTTCCTGGGCGTGTGGGAGCAGATCAATAACCCCGCTTTCAATTCCCTCGAGTTCGAGGGAATTAGAAACGAGGCCGGACGCAACAGCTCCTATCTGTCGGCAAAGAAATGCGTCGAGGCCACGGGCGCCATCGGCCTGCACGCCGAAGCCGGCAGGTAGGGTGGCACCTATGCCCACCGCGACATCGCCTTCGAGTTGGGCTCCTGGCTCAGCCCCGAGTTCAAGCTCTATCTCATCAAGGAGTTTTAGCGGCTCAAGGATGAAGAGGCCCGCGCTCCATCGCTGGAATGGAGTTTCGAGCGCACGCTGGCGAAAATCAACTACCGCATCCACACTGACGCGATCAAGGAACGGTTGATTCCACCGCAACGGACCAGGGTTCAGACCGTTACCGGATAGGCCAGCGAGGCCGAGCTGCTCAACGTCGCGCCGATTCGGCATGACCGCCGCGCAGTGGCGTCAGGCCAATCCCCAACTGCCGGGAAACCTGCGCGACGTTGCGACGCTGGAACGACTTGTCGTGCTGTCCAACCTGGAGAGCATCACGCTGTCCTAATCCATCAAGGCTTGGCGGCTCCGGAACGCCTGACGCAACTGAACGCCATTGCTATCTCTCAGATGCGCTCCCTGATTGGCCCTACTCCCGTTAAGCGATTGGGTAAGCCGCCGGAACGGTGAGGGAATTTTCTGGGGTTTGGGCTTACACCCCCATCTGGGCGACGCATTCCGCCGTTTGGCAGCGCAGAAAGAAAGTCGCGTTTTGGAAGGGCATCTGATGCCCGACCGCCTTCCGATGCTGCTTTCGATTCCGCCGAAGTATGCGGTGTCGGAAGGGGTGAGATTGATCAAGGGCAAGAGCGCGGCTGATCTGGTTCGGATCTAGGGCGAGCACAGGCAAAATCTCGTAGGACAGCATCTCCGGGCGCGCGGCTATTTTGTTTTGAGCGTGGGGCGAGGCGAGACGGCGATCGGCGAGAGTATCCGCAATCAGAAAGTGAAAGACAAGCGGCTGGATCAATACTGGATCAATACTGGATCAATACCGGATCAATAGAAGCTGTGGAAAAGGCGGCCCAAAGAATGCCGGGGCCGCGTTAGCGACCCCGCTCAGCCCCGCTTTGAGCGGCTCACGCCATAAAATCGCCGGCCCTGCCCGGGGATATTTAGAATAAAGCCATGAACAAAAAGAAGCTTGGCAACTCGGACATGGAACTGTCGCCCATCGGCTTCGGTTCCTGGGCGGTCGGTGGTGGCGACTGGCAATTTTCCTGGGGTCCTCAGGACGACAACGACTCGATCGCCGCCATTCACAGGGCGCTTGAACTAGGCATCAACTGGATTGACACCGCGGCCGTCTATGGCCTGGGACATTCCGAGGAAGTCGTCGCGCGGGCTCTCAAGACGACCTCGCACAAGCCGTACATCTTCACCAAGTGCGGCCTGGTGTGGGGTGAAAAGCGCGAAGTCAACAATGACCTGAAGCAAATTCGCCGCGAAGTCGAAGACAGCCTGCGCCGCCTCGCGGTCGATACCATCGATCTCTACCAGATGCACTGGCCAAAGCCGGAGGAGGAGATCGAAGAGGCATGGGGCGTAATGGCCAACCTGCAAAAGCAGGGCAAGGTCCGTTGGATTGGCGTCTCCAACTTCAACGTCGAGCAGATGGAGCGCGCCAGGAAGATCGCTCCTATCACCTCCAATCAGCCACCCTATTCCATGTTGAACCGCGCCGTCGAGGCCGCCATCCTGCCCTTTTGCCAGAAGAACGATATAGGCGTGATCAACTATGCTCCGATGCATTCCGGTCTGTTGACGGGTGCCATGACCAAGCAGCGTGTAGCCAACTTCACCAGCGACGATTTCCGCCGGAACGCGAAGAACTACCAGGAGCCTCTGCTCTCGCGCAACCTGGCAGTGGCGGACTTGCTCGGCAAAATCGGGAACAGGCACAACGTGAGTGCTGGTGTGGTGGCGATCGCCTGGACCCTGCATCATCCGGCAATCACCGCGGCCATTGTTGGCGGACGCAACGCCCGGCAGGTAGAGGGCGTCATCCCCGCGGCCGGCTGGCGCTTATCCGAGGAGGAGTTCGCAGAAATCCAAGCCTATCTCGCCCAGCACGTCGCCTAGCGCTTTCAGGCGGCTCACGGAAGCACCTCCAGGATCAAGCTTACGGCGATCGGGCTTACGGCGCACCGAGCCAGTGCACGTTGTAGGTCCGATTGTTTTCGAAAGAAAGGATTAACGACAGTTCATCTGGCCATTCTGCTCGAAAATCATCGCCGGGGAGAAGAACCCGGGTCACTCGGGATTTGCAGATGAGAAAAGCATGGCACCCGTAAGGCGGCATTCCGCGAGATCCCGCCTGGCACTCCGGGGTGTGAACCTAAGAAGGAGTCATATCTCGTGCTTCTTAAACCGTTCAATCAGATGGTCACAGGCGCGCACGGTTACGGCCATCATGGTGAGCGTGGGATTCTGGCATCCGGACGAAACGAAGCATGCCCCATCCATCGCGAAGACGTTCCCCACATCGTGTAGTTGGCAGTACGAGTCCGTGACGGAAGTCTTCGGATCGTCCCCCATCCGCGCTGTGCCCAGTTCGTGGATTGCCATCCCAGGTTCTGCGACCGCCGAACGAATCGCGATGTTCTTAGCCCCCGCCGCCTCAAGCATCTCTGCAGCCGTTGCCGCAGCATCTTCGTGCAGGAGACGCTCGTTCTCCCCGTGCGTCATCGAAATATGCAGGGCAGGGATGCCCCAGGTATCCTTGAGATCCGGATCGATGGAGATGAAATTTTCATTGCGCGCCAGCGACTCGCCAAAGGCGTTAAGGTTAATGCGATACGTCCCCGCCCTCACGGCTCGCTTGTAGGCCGCTCCGAACCCTTCCGCCTCAAAGTTGAAAGCAGCTTGGGCCGATCCCTGAAAGCCATAGCCGCGGATAAAATTCGAAGCCTTGGTTGCCTTCGACGTATTGCGATAGCGAATCACGTAAATCCCATTCGCCCGGTGCGGACCGCTGTAGGGATCAGGCGAGTCCTTGAACTGCGGCAGCTCCCCGGCAGCGCCCGCGCCCGTCGAGTGATCCATCAGTCCGCGTCCGAGAAGGCCGCTTGAATTACCGAGTCCTGCGGCGTGGTTGCTGCTCTTCGAGTTCAGCAGGATGCGCGTGGACTCAAGCGCCTGCGCGCACAGGATCACGGTCTTGGCGCGGATCGTCTTCGTTTCCCGCGTCCTGCCGTCCACGAACGTCACTCCAGTCGCGAGGTTCGTGGACGGATCCATCTCGACATTGGCCACCACAGCGTTGGTCAGGAGCGTGCACTTGCCGGTCTTGAGAGCATCCTTCACCGTCGTGAAAGGGCTGCTGAAATAGGAATACGAGATGCAGCCCCGTTCGCAGGTTCCGCAGTAGTGACAGGCCGACCGTCCATTATGCGACTCGGTGAGAATTGCGGTACGTCCGATCGTGACCGTTCTGCCGAAATTCTTGGCAGCCGTCGCACGGAAGTGGATCTCTCCGCAGGTCATCTTCATCGGCGGCAAAAAATGCCCGTCGGGCAAAGCAACATTGCCTTCCGCCGCGCCGCTGATGCCGACATACTCTTCGACTAGATCGTAAAAGGGAGACAGCTGCTGGTATGAGATCGGCCAGTCCTGCCCATAGCCATCGTGGCTCGCTGCCTTGAGGTCCAGGTCGCTCAGCCGATAGCTCTGGCGTCCCCAGCAAAGCGTTCGTCCGCCCACAATACGCAGGCGTTGCCAGCTGAACGGCTTATCTGGAGGGGTGCTATAGGGGTTTTCCTGATCGTCGACAAACCAGTCGTAGTTATACTCCGTGCACGCATAGCATTGCGTCTGTATCGGACGCGTTTTGCGCCACTGCCCTGAACCGGCTATATTGCGGTATTTCAACTCATAGGCAGGCGTGTGTTCCATGAACTCCCGCGGTGAAACATCGCGTCCCGCTTCGAGCAAGGCAACTTCGAGACCGGCTTCGGAAAGCCTTTTTGCAGCCCACCCTCCGGTTGCTCCCGAACCCACTACAATTGCGTCATAGCTGTGAGTCAGCGGATCCTGAAACCTCATTCTGCCCAATCTCCTGTTTAGCTGGCCTTGTGTTCGCCAGGCTGATGCTCACAGCCGGAAAATGTGCCGCGCGCCGCCCAGCCATCCCAGCCCTGTTCCTTCAGGCCCACGGGTGAGCTATAGTAGCCGCTTACGATCCACCGCTTCAGCCTGCTGAAGTGCACATAACCGGCGAAACTGAGCTCTGTCCCACCCCATCTGGGGTGCGTGTGAGGCCAAGCCACCAGGTTGAGAAAATCTTGCTTCTCCTCCTCAGTCAACTTCGCAAACGACGCCTTGTAGCGCTCTGTCGCACCAGTATCGAACCACGCCAGCGACTCCAGAAACTCCTGTTGGCTGGTAGCCGGTTCCGCAGACAGTACAAGATCGAGGAATCGATTCACGAGCGCCACCTTCGCCCCAGGCGTGTCCGTGGCGGGAATGATCGCGTCGCTCAGCACGAGCAGGGTTTCGTTCTGCTCCGGGTTCAGAAAAACCGGTGTCCAGTCTGCCCGCTCGAGCGCCACCCAGGCATCTTCTCCCGGAGGAAAGATTCGAGCCACCACCGGCAGGGGCACCGCCGCCGCGCCGATAGTCAACAACGAATTACGAAGCAGTTCGCGACGATTCATACGTTGATAGATATAGTACCCGCACACGTCGAAGCTTGACCACTCCGGAGCAACATTTCCCCCGGGGCAGGGAATTCTCGTTGTGCGAAAAGCCTTATGGCTTAAGGCTTAAGGATACGTATCGCCTCCAGACCCTCTGGATCGGCCGGCAGCTCCTTCTTCCCGGCCGGAAACTTGTTCACGCTCAAAATGTAAGACAGTACCCGCGCCGCCTGTTTCGGCTTCAGTGTCCCCGGATCCATCGCCGGCATCATGACGATGGTCTTCATAAAAAGGTCGGCCGCCGTCAGGTCGGCCCACTTATCCAGGAACTTGCTGCCCGCCAGAGGAGAATTCTCCTCTTGGCCCTGGAGCGCATCCCCATGGCACATGCTGCACTGGTTTCGATAGATGACTTTGCCCTGCTGTGCCTGCTCGGCTGTAAACACTCCGTCGCGGGTTGAAGAAACCGCGTTCGGAGCAGTCTGCGCTGAAAGCACCTGGGAAACAAGCCCAACCACGAGCACGCTCATCCACACAGCATCGGATCGCTTAAACCACACCACAGATTCCTCCGATGAACCCAAGACGCGATTATAACGCCTGCGCAAAAGGCGAAAAAGGAAGATTCCCTCCGCTGGAGAGCAATCCCGAAAATGAATCGGCAATGGGCGTTTTGACGAATTGCCGATATGAGCAGAAATCTGCAATCAGGCAGGAATACTCGCTTGAAAACTAGCTATAATAGCTATAATCTGGAGAATAGATAGTTGGGAGGAAGTCATGGTGACCGTCACATCCGTAGAGGCGCAAAACCGCTTTGGTCACTTGATCGACATGGCGCAGCGGGAGATCGTATCGGTTACGCGGCATGGACGTCCAACAGCCTTTATCGTCTCTCCGCGGGATATGGAAGAACTCCTGGACTCTCGGCGGCGGCGCAGCCAAGCCTTAGCCGAGTTGGAGGCTTGGTCCAGGAAAGCCCGGAAGAGCCAATCCCCAGCCCAGGCCGCTGCCTCAGCGGAGCTGACGGATGAGGAAGTCAATCGGATGGTGCATGAGCTGAGATGACCGTTCACCGCGTGTATATGATAAAAGCGCGCTGGTCTCAGCCGCTTTGCGCCCAGATTCGATACCGAATCGAGCGCTGCTCCGGGCGATGAGCCTCTGCGACGTGTGCGCCAGTCAAGCTACCTTGGACGAGCTCAAGGAGGCATTGGCAAGGGAGAAGTTTCGCCTCTACCTGACAGACGCCGCGCGCCAGGAGTTTCTACACCGTGTGGAGAATAACGCGCGCCTGTTTGTAGTGCGCGGACAGGATTGTCTTTCTGTCGATCCGACGTGCCGCGACCCCAAGGACAACAAATTCCTGGCCGTTGCGGCAGAATCGGAAGTTCTCGTCAGCTGCGATAAGGACTTGTTAGTGCTTGATCCTTGGAATGGTGTGCGGATCCTGCGGCCAGTGGAGTTTCTGAGTCTGATCAGATAGCTGTTTATAGAGAGATTGCCTGTTGCGCTCTCAATCGCTGTTGAGGAAAGTCGGCGGGATTCAGCGTGGCAATAAAATCGGCCTTGCCCATTTCAGCACAGGTACAGAATGGTTCGTCATCCGGGTCCGGTGAAATTTCATTACCGGCTGCTTCTGGAACGTCTTCCGCTCTCAACTGCCTAAAAGCGAAACGCAACCAGCAGCGTCACCCGGTGCGACGGTTGTGAGAGCGGTTCGTGCGCGGCCAGCCAGGCGAATCGGCGGCACTCCGTCCACAAATCGTGCATGACAAATGCGATCCAATCCTGCTCCGACTAAGGGTGTTGCTGCCCGAAGGGTGGAACGAAGGGCGACAGCGTGTGTTCTGCCTGCATGAAGAATCAAATTCCGCTGGCGATAGAGCCTAGCCAAGGAGTCTTGTACATGGTGTTTTATGGTGGTGAGAGTCTCTTGCGGTGCCGATAGAACTTCCTTCATCCTCATAATGGCTGCTCGGTCGGACCATTCTCCCGGTGTTGGGCAGGTGTCGTCGAGGATGCACTGGGCAACGAAAGCTGCCTTTTCACGATTCTCCGGTATTGCTCGAAGGCTTTCCGAAAAGGCTTTATCCTGCTCGCCAAGGACGTAGGCTAGGTAGGTGAGTTCAGCTCGCGGAAAAGAGCAAGCCACGATGGTAGCAAGCCGTTCTGCGGGGTCTGCTCGCTTGTTCTTGGGCTCTCCGAGCAAGGACTCTATGGCCGCCCATCCGCCCGCGATCGCCGTGGTTGTTGCGCCGCTTTGAAGAGGAGCCAGCAGTTCAATCGCCGGGTCGATATAGGGGTCTGCTTCAGTCTCAAGCCAGATGCGGTTTTCCCGGTGCATGGCACCAATCTTGATCCCGCGTATGAGTCGCTCAATCGAGAAGATCTTGCTCTGGCCTTGAACCCATGCCACTCCGCAATTCTGAATCTGCTTTCTGAGGCTGAGGAGCACCCTGGCAGCGAATAGCTCCACGCGCTCCGCTGCAAGCTGCACTGCCGATTCTGGATCGAGCGCGCTTATTTTCAGCAGAAGTCCTCCTTGCTGATGCAAAGATGGCGGTATTGATAGAGCGTTCTCTTTGACCCATTCGCTTACCCGTGCAGCATCAAGCCAACTTGCCGGTGGCAGAAGGCCGCGCGGCGGTTTTAACTCTGATGGGAAGGGAATAAGTACGGTAAATTCGGTTTCCGGCTTTGTAGACAAAGCGGCGGCTTCAGATACCAGAACGGAGAAAGGCGTATCTGCGGGTTTCCGGATGCGGATTCGATACGTCCACCAGCGGTGCAGGAAATTGGAGTTGAAACCTTGGTCCAGGAGATGGGCCGCTATTGCCCGTGAGCCGCGCTCGGCTGGAGGCGGCGAGTCTGAAGATATGGCCTGCGCCCATCGCTCCAGATATACAGGCGTAGCACGATTGAGCAATTCGTCGATCTGCTCAAATTCCATCCCTTTATACGAAATCTCGTCCCGTGGCTCCCCATTCAAAGTCAGTGCGCCAGCGAGGGCGGTGCGTTCGGTTGGACTGCCGATTCCGGGGTCGTCCTTCAATAGCCTCAACGCTGTCGTCACGGCACCGCGTATCGACTTTTCCGAGAGGTGGCCGAGATTCTGTGCCTCGCTTGCCTCCAATACCTCCCGTAGTGCCAGGACCGTGCCGGCGTCCAAAGTGTTCGGTGCCAGGGAGTTCGGCTGCTGAAATAATCCAGTAGCCGTGCCGCCATCAGGTTTTCATCGGGATTGACAGTCGAGATCATTGAGACTATTGTGTGAGCAGGGTTGAGAGACCCGAAACATATACGGGGCACGTCCTCCTCGGAGCACAAGCCCCTTTCCCTTCTGAAAAGCCCCTAAATCTAGGGGCTTTTCCTTTTGCGTGGACTTCGTTTTTTGCTGCACTTCCGATTGCTGCCTCGGCACGGCAGAGGTTAGCACCCTCATCAGTACCCTCAAAATCGAGGGTGCTGAGATTTTTCCTAAGGGTGCTTTCCAATGATTGTGAGTGCCTTACTTAGCCTTCGATGCTCATGAAATCAATGGTTTACAACCATTTGTATAACTACTAAGGCAGAGGTCTGGACAGAGGTTTGGTGGACATAGGACGTGGGTGCGATAAGGGTGCAATAAAGGGTTCCAAGGGTGTCTCACGGCTCCAAAAGTGGCCATCCGAGGCTCCTGATTTCAATTAGTTACGCGATCCTTCCTTGCAGTCACGGCAGAGGTCGCGGGTTCGAGCCCCGTCGTCCCCGCCAAACAAAGCAAAGGACTTAAGCTTGTATGGCTATTAGTTTCGGAGAACGCGCTTCTTGGAAATACTCCAGAAGTAATCGCGAAACTCATTTGATGAGATGTACGCTTTGCGATCCATTCACCACAGCATCAGTTACGATCTTCCGGTCGAAGGTTGCCAGTCTTCCACCTTGAGATGCAGCCAACGCCAAAAGATAGCTGTCGGTTACTTGTGCGGAGTCGAGAAGGCGTGCTGCATCGACATGCTGGCGATCCAACAGTGTGATGCTATCTGGCCAGAAGTCGTGCCCCGGATGCGCTAGAAATGTTGCCATCAGTTCCGCGACTGCCGCTGGCGTTCCCGGCGAGTTGGGATATCTGGCGTGACCCACGATCCGCAGCATGCCATTCTCCGTAAGAGGACACGTCGCCCAAGCCTTCTTGCCCGACTTGTCGAACCATTCGTGTGCCGCGTCATGTTGAACATGCCCAGGATCAATCAGCGCAATTAATACGTTTACATCCAGCAGAAAACGGGTCACAGCAATTCCTCGCGCAACTGGTGAACCAGCTCCGAAGTGACACGCGGGGAATTCGGGTTGAGGGGCAATAGTGGTACGCCGTTTCGGCTCTTGCGGCCGGTGTCGGCAGGACGGAGGGCACGGCGCGCTAGGGTGGAAATGACCTCACCTACACTTTTGCGTTCCGTCATCGCGAGTTCTTTCGCTGCGGCGAGGACATCATCATCGATAGCCAGAGTTGTGCGCATGGTCTAAACCTCGAGTGTATCACGCATCAATCATCATACATCAAATTGGCGTGGTTTTGGATAACACTATATGCTTCAGAAACATACGGGGACAACGTGCCCCATTTTGTGCCCATGCCCTGGAGAACACGAAATGAGGGCGCAATTGTTGCGCTGTCACGGCAGAGGTCGCGGGTTCGAGCCCCGTCGTCCCCGCCTTACAAAGCAAAGGGCTTAAGCTTTTATAGCACCCCCAGTGATTACCCAAAATTCTGCCTACACTATTGAATCGCGTCAGTGGGCATTCCCATTTCTTTCAAGATGGATCCTTGCGCCTCCTGCATCTCTTCCATATCGGACACTGGGCACCAACGATTCGTGGTAGTGCCAACACAAAGATCCGATTGGTATCGGTGGTAGTGAAAAGTGGGGCGATCTTGGCAGGATTGTGGCGGTGCTTCCGCTGGAGGCTGTGAGTGAGCCGCCAGGGTGTCATGCAGAAAGCATGCGCTGGCTCATAACGGCCATTGCTGCGTCGTCGGTCAAAAGCAATAGAAGTCCTTGCACTCAACCTTGGGCTGTTCCTTTTCTGTTGTCGGGTTGTCGGTGTTTTGGGGCTTACAAGCTGGAAATAGTGCTAAATCGGTGAAATACGGACACATGTTGTCGGGGCCCGACAAATCTAAGTGGATTATTTCATTAAGTTGTTTATTTTGAGTGGGACAAGGGAATTCTGGCGGGCCATGCTCGATGAAGATGGGCACTATGTCTACGCCGTGCCCTCTGGAAACGAGGTTGGAATCGTGATTAGGACGAGCTTGGCCGGTTTGGTGCAAATCACATTTGTGGTTTGAGCTGAGAAATTTCCCTATACTGATCATATGACTAAGACCGTGTTCTAGTCATTGATGGAGGACGAAATGGCGGCTTCACTTAAGCAAGCAACCGTCGATGCTGTATCGCATCGATCGAGTTTGCGCGGGCATGTCAGCGAAACCGGTCGCCTGAGTCTGCCAGTCGAGCTGCGACGTGCGGTTGGCCTTGAGCAGGGAGGTCCGGTTCGCATCGAGGTCATCGATGGCGCGATCAGGATCAGAACGATGAAAGTGGTCAAGGAGCGCATCCGAGCGTTGGCGCGGGAGAGCGGCCTTGCTGACAAGGCGAGTGTCTCCGACTTCCTCGGCTGGCGCGCTGCGGAGCGCGCCGATGAAGTGGAAAAGGCAAACAACCGTTGAGTACCGTTGTAATAGACGCATCGGCGATTCTTGCCGCCATTCTTGGCGAGCCGGGGAGTGACGCCGTGTTCGACCTGCTCGATGAAGCGATTGTAAGCACCGTCAACGTCGCAGAGGTTTACACCTATACAGCGATTAACGAATTGTCGACTGAAGCGATCGACGCCTTTTTTGCCGATACCGGGATCGCGATAGTTTCTTTTGACTGGATGCAGGCGGTAACTGCCGGCCAGTTCGCAAGCATAACTCGCAAGGCCGGGCTGTCTCTTGGTGATCGCTCCTGCCTCGCGCTGGCAAAGTTGCGAAATGCTGAAGTGCTAACCGCCGACCGGCCTTGGCAGCAGTTTGCGGGTACGACAGGGTTGACCATCACGTTGTTGCGCTGACACATCGCCGAACTGAACAGATGCTTAGCGCGCGCGGGCGATGCTCGACAATTCCGGCAGCAAGGCTGTCATGCCCCGAATGGTCCGCATGTTCGCCAAGACTGCCCGCCAGCGCATCCGGCCGGAAGGCGGCGACCATCGCCGCGTGCTCGCGCGGCGCGTCGAAGTCGCTGCGGGCGAGGTTCGAATCATCGGATCGAAGTCCCGGCTGCTACCCTGGGACCTTGACCGCCTCACACAACAGGCACCCTGATGACACACTCTAACTCACAGTCAAAAGGGGCTCAAAATACGCTTACTAAAATC
>Ga0208193_1000966_pt1 | contig 13248 bp, 6 predicted proteins | sample June2015DPH_17_2_FD_184716 | JGI IMG/M metagenome (GOLD analysis project Ga0208193, IMG submission 184716) | Peatland microbial communities from SPRUCE experiment site at the Marcell Experimental Forest, Minnesota, USA - June2015DPH_17_10... | ecosystem: Environmental > Terrestrial > Soil >...
CCTTCTCGTAAGCGAAACTGAGACCGTCGTCGTTATAGAGTTGAAAGCTTCCGTCTGCTCCCGGGTAGATCGTCAGCCGGACAGGGTCCGTGAGGGGTTCGGCAACATACTGCTTCACCGGTCCAGTAGGCAAGATCGTTCCGGCTCTGACAAAGAGCGGAATCTCATCGAGCGGCGCGGGCGCGTTGATGGTCCTTGCCCCGTCGAGTTGCTTCCTTGTCCAGTAGTCATACCAGGCGCCAGCCGGCAGATAGACCTTGCGTTCGGTGGCTCCCGGTTCGAACACCGGCGCAACCAGCAGACTCGGTCCGAACAGATAGGCATCGGAGGTTGCCCATGCGATCGGATCATCTGGAAATTCGAGCCCCAGGCTGCGAATCAGCGGGATGCCTGTGGTGTGCGTCGCCCAGGTCGCCGAGTAGAGATAAGGCATCAGCTGGGAACGCGTGTTCAGGTACTTTCGGCAGATCGGCTCAACCGCAGCATTGTGCAGATCCTCCGGTCGGGGAAGGAAGCTCTCAGCATCGGGTCCCATCTCCGACGGCCCGTAGCTGCCGGTGTTCCAACCCCAGGGACGGCGCAGTTGCCAGGTGCGCCCGTGACAGCGAAACGAGGGACAGAATGCACCAAACTGAAACCAGCGCACGAACAGCTCCGCGGTGAACTCCTTGGTGGGGACAAACCCGCCAATATCTGTTCCCCAATACGGCACGCCGCTCAAACCTGCGTTGATGCCCATCATGATCTGCGTCTCTAACGTCTTCCAGGTGGAGAACGTGTCGCCCGACCACAACCAACCCCAGCGCTGTATTCCCGCGTAGCAGTTGCGATGAAGTGCAAATGGCCGGCGATCCGGACGGGTCAGTCTACCGCCCTCCCAGTACATGCGGTTGCGCACCAGTCGGGAAGCCACGGGCAGCACATCGCCCTCATCGGGCCACCATCCGTCCACTCCGATCCTGATGAGCGGGACGTGCTGTTGCCAATAGTTGGCGGCGTCGCCCGGCACCGTCGCCGACTCTCCCGCATCATCCACCTTGCCGTGGAGGTTCTCAGGCGGGTTGACGACATGCAGCACGACGTTAAAGTGCAGGTCGTGAAACTCGCGGAGGACTGCTTCCGGGTCGGGGAAGACGGCCTCGTTGAACACGAACGCGCCATGCCCCGTGTTCCAGCCGGACGGACAAAACCCGGAGCCGAGATAGATCAGGGCATCGCAGGGCAACTTCCTGTCACGAAACTGATGGGCTTCTTCGATGATCTGTTCGCGACTGTCGAGCGTCCGGTGCGATTGCTGGAAGCCCAGCGTCCACTTGGCCGGAAGGTGAGGATAGCCGGTGATCTCCGCGTATTGCCGAAGAAGGGCGCGCGGAGTCGGTCCGACACTCAAGTAGACATCCTGCCCCCGGGCGACATCGCTGGGCTTGAAGATGCCCGCGTCGCCGGAAAGGTCGAACTGTCCTCCGGGCTCGTGGAAGTAGAGCCCCCATCCTTTCCCCATCAGCCAGGGAATGGGATTGCGTGCGCCAAAGATGCGAAGGTTATCGCCTGCCCCGTTCCGCATGGCATCCTTCGCCCCGCGCCGATCCATCGGGTGCACCCCGGGGCCCATGCCATAGACAGGGGCATCGTTGTAGCCGAAACCGATCTGGTTGAGGTCAGGACGAAAGTTTAACTCCTGGACCATAGCGTTCTGGGGATCGATGACGGCGATGCGCAGGGGCTTGGTCATGATGCGCAGGGTATACTCTCCCCAGGGAATCTGCTGCGCTTCAGCATCGGTGCGGAACTTCAGAATCGGTCTCGCCGGGCTGCGCGGAGCGATGCTGCCATCGTTGTAATAGTCATCGAGAGTCTCGCCGACTGCTGCAATCGAGACCCTGATCGTCGATGAGGTGAGCGCCGTGATGGTGACGTCCATTCCCACCTGCCGGTGAGCAACAGGAGCGCCTCCACTGTGTTCTGCGAAGGGAGCGAGCATCTCCGCCGAGGCCAAGCGCCGCCTCAGCAGGATTCCCGCTGACATGGTCCCCAACCCCGTCAATACCGATCTGCGCGAGCAATCTTTTTTCATCGGCCAGGCCCATCTCCTTGCCCTGTGACGGTCACAACCGCAGCAATCCCGGGCGTGAACAGCATATACAAGACGCACCGCCCAGGCAGAGCATCCTCACAACACCCCCGGTGAATCCGCGTCCTCGGTCTGCCTTGCACTCCGGTACATTCTTTCGCCCGGGAAAACCGAAGGGGCAAGCAGCAGACCAATGAACGATGCGTTGATGCACAGATTGCTCGCCGTCCCCGCGCTGAACGGATCTACCCGTTTCCACTGCCCATCCATTGTCCGGCTTCGATGCCGGAACGCAGGCAGCTTTTAGTGTGGTTTTGATTGCTCCAGAATCTGGACCAGATATTGCTTCCAGATCGCGGCCATCGTATGCGTACCATGCCCTCGGGTCTGATCGGTAATCGGCAGGAGTACAAATTGTCCATGAGAAACAAGCTTAATATTCTTTTCCGCGATTCCCAGCTCAGGCGGATTTACAAAGTCATCAGCAGAGTTGACATACATAACCGGCACTCGAATTGTGCTGAGCTTTGCCGAGGGGTCATAATCGCGCGATGAATCGAACTGGTAAAGCATGTCGTTCGCGTCCGCCTTCGTCAGGTGCGTCTGAAGATAACTATCGAGATACTGATCAGCGGCTTCGCGCGTAGGATAGTTGACCTGCATCTGCAGCGGGCTGGAACCCATGATAAGCAGCATCTCCAGGCTGGTCCTGATCCCGGGTGGCTGTGAGGTGTAATCGCCGTGATTCCATGCTGGATCCTGGGTAATCGCATCCATCAGCATCTTGCGCATCATGCGATTCCGTCCTGCTATTTCAACCGTCTGGCACGCCAGTGGCATCAGGGCATCGGAGAAATCCGGGTACATCTCGCCCCACATCCATGAGTGCATGCAGCCCATTGAAGTGCCCATTACCAGACGAAGATGGTCGACGTGTAGTCCTTCTGTCAGCATCAGATGCTGACCATCTATCATATCGGCGTAATCATAGTGAGGAAACCTGGCATGCAATCCATCGCTGGGCTTGCTCGAACCTCCCGTGCCGATGCTGTCAGGAAGGATGATGTAGTAGCGCGTTGCATCAAGCGGCTGGCCAGGGCCAAAGAGCACATTTGCAAAATACGGAGCGAGAAACTGCGCCCCCGTTCCGCCTGTCCCGTGCAGCACCATCACCGCATTGTTTACGTGGCCATTGGCATCGCGCTGCGGAGCTCCAATCGTACGATAATGCAGATTCACAACCGGCAGTGTCTCGCCGGAGCGAAAATGGAAGTCATGCGCTACGTACGTCCCCTCAACCGGGGCCTGATAATTGATTGTTTGCTGTGCCGATGTGCACCCGGTGTAGATTGCACAAACCAGAAGAGCATTCAGCAGGCGACGCCGCACTTTCAGTTCGACTGAAAATCCCATGACCGCTGTTTTCCTCCATCCCCTCATAAACCTGTGTCACTCACAAACGCTGTGCCGTTATGCCGATCCATCCGACTCCGAAGCACTCCGCTAGCAGAAGTCATTATTCCGGGTGAAGCCTGGCGCCTTTGCTCAGCCGAGCGAAACCACGAACACGGCAACGAATGGTCTCTTCCTTCGCTCGAATTCAACTGACCGAATCCACAACGCATGCATGCGGCGACACGCCCCTTTGGCGCCGCCGCATACTCAAAGTTTTCTAAAAAGTGAATCTTCCGGAGATTTGCATTTGCCGGGAGGAACCAACATCTCCTGATGGAAAGCGGGTTGTCGATATCTGCCCGAAATCGCCGGGACTAACAGTTGCCATCCCTCCGGGTGTTTTGGGTTGATTAATCACATATTCCAGCAGCGGCGTCCCAAAGTTCGGATGGTTGAGAATATTGAACGCATCCGCCCTGATCACTAATCCGTAGCGCTTAAACAGCGTCGTCTTTTTCTCCAGCGAGAAATCGACGTCTGCAAATCCTGCGCCATAGACCAGATTGCGGGACTCGTCCCCGTAGTGCAAGCCATTTGTGCTGAATGTACATCCCGACGTGGGTGTCACACAAATTGACTGGGGAATATATTGAACCACTCCTCCAGGTATGAGCGTCTTCGCGGTATGTACCTTCCCGGATACGTCGGGCCGGATCGTTCCGACCGTCCCGTTAAATGAGGAGTTCGTAACGACAGAAAATGGGCTTCCCGTCTGTAGTTGTGTAATCGTGGACACCTGCCATCCGCTGACAAGCGCATTGCGGTGAAACGGCAGCATATAGAGTCCACTGAGCACGAAGCGGTCCCGGACATCAAAATCTGAAGGACCATAGTTGTTCGCGGGGTTATAACTGTTTTGCAACGTAACTCCCTGGCTGGAATAGGAGTTTTCGTCCATTGACCGCGACCATGTATACGAAGAGTTCAGCTGAAGTCCGTTTTTGGTCTGCAGAGTGAGCGTTGTCCAAAGTGCATTGTAGTTAGACATCCCGGAATGGGAATATTCGGTGATATTGCCGAGCCCCTTGGAGGGATCAAACTCGCTCGTCGCCGTTAATGCCAGATAGGGCCTTACCCCATCGAGCGGTTGGTTTGGATTCGGAACTATCGGCAGGTCCACGCCATGCGATCCGATATAACCGACCTGTCCAGTCAGCCCCAAAGGAAGCTGCTGTTGCACGTTCAGGTTATAGGACTCAACATAGGAGGCCTTCAGGTGATACGGCGTGTAACTGGGCGCCAGCGTAGGTGAGGCTGAGGCGACCGTCAGCGCATTCGAGTAGCTCACCGCGCCGTTGAAAGACACAGGTTGTTCAAACGGAGGATTCTCGGTCAAGTTTGCGGAAGAAATTGAGGTCTCCGGCTGGTCGGCCTGCAGGCTGAACCCAGTCCGGATAACTGTGCGCCCGTTACCGAACGGATCCACGATAAATCCGGCACGAGGACCAAGCATATAGATCTGGTTATAGATATCGCCGTTTGCGCGCTCGAGCGAAACCGTGGCCGGATTAAAGTTAGAGAATCGATTTTCGGCCTCGGTCGGTGTCCCATACCAGTCAAAGCGAAGGCCAAGCTCCAGCGACACCCGCTCGGTGAGTTTGTAGATATCTTCCCCATATAAACCCGCGGCATTGGCCAGAATGCGGCTGCTGACAGGCCCCGGATTCACCGAGAACGATGTGGCCTGATCGTCAACAAAGGAATCGGCGGTGGGGAAGATGAAAGTTCCCGGGTCGTTAAATCCATTATCGTTGTTAAATCTGCGGAACTCGCCACCGATATTGAAGTTATTCTTGCCTCGCAACAGATTCACATTATCCGAGACGACATAGGTTGTATCGAAAGTCAGTTCCGGGTACGATCCTGGGCCGCCGAACTCAAGGCCGAGGCTTGTAATCTCAGTGAATGGCAACAGCTGTGGAGGAGTGGGACCATTATCAATTCCGAAGGTGGCAGGATTGGCGACGAAATTTCCATTAAAAGTGATAGCGCGCCGATTGAAGCCCAAGCGCGCTTCGTTGACAAGATTGCTGCCAAACTCATGGGTCTCTTCAAGCGTTCCCACGTGGCGATGTGCGGGCCGGTGATCTCCAAATCCAGGAATCGTCGTGTCGTCGGTGGGCTCGATGCGTGTATCCTGCTGCCAGGCATAATACATATGAAGCTGATCGTTCTTCCCGATATCCTCAAGCAGGTCGCCGGTGATCTGCTTGAGTAAGACCGGCGACGCCGTTGAGCCGATAAAGCGCGTTCCGGTCGAATCATTCGCGACGGGAATCAGCGGCAGAAGTTTCAGGATGACCGGATCGGTGACTGCTGCACGTTCGGCATTCGTCAGGACTCCACTATTGAGCGGTGCCCCCAGAGACTGGTAGAGGCCCTCATAGCTAAGAAAGAAGAATGACTTGTTTCTCCCGTTATAAAGGCGTGGAACAAGGATCGGGCCACCGAGCGCTCCACCGGGCTGATTGCGGTGAAGCGTAGACATTGGAACGCCTTTCGGTTGAAAGAAATTGCGCGCATCGACGTCGTTATTGCGGGTATAGTTAAAAACCTCTCCGTGAAAATCATTCGTTCCAGAGCGGGTTGCGACGGTTACGACCGCCCCCGAAGAGCGCCCGTACTCTGCGCTCAGGCTGGAGTTGTCCACCTTGAATTCGCTGACAGTGTTGATCGACGGCTGAAATGTGATCGTGTTCTGGATCATGTCGTTCAAATTGATGCCGTTGATCAAAAAGTCGACGGTATCTTCACGATTGCCTGCGGTCAGAAACGAGGACGCGCCAAGACCCACGTTTGGTGTTGTCAGAAGGCCGCCGGGCGGCGCGGTGACTGAGCCGGGAGCAAGCATGCTCAGGTCCAGAAAGTGACGCCCATTTAAAGGAATCTCTTGGACCGTCTTCTGATCGATTACCTGCCCGACGGTCATCGTGGAACTATCGATCTGCTGGGTCGAGTCGCTCACTTCGACTGTCTGATTCGTTGCTGCAACGCCCAGCTGCACGTTGATCTGCCGCGTCGAGTCGACGCTCAGTATGATGTTTTCCAGAGTGGTCACCTGCAACCCGGGCGCGCTGACAACGAGCCGATAGGTGCCCGGCTGCAGAGAGGGGAGCGAATATTCCCCTGCTCCATTGGAGACTGTAGACCTGGTCGTTGCCGTTTCTATTTGTGTGGACTTTATTTGTGCTGAGGGGACAACAGCTCCCGATGAGTCGGTGACGGTTCCCTGTATTGCGCTGGTTGTCTGCGCCGCGGCCGATAGACCGAACAGCATTCCTAGAATCAGGCTGAACCGGCAAGTTGCTAGAAGAATGGCTCCAATAAATGTTCTTCGTTGTGTCAGATTCATTCTTGCTGCCTCCAAGATGGGGAATTGAATTTGAGCTAACTTCCGATCGATTCACTCGCTGAGCCGTGCATCAAATTCCTCCGAGCCTTGGGGTGATGGAATGGCATCGTCGCACTTGTGGAGGTCAGCGTACTGACAAGAGAAGAATAGAATCTCTTAATGTATTTCATTTTGTATTCGTTTAAGCGTTTGCTGTCAAGCATTTTTTATCCTCTTGTTCATCTTCGGATGGCTCCCAAGGATCGGATCAATCTGACGTAATCAGCAGGACTTGAGGGACATATTTTTTTAATTGAACAGGAAGGCCGGTTTCGTTTGCTGCTCACTGGCGGCAAGGGCATCCGCCCGCTCTGCGCCCCATGCGGCAGCCTGCATACAGGGGAAATCTCCTTTTTTTTACCGACGGCGAGATAGGAGCCCCAGTTTGCCCGGAAGCGTCTTTGAGTAAACGTTATCTTGACGATGGATACTCCTCCGGATTAGAAATAATGGTCACGGGTTTTATAGGAGTTTTCGCATGAAACAGCCGATGTCTGGCATTTCACTGAAGCGCAGGAATTTTCTGGCGGGGGCGGCCGGGACCGCCGTTCTAGCCGGCTTGAACTGTTCCCGGGCCTTGGCTCTCACTGGAGACACGGAGAGCGAGCTCAATCTTGCCAGGGTAGCCCTGCCTTCCAGTGCCACTCTCGTCAGTGAAAACAAGATCAGCGCTCTCAATGACGGTTTTAGCCCGGCCAATTCCCGCGACCGCGAGAACGGCTTCTATGCGATCCGCCGAGGATATGAGGGCGACAGTGAGGCGCAGTGGGTGCAGTATAGCTGGAGCAAGCCGGTCACCTTCAATAAGATCGACGTGTACTGGGCAATCGATCCTCCCCGCCCTAATGCCCCTCCGGGCAGCGGGTCGAGGCGCATCGAGGCGCCTGTTTCCTACCGGATTCTCTACTGGAACGGGAGCCAATTCGTTCCCGTTGCGCACGCCCAAGGCCTGGGCGTGCGAGAGGACATCTTTAACACCACAATCTTCGATGAAGTAAAGACCGACAGGCTGCGCCTTGAAGTCGTTCCGGATGAGACTCACGCAGCGGGCATCATCGAGTGGAAGGTTTATAACTGGGGGCCAGTCCCCTCGCTTCCTCCGGTTGTCGATGCGGGCATTGACCGTTCAGTAGTGATGGGGGGCAGAACCTACCTGGCCGGTAAGTCAATCTGGCTTCAGGACCTGCCGGACAACCGTGTGCGCTGGGCCACCGAGTCCGGGCCCGGAACGGTTGCCTTTGAGAATGCAGGTTCACCGGTGACCACGGCAACTTTCTCGACGCCGGGTGACTATGTCCTGAAGCTCGCAGGCACGGGCAGCGGCGGGCAAGCAACCTCGATGATCAACGTCCACGCAGAGCCAGCCCCGCCGAAGGATCGACTGGACGTGGTCTATACCCGCAAGTACTCGATTGATAACCCTCTCTGGAATGCGCGCGCCAAGACGCTTATTGTGGATTGGATTCCGCATTGCATTGCCTATTGCGAGCGCACCGATATCGCTCCCAATCGTGGTGACGGCGGTATCGACAACTTCATTGAAGCCGGTAAGGCGAACCGCGGTGAGCTGCATGGACGCCATAAGGGGTACGTCTTCTCGAACGCCTGGATTCACCAGACAGTTGAATCGATGTGTATCGCTTTGATGGTTGATCCCGGGGGCGACGAAGAGATACTTCATGCGCAGGAGAAGATGCGCGCCACCTTGCAGAGGTGGATTCCAATCATTCTGGCAGCACAGATGCAGGACGGCTACCTGCAAACTGCCTACATTCTCGCGGACAGGAGCCAATGGCCGGAGCGCTGGTCACCGGAACATCGCGGCAATCATGAAGGCTATGTTTCCGGCTATTTCATTGAGTCGGCAATCAACCATTACACCTTGACCGATGGCCAGGATCTTCGCCTGTATAACGCGGCCAAAAAGCTGGCCGATTGCTGGGTCGCCAACCTTGGTCCCGGTAAGAAGGACTGGTTTGACGGGCATCAGGAGATGGAACAGGCCCTGGTGCGATTCGGCCGGTTTGTCAACGATCAGGAAGGCAATCATCGCGGCGACGAATACATCAAGCTGGCAAAGTTCCTGCTCGACTCGCGTCGCGGGGGATCGGAGTACGATCAAAGCCATCTGCCCCCGGGCCAGCAGTATGAGGCCGTTGGCCACGCTGTGCGCGCCACCTACTTCTACTCCGGCATGGCGGATATCGCTGCCGAGACCCAGGACCATGACTACCAGAGCGCTGTGATTTCGTTGTGGGACAACATGGTCAACAAAAAGTACTATCTGACCGGAGGCATCGGCAGCGGCGAAACCTCCGAAGGCTTCGGCCCGAACTATTCGCTTCGGAACAATTCCTACTGCGAGTCATGCTCCAGTTGCGGCCTGGTGTTTTTTCAGTACAAGCTCAACTTGGCCTACCACGATGCGAAGTACGCCGACTTGTACGAGCAGACGATGTATAACGCTCTGCTCGGAGGCGTCGCCCTCCAGGGAACAAGTTACTGTTACACCAATCCGCTGGTGAACACCGAGCGCACGCTGTGGCATGTCTGCCCATGCTGCGTCGGCAACATTCCACGAACCCTGCTCATGATGCCGACTTGGGCCTATGTCAAGGACAAGAACGGACTTTACGTGAATTTGTTTGTCGGCAGCCGTATCCACGTCGGCAAGGTTGCTGGTACCAACGTCGAGATGGTTCAGAAGACCGATTATCCGTGGAAGGGTGCGATTGAAATTACCGTCAATCCGGAGGAAACCAGGAGTTTCTCGGTCTACGTCCGCATTCCGAACCGCAGCACCAGCAGGCTTTACACCGAATCTCCGGCCCTCAGCGGAGTGAAGCATTTTGCTGTCAACGGCAAGCCTGTCACTCCATACATAGAGAAGGGCTATGCCGTAGTCACGCAAGAGTGGAAGGCGGGAGATCGCATTGAACTGGAGCTTCCGATGGAACCCCAGCGCGTGGTCGCAGACAAGCGCATCAAGGCTGATCTTGGCAACGTCGCGCTGAAGTATGGCCCGCTCATCTATAACGTAGAGACTGCCGACCAGCAGAGCATCGAACAGCCGCTCAGCGATGCTCCGCTCCAAACCGAATGGAGACCGGATCTGCTCGGCGGTGTGATGGTCATCACCGGCAGGTGGCAGGACGGTTCCCCCATGACCGCAATTCCAAATTACTCACGCATGAATCGCGTCGGACCTCCAGTGGAATACCTGGGCGATACAAATGTGAACTATGCACCGGGTGCATCGACTCCTGGGGGGACAAAACCATCCACCAATGCGGTTGCTGCTGCGTTGCCGAACGATGAAGCAGGCGACCGCCGCGCAAGGAAGGTGGACTCCAAGGTCTGGATCTAACCTGCGTCTTGGGGTCTATTCAATCAGCTGGCTGATGTGGGAGTGAAGTAACAGACTTTCAGGGCTGCGAGCATATTCAAGGTTCGATGGCGTTTGTAGGTGTTGTTGAGACCCCGGACAATCTTTCGATTTGTCGGTTCCCGACCTATCCCGGCCTTTCGCCAATAGCTGAATGCGGGGCCCGCCCCATCTTCCACAACTCGGCGGCCTTGTGGCCAACACTGAGGTTTCGGCGCTGTCCTGGGCAGAGTCACCTCAACTACCAGCTGCCGCGTTCACCGAAAACCTCAATGACCCGCGCCAACCGTTTGCAACCGTTCTCCCAGTTGACAGAGAGCGCACGCTCCAACCTGTCAGGGTCGCCTTTCAAAAGCGCGGCGATAATCTCTTCGTGCTCGGCCACCGAAACGTGAAGTTCTCGGATGATCGAACTCGCATAAAGCCGCCAATAACGCTCGGTCTGTGGTTCGATGGCGCGGTGCAATGTCGTCAGGCGCGGTCCAGAGCCGGCCTCCACCAGCAGGCGATGAAACTCGTGGTCAAGGTCAAAGATGTCCGGGCCGTTGTAGCCGTGATCGCGCGCAATCTGATCCAGCTTGTCGTTGACCGTCTTCAGTTTGGCGGCCAACGCCTGACGCTCGCCCTGCGCAAGCACAGCAGCGCGACGTCCGGCCAGCCCCTCAAGGCGCCCGATGATCGGATATAACTCGTTGGCGTCTTCCTTGGTCATTGGCGTGACAATCATGCGCGTTTTGCTGCCGTTGCGAATCTCGGCGACATAGCCCTCGCGCTGCAACAGGTAAAGTGCGCCCCGGACAGGTGTCCGGCTCATGTTCAGGTGGTCGCACAAATCGCCTTCAAGGATCCAGGTTCCCGGCGCCAGTTTGGCCTGGACAATCAAATCACGAATTCGTTGAAATGCGATACCGACGCTTGTTCCATGCTCGGCCTTCTTGGACTGCCTCTTTGCACTATTGGAAGTTTTCCCTGCTGCGGGTACCATTCGCCTTCACTTTCCGGACACGAGCCGCACCGGCGCCATTTCCTGGCTGCCACCATAAGTATTTGCTGCCCCGCGTGAATTTTACCAATATTCGTATCATGCCGTATTCAGACTCAAATGCCGAGCAGGGTATCTCAATCTGAGATATTCTTGGCTCACTTTCTCTTCGCACGTTCCGCATGGGCTCACTGTCAACCAAATTCGCTTACCCGCAGTTTCCAGACGGCACGCAGTGGATTCGAGCAACTGACGTGCTACTGCACGGTTGTCATCACCTCCGATGAATTGGAACGAGAGGCGAACGAAGCTGCTCGCGTATGCCGGCAGCTTCGTTTGGGAAAACCTTTTCCGGCCAGCCGCCCCAAACGCACGCAAGCCCCCGGCGCGCAGGCTGGGAGCTGTTTCGTGACAACGCAGAAATCCCGGAAACCTCTGACAGACTCAAGGGGGCTCTGCCAGCGCGTGCGGCGGCAAGATTACGAGAGTTGCCACGCCTCCCCGAATGGTGCGCCAAGCATTTTTATGCCGATGCAAAAGCCGATGGTTGGCGGTCAGGGACCGTCAATCATTGGCTTTTGCATCGCCAGCCAGGCATCCGGTGTTGTCAGTGCAAGAAGACCGGTTGCGCAACAGGTGTTAGGGTAATTCTGACGGCCTAAATGCACCGACGCACCCGAAGAACCCTCCAGATCATGGCCGCGGTCCTGCTCCTGCTGGCCGTGGCCGTCTTGCTGCGCTCCAAGGCTCCGCCGGAGGCCGCGCGCCTGCTTCCTGAGTCGGATGGCATCGTCTACATCAATCTCAAGCCCGTCCGCTCCTTCCTCAAAAAAGACCTCAAGCCGCCCCGCCGCGTTCCCGACTACCAGCAGTTCATCGACGCCACCGGCGTTGACTGGGAGCGCGACCTGGACCAGGTGGCCATCGCCCTCCATCGCATGCCCGATCCCCGCGGCCCCAACGGCCCGGTTGCCTATTCTCTGGTGCTGGTCGGCAACCTCACCGGCAAACGTCTCAACGGCTGGCTTGAGGCCAACGCCAGCGCGCGGGAGTCCTACGCCGGACACACCGTATACTCGATTCCTTCTGAAGGCCGCACCGTCCGCGTCGCTCAGATCGGTTATGACATGGTGGCCGTCTCCAACTACCCCACTGCGGAGATGATCCACTCGATGCTCGACCGCCACCGCTCGGCCGCGCTGCCATTTGCCGGCTCCACGCTTCTCTCCCAGCACTACCATGAAGTCCCATTGCTGGCGCTGGCCTGGGGCGTTGGCCAAATCGGCTTGCCACTTTCTGAAAGCGGCGTTATCCACATCTTTGGCTTCTCGCTGCCTCTCGAAGACGATTCCACCATCATCGCCAGCGTCACGCCCGCGCTCTCGCTGGCCGGCTCGCTGCACGTCAGAATCGAGGAGATCGCCGTCACTGAGGAAGCGGCCTCCCGCCAGGCTGCATCCCTGGCGACACTGGTAACCCTGGCCCGCAGCTTTTCGATGCCCCTGGCCGCCAACGCCGCCAATAACGGTCTCAAACAGTTACTGCAAACGGCCGAGGTTACCCAGAAACGCAGCCGGATCATCATCTCAGCCAGCTTATCTCCTTCACTCTTAAGCGATTTAGAAAATGATGAAACGAATTCATCTCCTCCGGCAGCCCTTCCGAACACCCCCGTAGCCCATTAGTCATCGCAAATTGCCTCCGGTATCATTTCTCCGTCTGCATCCTTTGCTCGTATACGCCGCCACCTGGCCCAGGGCCGCAACCCGAAAACCGATCTACACCGCAAGACAAAACATCCCTCGCCGCATTGCAACCACCTGCAAATCTCCAGGAAATCTCGAGCCAACCATACCATGTCAGCAAGCCCCAGCCTGCTCCGCAATCAAGGCCGCGCCATGCCGGGAGCCCCTCAGAATGGCAGCAATGCAGGGGGAAGCAGAGAACCTCATGCCGGGGTCGCC
>Ga0208193_1000967_pt1 | contig 13245 bp, 11 predicted proteins | sample June2015DPH_17_2_FD_184716 | JGI IMG/M metagenome (GOLD analysis project Ga0208193, IMG submission 184716) | Peatland microbial communities from SPRUCE experiment site at the Marcell Experimental Forest, Minnesota, USA - June2015DPH_17_10... | ecosystem: Environmental > Terrestrial > Soil >...
GGTTTCTGCGGAGGTCGCGCGAATCGAGGGCCGGGATTTAGACGCCATGCGATTTTACGAGGAGGCCATACGCTCCTCGCGCGAGCATGGCTTCATCCAGAATCAGGGTATTGCCCACGAACTTGCCGCGCAGTTCTACGCGGCGCGCGGCTTCGACACGATCGCCGACACCTATCTACGGCACGCGCGGCACTGTTATACACGCTGGGGTGCGACGGGCAAGGTCCGGCAGCTCGAACAGCACCATCCGCGTCTGCGTGAGGGGGCGGGGCATCTCGGTCTCGACGCCATCATCGAGACCCCGCAGGAGCACCTGGACCTTGCTACGGTGATCAAAACATCGCTGGCAGTGTCCAGCGAGATCATCCCTGAGAAGCTGATAGAGACCCTGATGACGCTCGCGATCGAGCACGCGGGGGCAGCACGAGGACTGTTGGTTCGTTCCCACGGCGACGAACAGCAGGTCGAGGCTGAGGCCACTACGGAAGGCGATACGGTCACGGTCCGCCTGCTCGGAGGGCTGGCAACGTCTGCGGACCTTCCAGCCTCTGTCCTCCAATACGTCGTCCGGACGCAGCAAAGTGTGATCATGGATGACGCCAGCGCCGAGAATCGCTTCCCGGGAGATGACTACATCCGCCGGAGGCACGTCCGGTCAGTCCTTTGCCTGCCCTTGGTAAAGCAGGCCAAACTGATCGGGGTACTGTATCTCGAGAACAATCTGACATCGCATGCATTCACGCCCGCTCGGACCGCGGTGCTCAAATTATTGTCGTCGCAGGCTGCGATTTCGTTGGAAAATGCCCGTCTGTATGCCGATTTGATCAGCGAGAACCGCGATCGCAAGAAGGCCGAATCGGCTCTGCGGCGAAGCGAAGCCTCGCTCGCCCAGGCGCAGCAGATCAGCAGCACCGGCAGTTGGCGCTGGAAAGTCGATAGCGGCGAGGTTATCCCCTCCGCAGAGCTTCTGCGTGTCTTTGCTCATGATCCGGCGATGTCGCCGCCGTCCCACTCGACACTCATGGACCGGACTCATACGGAAGATCGCCCGGTGTTCGAGCGCGTGCTCGACAGGGCCGTGCGCGAAAGATGCCGGTTTCAGCATGAGTATCGAATTGTGCTGCCCGACGGATCGGTCAAACACGTGCAAACGGTGGGCCAGCCCGAGATCACCGAGTCCGGCGAAGTCGAATTCATCGGCACGGTAATGGACGTCACCGAGCGCAGACGCGCCGAAGAGGCGCTTAGAAACGCCCAGACGGATCTTGCGCGCATCGCGCGGCTGACCACGATGGGTGAACTTCTCGCATCCATTGCCCATGAGCTCAATCAACCGCTGGCCGCTGTCGTGACCTGCGGTAGCGCCTGTCTGCGCTGGCTCGACCGGGATAAGCCCGATCTCGACAGGGCGCGCCAATCTGTTGTGCAAATCGTGCGTGATGCGGGCCACGCGGGTGAAGTGATCCGCGGACTTCGTGCGCTCGCAAAAAAGTCCGGGCCGCAATTGACCCAACTTAAGGTCAACGCCGCCATCCAGGAAGTGCTGGCGCTCATCGGCGGTGAGTTGCAGCGGCGCGGCGTGTCGCTTCGCACAACGCTGGCCGCCATAGAGCTGCCGATCATCGGTGACCGGGTTCAATTGCAGCAGGTCGTGCTGAACTTGATCCTCAACGGAGTTGAAGCAATGAGTTCGGTCACAGACCGCCCGAAGGTCCTCGCGGTCTCTTCAGAGCGTGTCGAGCCGGGTGCCGTGCAGGTGGCGGTCGCAGACACCGGGACGGGGCTCGATCCGTCGACTGCCGAACGCATCTTCGACCCATTTTTCACGACGAAGTCCGACGGCATGGGCATGGGTCTTTCCATCTGCCGAAGCATTATCGATGCCCATGGCGGCCGCCTCTGGGCATCGCCACGCGTGCCCTGGGGCACCGTCTTCAGATTCACATTGCCCGAGAAATTGTCCGCGTCCATTTGACGTCCATTCGTCGTCAGTCGCGCTACATCCGCGAGTAAAAGCGCCAGGTTCGCGGTACGCCGGGCCCGCTGACCAGAGTGGCAGCCACAATCTGGTCTCTCATTGTCTTCGACCACGGTGTGTCTATGACATCACACCAAAATGGACAGGGCCAGCCAGCTGGCGCGCGAATTGGTCGCGGCGTGGTCCGGTGCGATACGCCGAAATACGAATAGCCAATTGAATGTGGCATGGCACTCTCCTGAAAGCGGACTGAGTGGATAGCCTTTCATGAACACGGCGTCGCTCTCTTGTACTTTCGGGGCGCGATTTATCCATTGCTGTTATGACGCTCGTCGTGCGCGCATCGCATCTAACGGAAACACATGATGGGCGGCGACGGCATTGACGACTATTGTCGCGCTCAATGGAGTTTAACGCGGACGCTGACAATGAAAAAACCTGACCAAGTTCTGTATACCGCCAAAGTTCACACCACGGGTGGCCGAGAAGGAGCGTCTCGCAGCTCCGATGGTCGCCTGGACATCAAGCTTTCACCTTTCGGCAGCACAACCGACGGCACCAATCCGGAGCAGCTGTTCGCCGCCGGTTGGTCGGCGTGCCTCGAAGTGACGATGGGGTTGGCGGCCCGCAAAATGAAGATCGCTCTCCCGGCCGACACGGCCATCGACGCGGAAGTCGACCTTTGTCTAACCGACGGAGCTTACTTTCTCCAAGCTCGTCTCAATGTCAGGCTGCCAGGCCTCGAGCGCGACGTAGCTCAAGCCCTGGTGGAGGCCGCCCATCAGACGTGCCCGTATTCCAATGCCACGCGCGGCAACATCGACGTCGTGATCAACCTCGTCTGAAATCGAACAGAAAGACGTGAAGCCCGCTTTGGCCGAAATGTCCGTGCCGTAGATGACTAGCAACCATATACGCAGACGATTGCTGCTAACGATCTCCCTGCTCGTCGTTTTGATCGCAGCTGTATTTTCTGTTTTCAGTCTGCGGAAGGTGGACAGAATGGGCAACGGCAACATCGCGCATGCCGCTGGAACCGAGCCGTCGGGCCCATTGAGTGCCCTATTCGAAGCGCACCAGTGGCTGAACACGCAGCCGCTTCGCGCCGAAGACATCCGCGGCAAAGTGGTTCTGGTGAATTTTTGGACGTTTTCCTGCATTAATTGTTTGCGCATACTTCCGCACGTGCGAGCGTGGGCGGAAAAATACAAGAGCCGCGGGCTCATCGTCATCGGCGTTCATACACCGGAGTTCGCGTTCGAAAAGGACGTCGGCAATGTGAGCAAGGCGTTGCTTTCGCTCGGCGTAAGCTATCCGGTCGCGATCGACAATGATTTCAGAATTTGGCGGGCCTTCGATAATGCAGCATGGCCGGCGCTCTATTTCATCGGGGCCGATGGCAGGATAGGACGACATGTGTTCGGCGAAGGCGAGTACGACCAATCTGAACGCCTGATCCAACAATTGCTCTCGGAAGCCGACGCCACACCCATTACGAGCGCCAGCGTGGCGGTCAACGGGGTGAGTACCGAAGCCGCGCCGGATCAGGGAGATCTACGCTCTCCCGAAACGTACATCGGCTATGCGCAGGCCACCAATTTCGCCTCGCCGGGATTCGCCAACCAAAATGTATCCAGAGTCTACAAGACGCCATCAGCGTTGCGGCTCAATCACTGGAGCCTGGCCGGGGTTTGGACGATCTCCGGCGAATACGCCGTGCTCAACAATGCACCGGGCACCATCGCCTATCGCTTTCACGCGCGGGATCTTCACCTCGTACTGGCCCGCTCCTCGCAAGGCCACCCCATTCGCTTCCGCGTGACGATTGATGGCCGACCGCCGGGGGCTGACCATGGTTATGACGTGGATGCAGACGGGTGGGGCACTCTCGGGGACGATCGTCTTTATCAACTCGTTCGGCAGGCGGGAAAGGTCGTCGATCGGACCTTTGAAATCGAATTCTTAGAATCTGGTGTGCGCGCCTATGCGTTTACATTCGGGTAACGATGGTCCTGATCAATTATCTAACCGGAGGAGATTTTCAGATGAGTACAATTGCCATTGACGAACCTTTCGACCAGCCACGGCGCCGATTTTTGGGCAGCGCGGCAATGACCATGGCTGCGGCGCAGCTCGGCTTGATCGGTGCCGCGAGCACACTATCCAGCAGCGTCAGAGCGGCAAGCGTGCCGCCGGTAAAGCGGGGAACGAATACATCGTTCGGTCCACTGAAGCAAATCGATGCCGGCCTGTTGAATGTTGGATATGCAGAAGCGGGTCCTGCAGATGGTCCTGCCGTAATCCTTCTGCACGGCTGGCCCTACGACATTTACAGCTTCGTCGATGTCGCTCCATTGCTGGCTTCCGAAGGCTACCGAGTGATCGTCCCCTATCTTCGCGGCTATGGAACGACGCGCTTTCTTTCCAGCGAAACGATGCGCAACGCCCAGCAGTCGGCCGTTGGCCTCGACATCATCGCTCTCATGGATGCACTCAAAATTCAGAAAGCCACCATCGCCGGCTTTGACTGGGGCGCGCGCACAGCGGACGTCATGGCAGTACTGTGGCCGGAACGCTGCAAGGCGATCGTTTCCGTCAGCGGTTATCTGATTAGCAGCCCTGCGGGCAACCAGACACCGTTACCGCCCCAGGGTGCAAGCGCATTTTGGTACCAGTACTACTTCGCCACCGAAGTCGGCAAGGCCGGCTATGCGAAATACCTCGCTGAGTTCAATAAGTTCATCTGGCACCAGGCTTCGCCGAAGTGGAATTTCGACGATGCCACGTACAACCGCACGGCAGCTTCCTTCAACAACCCAGACCATGTTGACATCGTGATGCACGATTATCGCTGGCGGCTCGGCTTAGCGGATGGTGAACGAAAATATGACGACCTCGAAAAGCGGCTGGCCGCGCTTCCTGTCGTCACCGTGCCGGCCATCACCATGGAAGGCGACTCCAACGGGGCAGCCCACCCGCCCAGCACAGCTTACCGCAATAAGTTCTCCGGCAAGTATGACTACCGACTCATCACCGGCGGCGTCGGCCACAACATTCCGCAGGAAGCCCCGCAGGCCTTTGCTCAGGCGATAGTCGACGTCGATTCATTTTCATAAACGTTAGCGTGAGCCCTGTGGACCGACAACGGTCCGCAGGGCACGGCGGCGGAGGCGACGTCCACGCATAGGTGTATCTGAAGAAACGCTTCAGTCGAGTGGATTCTCCGCGAACAATTGGGTAACCATGGCCGAGTCGAGATAGGCGCGGACACGCTTGATTATCGCATCTTGGAAATAAACCACCCAGCAGTAACGGTTATCGAATCTCATGCCGTTCTTGGCAGTTGCCAACGAGTGCAGCTCAACCACGGCCTGGTCACCTTGGGTGATCGTATATTCCACGTGCAGCTGCGCGCCTTGCGGAAGAACCCGGCCTAATTTGGCGAAGGTGCTCGCGATGAACGCCTGCTTGCCGACATAGTGACCTGCGAGAGGGTGAGTCCCCATCACGGTCCAATCGACGTCCTCCGCCACATGTTGGAAGAAAGCAGCCCCGTCACCACGCTCCAGTCCTTTGAAAATGTCGCGTACTTGACTGGATGAGATGCCCATCTGAGTGCCTCCAAGAATCAGGGCGCTAAACGCCCGTTGTGTACGCGAAACGCCCCGGGGGGGATGCCTACAATCTCTTGGAAGCGTCGCGAAAAGTGACTCTGATCCGAAAAACCCGTGCTGAGGGCGATCTCCGTCAGAGGTAGGTCGGTGTTGGCGAGCAGTTCGCGCGCCCGCATGACTCTGTTCTGGATCACATACCTATGCGGTGTCACGCCAACCGACTTGTGAAACGATCGGGTGAAGTGAGACGTTGACATGCGCACGACGGCCGCGAGCTCATCGATGTCCAAGGTGGAATCAAGGTTTGCCTCGATGTATTCCTCGATACGCTGCAACGCTGCCTGCGATAGCCCGCGCTTCAGCCCGGTCGATGGGAACGTTGACAAGTGAGCGAGTGAGTCCATGCGTGGCCTGACGTGCAGCAATACACGCGCATCCCGGTACGACACCATGGCGCCTGGGTCCGGTGGGGTGATGAGGGCGACCCACGGCTCGCCGTCGCCGGACGCAAATAGCGTGGTTGAGACATCTCCGTGGCGTCGGCCCCGCAGCAATGGTGAGCTGGCACGGAAAAGCGCGGAAGCGGCCAGATGAGGACCCATCTGTTGGCCACTTTCCTCCAGCATTTGGCGCGCCTGCCGATCTGCTCCCACCATTCGTTGATCGCGATCGATTGCGAAAAGTATCGTGGTGCGGGGAGCGTTACGCCGCATCGCCGCGACCACACAATGGCGGCGATTCACCAGACGAAACCAGCGCTCCGAAATGGCGCGCGCAGCCGACTCGATCAGGGCGCGCAGCAATTGCTCGGAGGAACCCGGACGGACCGTATCGGTTTGAATGATATCGAGCGACGCGAGCGCGTGGCCTTCCGCATCGAAGATCGGGGTGGAGAATGATGAGGCGCTTGACGGCGAATCGGGGCCCGCAGCTCCAAGGGTGCTGTGGCCGCCGCTGCGGCTGCTGCCGCTGATTGAGGTTGTTACCGTATCGAGCGGCAGGATCACACCATCCAGGCCGCACATGACCGCGGTGGACTGCTGAGTACGCAAAATATCGTTGAGGCGGGAAATATCCTCGTGAGCACTCATCCGGAGTTGTTCTAACAGCGAGTGACAAGAACTGGGTCCAGTAAGGGCACGACGAGTCGTGGTTGCCGACGGACGGAGTTCTGTGGGGCCGGAGCGGGGATGGGGCAGGCGCAATTGCAGGGCCGGCATATTGCCCAGGCGGCGGCGCACGTTCCATATCCGCGCACTCTGTGCGGCGTCATCGGAAGACTCCGCAGAGTTAATGACGCCGAAATTACCGGCGAGCGATACGCTAGATTCAGAGTGGATTTGATCCGTTGTCACGATGGCGGTCCTCTTTCCGACGGTTGAATATGATCGAACCGTAGTCTCATTGCCCGCATCGGCCTATGACGTTTTTCTATTAGATTCGTCAGAATCCCTGCTGAAGGACGTAATGGAAAAGTACTATTGGCGACCCGTTTTCGCGTTCACCATGCGCCTTACTTTTGGCCAAACCACCAGACCGCGCCAAAGCCGATCGTGGGCTGCGCCGATTGCAGTACACCCAGCGTGCTGCTGAGAAAGTAGTGCTGATTGGATGCATCTCGACGGAACTCGCCCCGCAACAAAAATCCGTCCATGGGACGATAGTCAAAGGTAATAGTGCCTTCCTTGAGGTACTGAGTCGTGCCGCTGAAGAGCCCGCCGATGTCGGCAAGGTACTCCGTGCGTACTGCGAATGCATACCGCGGAGAAATCTGATAGCCCGCGTAAAGCGCACCGCCCTCGACCCGCTGGGGTGTGGAGTAGGAGTACAGGCGCTCCAGTACGTAGTCTGCTTCAGCCGCAAGGACTAGAGCCTTCGTGGCCTGCCAGCTGACGTAAGTGTCGCTGATCTGCAGCTTGCCGTCGGGTGGGTTTTGGATCGGGAGGATGGCGGTGCCTTGCTGACTCGGCAATTTCTGCTGAGTCGGAGTGGGATTCTGGATGTAAATGACGTCCGGGTGCTCTTGACCCTGGTAATGATTGATCGTCCAGGTAATCGCCGGCGTCGGGGTCAGCACGACTCCGAGCATTTGATCCTTGTAGTTGTTGAATGCCTCGGTCTGCTCCGTGCCGTTGGTGATCCAGAGGTTCACGGCCAATTCATCGTTGACCGTATACTTTGCGCGTACACCGGCGTGATAGAAGGGCAGATAGTCGAACCAGAAGCTGCGTGAGTAGTTGAGCTGATCTTTGGTGTAGTTGCCTTCGATGCCGAGAGAACTCGCCCACTTGCCGAAGTCCACCGTGAGGCCTTTGCCCACGGGGATAACGTAGGTGCCATAGGCCTGGTACACGTTGCGGTAGAGGGCCGGACGCAATTCATTGGCGGGATTTCCCTGTGTGGCCGCCGTGGCCTGGCCGAACTGCAGATCAATTCGCGCTCCGAAGCGTCTGCCCGCGGACAGGTCCGGTGCGTCCTCCAACACCACATCGGCTTGGCTAAGACTGAAACTGTTGCTGCTTACATCGTAGGCCCGCAGAGAGTTCACGCGCCCGATGGGGGAGTTGGTGTTGTATTCAAAGTAAGTGTCGAGCAGGGCATTGATGGTCAGACCACGTAGAAAGTCGGCGGCTTGCTTGGTGGGTGTCACGGGCGGCGTGGCTGCCGTGACGCCGGTGTCCATCGGCACTGAGGTGCCTCGCGTTGCCGTTGCGGGTGCGACTGCAGGTGCGGCTGCCGGCGCCGGGGTCTGTTTGGGCAATTGCGCCTGGAGCTCATGCACCAGGCGTTTCAAATCCTCGACTTCTTGTGTCAATTCCGTGATTCGGGAATCAACGGAGTTGGACGGAGCTTCGCTCGAGGTGGCCGGCGCCTGAGGGGACGGTGTGGTGTCAATCGCGTGCGCCGTTCCTGTCAACGCAAACAACGCAGCGGAGGCCGTGACATTCACACTGCGCCCTGGCGATGAGTGGCGGGCGCCCATAGTGCGACGGTCGATGCCGATCATCGAGACTTTGCCGACGAAGCGGCGGCCTGCTCGATTTCAACGGTGGCCGTTAAGCCTGCCACCAATCGAACGCCCTGCGGTACCTGATCCAGGTGTATGCGCACCGGGATGCGTTGTGCGAGCCGCACCCAGGTAAAGATCGGATTGACCGTGGCGAGCCCTTGTTGGTTGGGCTGGGCGTTTGGGACATCGATTCCTCGAGAGATACCGGCGACATGACCGCGAACGGTCTGGCGGTAGCCCAGCAGCTTGATCGTTGCCGCATCGCCTTCGTGAATCGATGCGACTTGGTTCTCCTCGAAATACGCGTCCACCCAGAATGAATTTGAATCGATCAGCGAGACTTCGCTTTGCCCAATATCGGCATAGTCGTCCAGTTGGGCCAAGAGATTCGTGACCCAGCCGTCGACCGGGGCGATAATCCGGGTGCGCTCGAGGTTGACCCGAGCCTGATGTAGATCGGCCGTTGCTTGCTGGACTTTCGCGCGGGCGATTGAGGCGTTGCTTTGGAAGAGCTGCAGCTGTTCCAGCGCGACGGCGTCGAACTTAGAGAGACTCTCCCGGCGCTGCGCCTCGCGCGTGATGTTCTGTCCGTCAAAAAGTGCCTGTTGCAACACGGCCTCGCTACGGCTGACGGCTATCCTGTAATCTGTGGGGTCGATAACCATCAACAGGTCGCCCTTGTGCACCAGCTGATTATCGGCGACTCCCAGTTCCACGATGCGTCCGGCAACCTCCGGGGCCATGGTAACGATGTAAGCGCGCACGGTGGCGTCGCGGGTCCACGGCGCTTCAACATAGCTTCGCCACATGCTCTGGCCGGCCGCGGCGGCGGCGACGACACTGGCCAACGTGATGAGCACCGCGATGCTCCGGCGCAGGATCTGACGCTTGGGAGGCGCAATGTCGATGTCGTTGTCCGGGGATAGTGCGGACTCGGGTGGTTCGCTGGATGGCTTCAAAGCCCGTCCGATCGGCAATTTCCGGCGCTTTGCTTTTGCATTGATCTCAGACATGGCAGGTATCAGCGAGCAATGAGGAGCACGATTGATGAGAGCACAATCATGTAAATGGCAAAGACGAACAGCGCAGGGTGCCAGACAAAGCCGAGCAATCCGATTCGGTCCGCAAGGCGGCGCAGGACGATGATCACGATCCAGGCAGCGACTATCCATATGGAAATGGGTGCGACATACACACCGAATAAGTTGATGTCCGAGAACCTCATGCGGGCACTCCGGCGTCGAAGTAGGACGCGTATTGGGTAAGCACTTCCGACAATGCGAGCGCGCTCCCACGCGCGTGCAACGCCAGGCGCTGTGCTTGCGGCGCCCAGTGCGATCCTGCCAGCGCCTGGTCGATCCTCCCGAGCTCTGCGGTTGCCGCCGCACTTCGGCCCAGCGCAAGCGCTTTGCACGCGGGCTCGAGTTGCGCCCCGACTTTCAGCCTGTGGGCAAAGCGATGCAGGCGGGCCATTTCAGTGCCCACCGCCAGTGCGGCGACGATTTGCGCGCGTTGCAGCGGAACGGCCGCATCAGGAAGTACTGAAATGCGGGCGTAGACATGACGTTCCCAGTCTCCGGGCCGGTACGAAGCGGGGTTGCGTGCCAGTCGGCGCAAATCGCGCAGCGTGAGGGTGAGAAGCCGGGAGGTTCGTACGGCCGGCGTCAACGGCGGCAGTACGCGAAACGCAAGGGCGGCGATGAAACTTCCCGCATACAGCGCAAGCGCCGAATTGTAGAACTGCGAGGTGTCATAGCTCGTCAGGTTCTCAGGTAAGAGCAGCGCCACGAAATTGACACCCATGGAGGTGAACACCGCGGGCCGCCAACTCAGTACACTCATGGCGCCGACCGGGATGAGGTAGCAGGCGAGGGCGACGCTTAATCCGAAGAAGGTCTCGAGCTGCGGCAACACGGAAAATTTGAGGATGGCGGCAAATACCACCGCGAGTCCGGTGCCGAGCAGGAACTGTATGGCACCCGAATAGGCCTGATCGGCACGTGGCCCGAACACGATTACGGTAATGGTGGTCCACACGATGCAAGTCGTGCCATTTGACCATCCGCTCACAATCCAGACCAGCTCCGCGGTTCCGATGGCGAGGAATGCCCGGCCTGCATTGATCAGGGGAGGGTGCCAGTCGGCAATCTGCAGCCGAGAACGCGCCGCGCGCACACGCGGTTGCGCCGGATCGGCGACCAACAGCGCGAGCCCGCTTAGCGCCTGAGAAATACCCATGAAGACCTTGGCAGTCTGGTCGATCAGCAGCTGCCTCGAGCGCGTGCCGGGCGAGACAGCCGTCAGGGCGCGTATGGCCTTCTGACAGGCTCGCAGCAGCCCCACCGGATTGGCCGTCCAGTACGCCGGGTCGCCGTATTCTTGCAGCTCGCGCGGAATACTTTGCAACATTTCGCGTACTGGCCGCGGCTGCCGATCCTGCGACAGCCGGACGAGATGACTCACCACGGTTCGCCATCCTGCCAGTGCGTCAATCAATCCATACACCGCTTGCTGCAGGCGATATGAATTGTGGCGCAATTGGGAAGACTCACCGATGGCTTGCTCGATCGTGGGATCGAGCGCGATGACCCGCCGAATGAACTCGCGTCGAACGGGCTGTGTGTCCGGCAGCTCGCGGTCGGTTGCCATCAAAGTCGCAACAAATTGTCCGGTGATTTGCTGTGTCAACGTGGCGAGAACGGTAGCGAACCGGCGCCGCGCGCCCCCCAAATCGGTGGCGCCGAGAACAATGCCTGCGCAGACGATGCCAATGCAGATTTCGCCCGCTCGCGTCACGGCAAACATGAAGGCGCCGCCGGTCGCGCCGCCAGTGGTGCCGAGTTCATCGCTGGCAACGATCACGGCAGTGAAACCAGCCAGCGCGGCGGCGTAGGAGGCGAAATTTCGCAGCAGCGTCGCGACCAGAGCGCAGGCGGCGCCCCACAATGCCAGCCCGATGAGGAAGGCCGTCCGATTTTGCACGAAACAGGCTGTTAGTACGACGATGAATGTCGCGCCCGTCAAAGTGCCGATCATGCGGAACCAACCTTTGCGCAGCGATGCACCTAGGGTCGGTTGACTCACCGCGGCCGCCGATGCGCCTGCCCAGTACGCATTGTCAAGTTGCAGCCAGAATGCGATGTATAGCGCGAGACATACGGACGCCGACAGCCGCAGACCAAAGATCAGCGCGGGAGTGGCGATGCCGAGCGCACGTCGTAACGATCCCGCAGGAAGATGCCTGCTCCAGAGTTGCCCGGTTTCCGGTGCGGGCGGACCCATCGGCTTAATACGAGTCCGATTGTGATCGGACCTTGCCATGGAACACTCGGCAACTGATGGCGGTGTAGATCAACATGAGGGGCAGGACAAAGAGACCCTCTCCCCAGAACATGAACGCCAGGCTGGCATGCGGCGCCGCCGCCTCGTCGATCGTGATGGAAAAGGGAATCATGTAGGGCCAGAACGAGATCGCGAAGGTGCCGAAGGCCGCCGCGAAAGTAGCCGCCGCCAAGCAGATTGGCGCGAGCTCCCGCCGGCGGCGAACGCTTGAAATCAAGCCGATTCCGGCGGCGATTCCGAACAAGGGGAATATGAACAGATACGGCCGCTCGAGCCATCTTCCCAAGACTTGAAGGTGATCTCGCAGCGCGAAGATGAATACCCCGCCGATAACGGCGAGTGCGATGAGCGACAGGACGGGGATCAACCGATAGGCGCCGGCTTGCACCTCGCCGTCACATTTGCGGACCAACCAGCATGCCCCTAAGAGCGTATATCCAAGGCACAGACCGGCTCCGCACAACACAGAGAACGTGCTCAGCCAGCCGAACTCACCGCCGGCGTAATTGCCATGCGAGAGGGGAAGGCCGGCGACCAGAGCGCCGATCATCAGCCCCTGCATGAAGGCCGCGAGCAGTGATCCACCCGCAAAGGCTGCATCCCAGACCCAACGCAGGTGCAAAGCCTTGCCACGAAACTCAAAGGCGACGCCGCGCAGGATCAATCCGGCCAGCATGAGCACGAGCGGTATATAAAGCGCGGAGAACAGAGTGGCATAGATGACAGGAAAAGCGCCCCAGAGGACGACGCCGGCGACGACGAGCCAGGTCTCGTTGCCATCCCAGAATGGCGCGATCGCGCTAATCATGGCACGGCGTTTGTCGTCGTTGCGCGTAAAACCAAAGAGAATGCCGACGCCGAGGTCGAATCCGTCGAGCAGGACATACAGCAGAATGCTCAGGGCGAGGACTGATACCCAGAATGTGATCATGACAATTCCGGCCTATTGTTGATGATGTGATGCGCCACTTGTGCGGCGCCGAACCCGGGAGGGGCCTCGATGAAGGGTTCATCGCTCAGGGGCATTGGCCGGCCATGGCCGGAGCTCGGCGGCAGTGCCAAGCGTCCGCCGGGACCGGCGCGCAGCAGCCTATATATGAAGAGGGCGCCAAAGGCGCCAATGAAGGTGTACAGGGAGCAATAGACCACGAGCGAAATCAACGCCGTGCGCGTGGCCAGAATAGGGGTCACGGCATCGGCCGTTCGCAGCAGCCCATAGATGGTCCACGGCTGGCGGCCCACCTCGGCGGTAAACCAGCCGGTCACAATGGCCACGAACGGCAGGGGAAAACTCCAGAAAA
>Ga0208193_1000968_pt1 | contig 13238 bp, 11 predicted proteins | sample June2015DPH_17_2_FD_184716 | JGI IMG/M metagenome (GOLD analysis project Ga0208193, IMG submission 184716) | Peatland microbial communities from SPRUCE experiment site at the Marcell Experimental Forest, Minnesota, USA - June2015DPH_17_10... | ecosystem: Environmental > Terrestrial > Soil >...
CGAGGCCGCACTTCAGGCCGCAAAGGCCCTGCGCAAGAACGTGCTGGATATCGCCGCCGCGATCCTGCAATCCTCACCGGCTGAACTCGACATTACGGACAATGCGGTGGTGAATGCGGGCGATAGGTCGCCCCGCATCGAGTTGCAGGAACTCGCCCGGATCGTCTATTTCCGGCCCGACACCTTGCCGCCGGGCATTCAGCCCGAATTGATGGCGACGCGCCATTTCGTGCCCCGCGAATACCCGTTCGCCTTCACCAATGGCGTCCAGGCCTCTTGGCTGGAAGTCGATATTGACACCGGCTTCGTAAAGCTGCTCAGGCATTGGGTGGTGGAGGATTGTGGTACGATCATCAATCCGCAACTGGTCGACGAGCAAATCCGCGGCGGGGTCGTGCAGGGCCTTGGCGCGGCGTTGTTCGAAAAATGCATCTACGACGAGCGCGGCCAGCTGACCAATGCCAACATGGCCGATTACCTTGTTCCGATGTCCGGCGAAATGCCTGACATCGATGTGGGGCATGTGGTGTCGCCGACCTTGGAAACGGAACTGGGTGCAAAGGGCGCGGGCGAGGCCGGTACGGCGGGAGCGGCTGCTGCCGTCGCCAACGCGGTGAACGATGCGCTGAGGCCGTTCGGCGCCGTCATCACCGAGATTCCGCTGACGCCGCAGCTTATCCTTGCGGCGCTCGGACGAATTTGAGCGAGAACGATACAGAAGAAACCAAATACAATATTCAGCGGAGGATGCCATGACCAGGAAGACCATCAAATCCGGATCCATTTCCCGCCGACGACTGCTGACGACGGCGAGCGCGGGAGCCGCACTCGCAGCATCGCCATTTAGCATCAACCTGCTGCGGGCCCAGGAAGCCACCATCAAGATCGGGTTCCCGGTTCCCTTGACGGGACCCTACGGCGCAGAAGCCCAGGATCAGGTCCGCGCCGCGCAGGTCGCCGTTGCGCAATTCAACGACGGCGGCGGGCTCAACGGACGCAGGGCGGAGTTGCTCGTGCGCGACGACAAGCTCAACCCCGGCGAGGCGGCGACGCGGACCCTGGAACTGGTCGAGAAGGAAAAGGTGAATTTCGTCGTCGGCAGTCTGTCCGCCGCCGTTCAGCTCGCGGTCAACAACGTTACCAAGGAGCGCGGCATCATCTATAATTCGATCAGCCAGTCGGATGCCATCAATGAGGCCGCCGACTTCAGCAAATACACCTTTCATGAAGCCTTGAATCCGCATCTGACCTCGGGCGCGGTCGGCCGTTACGCGTTTCCGAAGTTCGGCAAGAAGGTCGCGTTCCTGACCGCGGACTATGCCTATGGCCACGAGATGGTGCGCGGCTTCCTCGAGGTCGGAAAGGCCTTCAACATCGAAAACCTCGGCGATGTCCGCCACCCGATCGGCACCACCGACTACTCGACCTTGCTGCCGCGCCTGCAGGCGCTGAAGCCCGACATCCTGTGCATCTGCAATTTCGGACGCGATCAACAGATATCGCTGAAACAGGCGACCGATTTCGGCGTCAAGAAGACCACCCAGATCATCGCGCCGCTGCTCACGCAGGCGAGCCGGGTCGCGGCGGGGCCGCAGGCGTATGACGGCGTGATCGGCGGATCTTCGTTCTATTGGGGCCTCGAGGACAAGTTCGCTTCCACCAAGGCGTTCAATGACGCCTTCCGCAAGATGTACGACGGGAAATTGCCGACCGACTACGGCGCGCTGGGCTATGGCGGCGTGCGGACGATCCTTGCCGCGGTCAGGAATGCGGGTAGCGTCGACACCGACAAGGTGATCGCAGCCATGGAAGCGCTGAAGTACGATTTCTACAAGGGACCGCAATATTATCGCAAATGCGACCATCAATCGGTGCAATCGGTGTTGGTGATCCGGTCGAAGTCAAAGGAACTGCGCAATGATTCCGATGTCTTCGAGATCATCTCTGCCGAAGAGCCCAATGAGGCAGGTCTGCGGAGCTGCGAGGAACTCGGTCATAAAGCCTGATGTCGTGAATCGGCGCGTGTCGTTGCCGGCACGCGCCGGCTTGTGGGGGAGCGCATGGCCGGCCTGAGCTTCGATCTGATCGCGTTGCAATTGTTTGCCGGCTTGGCGCTCGGTGCGATCTACGTGCTGTTCGCGATCGGTCTTTCGTTGATCTTCGGCATGCTGACCGTGGTCAATTTCGCGCATGGCGCGTTTTACATGGTCGGCGCCTATGCCGGGATCTACATCCTCATGCTGGGCGGAAATTTCTGGATCTGCCTGATTGCGGTGCCGCTGGTGGTCGGCCTGTTCGGCCTCGCGGTCGAACGTGTTCTGATACGGCCGCTGTACGGCCGCGGCATCGACTATCCGCTGCTGCTGACCTTCGGGCTCAGTTATGTGATGGTCGAACTGGTGCGCATTGCCTTCGGCAAGACCGGATTTCCGTTCGATACCCCGGAAGTGCTGCAAGGCGCCGTGAATATCGGCGTCGGCTATTTTCCGCTCTATCGCCTGTTTGTGATCGGCGCGACCGCGGCTGTGCTGCTGGCGCTCTGGCTGTTTTTGGAAAAGACCAGCTTCGGCCTGATCATCCGCGCCGGCGCCCGCGATCCGCAAATCGTCCGCGTGCTTGGCGTCAACGTCACCCGGGTCTGGCTGATCGTGTTCGGGATCGGAACAGCGATCGCCGGCTTTGCCGGGCTGCTGGCGGCACCGCTTCAAGGCGTCAGCCCCGAGATGGGCGGCACCATCCTCGCCGAGGCGTTTGTCGTCACCGTGGTGGGCGGCATGGGATCGATCGGCGGCGCGGTGCTGGCCGGTCTTCTGGTCGGCGTCGTCGTCAGCATGACGTCGCTGTTCGTACCCGAAATGGCCAAGGTTTCGATCTTTGCGCTGATGGCCGTGGTCCTGATCATCCGGCCGCAGGGATTTTTCGGCCGTGCCGGATTGATGAGTTGAAGGTGAAGTCCGCGAATGAATGAGATGACCCAGCCATATCCGCGGGCGCAGGCCTTGCCTGTGAGCTGGTTTGAATTCGCCACCAGGCATCGTGCCAGCATCGCCAGCCTGGTCGTGCTGGTATTTCCCCTGGTCATGCCGTTCACGGCGCTTGCCGCCAATATTCTGATCTACGGTCTCTACGCGCTCGGCTTCAACCTGGTTTACGGCTATCTCGGCCTGTTGTCGTTCGGGCACGCCGCATTGTTCGGAACCGGCGCCTATTTCTGCGGAATCGCGATCGTCCATTTCGGGTTGCCGTGGTTTGCAGCGATCGCGCTCGGCATAGCCGGCGGCCTCGTGATGGCGGCGTTGATCGGCGTGCTCGCGATAAGAACGCGCGGTATTTACTTCGCGATGGTCACGCTGGCGCTGGCACAATGCGTGTATTACCTGTTCTATCAGGCCGTCGACTGGACCGGCGGCGAGAATGGGCTGCGTGGAATCAACGTGCACGTCATCGATGTTCTCGGCATCAAGCTTGATTTCATCAATCCGCTGACCCGTTATTATGTGATCGCCGCATTCGTGATCGCGGCGTTCTTCGTGCTGTCGCGGATCCTGGCGTCGCCGTTTGGCGCCGTGATCGAAGCGGTGCGCGAGAACGAGACCCGCGCCAAGGCCTCCGGCTACGATGTGGCGCTGACGCGCCTGATGACGTTCGTGCTGTCCGGCGGGTTTTGCGGGCTGGCCGGCGCGCTTCAGGCCTTGCATCTGTCCATCGTGCCGATCGAAATCCTGCATTATGACACGTCAGGCGTGGTCGTGATGATCGCGCTGCTCGGCGGAATGGGAACGTTCTTCGGGCCGATGATCGGCGCGGCCGCCTTTCTGCTGCTCGAGAATCTGGTTTCGCTCTGGACGGTGCATTGGCAGCTCGTCGTCGGCGCCATCTTCATGATTTGCGTACTGTTCTTCCCGGCCGGGATTTGGGGAACGCTGGTCTCGCGGGGCAAGCGATGACGGTGGTTGGGCCGGCATCGCAGCAGGTGATCCTGCGCACCAGGGGCGTCGGCAAGGTATTTGGGAAATTCGTCGCGCTGCATAATATCTCGGCCGAATTTACCAAAGGCGCGATCACATCGATTATCGGTCCCAACGGCGCCGGCAAGAGCACCTATTTCAATTTGTTGTCAGGCGCGTTTCCGCCATCGAGCGGCAGCGTGGAGTTCGAGGGCCGGGACGTCACCGGGCTGCCGCAGCACCGTTTCGCCCATATGGGCGTGGCGAAATCCTTCCAGATCACCAACGTGTTTCCGCAATTGACGACGCGGGAGAACATCCGTGTCGGGCTGCAGGCGCTGGTGTCGCGTTACGATATGTGGCGGCCCCGCGCCCGGCTTCACGAATTGACCGAGCAGGCCGATGAGCTGCTGGCGCTGGTGGGGTTGTTGGAGTCGCGGGGACGAACGGCCAAGACGCTCGCCCATGGCGAGCAGCGTGCGCTGGAAATTGGAATGGCGCTGGCAAGCCGGCCCCGATTGCTGCTGCTTGACGAACCCACCGCCGGCATGAGCCCCGAGGAAACCCGGGTCATGATGAACCTGATCGTGAAGCTGGCGGGCGAACGGACGGTCATCCTGGTCGAGCACAAGATGAAACTGGTGCTCGGGATCAGCGATCGCATCCTGGTCCTGCACCACGGCGAATTGCTGGCAGAAGGAACGCCCGCGGAGGTGCGCAAGAACGAAGCGGTGAAGCGGGTGTATCTTGGCCAGCGGGAGCACTGACCGGATGTTGAAAGTCAGCAACCTGAACGCCTGGTACGGCGCCAGCCATGTCCTGCAGGACATCAGCCTCGATGTGGCCCAGGGCGAGATTGTTTGCCTGATCGGCCGCAACGGCGCCGGCAAGACCACCACCCTGAAATCCATCATGGGCCTGATGGACAAGGCCCGCGGGTCGGTCATGTTCAAGAACAGGGATCTGTTGAGCCTGCCGGCACATCTGCGTTTTGCCCTTGGCCTCGCTTATGTGCCGGAAGAACGCCGCATCGTGCAGGGACTTTCGGTGCGCGAAAATCTTCGGCTGGGTCTGGTGGCGTCTCCTGAAAAGAAGAGGGAGGTCGAGCTGATCGAACGCATCGCCAAAATCTTCCCGCGGCTCGCCGAGCGCCTGGAACAGGAGGCGGTGACAATGTCCGGTGGCGAGCAGCAAATGCTCGCGATCGCGCGGGCGGTGATCTCGAAGCCCGATCTCATCATGCTTGATGAACCTTCGGAAGGTATCATGCCGGTGCTGGTCGATGAGATGTTCGAATTGTTTCGTAGCATGAAGGCGCAGGGAACCACGGTTCTTTTGGTCGAGCAAAACGTGGAACTGGCGCTCGATATCGCCGATCGGGCCTATGTGCTGGATCAGGGCGCTGTGGTGCATCACGCATCGGCGCGCGAGCTATTGGCGGACAGTGATATCAAGGAGCGTTATTGTTCGGTGTAAGCCGCTAAATCCCTGTTTGCTAATCTGATGGGTTATGATGCCGCGCTTGATTTGAAAGGATATGATTTTTTGCCAAATTTCTGGGCACGTAAGTCCACAGCGCAACTCGCGAACGAAGCGGCTCAAGGCGCGGGTGACGAGGAAGCGCGGCCGAGGCGGACCTTATCGGCGCTCAATCTCGTCGGCATTGGCGTCGGCGGCATCATCGGCGCCGGCATTTTCGTTCTAACCGGACATGCCGCCGCTACCAACGCCGGACCCGCGGTTACGCTGTCCTTTCTGCTTGGCGCTATTGCGTCAGGGTTCGCCGGCCTTTGTTACGCCGAGTTGTCGTCGACGATCCCGATCAGCGGCAGCGCCTACACGTTCAGCTATGCCACGCTGGGCGAACTGATCGCCTGGGTCATCGGTTGGGACCTGATTCTTGAATATGCGGTGGGCGCGATCGCGGTCTCCATCGGCTGGTCCGGATATGTTGTCAGTTTTGCCAGGGATTTCGGTCTGGTCCTGCCCAAGCGATTCGTATCGTCGCCGTTTTCGTTCGACGCTGCGCAGCACGCGTGGTCCTCGACCGGAGCCATTCTGAACGTTCCGGCCGTCTTGATCATCGCGATGATCACCGTACTACTGGTGGTCGGCATCCGGGAGTCGGCCCGGGTCAACAGCTTCATTGTCGCGGTGAAGCTTGCCGTCATCGGGCTTTTTATCGTCTGCGCGGCGCCTGCTTTCAGCACGGCGAACTGGGTCACGACGAGCAATCCCGCCGGCGCGTTTATTCCTCCGAGCGCTGGAGTAGGCATCTACGGCTGGTCGGGCGTGATCCGCGGCGCCGCCGTGGTGTTCTTCGCCTATATCGGCTTTGACGCCGTCTCCACCACCGCGCAGGAGGCCAGGTCGCCGATGCGGGACCTGCCCGTCGGCATATTGGGTTCGCTGGCAATCTGTGCGGTGCTCTATCTCGCGGTCGGCCTTGTTCTGACCGGGATCGTGCCGTTCGACCGGTTGAACGTGGCCGATCCGATCGCAGTCGGGATCGACGCCGCCGGCATAGGCTGGCTTTCCCCGCTGATCAAGCTGGCGATCGTTTTAGGTCTGACCTCGGTCATTCTTGTGATGTTGCTCGCGCAGCCGAGAATTTTTCGCGCCATGGCGCTTGACGGCTTGCTGCCGCCGGTGGCGGGCAGAATTCATCCACGTTTTCGCACCCCCTATGTCGCCACCATCGGAACCGGTGCTGTGGTGGCTGTTCTCGCGGGGTTGCTGCCGATCGGGCTGGTCGGTGAACTCGTCAGCATCGGAACGCTGTTCGCTTTCGCTGTGGTGTCGGTTGGAACCCTGATGCTGCGCGTGACCGAGCCTGAACTGGTCAGGCCGTTCAAATCGCCCGCGATCTGGATTGTCGCGCCGTGCGGTGCGGCAACCTCGATCTTCCTGATGTTCGGCTTGCCGATGGACACCTGGATCCGGCTGGCCGTATGGCTGGTAATCGGTCTGGGAATCTACCTCGCCTATGGCGCCCGGCACAGCCGGGTTGCCAACTCCAGATCCGGCTAGCCCAGGCCCCAGGCCTTTCGTTCGCGAAGGGATTGAAAATCCGGGCGATGTCTGGACGCCGGCAGGGCCGGACATGGAGACGGCTCCTTTTGGGTGGCTTGCCGGATCATTTGAACCATGAAAGGTTCAGGAGTGCGTGTTGTTTGCGACGGCGCCGGCCGGCATCGGGAACGTGGAGTGGGGATGATGCGAGTATCTTCGAAATGGATTCTGGCGGCCGCAGCGGCGGCGGCTTGCCTGGTTGCCGGCGTGAATTCATCTTGCGCCCAGCAGACGATCCGCGTCGGCTGGACCATTCCGGCGGAGGAATCGAAATACTGGATGATGCGCAGGCCCGCGGAATTTCCCGATCTCGGCAAGACCTACAATATCGAATGGACCCAGTTTCAAGGCACCGCTCCGATGACGCAGGCGCTGGCGGCCGGCGCGCTCGACTGCGCGACCCAGGCGCCATTGTCGCTGGCCAACGGCGTGGTCGGCGGAAACCTGAAGGCCTATATCGTAGCCCAGCACGTCTACGAAAAGCCGGGCGGCTTTTCGGTCTACTGGGCGGTAAAAGACGATTCCCCGATCAAGACCATCGCGGACCTCAAGGACAAGACTGTCGGCATCAATGTGATCGGCGGCGGCACCTATGGTCCGTTCGCCATGCTGTTGCAGAAGAACGGTGTCGACCCGAAGAAGGATATCAAGCTGGTCGAGGTGGGTTTCGCGGTTTCCGAGGACGCGCTGCGCCAGGGACGCGTCGATGCCGTCAACATGAACCAGCCATTCGCCGCCCGCGCCGAAGCCAAGGGTGGCACCCGGAAACTGTTCTCGCTGTCGGAGGCGATGCCGAACATCGTGCACATTCTCGAGGCCTGCCGTGCCGACTTTGTCGACAAGAATCCGGAACTGGCACGAGCTTACGTGCGCGATATCACCTCCGCCATGAAAAAGGCGCTGGCAAATCGCGAGGAAACGCTCAAGGTCGTTTCCGAGGTGTTGAAGGCGCCGGTGCCGGTGCTCGACACCTATCTGCTCAAGGACAATGATTTCGCCCGCGATCCGGGAGCGGCGCCGAATTTCGATGCGATCCAGAAGATGTTCGACATTTACTTCGCGACCGGAATGCTGCCGAAAATGGACGTCGCGCAGTTCAGGCATCCGACCATCGTGGCGCCGCTGCAATAGGCGTGTCAGCGTCGCCGGCGAACGATGCGACGATATCCGGAGAAACGACGCATGAAGAAATGGCGATCGCGGGTGACGATCGATGGTCTTGATCGCGCGCCCCACCGCGCCTTCATGCGCGCGATGGGACTGGACGACGAGGCGCTGACGAAGCCCATGATCGGGGTTGTCAGCATGAAAGGCGAGCAGACGCCCTGCAACATGACCCACGATTTCCAGGTCGATGCCGCCAAGGCCGGGATCGCGGAGGCCGGCGGCACGCCGCGGGAATTCTCCACCATTTCGGTTTCCGACGGCATCAGCATGAATCACGAGGGGATGAAATTCTCCCTGGTCTCGCGTGAGTTGATCGCCGATTCGATCGAAGCCGTGGTCCATGGCCTGGCCTACGATGCGCTGGTCGGTTTCGGCGGTTGCGACAAGACGCTTCCCGGCGTGATGATGGGGATGATCCGCTGCAATGTGCCGTCGATCTTCATCTATGGCGGCAGCGCGCTTCCCGGACGGCTCAAGGGGCAAACCCTTACCGTGCTGGATTCCTACGAGGCGGTCGGCGGCTTCATGACCGGTGAAATCGATGAGACGACGCTTGATGCCATCGAGCGGGCGTGCCTGCCGACCATCGGGGCCTGCGCGGGACAGTTTACCGCCAATACCATGGCGATGGTTTCCGAGGCGATGGGGCTGACGATCCCCAACGTCTCGATGATTCCCGGCGTCTATGCCGAGCGCGCGCAAGCCGCGCGCCGGGCCGGACGCCTGGTGATGCAGATGCTGCAACGAGGCGGCCCGCTGCCGCGCGAAGTGGTGACGCGGCAATCGCTCGAGAACGGCGCGGCCATCGTCGCCGCCACCGGTGGATCGACCAACGCCGCGCTGCATCTGCCGGCACTCGGAAACGAAGCCGGCATTTCCTTCACCATCGACGATGTCGGCCAGGTGTTTGCGCGCACGCCCTTGATCGGCAATTTGCGTCCGGGCGGAAAATATACCGCAAAGGACGTTTACGATGTCGGAGGCACCGCCGTTGTCATCCGCGCGCTGGTCGAGAGCGGCCACATCAATGGCGATTGTCTCACCATCACCGGTCGGACCATCGCGCAAGAATATGGCGACGCGAATGCGCCCGACGGCGAGGTCATCTTTGCGACCAGCGCGCCGATCATGCCGGACGGCGGGGTCGCGGTTCTGAAAGGAAATCTTTGTCCGGATGGCGCCGTCATCAAGGTGGCGGGTCTCAAAAAGCTGGTGTTCGAAGGCAGCGCGCGCGTGTTCGAAGACGAGGAAGCCTGCGTCGATGCCGTCCGCAATCGTAACTATACCGATGGCGACGTGCTCGTGATCCGCAATGAAGGCCCGGTTGGCGGTCCGGGCATGCGGGAGATGCTCGGTGTCACCGCGCTGATTTACGGGCAGGGGATGGGAGAGAAGGTTGCGCTCATCACCGATGGGCGCTTTTCCGGTGCGACCCGCGGGATGTGCATCGGCTACGTCTCGCCGGAAGCATTCGTCGGCGGCCCGCTGGCGCTGGTGTGCGAAGGCGATCGCATCAGGATCGATGCCGGTGCACGCCGTATGGATATGCTGATCGACGATCATGAATTCGCACGACGGCGTCAGGCATGGCAGCCGCGCCCGCCGCGACATCGCGCCGGGACTCTCGCCAAATATGCGCGTCTGGTGGGCCAAGCGCCAAATGGCGCCGTCACACATGACGGCGCGGCGGAGTGGCCGTGGTTCGATTAACGGTTCGATCTGGGTTCCCGTGCGCGAACCCAGTCGTTAATGAACAAATTGTAACCCGCCAAGCCAGCAGGTAGATTCTATTATCTACCTGATTCCTGCCGGGAGGGACAGATGCGCAAATGGCTCAAGCATGCCGACGGCGACGACATCAAAATGGTTCTGTCTGGCTGCGTCGCGATGATGGCGTTTTGTACATTCGTACTGGTTTGGTTTCTGGAAAGCTCGGCGCCGGAATGCGGCAGGAATTGCAGCACCGAGTTTTCGTCCGTTAACCGGTAATATCAAAGCCGGCAAACGCTGCCGCCACTTCTGTATCGCCTCAGGTAACGTCGAGAACCCTGCTGAAGCGGGGATCGCGCCAGACTTCTTCGGTGATGCAATCAGCGAGTATTTCGGCGGCGTCCCAGACGTCCTGAAACCGGACGTAAAGCGGTGCAAGACCAAACCGCATGATATTTGGCGCCCGGAAATCGCCGATTGCGCCGCGTTCGATCATCGCCTGAATGACCGGATAGCCCTTGTCGAAGGCGATCGCGACCTGGCTGCCGCGCAACGATGGTTGCCGCGGTGTGACGATTTCGAGGTCCGGCAACAGATCCGCAACGCGGGCCATGAACAATTCGGTCAAAGCCAGGCTCTTCTGTCTCAATGCGGACACGTCTGCTCCGACCATGGCGTCGAGCGCGACCTCCACGCCGCGCAGGGAAATGATCGGCTGGGTCCCGCAGAGAAATCGCTTGATGCCCTGGTGCGGCCGGAAGTCGCGATCGAAGGCGAAGGGGGCGGCATGCCCCCACCAGCCCGATAGCGGCTGCTGCGCGGCGGCCTGAAGAGTTGCCGCCACTGCAATGAATGCGGGGGAGCCCGGGCCTCCGTTCAGATATTTGTAGGTACAGCCGACCGCGAAATCGATGGCGTGACGATCGAACCCGATTTCCACCACACCCGCGGAATGACAGAGGTCCCAGATCACCAGCGCGCCAGCGTCGTGAAGACGTCTGGTGATGGCAGCGACGTCGAGCAGCGAACCGGTACGGTAGTCGACATGCGACAACACGGCGACTGCGACCTTGCGATCGATCAGGGCGTCGATTGATGGACTGTCGCGACCGATCAATCGTCGCTGCATCGTGCGGCCAGCCGACTTCATGGCGCCCTCGATGATGTAGAGGTCCGTCGGGAAAGAGGCATCCTCGGCGATGAGCACGTCGCGATCGGGCCTCAGGTCGATGGCAGCATGGATGGCCTTGTAGAGATTGATCGACGTGGTGTCGCAAACCAGCGTCTGCCCCGGGGCTGCCCCGATCAGCGCCCCCACGCGGTCGCCGAGCCGGACCGGCATCTCGAACCATCCGGCGCTGTTCCAGCTCCTGATCAGGTCACGGCCCCATTCCTGTTCGATGGTCCGGTTGAGAATGCCGGCTGCGGCGCGCGGCATCGGACCGAGCGAGTTTCCGTCGAGATAGATGATGCCTTCAGGAATGAAGAAACGGTCGCGCAAGCCGCGAAGCGGATCTGTGGCGTCCCGTTCGACGCAGGCGGCGCGCGCTATATCGGAGATGGCCGACATCGTGAGAGGCTCGCTTTCACATTCCGACGACGTATTGGATCATTCAGTTGGTTTGGTTAGAGGTGAATTCAACACGAAGATCTCAAGCATGCGCTGCCCCCGGAAAGGACGGCAACTGCCCGCTTTCGGTTGCCTGGGAATTCGACGGTCATTCCGCTCGGCAAGGAAATCCCGATTGACAGCAAATGTCTATCCTTTTAGGCTTAAAGTATCGTCCTGGGTTACGGTGAGAGGTGTGGGTGCTCATCCATGCTCAATAGGCCATGTCCGGCTCAGGCAATTTGTCGGGTTGGGGATTTTTGTCGCGGCAAATCCGTGGCGCACTCGAAGACGGGATTACGTTCTCCGTTGAAGTTGGCGCGGCCTCGATGAGCAAATCCAGGGAAATATCATATTCCGGCTATCTCCAGCTCGATCGGATTCTGCAGGCCCAGCAGCCACTTTCCGCTGCCCACGACGAGATGTTATTTATCATCCAGCACCAGACATCGGAGCTGTGGATGAAGCTCGCGATTCACGAATTGAGTGTCACCTGCAAGATGATCGCAGAGGACAATCTACAGCCGGCCTTCAAGGCGTTGTCGCGAGTATCCCGTATCCTTGAACAGCTCAACTCGGCCTGGGACGTGCTTCGAACCATGACACCCAGCGAATATACGGAATTTCGCGGGTCGCTGGGGCAGTCATCCGGCTTTCAGTCCTGGCAATACCGGATGATCGAATTTCTCGTCGGCAACAAGAATGCCGCGATGATCGGCCTTCACCATGAAGACAAGGCGATTGTCGAACGGCTCGAGACGGCGCTTTCCGCCCCGAGCATCTACGATCACACCATCCGGCTGTTGCATCGTCGCGGCCTCGGTATCGACAAGTCCCTGCTCGATCGCGACGTCTCGGTTTCGCATGTCTGCAACGAAGGCGTGCTGAGCGCATGGTTGTTGGTCTATCGGGATCCGGCGCGTTTCTGGGAGTTGTATGAACTCGCCGAAAAGCTGGTCGATTTCGAGGATTACTTCCGCCGTTGGCGTTTCAACCACGTCACGACCGTCGAGCGGGTGATCGGGTTCAAGCGCGGCACCGGCGGCTCATCGGGCGTATCGTATCTGCGAAAGATGCTCGATGTGGTGCTGTTTCCCGAACTGTGGCAAGCTAGGACCCAGTTGTGAATGGGCTGATCGACATCTCGCCTGCGCTGGTCGTCGGCATGGGCGTATTCCCCGGCGACGCCGCCTTCGAGGTCAGTCAGACCTTCGCGATCGGACCCGGTTGTCCCGTCAATGTCGCCAGGATTGCGATGTCGACGCATTGCGGCGCTCACGTCGACGCACCGCTGCACTATGATCCCGCGGGCGCCAGTATCGACACCCTGAATCTCGACGATTTCATCGGTTCCGCGAGGGTGATTGACGCGCGCGGTGCCGGCCCCCTTTGTCGATTTGAGGAGATCGAGTCCGCTCTGGACCGCGCGCCGCCGCGACTGCTTTTCAGGCTGATGGAGACGGGCGACCACTTCGCATGGCCCACGGGTTTTCGCGCGCTGGCGCCGGAAACCGTGGAGCGTCTGGCCGAGGCGGGTACCCGGCTGATCGGCGTCGATGTTCCTTCAGTCGATCCGGAGACCTCGAAGGGACTGCCGTCGCACATGGCATGCCGGCGGCACGATATCCGCATTATCGAGAACCTGGCGCTGGCGGCCGTGATGCCCGGCGACTACGAATTGATTGCGCTGCCGTTGCGGCTGAAGGGGCTCGACGCAGCACCGGTGCGCGCGG
>Ga0208193_1000970_pt1 | contig 13220 bp, 14 predicted proteins | sample June2015DPH_17_2_FD_184716 | JGI IMG/M metagenome (GOLD analysis project Ga0208193, IMG submission 184716) | Peatland microbial communities from SPRUCE experiment site at the Marcell Experimental Forest, Minnesota, USA - June2015DPH_17_10... | ecosystem: Environmental > Terrestrial > Soil >...
TGGTCCATGTCGCGCTCGGATCGCATCGCCAAGTACAACCAGCTGCTGCGGATCGAGGGTGAACTGGGCGACAAAGCCGGCTATGCAGGGATACGCGCGTTATCGGTTCCAATTTCTTAAGAACTCATGCTAAGCTCCTGTCCCCATGAGGATTTTGGCCGCTGTCCTGGGTTTTGCGCTGATATTGCTCCAATACCGGCTCTGGCTCTCGGATCAAGGATTGCGCGAGGTATCGCGTCTGCAGTCTGCCGTTGATGCGCAGCAGGCGGCGAACCGTGAGCAGAGCGAGCGCAACCGGCAATTGGCTGCGGAAGTGAATGACCTCAAGGTGGGCCTGGCCGCTCTCGAAGAGCGTGCGCGCAGCGAACTCGGCATGGTCGGCAACAGCGAGACTTTCTACCAAATCGTGACTGCGGCGACGCCGGCGCCGGCCACTGCCGCCACCACTCCCGTTACCGCTCGAGCGCAATGAGTTCGCTCGCTGCGCGGCGCGTGTGGGCGATCGTTCCCGCGGCGGGCCGCGGCGCGCGTTTTGCCGCATCCGCCGAAGCGTCTGCTCCGAAGCAATATGCACCGTTGCTCGGCACCACCGTTCTGGAATGGTCGCTGCGCGCGCTGTTGGCCGAGCCGCGGGTGCACGTGGTGATGGTTGCGCTGGCTGCGGATGACGTTCGCTGGCCGAGCATCGCGGCCAGGCTGGCGAGCCCCAAGCTGCGGACCACCGTCGGCGGCGCCAATCGCCAAGATAGCGTGGCGAACGGCCTGGACGCCCTGGCTGGCCAAGCGGCTGCGGATGATTGGATTCTGGTGCACGACGCGGCGCGGCCCTGTTTGAATGCGGCCGATCTCGGCGCATTGCTCGACGCCGTTGGTGTGGAGAACACCGTCGACGGCGCGGCACAACATCGAGCAGTGGCGGTGCCCCCTGCCGCCGGCGCGGCAAAACGGGATGGCGCGGTGCTGGCGGTGCCCGTCGTCGATACGGTCAAGCGCGAACTCGGCGATCATGTTGCGACCGTGGATCGTCAGGGATTATGGCGCGCATTGACGCCGCAGGTGTTTGCATTCGCGCAGCTGCGTCATGCACTGAAGGAGGCGAAGCTCGCCGGCGTCGAGGTGACCGATGAGGCGCAGGCCGTCGAGCGGCTGGGTCTGCGGCCGGCGCTGGTGCAGGGCTCGCCGTTCAACGTGAAGATCACGCGGGCTCAGGACTTGGCCACCGCCGCCAATATATTGAAAATGACGGAGCCAAAAGTGACGGAGGAGACGGCGATGCGAGTCGGACAAGGTTGCGACGTGCACGCCTTCGGCGAAGGTGACCACGTCATTCTCGGCGGTGTACGCGTCGGGCACGCCAAGGGGGTGGTGGCGCACTCGGACGGCGACGTCGTCATTCACGCATTGTGCGATGCCATCCTGGGCGCGCTCGGCGACGGAGACATCGGCCAGCATTTTCCCGACAGCGATCCCCGATATCGCGGCGCGGACAGCCGCGTATTTCTGCGGGTGGTGGCGGCACGCATGCAGGCCGCCGGACTCAAGCTGATCAACGCCGATATTACGGTGCTGGCCGAAGCGCCGCGCATCGCCGCGCATCGCGCCGCGATGGCGGCAAACTTATCCGCCGATCTCGGCGCCGCGCCGCAGCTCATCAACATCAAAGCCACCACGACGGAGCGGTTGGGATTCATCGGCCGCGGCGAAGGGCTGGCCGCACTCGCGTCCGTGTTGTTGGGCCCCTGAGGATTTGAGCGTGCACGGCAGGCGAGCCGATGCGTGGACGCGCGCCGCATTGCAGCCGCCGAGAGCTCATGGAGCGCCGCTGCCGCCTGCGCAGATCAAGGCCGTGCCCGAGGATTTTCACGTCGAAGAGCAGCTGTCCTTCGAGCCGTCCGGGACGGGCCCGCACTGGCTGCTGCGCGTGGAGAAGCGCACCGCCAACACCCGCTGGGTGGCCGCCGAAATTGCGCGCCTGGCGGGCGTACCTTCCGTCGATGTGGGTTATGCGGGCCTGAAGGATCGGCATGCGGTTGCGGTGCAGTGGTTCAGCGTGCCGGGTTCCGCCACGGCGGCCGAGTTCTGGCTCAACGTGCGTACGCCCGAGTTCAAGGTGCTCGAGGCGCATGCCAATCTACGCAAGCTCAGGCGCGGCGCACTGTCCGGCAACCGCTTTCGCATCCGCTTGCGCCACGTGAGTTGGTCGCGCGAACAATTGGAGTCGAAGCTCGAGACCTTGCGCGCGCACGGGGCTCCCAATTATTTCGGACCGCAGCGTTTCGGGCGCGACGGATACAATCTCGACCGCGCCGCGGCGTGGACGCAGAGCGGCGCCGCGCCTCGCGGCCGCGCCGAACGCAGCTTCGCCCTGTCGGCCGCGCGGTCCCTGGTGTTCAATGCCGTGCTGGCGCGGCGCGTGGAGGCGGGCGACTGGTCGCAACTCGCTCCGGGAGATCTTGCCAACCTCGAGGGCAGCGGCAGCCACTTTTCCGTGAGCGTCGTCGACGATGAATTGCGGCGCCGCTTGAACGTGTTCGACATCCATCCCTCGGGGCCTCTGTGGGGCAGCGGCCTGCCTGCGAGCCAGGGCCAGGCCTTGCAGCACGAACTCGAGGTGTCGCATGAGTTTGCGGCGGTCACCGAACTTCTGGCCGCTCAAGGCCTGTCGCAGGAGCGGCGGGCTTTGCGCTGCGCTATTCGCGCGCTATCCGCGGAGCACGACGCCGGCACTCTGACCTTGAGTTTTTCACTCGGCCGCGGCCAGTTCGCCACCGCGGTGCTGCGCGAAATATGCGAATTCGACGGTGTCCCCGAACTCGACGCCGACGAGTAATGCCGGCGCAGCCTCGTCAAGAAGGTCCTTACGCGGCAGGAGTGGGAGGGGGCTGGGGTGAGGGGTATCTCGTCCCCTTTCATTAAGATTTATGAAAGGGGACGAGATACCCCTCACCCCAGCCCCTGGCCCTCTACTACCGCGGAAGGACTTATTTGCGGGACTACTAGAATCGACGGACAAAATGCAGTACGAGGGCGGCGCATTCGGTGGGGCGCGTCTGCAGCAGGAGGTGCGGCCCATCGACCTCAGACAGCTCGGCGCCGGGCTGAGCCCTGAGAATCCACCGCGTTGCCGCGGGTGAAATGACGCGGTCGTGTCGCGCCCGGAGCACGAGTATGGGCAAATGGATGCGGGTGAGCGCGGCGGTCTCGTTCACGGCCAGCAGCGCGCCGATGCGCCGCCGAATCACATCGGGAGACACATCCGCCATGGCTCTTTGCGTCCGCGCCGGCGCGCTCTGCGGTGAGGCGGATCCCCACATCAGCGGCGCGCGCACCCAGCGCGGCAGCGATTTCAACGGTAGGTAGGCGGCCAGCGGCCGCGCCCATCCCAGCCAGGGAAAAGGATTCTTGGCGAAGGTTCCGCACAGGATGAGGGCCACGAGCCCTGCCGGCGACCGCGCGGCGATGCGGATGGCGATGGGGCCCGAGAAAGACTCACCCAATAGAATGTATCTGCGGTCGCGGGGCAGCGCAGCGAGCACCAGAGCCTCGAGTTCGTCATATCCCAGGGCGCGATCCTTGGGATATGCCACGATGCGCGAATCAACGCTCGATCCCAAGCTCTTCACGAACTCGCTGAACAGTTTCCCCGTGCCGTCGAGTCCCGGCAGCAACACGAGGGTCGGAAAGGCCGTGGCATCAAGCACCGGAGCGGTGATTCAGGCCCGGAGCAACACGTACACGGCGCCGGCGCCGCCGTCTATGGCGCGGGCGGAAACGAATGCCATGACGTCCATGTGTCGGCGCAGCCAGAGGTTCACGGCGATCTTGAGCACAGGGCCCCGCGCGCCAGAACGATAGCCCTTGCCGTGGATGATTCGCACGCAGCGCAGCCCACCGTCGCGGCTGTGCGCAAGGAAATCCGCGAGCTGGTCGCGCGCCGCCGATTGAGTGAGCCCGTGAAGATCCAGTTCGTCGTCGACGGGGTAGAGGCCGCGGCGCAGGCGCCGCATGACATCGATACGCACGCCCGAGCGATGGAAGGACAGAGCGGCATCGCCGGTCACGGCAGCCGCGGCCGCAGTCCCTTCGAGGGTTGGGGTGCCGTCCACCAGAGGCATGGTCTCGTCGAGATTTTCCATCGCGGATGCCGCAGGTTTGCGCAGGCGCCCGCGGGGTTTGGGTTTCGAGAGGCCCGCCGCCGGCGGCGTTTGTGCGAGCGGCTTGACGTCACGCACCGCGGCGCGAAATGCTTCTGCGTCGGGATCGGCCGCAGCCGCGTCGACGCGGCTGCGGCCTGGGGAACGTTGTTTGGACATGAATAGTGGACTCGATCGCCTATCCGGGTTTCCAGGGTTACAGTATAGTCCGCACGGCGACACCCGCCAGCTTGAGGCCGGCTGTTAAATCTCGTGAAAATCCTTCTTTCAAATGACGACGGCTACCGTGCCGAGGGCTTGACGGCGCTTGGGGCCGCCATCCGTCCATTGGGCGCCGTGACCATCGTAGCCCCGGACCGCAATCGCAGCGGTGCGAGCAACTCTCTGACTCTCGATGTGCCGGTGCGCGCCGCGCGGTATGACACCGATGCTTACTACGTCAACGGTACGCCCACCGACTGCGTGCATCTGGCGATCTCCGGATTTTTCGATTTCGAGCACGACATCGTGGTGTCGGGTGTGAATGACGGCGCCAATCTCGGCGATGATACCTTGTACTCGGGGACTGTGGCCGCGGCCGTCGAGGGGCGTTTCCTCGGTCTTCCGGCCATCGCCGTCTCGCTCTGCGTCGAACCGGGCAGTCCGCGCAATTTTGCCGGCGCCGCGCGAGTGGCGGCGCAATTGGTGCAGCGAATGGCGCAGGAACGCTTGCAGGGGCCCGAGGTCGGACCTGTCATTCTCAATATCAACGTGCCGGACCTGCCCGACGGCCAGCTCCGCGGCCTCAAGGTGACCCGCCTCGGCAGCCGCCATCGCAGCAAGTCCATCGTGAGGGCAAAAGATCCGCGGGGGCGCAATGTCTACTGGGTCGGCAATGCCGGCGACGGCCAGGACGCGGGACCGGGCACGGACTTCCATGCTGTGTCGGAAGGGTTTGCCTCCGTCACTCCCCTGCAAATCGATCTGACCCGTCATGCAGCGCTGCCCCAGCTGCAGAAATGGCTCGAGCTTGAGTAGTTTCATGGAAGGTCCGCGGCTCAGCGGCATAGGCATGACCTCGGCGCGGACCCGGGAACGCCTGGTGCAGCGCCTGCAGGAACAAGGGATCACCGATCGGCGCGTACTCGATCGTATTCGCAATGTTCCGCGGCATTTGTTCATGGACGAGGCCTTGGCCAGCCGCGCCTACGAGGACACAGCTCTGCCGATCGGGTTCGGTCAAACCATCTCGCAGCCCTATGTGGTGGCGCGCATGACCGAAGCGCTGCTCGCGGGCGGAGAGACCCGCAAAGTGCTGGAGATAGGGACGGGCTGCGGCTATCAGACGTCGGTGCTATCCCCTCTGGTGGAGAAGATCTACACCATTGAACGCATAGCGAGCCTGTTGGGACGCGCGCGGCGCACCCTGCGCGAGCTCAAAATTCGCAACGTCAATTTTCGCCATGACGACGGCAACATCGGTTGGGCGGCGCGCGCACCCTATGATGGAATATTGTTGACGGCTGCGCCGCATGCCGTGCCCCCGGCGCTGTTCGAGCAGCTCTCCGTCGGCGGTCGATTGATTGCGCCGGTAGGGCCCGAGGGCCGCCAAGAGCTATATCGTTATACCAAGGGTGAGACGCGGATCGAACGTCAATCGCTCGGCACCGTGAGTTTCGTACCCTTGCTGTCGGGCTTGCAGCGGTAAAATTGCGCGCTTCGCGCTCGATCTGCACCTTTGGATTGTGTTGTTTCTTGCTGTGCGCCTATGCCGATCTGTGCGCCTGTGCCGATACTCCCCCGCAGCGGCTGCAAAGCTACGTCGTGCGTCCCAACGACACGCTCTACAGCATTGCCTGGCGTCATAACCTCGACTTTCGCGACTTGGCGCGGTGGAACCATATTGGCGCTGATTACCGCATCTCGGTAGGCCAGGTTTTGGTGTTGGGCCCCGCAAGGGAGCCACCGTCCCGGCGCGCGGCGCCGCAGGCAGCACCCAGACCCGTACCTGCGCCCGCCACGGCAGGATCACCCAACCCACCCACCTCACGCAGTACACCGGCGCCGCTGGTGAGCAAGCCGCGGCCGCTTCCTGAGTCAGCGGGGACGAGTTCGCCAAGTGCGGCAAACCCACCCAATGTCGTCAATGCACCGAACACGACCGGGCCACCGAAGACGACCGGCCCATCCAGCTCACGCAGTACGCCGGGGGCGACCGCCGGCGCGAATGGGTCGTTGAGATGGGTTTGGCCCACCGATCGCATGGGCGCACCTCGTTCGGTACCTGGCGGGGGCGTTCTGCTCTCGGGCCGTTTGGGGCAGGACGTGCGCGCCGCAAGCGCCGGCCGGGTGGTCTACGCCGGCAGTGGTTTGCGCGGCTATGGCAATTTGATCATCATCAAGCATGCCGAGAGCGTGTTGTCCGCGTACGCCCACAATCGCGAAATACTGGTGCACGACGGCCAAGAAGTCGCGATCGGCGAGGTGATCGCACACATGGGGGAGGGTCCTCAGCAATCGCCGATTCTGTACTTCGAGATCCGCCAGAACGGCAAGCCCGTCGATCCCTTGCCGTACCTGCCGAAGACAAGATAATTTCTATGATCCCTGTGTAATTGTCTGATATATCTCAGATATTATGCGTTTGAACATAATGCCCGCCGGCTTGCGAGCTTGCTTTTCATGTGTTTAACTGTGCGCTGATCGGGAAAGTCCATTTGCGGGGCGCTGAAGGGTTACACCCGGGTAGAAGGGATAAAAAAAGTAACAAGATCAATAAGAAGTAAAATAATTCTCAATGCCGTATCGATCGTGTAATTCGTAAGCGCCCTGCCATTTTGTTTCTTTGATGTCACACCAACAGCAACGCCGCCACGCGGCGCTGCTCGGCCACGAGCACGTTGAACGTGCGGCAGGCCGCACCCGTATCCATGACCTCGAAACCGATCCCGGCACTCAAGAACCGGGCGCGGAACGATGCGGCCGGGAAGATTTGACGCTGTCCGGTTCCGAGCAGCACGAGTTCGGGATCCAGCGCCAGGATGCGCGCCGGATCGAACTCGGCCAGATCATTCATGTTCCGAACATCGGGCAGCGGCAGAACGGTGGACGCGCTGACGATGACGGTTTCCCGATAGGTGACCTCATCGATGCGCAGCTCGCCGGCTCCGTATCCACGGATGACATGCGAGGTGGAACTTGAGTCTCGGGCGAAGCGCATGTGCGTAAGATACTCAAATCGGTGCCGGAGCGTTTGTGTCCATCCACTATTTCCGTTTTACCCATCGGAGCGCCGGCAGCCGGCAGCGCGCGCGGTTGCTCGAACGGCTGCTGGCGCGCGCCGATACACCGACGGTGGTGACCGATTGGCGGGCCGATGCGTTTCGCCTCATTGCCCCCCAGTCCGCCTCCATGCCGGGCGTGGGCGCCGCCGCCGTGTGCGCCGAACAGGGGGTGGTCGATGCCGCCTCGGTGTTCATCGCCACACCGGTTCATTACGTTGCCGAGATGAGCAATGTGCGTCTGGCCGCCGACGGTATCCTATCCTTGAGCCGGCCCGATGCGGATGCGCTGGCAGCCGATTTCAATCGGGTCTGGCATGACGCCGGCATCCGCTTGGTTTCCGGCCGGTCGCAGACGCCGCTATTCTGCCTGACCGATCGCGCGCTCGATGTGGCGACCCGCGATCCCGAGGATGTGCTTGACCGACATATTGAAAATTATCTGCCGTGCGGCGCCGACGCGCCGAGGCTGCGGCAGCTCATGAGTGAAATCGAGATGTGGCTGTTCGAGCATCCCGTGAATCGAACTCGGAGCGCGGGCTCGGCGCCCGCGGTGAACGGTCTTTGGCTGTGGGGAGGCGGCTCCGCGTTGGCGTCATTGCCGCCGGTCGAGGGCTGGACGGGGGGGGAGGATCCGTTTTTCAAATCGTTTTCCGTTTCGCGTACTGTTCCAGCCTCGGGAGTCATCGTCATCGATGCCGAACCTGGCACGGATGCATGGCGTGACGCGGAGTCGCGTTGGCTCGAGAGTTCTTTCGCCGACTTGCGTGCCGGTAGGATTACGCGGCTCGATCTGTCGGCGCGTGACCGCTGCTTCAGTGTCAAAGGGCGCTGGAATTGGCGCCCGTGGCGTCGCCACAGACCCTGGTGGGAGTATCTCGCGTGACTGCGACCGAGATCCGGCGGCGTCCGCCGTCTCCGTCGCAGGGGTTCGCGGCGGATGTACACCCCATTCTGCGGCGCGTCTACGCGGCGCGCGGCCTGCAGAGCGATGCGGATCTGGATTTGTCGCTGGATCGACTGCTGCCGGTCGGTTCGCTCGAGGGTGTGGACGCGGCGGCGCAGCTGCTGGCCATGCATCGCTCCGCGGGACGGGTGCTGGTCATCGGGGATTTCGATGCGGACGGGGCCACCAGCACGGCATTGGTCGTGCGCAGTCTGCGCGCCATGCATTTCGCGCATGTCGACTTCCTGGTGCCCGATAGATTCCGTTTCGGCTACGGTCTGACGCCCGAAATCGTGGCGCTGGCGGCAACGCGGCGGCCCTCGCTGATAATGACCGTCGACAATGGCGTGTCGAGCGTGGCCGGGGTGGAGGCGGCGCACAGCTTGGGAATACCCGTGCTGGTGACGGACCACCATCTGCCCGGGGCCGTCCTGCCGCGCGCGGAAGTCATCGTCAATCCCAACCTTGCGAACGGCCGATTCCCCAGTCGAGCCTTGGCCGGCGTGGGCGTCGCATTTTACGTGGTCGCAGCCCTGGCAAGGATCTTGGCTCAAGAGGATTTTCGAGTCGCGCAGTTGCTGGACTTGGTGGCTCTCGGCACAGTTGCCGATGTGGTGCCGCTCGATCGGAATAATCGAGTGTTGGTTGCGCAAGGGCTGCGGCGCATCCGGGCCGGCCGCTGCGTGGCGGGCATTCGGGCACTGCTCGAATCGGCCGGCCGGAGCTTCGAGCAGATCACCGCCGCCGACTTGGGTTTTGCAGTGGCGCCGCGTCTGAATGCCGCAGGGCGCCTCACCGACATGAGTGTCGGCATCGCCTGCCTGCTGGCCGACGATGCGTCCGAGGCGGCGCGTCTCGCCGGGATGCTCGCCAAGCTCAACGAGGAGAGGCGCGAAATCGAACAACGCATGCAGCTCGAGGCCCTCGACCTCGTCGCCGGCGTGCGCTTCGGCCAGGACGGCGATGAATCGCCGGGACTGTGCCTGTTCGACGAGACCTGGCATCAAGGTGTGGTGGGCTTGGTGGCCGGCCGGATCAAGGACCGGCTGCATCGCCCCGTCATTGCCTTCGCGCGCGCCGAGGATGGATCTTTGCGCGGTTCGGCACGTTCGGTGTCCGGCGTGAATATTCGCGATGCGCTCGACAGCATCGCCGCGCATCACCCAGGGCTCATCGATAAATTCGGCGGCCATGCCATGGCGGCCGGAATGAGCATGCGGGAGGGAAATTTGGCCGCGTTCAGCGCTGCCTTCGCTGCCGAGATTGCCGCGCGCAGCGACCGCGAATCGCTCACCGGCGTGATTCATTCGGATGGCGCGCTCGCGGTCGAGGAGCTTACCCTCGACACCGCCCGCGCGCTGCGCGGCGGGGGCCCGTGGGGCCAGGGCTTTCCGGAGCCGGTGTTCGATGGGAACTTCCAGATTGCCGACGTACGTATCGTCGGCGGCAAGCATTTCAAGATGCAGCTGCGAGTTGCCGACGGTCCGACTGGCGGCGGCCCAATCGACGGCAGCGCGGCCGGTGCCGGCCCGGTCGGCTACGGCGCCGATACGATCGAGGCCATCGCTTTTGGATACGCCGGCGGGACCATTGAGGATCTGCTGTTGCGCCGCGGCGCGCGAATTCAGCTTGCCTATCGCCTCGAGGTCAACGACTACCGCGGCGGCGAGCGCGTGCAATTGAATTGCCAGCACCTGAGGCTCGTTTAGGCATGTGTGTTAGGCTACGCGGCCATGGAACTCAATCAAATCAAACGATTCATCAAAGATCTCGAAGAGCGCACCGCCTCTTTGAGGAGGTATCTTTGATTACGACAACAAGCGTGAGCGGCTGCAGGAAGTAGAGCGCGAGCTCGAGCAACCCGGCATTTGGAGCAATCCGGAGCGTGCCCAGGAACTGGGAAAAGAACGCGCCAAGCTCGAGCAGGTCGTCGGCGGTCTCGATCGCCTCATGCGGGCCCTGAGCGACGCGGCGGAATTGCTGGATCTGGCCGAGGCCGAGGCAGATTCGCACGCCATCGAGGGAATCGAAGCCGACGCCAAGCGTTTGGCTCTCGAGGTCGAGCAACTCGAATTCCAGCGCATGTTCCCCGGCAAAATGGATTCGCACAGTGCGTTTCTCGACATACAGGCCGGCGCGGGCGGCACGGAAGCCCAGGACTGGGCGGCCATGCTGCTGCGCATGTACCTGAAATGGGCGGACGCGCATGGCATCAAGACCGAAATCATCGATCAGAGTGCGGGTGAAGTGGCCGGAATCAAAGGTGCGACCATCAGCATGACGGGCGACTACGCCTATGGATGGCTGCGCACCGAGACCGGTGTGCACCGTCTGGTGCGAAAATCCCCGTTCGATTCCGGCAATCGCCGCCACACCTCGTTTGCTTCCGTTTTCGTTTCGCCGGAAGTGGACGACGACATCGATATCGAGATCAATCCGGCCGACTTGCGCACCGATGTGTACCGTTCCAGCGGAGCCGGCGGACAGCACGTGAACAAGACGGAATCTGCGGTGCGCATCACCCACGTCCCCAGCGGCATCGTCGTTGCCTGCCAGGGCGAGCGCAGCCAGCACAAGAACCGGTCCACGGCGATGAAAATGCTGAAGGCCAAGCTCTACGAGCTCGAGTTCAACAAGCGCAACGCCGCGGCGAAGGTGCTCGAGGACTCGAAATCCGACGTAAGCTGGGGCAACCAGATTCGCAGCTACGTGCTGGATCAGTCGCGGATCAAGGATCTGCGTACCGGGGTGGAGATCGGCAATACCACGGCGGTGCTGGATGGGGGCCTCGACGAATTCATGCAAGCCAGTTTGAAGCAGGGACTTTGATGAGCCAGCGACCATGAGCGACAACGACGAGAATCACTTGATCACGGAGCGGCGCGCGAAGCTCGCGAAGCTGCGCGAGCGCGGGAACGCCTTTCCGAACGGCTTCCGCCGCGACGCACTGGCCGCGGATCTTCTCACGGCCTACGGCGAGAAAAGCGCCGAGGCGCTCGAAGCCTCGCCCATTCGCGTGAAGGTGGCGGGCCGGATGCGCGCCAAGCGGGTCATGGGCAAGGCGAGTTTCGCGCGGCTCGAGGATTCGAGCGGCGCCATTCAAGTGTTCCTGCAGCACCAGTCGCTCGGCGAGATTTACGATGAATTCAAGGGCTGGGATATCGGCGATGTGATCGGCGCGGAAGGAACGCTGTTCCGCACCAAGACCAACGAGCTGTCGGTGCGGGTCGAGCGGCTGCTGCTGCTCACCAAGTCGCTGCGGCCCTTGCCGGACAAGTGGCACGGGATCGCCGACACCGAGTTGCGCTATCGCCGGCGCTACGTCGATTTGATCATGAACGAGGACAGCCGACGCGTATTCCAAGTGCGCTCGCAAATCGTGCGCTATTTGCGCGCCTTCCTCGATGCGCGCGGATTCTTGGAGGTGGAAACGCCCATGTTGCACCCCATTCCCGGCGGTGCCGCGGCGCGCCCGTTCAAGACCCATCACAACGCTCTCGATGCGGACATGTACCTGCGCATCGCGCCGGAACTGTATCTGAAGCGGCTCACCGTCGGCGGTTTCGAGCGCGTGTATGAGATCAACAGAAATTTCCGCAATGAAGGCGTGTCGACCCAGCACAATCCCGAGTTCACGATGCTCGAGCTGTATCAGGCGTATGCCGATTACGCCGATCTCATGGAGATGATGGAAACCCTGTTTCAAGGCCTCGCCGACACGCTGCTGGGCTCGCGAAAGCTCGTATACCAGGGTACCGAAATCGACCTGTCGCGGAGCTTTGCGCGGATGAGCATCGAAGAGATCATTCTGGCGAACAACCCCGATATAGACCCCATGTCGCTGCGCGACGCGTCCTATTTGCGGCGCGTCTGCGATCAGATGAAAATTGCCCACAAGTCCGGGGACGGCGCCGGCAAGCTGCAAATCGAGATTTTCGAGAAAACCGGCGAACACACGCTGGTGCAGCCCACGTTCGCGTACGCCTATCCTGCCGAGGTGTCGCCGCTGTCGAGGCGCAACGACGCCGATCCGTTCATCACGGATCGATGGGAACTGTTCGTCGGCGGGCGTGAACTCGCCAACGGATTCTCGGAACTGAACGACGCCGAGGATCAGGCGCAGCGCTTCAAGGACCAGGTCGAGCGCAAGGATGCCGGCGACGAGGAAGCGATGTACTACGACGCCGACTATGTACGGGCGCTGGAATACGGCATGCCGCCCACGGCGGGATTGGGGTTGGGCGTGGACCGGCTGGTCATGCTGTACACGAATTCACCGTCGATTCGCGATGTCCTGCTGTTCCCGCACATGCGGCCAGAGTCTTGAATTTGCCGATCGGCGTGTTCGACTCGGGCGTCGGCGGCTTGACTGTACTGCGGGCGCTGCGTTCGGCCATGCCCGCCGAGAATTTCATTTACCTCGGCGATACCGCGCGGCTACCTTACGGCACCAAGAGCGCCGAAACCGTCGTGCGCTATTCCTTGCAGTGCGCGGCCGCACTGGTCCGGCGGCGCATTCGCTGTCTGGTGGTTGCCTGCAACACGGCGTCTGCGTCCGCGCTCGATGCCTTGCGCGCGCATCATCCCACGCTGCCCATCGTCGGCGTGATCGAGCCGGGCGCGGAGGCGGCGGTCGCCGCGTCGGCATCCGGGCACATCGCCGTCATCGCGACCGAAGGCACCGTCGGCGGCGGCGCTTATCAGGCGGCCATACATCGATTGAACCCTGCCGCCCAGGTCACTTCCCGGGCGTGTTCCTTATTCGTCTCGATGGCGGAAGAGGGCTGGACCGAGGGTCCCATTGCGGAGGCGGTCGCGCGCCGCTACCTCGATCCGATATTTCAAACTAAAGACGCGCCC